>Ga0247837_1002023_pt1 | contig 39692 bp, 33 predicted proteins | sample LaCtaG_2_FD_187115 | JGI IMG/M metagenome (GOLD analysis project Ga0247837, IMG submission 187115) | Freshwater microbial communities from meromictic Lake La Cruz, Castile-La Mancha, Spain - LaCruzMarch2015_14.5m | ecosystem: Environmental > Aquatic > Freshwater > Lake | place: Spain: Castile-La...
GAGTAGGACTGACTGCATTGCAAGTACTCTAGTGAGCAAGAGAAAGTGGCCAGAGAGGTGCAGGCCAGCGGCTTAGAGATGCTAGGGTCGCAGGCCCTGTGGGCAGTGGCTTCGAGGCGCTGCGGAACTTCGTGGAAGAGACGATCAGACTGGAACAAGTAGCGCCCACGGCTGCGAGGGTCAGTCCTGGGCTGATTCGCTTGCATTATGGGAAGGTAATCCCTGCCAATACCAATTATTGAGACTTTGGCATTGCTGTCTGCTACTCCGGGACTTTGGTCACTGAGTTCTTTCCTGACACGCATAGACCTTTCGGAGATTCACGGAAACGTATATGTCCCGGAAAGACACTAAAAAGATAGCCCTTTCCTATCCTTAATGAATGCATTCCCTTACTCTACTGTAGCACACTGAGTTACACCGGGCTGTACCTCTTCCTAGGCAACTTGGTGCAGAAGTATTGAGTGGAGTTGGAGCCTGGGGATACGAGGGTGGAAATGGTGTACCACATTGTGGCGTCGATGAAGAGTTCTCCCAGAGAGGTGTTTACCCTTAGGTAGACAGTAAACTGAACTGAATTTTTACTTATTCTAGTGCATTTATCTGTAAAACTCCCTGGGAAAGGACTCAATATAATCCAATAATTTGGGCAATTGAACTTGCGCTGCGTATGGTTCGGGCATAATGTGGACAAGCAGGTTTCTCGTCTCAAAGGAATCGTTACAGCACTCTGAGGCTCACTTCTGCTTTTCAGTTGTTGCAGATTTCTCGTCAAACCAGGCTCGGATGAAGGCTAGACGTTCGATAGGGTCGCGGACTTACTGAACAATTCCCTACATTACTGTGAAAGGGACGTTTTGCCTGTCCAGACAGCCTTATTTTCCACTGATATCAGGTTGTAAGTGGCCGGGAGCAGACATATTTCATAACTAGCGCCCATATGTCCTCTGTCACCTGGAAAAACGCACAAAGGGCCAGTACCTCAAAGCTGTAGGTCGTTATAAAGTCAGTTGGAGGCTGATTTTCTTGCAGCCATTGCAAAAACTGCTTGCAGCGGAAAGTTTCCCCTTCCCAGTTGATGCGTACAATCCTGTCCCCAAGTCCCTCTAGAACCCTGGCCAAATAGGTGCTTCTGGCGACGCAAATGCGGACATGGTGGCAGGCGGTTCCAAGCGCCTAGCGAGTTAGTCCTTGTCACACAGACTCAACTTCAAGTTGCTGCAGCCACTTGCAGAAGTGCAGCATCAGGTAAATGGTAGTGCTTCGCTCCAAGTGGCCTGAACAGGCTTCCAAGTAGTCAGTCACGAAGTAGTTCGATAGTCCGGATAGAGACTGAGGACTGCCTACTTCACATAGCCAGAGTCGGCCACAAGCCATTCTCGCACTCAAGATCCCGGAGTACTTCAACTACTCCGTCTAGAGCTAAAGAGCGAGGAAAGGATGGTATAAAATGGGGCTGCTGCGCTCTGAGAAGATGGGGTACTACGACCTCATCATGCCTTCTGACAGCGCCTGGGCCATTCTGAACGAACTAGGTCGTATGTCCAGTCTTCAGTTCGTAGATCTCAACTCCAGTGAGACAATCTTCAACCGGCGCTACGCCTCCTACATCCGCCGCTGTGAAGACAGTGAACGTCGCCTGCGCTATTTGGCTCAAGAAATGCAGCGCTTCAAAATCGAAACTGCGCCTATCTACGACTACAAGTCCTTCCTTCTTGACATGGACGAACTGCTGGCCAGCCGCGACTCCCCGCCTCAGACCTACCTGGAGCACTTGGAGCAGGAACTGGTGCACATGGAGGAGCACATGACTGACCAGGTCAAGAGCTATGAGAAACTCATGGACCATTACAATGAGTTGGTGGAGTATGGGATTGTGCTGGACAAGACCAGGAGCTTTTTCTTCCCGGATGAAAACTTGCACCGTGAAGTGCAAGAGCTGCCTATGAGCTACAACCCCCAGTTCGCCGTGCTCACCGGAGTAGTGGAGAAGCAGGACGTCCTGCGCTTCAAAAGAATGGTCTTCCGCGCTACACGTGGCAACTCCCTGACTCTGTCAGTCGATGTGGACCAGAAGTTGCACGACCCTCGCTCCGAAGAAGGAATCGAAAAGTCCGTTTTCCTAATTCTGTACCCTGGAAAAGGCGGCGAAGTGATCGAAGGCAAGCTTATGCGTATTTGCGATTCCTTCGGAGCTCATCGGTACAACGTGCCGAAAGACAAGGGAGAACTGGAAAGAGCGATTCAGGAAAACAGGATCGAGCAGACGAGCAGTCATGAAGTCACTCAGAGGACTCACGCGGCTATTGTGAGGACGCTGCAGGACTTAGCCCAGCCCCGCAAGATGGGCGGCTACTCCAAAATCGAGGAACACCGACTCTACGTACTCAAGGAAAAGGCAATTTACCACCATATGAATATGTTCCAACTGCGCAACCACATCTTCTACGGGAACTGCTGGTGCCCGAAGAAGCAAGCGGCGGAGGTGACAGCAGTTCTGAATGAACTGACGAGAAGGTCGCCGAATCTGGCCAGTGGGCAACTCAGGAAGGTAGAGGGCTCGGCGCCTGCCCACCTGACCACGCCTACTTACTTCAAACTCAACGAGTTCACTCGCAACTTCCAGGAAATTGTGGACACGTACGGAGTTCCTCGGTATAGAGAAGCCAACCCGACCCTACTGACCTGTGTGACGTTCCCCTTCCTGTTCGGAATCATGTTCGGAGACATTGGACACGGCCTTATCCTGACCATGTTCGCCTCCTACCTCTGCTTCAGCGCAGAATCCTTGCTGAAGTCCAAAAGCGAATTCATGCGAGGGGCAGTCGGAGCCCGGTATCTGCTTCTAATGATGGGCCTTTGTGCCACTTACTGCGGCTTCATATATAACGACTTCTTGGGGATTCCTTTCGATTTGTTCGGGTCTCGCTGGGCGCAGAATTCACGGAGCGACCAACTGACCCGCAACTCCATCTACCCCTTCGGCATGGACCCTATGTGGTACCGCGCCTCCAACGAACTGGTCTTTTTCAACAGCTTCAAAATGAAGCTTTCCGTCATATTCGGCGTGACTCAGATGATTGTAGGCGTGCTGCTGAAAGGCCTCAACAACATCCACTTCAAAAGCAAGATAGACTTCTTCTTCGAATTCATCCCGCAGTTGGTGTTCATTTCCTCTATCTTTGGATACATGATCTTCATGATTATCTTCAAGTGGGTGACGGACTGGGGGTACAACTGGGACAACAAGGCGCCCAACCTGATATCCGTGACTATGAATATGTTCTTGAAGTTGGGAGCACTGGAGGACCAGACTCCGCTGTGGGACGACAAGACAGGGCAAGAAGCCATTCAGCTTTCCCTCATGCTGATGGCAGTTATTTGTGTGCCTCTCATGTGGCTTGTCAAGCCTCTATACGAGTTATCCCACCACAAGAAGGTGAACGGGCACATTCAGGAAGCGCACCCCGGCTTGGACATCGCTCAGAAATATCAACAATTCGAAGGTGAGGAGCAACACGTAGCTCGAGTGCAGGAGTTCGACTTCGGCGAGGAGTTCGTGCACCAAAGCATCGAAACCATCGAGTACGTCCTTGGCTGTGTGAGTAACACTGCTTCCTACCTGCGTCTCTGGGCGCTGTCACTGGCGCATGGCCAACTCAGCAAGGTTTTCTTCCAGAAGTGCATTGGGACAACCATTGAAAGTGGAAACCCGCTGCTGGTGGTCGTGGGGTTCTTTGTGTTCGCCAATGTGACGATTGGAGTGCTGATGTCGATGGACGCGATGGAGTGCTTCCTTCATGCGCTCAGGCTGCACTGGGTGGAGTTCCAGAGCAAGTTCTACAAGGGTGACGGTATTAAGTTCCTCCCCTTCAGCTTCGAGCAAGTCTTCACGGCGGATGCCAAGGCGTAGTCCTAAAGGCAGGATTAGGTCGAAATGAGTCTCAGCAGTCTGTACTATTAAGGAATCGTTTTCAGAGTCGTCAGGGCTCTTTCCCTGTGAAAATCGCTGACTTAATCTCAAGGAATAGGCAACCAATACAGAAATGGCCCACAGACGAGCAGTGACCGCCCTGAGTCTCCCCTCCGGCCGCCGTTCCTCAGTCCTCCTCAGCGCCCGCGAGCCCCTCCCTTTCCCAGACGCCAGCGAGTGAAACTCACACAGAGCCCGCAAAGACATAAAAGCCAAGTTAAAGACCATCGCAGCCCTAGTGGACCAGCTGGACTCCCCTGAGACGCAGACAGAGCGGCCGCTACGGCAGGAAGACAGAGAGAGGGAGTGGGAGAAGGTGCAGGGCCACAGCTACAGAGACCTGGTGGCACTGAAGCTGGTGGAAAACCACGAGAAGCTGGAGAAGCTGATTTGGACTATGCAGGATGCCTTGGACCAGGTAGCCTCGGAAACGCAACGGCAGGGCGACTGTTTGTACGAGATTGAGGACCTCTTCGAAGCTGTGCGCAGGAGTAATGTTCCATAGAGAACCCATTTCCAGACCAGCCACTCCGATATGTGCCCCAGTCCAGACCTCTACCCCCAGTCCTGTCCCTCCGCCAGCCTCCTGCATTCTCACAGTCGAGAAATCCACCCAAACTGGCGACTTCGTGCAGGACACTTTCACTCTGGGCCTCCTCGAAACCCGCCATTGCGACTACATGCTGGAGGTCTTCGGCCACCTCCAGTTCTCTATTGAGCTGCTGAGTCCTTTCGAAATCGAGCGACCCAAACGGTCCAAACTGATCCCGCTGTCCGGCAGTAAGGCACATGCAGAGCACAGGTTGAGGCTGAGAGGGTCGATTGCGGATTTGAACACTCAGCTGGCGGATATCCTGATTCACCCCAAGTCGGCTGCAGGACATCTGTTGTCTCTGCGGAATCGGACTCTCCGCACTATTTCCAAGCCCAACAGTCCCAGGGTTTCCAGCAGTCCCAAGCCCACTGCCCGTCCTAGTCGCGAGCAAATGAAGCCGAGAACTGCCGCCTACGTCATGCCCGCCACTGACCCAATCCCTCTTAATTTCCATATCCGTCTCAAGACCATCGACCCCTTCATTATGCAGCAAACAAGGCCTTTGCCTGCTTCTTTCCACCCCAGTCTCAGACTCAAGTACTGCGAAATCGAACACATCCAGACACTCATGCCCGAAGTGGCGGACATAAGGTTCAACCTAAGCGACGTGTTGCGTCCAGACATGCGGGCAGACGAGTTCTACGTGCAGCGGTACTTCACAGAAGCCAAGCCCCAGCAGTCCGAAGAGAAACTGCGGAAAGTGGAAGCGGAGGTGATGGTCAGTCTGCGACTGTACAGGTTTATGCTGAGGAGGAAGGGGTTTCTGAGGAGTGTGTTTGTGAGTTATAATATGGAGTCGATGCAGGCGGTCACGGATATGCTCTCTATGGATTTTGCCACTTTTGTGAGGCTGCTGAAGGACTGTCTGCTCATTACTCCGGCCTTTGACTTGCTGTCCGCAGCTAAAATATTCTACTTGTCGTCGGTAAAGAGTAAAGAAATGCCCGTCTCTGACCCTGAGAGTCAGCGGAAATGGCTCAAACACCTCCTCAACAGCTACGAGTTCCGCCATCAATACCGACTCCGTCTGCCCCATTTCCTTGAGTCTATAGCCCGCTTAGCAGTGTACCACCCTCGTTTCCACAGACTCGCACTCGCCCCCGATGACAAACTGCACCTACTATATAGACGCAACTTGAAGCCTAATGCTCGCCTGGCTCAGGGCAGTGTCTACAAGGCCTTGTTGGAGGATATACACATCAGTGGTCTGCTGCAGATGTATCAACAACCCCTGTTCGAACTATTTCAGGGCTACACTGCGAGACTGACAGTGCCAGAAAAGGTGTGCGACTTTATAGGAAAAGACGGCAGAATGGACCTGCACCGCTTCTACTCCTTCCTGTCCAACGCAGGTTTGTTGATGGACGCAGAGATAGTTGCAGTGGGGAACGATGACATTGAAGAGGAAATCGAGCGTCTGAACGACTTCAAACCTGCAGAAGTGCGCACTAAACTCGAATCTCCGGTAATCCGCCGTAACCAAGCAGTTCATGCAGCTTTACGAGAAACGACCATCCGCTTCCCTAGCTCCATGTTAGAGCGACTCGAGAACAAACACCTCAAATTGAGGGCTGCCCGCAACACCCGCATTTCCGGCTTCTCTAGAGACCCGCCCCTGCTGCCCTTCTATCGACCTTTGAGGAACAGTCTGCAGGTGGATAAGTTGACCGCTTTCAGTCTTTTCGTGGCGGTGATGAAGGCGGGCGATGCTGTGTTCTTGCTGGAGCCGGAGAGACTGGACGATAGTGACTTCTGCATCGATTTTGATGAATTTGTGCAATTAGTGGGTATGCTGGGGATTCTTTACTGGAAAACAGTGCGAAAGTGTCTGGATTTCTCCCTCGCTGAGGGAGTGGGCAGTTTCCTCAAAGGCCTCATTGAGGTTTTCAAGTACATGCGAGAGTTCAGGACGCTCACAACCGCGGAAAGGACACAGATGTGCAAAGAACTGCTCAGGCAGACTGTAGCCCCACTACGAGAAGTCCAGACGAAGCCGATGATTACGAAGGCGCTAGTGCCGCAGGAGAGATTTGTGCAGCGTAGAGACTCGATTTAGTATAAGAAAGTCCTTATTGTGGGCTGAATTCCGATATGTGGACTGAGAAATGTACTGTGACAATAGACAGCTTTTCGCAGGGATATAATAGACTTTACTATGATAAATACGTCAATTGTCCCCAAACCTAACTCTAATTCCCCCCATTCCCTACGGCTAGTTACTGCCTGGGTAGCTACTCTGGGTTCTCCTCGTCCTCCTTCTTCCTATTCATCACGACTATCAGGAAGAAGTCCTTCCCTGGAGCCACCAATATCTCTCTGGCCTTCAGAGTGAAGCGCAGGAAGGTCATTGCGTTGGTGGGGTCGACGTCTCGCACAATGTTTTGGGCCTTTATTGCCAACTGACCCACATAGCTGGCGTATTTCCGGGCTTCGTCTTCGTTCTCTATGGTAGTGCGTCTGAAGCGTCCTTCACTGTCTGTTATCACAATCGCTTCCACTCGCTCCCTGATGCGCTCATACGTCTCCTGCGCTTCTAACATTACGGCAGTTACTAGCTGCACCATCCTATCCCTGTCTACTCCCAGAGTGGCTTCCCCCTAAGCCAGACATTGGAGGCTGTGGCTGTAATCATGGCTGCGCGGGAGTCTGGGTTGCCTGCAGAGAACCAAAAGCGCTTGCTCCAGACCGTCTTCTTTATGCCCAACTCAGACTTGAGTCTGCTCAAAGGCATCATAGAGAAGCTGCCCAATCGCTGGAATGATTACGCGGAGTTCCTGGCGTGGGCTGTGCTTGCGAATAAGGTGGATGTGGCGGCGTTTCTGCTGGATGACGGGGCTACGCTGGAGAGTCCACCGCTAGAGCTGAGCATGGAGACTTACGGAGTATCGCCTGAGACGGCAGAGGCACTGCGAAGTTATCGCAGAACTCCCTACCTGATCCTCGCAGCCTGCAGATCCAGCGAAGAGATGGTGGACTTACTGCTCAGCAGAGGAGCCAGCATCCGGCAGCTGGGCTACGTAGGCACCTCCAAAGCCAAACTCAACGCCGTCATATCCAATGCACTGGGCGCTGCAGTCTTCCACAACCGGCCAAACATGGTCAAGTGGCTGTTCACTAAGTTCTCAGGGGAGGAACTGGGCTTGGAACTGCTGACTCAGGAGGAAAAGGGTGTGGGGAAGTCGCTGTCCAAGGAGTACACAGGCTGCACTCCTTTGCTACTGTCTGTGCACCGCTGTGACACTCCTGAAGTGGCTATTCAGCTGCTAGCGCAGGGTGCTGCCCCCACTGCAGTCGACTGGCAGCAAAACAATGCATTGTACCTAGCAGCTTCCCTGCACAAGACAGCTCTGGTCAGTCATTTCGCAGGCTTGAAGGGAGTGGCTTGGAACTCGAGGAATTCGAAGGGGGAAACGCCTTTCAGCATTGCGAAGGACAGAGGCTTTGCGGACGTGCTGGAAGTGCTGCAGGCGCAGGGCGAGGACACCTCGGCCAGAGAGGCGGAAGAGCTGTTTCTCCTGCTGGGGAGAGAGGAGGAAAAGGGGAAGAAGGTCAAACCGCCCAAGAAGCCCAAGAAGCCCCAAGCAGTCCCAGTGATTGCCCCTGTCCTGTCTGTGCCTTCCGCCCTGCCTAGTCAGGAACCGTTGCCTGTGCCTACTCAGAAACCACTGCCTGTGTTGCCCCAGGAGCCAGTGCCTGCGCCTTCCCAGGAGCCGCAAGAACCTCCAAAGCCCCACAAACCTGCGCAAGACTGCTCAGCGCTCCTCACTCTACAACAGACCCTGACAGGTAAAACCCAGCTTTCTGCCCTTTCCGCAGAGGAACTGCAGTCCCTCCACAGCGAGTTACAAGCGGCTCTAGAGGCTGTGCAAGTCGCACTGAGTCGTAAATAGCTATTAGTCGAAAGAATTCTTGCCCATCTCAATGCAGCTCCAAAATAAGTTCACTATATCCAGGTACAGATATAGGGAGCCAATGATGTGGTCGTCAAATGTGAGTCCGTAGCGTCCTCCGGCCACTAGCAGTTGCACATCAATAACGATGTAGATACTGTAAATGACGATAAAGAGAGTGCACAGGATCTATGTACAGCTTACCACGTCGAAGGGACTGGTGTCGTACGAGATTCGCATGCAGATAGCGAAGACTATGACCGTAGAGAAGATGGCAGTGGGCAGACCGAGACTGGAGGTGAAGGAGTCTTGGGCGTACATGGCGTACAGCAGCAGAGAAACTGTCACAGTCAGTGCCATAATCAAGCCAATCAGGAAGGCATACGGATTCGTAATTACGCAAATATACCCAATGCAAAACGCCTCATTCAGCGTGAAAACTATCAACTCAATGTAGTTGAACGGAGGTCTGCGCACAAATGACTTCGCATACACCAACACCAGTATATTCGTAAGCATAATCCCAAGTGAAAGCACCAAGCAAATGATAGACTCAGTGAGAAATTCCATCACTGAGTCGCTGGCAGTCAGAGCGACATTCATGACAATGCCCACTGTTAGTTGAATTGAGAGAATGCTGTAGAGACGGAAGATAAAGACACCTTTGGTGGCCTGGGGAGCCACTGCTTCGTTGGATTTGGACACGAGACTGCTTTGGCTTTGGCTGACTTCGTCTTCTTCGCTTTCCTCGGACATAAGTGGCTGGGAGAGGTCCGACATTTATATATGGCAAGGACAAAGGGATGGCGGCTCATCCGTAAGGCCGCTGAGGAGTTCCCGGGGTTCATACCTCCTCTCAAGTCTGACAAGCTACGTGCCCACCCTTCCACCAAGGCTATGCACAACCGCATGACCCAGCCTCTTCAGCCTCTTGCCTTCCCGCTGCAGTCCCTTCCCAAGCCTGACACTACTCCGCTCACTCCCTTGGGCGGCACTACCACCTTTCCTTTCCACGTCGACCGCACTCACACCGGCAACTTGCCTGTGTATTCAGATCTGAGCCACGCAGGGACTCAGCAAAGGACTATCATTCGGAAGCTGACGGGGGACGTCCAGAAGTTCAAGGACGAACTTTCGAAGGTGGTGAGCAATGCGCCTATTTATACGAAGGTGGGCAGACTGGAGGTGAAGGGACTGCATGTGCCGGTGGTCAAGTTGTGGCTGCGCAGACTAGGGTTCTAGATAAGTCGCTACAATGGCCGGGCAGTGCCTTTCTTTATATATACAGAGCTTTCCTGTACACTGCGCAATAAGCCCGGCGGTGCAGAGCTGCCTAAGAAGTCTCAATAAAGATACATCTTCAAAGTCTGTGTAATTTCTTACTTCTCAAATAGGACGAAAAACAGTTCTTTAGACTCTGTAAGGCTGCACTTTGGATAGTAAAGGCTATTTATAATGAAATCAGAGAGGGATTGGATGGAAGAAGCGGACAAAATGATAGAGTACCGAGGAGAAATGAGAGCGAATCACGGCTCTTCTGACTCAGAACAGCCCGCTTTACCTTACCTCCTTGGAGGCAGCGGCCGCTCATCAAACCCGCAGATGCCTCGCTCACTCGAAACCATATTGGAACAAATCAAACAGACATTCCAGTCCCTTCCCCCGCCCAACCACTCTCCGCCCTCCATCCTCACTACCTGGGAGTTCTTGAAATCCATACACAGCACAGACATTCACAAAATAGCAAGTATGATTGACAAGCTCAGTCCCCAGGCTCTCCTGTGCAAAGCCAGCGAAATTGAGCAGCTCGCGCATCGCCTCGACGTGGACCAAACTCGCCAATTCCTTGTTGCGGAGGAAATGCACCTTCTGCGCAAGTAGTTTAACAGACTAATAGTCGATGGCTGCGTACCTCTCTCAGACGGATTTAAGAGAGAGAGAAGCGAGGCGAATGGTAATTGCGAAGGCGGAAGTGGAAACGAGACTCGCTGAGCGGGAGTTGGCGACCTGGCACAGAGGCCGCTCCGCCTCCCGCAGTTCCCACTCGACTCAGGCAGACTCCACTCCTCACACCAACTCTCTGCTGCTCAGTTCCTCCACTCACAGACTGCTCGACCGCAGTCCCCAAAGCGCTTACACTCCCAAGGCTGCCTTCCACTATGTCCCGAAACAAGACCTTGACCGAGCTTTACTGGAAAAGAATTCGGAAGTGCGCCAACGACTTGAGTCGCAGCGAGAAGAACTCACAGCGGCCTTCAATCGCAAGCTGGAGGACACCAAAACTCACTACCAAGCCAGAATTGCCTACTTGGAAAGTCAGGTTCACAGCCACAACGACTCTCCCATTTCGCAGGCTCAAACAACACTGCAGCGGAGGGATTGGGGACAGGAGGTCGAGGACAAATGGGAAAAACTGGCGAAAGCTTTGGAGCAGGTCGGTGGAATGGAGGAGCAGTTGGCAGCGAAGACACAGGAAATCACTGCTTTGCGACAACAAACTGACTCCTTGCAGGAAAAAGCCGCAAGCGACGAAGCGAAAATACGGAAGCAAAACGAACTTATTGCCACACTCAAATCCCAGCTGGAAACCGCCCCTAGAGAAGACGCCACAACTCGCGCTTTGCAGCAAGAAAATGCACTACTGAAAAGAGACTACGAAGCACTCACCAGTCTGCATCGCCGCACCTTGCAAGACAAGCGGAAGCCTGACACTCCTGGCTCAGGCCGTAGTTCGCCTTTGAGGAGAAGACCGGAAGAACTGGAAGACGCTAGCAGCTTACGACAGTACTATGAAAGGCGCTGTGCAGAGCTGAGAGACGAAGCCACGCAGTGGAAAGAAAAGGTGAAGGTGCTGACTTCCCGGCACTATCACGCACTGCAAAATCTGCAGCAGGACAAGAGAGAATTGCAGCAGGAAATAGCGGCGTTGGGGGAGGAAACGAGACAGCAGGTGCGAGCCTTGGAATTGAAACTCGCACGGAGTGGATATACGCAGAGAGGTGCTTCTTTGCAAGCACGTCCCCGTAACTAGACTTTAATAGACAGGCTGTCAGCAGTGCTCAGTCATAATGAATAGACCTCTGCGACCGCTCATCTGTTCCCAGTGCAGAGAAGACCTGCAGCAGGGCTGGACTACCCCTTGCGGCCACGCCTTTTGCGCTCACTGTTTGAACTGCCAGTGTGGCAGTTTTCACTGTCCTATCGACTTTGAGTCGAGTGAGGTGAAGGAGGTGCTGAGCGACCAAAGACTGTGCGAAGCACTGGGGAAAGGAGATCTGAAGGCTGCTTATGAGATGGTGAATACGGATGGAGTGGGATGTCGTGAAGGCGCGAACTGCGAATACAAGTGTTCCTGTCCCTACAGCCACATCGAAGAAGACCTATTCCAAAGCATGGCTCCAGTCTTCCCAGAAGCAGAACTCAGCCACTCTGCCCGGTCAGGTCTGGAGCCAGACGTACTGAACGAGTATTTGGACATTGAAGGAGTGGAGGAGACTCCTGAGTCTCATGCGTACTTGCAGGAACTCGTGCAGCGAGTTAGTGACAAGGCGGATATGGCTTACCAGTGGCTGAAGTCGCTGTAAGACTACTAGACCTGACCGATCTAGCCTAACATTAATTGCGTAGAGGTGGAAATTGCGCTGTAGGATGTGAATTTTGGGAATTATAGATATGGGGGAAGAGTGGGAGCCAGAGGTGAGATATCACAAGAACCCGAATTTGACACTACCAGCCTTTCCCGACTTCGAAAGTCCGAAAATTCGAGGTAAAGGCCTAGTGGAAGTGGCAAAACCAGGGGGCGACTTCCAGCAGTGGCTAAATGGAGTGATGGCAAAGCCCCCTCCTAAGTCCCTACTCAATCCCGACTTGCCACCTTTCTTCAAGGCACTCATCGAGCAATCTGACCTGCAGAGTGCTCCGAAGACAGAGTTCCCGCCGCCAATGCTGGTCGAGCGATTAAAGCCGACGCCCTTGCCACAAGGGGCGCTGTACCCTGGCAACCCTGCAGTCCTGCGCCCCACGCCTACTCCCCGCAGCAAGGCTGCTCCAGACTCTGCTAAGCTATTCGCCCACTTAGTGCCTGAAGTCATTCGCACTGACCAGGCCCCGCCCCTGCTGTCGACTCGGCCTTTGCCCAATCAGCGTCCGAATGTGATGCAAGCATGCCAAATATGCCAGCAAGTCAGTCTACTGAGTATCTGTCCTAATTGCCAGGTACAGGTCTGTCAGCAGTGCAAGCAGACTACTATGGGACAAAAATGTCCTCTCTGCATGCGTTAGTGCAGTAATATAAGATGAGGCAATAGAAACGCAGGCGTTCTGCATAGTCCAGACCTCCTTAGTAGTCCTGTGGTTCGACATGTAAGCAGGACAATTAGCAGAACGCACAAACATGGCTAAGATTGAGTGTAGAAAGTATGTACGGACTGAAGGAAAATGTTAGGACTGAGCAGGAAGTGAAGTATATTTAACTTTACACTCAGAAATTCAGCCACAAGTCCCTATTCAATGCCCAAAATCCTGCTTTAGCCTCTTCCAGCCATTATATTAATCACTGAATTCTTCGTCCAATAGCAGTTCCGCCTCTCTCCCCACCTCTCTCGCTGTGCATGCGGATTTGAACAGTGCAGAAGCCAGTGGCTGATAATCTTTGCTAAAGATGGGCAGCTGCAACACCTGCATGCAAGACAAAGCGGACAAAGACGTAAAACTCGACCATTTCGGACCCGCAGTGCAGCAGCACGCCAATCCCGACTCCAGCACTACCACTTTCGACCTGCCCGCCCCTCGCCAGGACCAAGAACTGGCAGTACAGTATAAAGAAACGAAGAAGCCAGTGCAAGCGAGTCAGCAGGAGTCCGTCGCTACTGTTTGGCAGGGAGACAGCTTCCCTGCGGCTGAGCCGAAGGCTGCAATTAGACCTGCGCCTGAGCCCAGATATGAGCCTAATAGGCTGTCGGGAGCCGCAGACGCCCAGACCGTTCAGAACGCTTTCCGTATGATCGTCGCTAAGAAAGCCATCCGAGAGGCAGAGGACAGCCAGAGAGACCTGCCCGACCCCGTGGACCGCCGGGCTGAAGCCAGCACTCCGCTCCCTGACCAAGACTTCCTCAGCAGACTGACTCGAGACTGTCGCTCTACGCTGCAGAGTCTGTCCAAGTACAAGTTCCCCTTCTCAGTGCGCAACGTGGCGAGTTACCCGCCCTGCAGTTTGGGCGACGGGAGTGTGTATGTGGGGCAGTGGGCAACTGCAGGCAGTGGGAAGTTCCGCAAAGGCAAGGGAAGACTGTACAAGGCAGACGGGTCGTACCAAGAAGGGTACTGGGTGGGAGCGCAGCTGCACACTCACGGTCGAGTGATATCGACTAATGGGGACTACTATGAGGGCGGGATGCAGGAAGGACAGCGCAATGGGGAAGGACTGTTCAAGTCCTATGACCAGCGCACAGAGTACCGCGGCTATTGGGTGAATGACTTGAAGCAAGGCACAGGCACAGAGCGCAAGCCTGATAACTCTCTGTACACTGGGGATTTCGACCGTAACGAGCGGAGTGGCCGGGGGAAGCTGAGCATGGTCGATGGGAAGGACTATGAAGGCGGCTTTCTGAATGGGAGGTTTAGTGGGCAGGGCGTACACAAGTGGAAAGACGGCAGACGCTATGAGGGAGGCTGGAAGGAGGGGAAAATGCATGGATTTGGCAAGTTTGTGTACCCGGATGGGAAGACGTATGAGGGGCAATACGCAGACGACAAGAAGAACGGCCGAGGAATATACAAGTGGGAAGGAAAGGTATATGACGGAGACTGGGTCGAGGGGAAGATGCACGGAGTCGGCTGGCTCACTAATGAGAAGGGCAAGAAGAAGTACGAGTTTAAGAATGGAGAGCGGGGCAAGGAAGTACGTGAATAGCTAGTCACATAATGCCCACTTCACCCTGCTTGTCGTCTCTGCACAGAGCAAACTTCCCTCTCAGTTGCATCGAGCTAATACTGCGATTTCCCTATTCATCTTGTATATAAGATAAAGTTTTTCGCCCTTTGACAGTACCTTCTTACCTCTGAATTTACACAATCCACTGAAGCCAGAAATCTAGGAAGGTGTTAGACCTCATATACCTAATTGAGCAGCCAGTCAGTCCTAAAAGACTGGAGGCGTGGGAGACCTGTCCTTCCGACTCATACGCGAAGGCACAAGTCGTCGATGTGACCGGAACGGCTGCGACGATTGCACCGCAGGCTCCGGCTCGACCTGACTTCCTTGCGAAGTCTTCGTTGTCTCGCTCACAGGCAGCTTTAGGCAGGGGGAGATGGAGTGCAGTTGGGGCTGGTAGAGTTGGTATTGCTCTAAGGACTTCTCGAGTTCTAGGGTGTAAGGGGCCGGAGAAGGGCTTGGGTGAGTGTCTTCCCGAGGAGTTTGAAGGACGTTTTCAAGGGAAATCCGGTGACCAGTGAATTTGCGAGCCGCCTTCGGACTATTGCGAGAGCGAGGCAACGATGCGAAAAAGGCCGTCGGACTGGGAGTCTTCGCCTTCCTCTCCAAACTGTCCAAGTCAGCAGTGAGGTGCATTCGTCTAGTTTGCTCCTGCCGACTGCTCACCTGTCCCACAGTAGTCCTCTGCCCCAAACTCGACTTGCGTCTGGGTTTTGACTTGGGGAAGAAAGAGGCATAGGGGGAGTGGAGACGCATAGGAGCAAGGTCGGCCCGGGCAGGGATGTGGCTTTTACGCCGTTGATAGAGACGTTGTGTGGTGGGGAGGGTGGGGGTCAGGCACTTCGATTCAGGCCTGTGAGAGCGCATTCTGCGATATGGTATTTACTTCGCCACTGAGAGAACTAACAACGACCTCGCACCTCACCCGACAGTTATCTTAGTGAGAAACAGCTGCAAAGGACAGTGCACACACCTTTCCTACTCTTCACTTGGACTCAATGCCGCCATGCTTGCGTGCCATTTAGTCCTGAGCAGCTGCTCACAAAGCCTCCAAAGCTGCTATCGTCTCTGTGATTCAGTTAAATCCGCCTGCCTTAGTACCAAGGAAGGACTTTCTAAGGCAGGCCTGAGACTGACAGGTGCCGATACAGTTTAGGGACTGCAGGACAGGATTTCCTGCAACAGTGGACTTCGGGACTGCAGTGTCTGTCTGCACCCTCTTCACTCCACTATTTCCGCCATTGTGCCCTTGCCCGGGGCCTTTGAAGCGACATCTGCCGGGCTTCTCTGACCTCAAATAGGCGAGTCTAATGGCTAATAATCAATGCGGAGAGGCAGCGACTCGCGTAGTCTCAGCAGTGGCTCTGACCGAGAGTACGCGCGGCCCGCTAAGCACTCTCGCGCCTATGACGCTGAGCCTCGTCGCTCTTCTGGTGGTGATGAGCGTCCAAGAGGAGACTACGGCGACTACAAGCGAAGCAAGGCGACTGAGGGCGAGGACAGCTACCACCGTTCCGACCCTCCGAAGAGCAACCCCTTAGAAGTATTCGTGGGCGGACTCAGTTGGGACGCCAAGGAAAGTGACCTGCACGACCTTTTCGACGAATGCGGCCATGTGGAAAACGTGAAAATCCTCATGACTCCCGAAGGACGGTCGAAGGGTGCGGCCTTCATAATGTTCGAAAGTGAGTCGGCCATAGATAGAGCGCTGGCACTGGATGGGTCTGAGCACATGGGAAGACGCATCAAGGTCAACCGCTCCTCGGAAAAGCCGCCTCCCAGACGGACGGCCGGAGACCCGAACACTGTGTTCGTGGGGAATCTGTCGTATCAAACTACTGAGGATGATCTCAGAGACTTCTTCAAGCAATGTGGAGAGGTAAAGGATGTGCGGCTGGCAAAGGACCACATGGACGGTAGACCCAAAGGCTTTGCACATGTGGAGTTTATGTCTTCAGAAGATGTGACTTCGGCGCTGAAACTTAGCGGGGAGTCCTTGAATGGCAGAGATGTGAAAGTCGATTACGCGGTTCGCAAACAGGACAGTGGGTTTCGCGGTGGTCGCAGAGGATACGACCAACCTCCTCGTCGGGGCAGCGGGTTCAGTCATTATGACGGAGGGAGGTATTAGTTAATGAGAGTCCGTAGTTCTGGGGAGGCCTCAAACCCCCTAATCGAAGTCAACCCAACCCAACCTTATGGTCACTCTGCAATTCCAAAGCTGGTTTTCCTGCCCAGCAGAGACAGCTGTATAGGGAAGGCTGTGAACTCAGTGGAAAAGGCCTAGGGGCAATAGAAGAGTGCTGAGACTCTCTTCATGTTAGTGTGCAGACCGGAGGACTCGGATTTTAGCTTAGTTATGCAGAATTTAGCAGGTAATGGCTGCAAGTCTTGTAGTGGCGTTGCAATGGGTTTTTATGCTTATTTTCCTGACATTTCTCGTCTTTCTAGGCTGAAATGTCTTAGAGACGCTTAATTCTGCATATAAAAGGTGCTTAAAGTGGGCAATTCCACACACAAAGGAGAAATAGTGCCTCTATATGGTCAATATGGCATTAATAAGGACTTAAAATGCGATTTAAGCTGCTTTAATAATAGAAATCTCTAAATCAGACCATTAACTTCTGAATAGTCTTGCTAATTCACTCCATTCCTCTCTGTACTCCCTTTCCAGTTTTCGCAGAACACCCCACAAAAGCCCAGGGGCGGCCACTAATACAGTGTAACTGTAGGATATCAGATATCTATAGAGTACCTGCTCTGTGGGAAAAGCCTGCCACAGGTCTTGTTTGTTAGCGAAAATGAGGAAAGGGAGACTTGCAAACTTATCTTCTGATAGTAGTTTGGTCACTGCTTTCTGACATACGTCTTCTATTAGTGCTGTCACCACAAACACCAAAGCATCCTATAGTCGAAGTAATTGCGCCAATAAGGACGAAAACAGCTCTCCCCGCACAGGTCCACGCATCCAACCTCACTCCTTCATGAGTCAGTGTCTTGATATTGAAGCCTTGAGTAGGAGTGATGTGAGTGATGTCTTCGTCTGAGATAGCTCTGAGGAGAGTGCTTTGCCTGCAGTTTTCAGGCCTAGGACTAGAACCCGCGCCCTGGGGTCTACTCTCCCTCTACGATACCAGCAGTGGAAAAGAGCCTATGTAAAGCCTATGGAACGGCCCACAGTCTCCCTTTACAACACCTAAGTCTATGCCTGAGCAGACATCTGAGTGAACTTGATCCAGTCTATGATGTTGATGAGGCATCTTAGCAGACCAAACCTCGATAGTGCAGAGGCGGTCACTAATGAGGGGCAGTTGAAAAAGAGCGGATATCTAAGTAGGCAGTACCTCATCCCCGAGTAGACAATGCGCATTTCTGCTTTATTCGCGAAAACCAGTAAAGGAACGCCTGCGAGCTGCTCTTCCGCTAATAGTGTTTTCAACACTTCATAGCTTTCCCCATTCTGCACTGTCAATTACATACACCATCATATCCTATGAATCTAGAGTGAGTCCTTCATATATCAGTGTCTCCAAAGGCTCTGAAGAAGGTAGATTTGCCGGAGTTGTCCAGGCCTAGGACCAGGACTCGGGCTCGAATCAGGGACTCTACCTTCCTGTCCCAGTACAAACACCTACCATTAACTCTAGAATAACCCACGCTTTCTCTATATCAGCCTGCAAAACAGTATTGTAGTGACTTTAACTGTACGTTAGAAGACTAAATCTGAGTCGGTGACTCTATTCGCAAGCTATATAATGGATGTCAATTGTCACTGTCCCTGCTTCACCTGGACCAAACTCGAGCCTACGCAAAGCGCCCCGCCTCCCTCCTCTGCACCAAGGGCCCAGCCTGAGCAGCTCAGGGAAGAAATGGTGCTGAGATATCATCAGTCCACCCCATGCCCTGACCTTCCCAGACCGCCGCCAGCACGCACTGCTTCGCCTGCGCCATATACCGCTGTGCTGCCCTCGGTAACTTCCCCGCCCTTGCCTGTGCGCCTGCGCCAGCAGAAATCACTGGTGCGAGAGGACAACTACGGCTTCGAAATGGCCCAATTCTACGGCGAAGTGCAGCGGCGCGACACTCTCAACTCCTCCACCACTCTGAGCAAATCCACCCCCGGCCTCCAAAGCCCCAACCTTTCCTTCCAGCACTAACCTCTACGTATTACACTGACTCACTTCCTGAAGTCCCCAGCCCGCCACTTGCTCTTGCTGATCTCTCGAAAGCGGTGGCGACTGACATGACTGACAGGCTCAGTTTCAATAGGACTTCCGACTTCAGTGCGGGAAGTAGGACGAAAGACGGTCTGGAAGCCTGAGTCCTTCAGCCACTTTGTCTTCATGCGTTGGGCTTCTTGTAGGTGCACTCGCTCGAGTTCGATGAAGGGCGCGCCGTCTGACCGGAGGGAGGTAGTGCTGGTCATTGTGTCGGCTTGAGGCGTGGGGAACTCTTTGTAGCGGCAGTAGCTGAAGGGAGTGAAGAGGAATCTCACTTTGGAACTGCTGGGAGTCAGCGTCAGTCTGGACCGGGACTGGGTCTTAGGCCTGTTTCGCATCATTTCCAGGGGGTAGCCTGGGTGGAAAAACTCTCTGATCTCCGCCTGCGTCCACGCCACATTGGCCCAGTCCGTAGCACTCACAGGCTGCAGGTCACTGTTTCTCCCAGGCGACGTCAAAACCTGGGTCAAAACCGCTGGAGACGTATGCAAAGGCTGTTTACTCTCAGAGCGTCCCCCACTCGCATTCAGCAGAAAGCTGTACGAGGACTCATCCGAGGACCCAGAACTGACACTAACCTCTCGCTTGATCTTCAAAGTGTGTGCTGTGGTGGCGTTGTTGTGCACAAGTACTGGCCCGGACCGCTTGGAAACTGCCATGCCGGAGTGCTTGGCTACGTCGTAGTTCAGGAAGCGCTGGCCTTTGGACTGAGTTAGGCCGGTCATTTTGACGCTGGGCTTGCTGAAGGTGGCAGTGGCCACGCTGCCCAGTGGGACATCCAGTCTGCCTTTCTCTACGTATATCTTTTCACTCATATGCTTGACGAAGTTATTGAGGAAGAGCACAGTATCGGGGTACCTCTGCTCCACATGAAAATGCACACACACCGCATTTTTATGCAGAATTATCACCGGTCCTCTCTGATTCTCCGCAAACACTGTATACAAGTTCTCCGCATCATTCGAGTTCACAGGGTGCACATCCCACCCATTCGCATTAGCCACCAAAAACTCCCTAAACTACGTAGTCCTTACCCCGATGCCCAGGTTGAGCCAGTGCTGGATGAACTGTTTGAGCACTCTGCAGCTGGAGTCGATGGTCTGAGTCACGTAAATTCGGTCCGTTTCGTCGAAGTTTTGGGCGACGTAGCGGTAGGACTTGAGAATGGTGGCTTTGGCTTTGACGTCCTCTTGCGCTGCTTTGTGATTGTGAATAGACACATTCGCAACTGGGTAGAACTCCTCTTTCGCCAGGTCATAGGCATACAAGTCCCCTGTGGCATTGTGCAGGAACATCTCTCCGTGCTCCAAATGCTGCAACTCTCGCTTCGAAACCCTCTGGAACTGGCTCAAACTGGAGCCCCTGCCTTTGCCGTTGACAATTCTACTCACAAAAATCCGCGTGGCGCATAGAAAAGTGAACATTTGCATAGCGAAGCTGCAGGCGAACATGACCTTCCCTGTGCGTTTGCACATGCGAATGAGTATGAGGAACTTCCGGGCTTTGGGGAACCAGGGCAAAATCGAGGCGTCGCCGTCGATGAAGACCATGTCGATGTGGTCAAACAGCTTTTCAGCGTCTTTGGCTCCGAAGCCGGAGTTGGACTCATGCAGGAAGGTGTCTAGAGTGGTGCAGTCGACCGTCTGCATCTCAATTTCATCCTGAGAGAAACATTTCTGGTGCTTGAAGGCCTGTCTAGACGTCACATTCTGCACCGCGGCTTCAAACTTCCGAAACGCCCGAATTCCCTCCTCAGTCCTTGAGAAGCCATTGACGAGCAACACCTTCATTCCTACTATAATCGCAAGTCCAACATGCCCCAACAGACCATGGTCTGCGCTCTTTACACCTAGTAACCCTTTTTATGTGCACACAAATGCACTTTCAAGCGAGAGTTGTGGTCAGTCAAAGGCTTGCGAGGCTGTGTGGAGCCGGGTAGAGGACTGGAGCGGTTCTCTGAACGAGACTTGGACCGGGGTCGTTTGTGTGCGCCTGCAGGGGGGCCGATCATCAGTGCAGCCACTGGGTTTCCATACCGTGGCCTATGCGCCTTTTCAATAGCTTCAGCGGTTATCAGACTGACAGAGTGGTGGTGCTTGCTTTTCGGAACTTCGGAATCAGCCTGTCCCAGCCGCTTTTCTGCCTCTGCTAAGACGCTGAAGGCCTCGTCTAGGCTTTGGTGGACTGGGTGTAGGGTTTGGGAGGGATGTTGGGGCTGGGGAGTATGGGGTCTTGAGGAAGTGAGGCTGCTGTGGGGACGGATTGGCTTTGGAGTGGAACATATTTGACTGCGTTTTTCACTGGAAATAGGCACTTTGTCCTCAGCTTTTATGTCAATATCGCCGAAAGCCTCCTTAGTCCTATGTCTTAACTGTGAAAAGGTACCTGTTGATGCAGGATCCAGGTGCTGGATGGACGGAAGCAACACGTGCACAGTTTGTCTGTACTCAGCTCGCTGAGAAACAGGATTTCCAGCCAGCTTCAGTACCTTTAGCTTGCTGTTCACTGCTAAACAGGCGATATTTTCAAACGCAGCAACCAGGTTTTCAGCCAAATCCAGCACTTTCAGCCTTTCCAAATGACACAAAGACGAAACCGCAGTTAGGCGATTAGCACTGAGATATGCTTCTTTCAGCCCTTTGCATCGCTGCAGCATACTCAGCCTTTGTAGGGAGTTGTGGGAGAGGTTGAGGAGTTGGAGAGTGGGCAGGAGGCAGTTCAGTTCGAACTCTCTCAGTTTCGAGTGGGAAAGGTTCAGTATTACAATTGAGGCGCCGAGTTGGGTTTTGAGCGGACTGCTGGCTATTAACTGGTACTGGCTCAATGTCGTTACAGCGTCTTTGGACGGGTTGCTTGTGGGAAATCCCACTTTTTCCGTCCTTCCAATAGTGTAAATTGCGTCAATGATTTGGTCCCAAGACACTCGCAAGCTCCTCAAATCGCTAAGCGCTTTGCGAACCTCCGCATAGGAAAACGCCCTTTCACTTTCCTCGGAATAGTACTTTTCAGGCGCTCTCAGCTGCAATTGCGCTCGATTTAAGGCTTCTTCCAGCATTCGTTTTTCAACTCTCTGGTCTCCCTCCTTCCCTTCCTGCACAGATGAATACAAGCACTGGAGTTGTCGAAACCAGTCCATCCTGCTCATCACTCCCACCGGGTCAATGGACTGGATAGGCGTGGGAGGCCGCAGTGGAGACTCGCAGAAGGCAGTGGGGGAGAGAGAAAGGACTGACTGGGCCGATATCATTAAGATAAAGAAGGGAATTAACGGTAAAGTGGAGACTGCCAGGGACTAGACAAAGCAGTGCAAATACTGCTTTTTAGAGAGAAAAAGTCTATTTGTAAGGCAGATTTCCCACTAATCCTGCAAACTATATGCAAAAAGCCGTTTGATACGGGAAACCACTCCTTTAAACAGCCCTCTACAGCCTCTCCGCCAACTTCATCAGTCTCTGACTGGCCTCAGTCTGCTCTCTGCGGAAGTGTCGCTGCAGCCTTGCACGCTCCTCAGGGTCTGCTATAGACGACAGCAAGTCTCTACGGACTGCTTCTCTATGCAGTTCGTTCTCTATTTCCTGTGTCAGGTCTGAGGGGTGGGAGGCTGAGTGCGGGAGGGGTGGGGAACTGCGCTGCTTTTTGCGTCTCGTGGAGGTCTTTTCTGATGGGACGCGCGGGAGAGAGGTGGGAGATTGCAGGGAAATGCGCTCTTTCTGCAGTTCGATGTGTTGCCGTAGCTGCAGAGTGGTCAGACGCTGCTTCTCCCGCTCCTTGAGGAAGAGCTGGATGCGCTGGGAGTCCTTCTGCAGGCGAAAGCCCAGCTTTTCCCTAGCGTAGGCCTGCTTGCGAGCAATTCTCGCCACTTCCTCCTCCCTTTGCTCCTGTCGAATGCGTCTGGCCAGCTGCATCTTCTGCAGTCTGCGCACTTGTCTGCGTCTCAAGCGGGCCAATTTCATGTCTTGCCGCTCTAACTTGCGAATAACCCTGTTTTTCACCTTTTCTCGATGCTGCTCCTCTCGATTTCTGACTGCTAATCGCATATTTTCCCTTTGTTTTTCCCACTCTTCCTTGTTTTTCCTCTCCTGTGCTTTTCTATGTTCCAACTGAAGCATGCGTTTATCGCCCTGCGCCATTTGCGCCAAATACATAGTCCTGCGCTGGTCCAAAGCAGCCCCATTGGCCTGCAACACCTTGTCAATTTCCCGCTGTTTGGCCTCTGCACGCTAGAAATAGCTCTTACCTTGCGAGATAAGCTGCGTTCGTGCTCCAAGGTCTGTTGGAATTGCTGCAACTTGGCCCATGCAGCCCTCTGCCGCTCTTCCAGCAGTTCTCTTTGCGAAGTCAACATGGCTGCCAAATTCCCTTGCGCCGCTTGCAGCCTTTGCTCCTTCGCTGTTTTTTTCGCCTGCGACAGCTGTTTCTTCTTCAGTTTCTGCATTTCCAGTAACTGCTTCCTCTCCTCCTCTCTCTGCTGCAGCGTTTCCCTGTGCGTAGCTACACGCTGCGCTTGCTGCGCAAGTTTGTCCTTGGTGCTTTGCTCGAAGAGGAGGCGGGCGGCTTCTCGTTCCTGGGCGAGTCGCAAAGCTTCTCGCTTCCTTTGCTGTGCTAATAGGCGCTGTTGGGAGGCTTTGGCCTGCTCGGAGGAGTAGTCTTGGTCGCGGAGCTGCTTGCTGCGCAGACGCTCCGCTTGCTCGATTTCCCGCTTTCGCTCTTCCTCTGCCAGTCGCTTTTGCTCCTGCTCCGCTCTCGCCGCCGCCAATTCCTGCCTGCGCTCCGCATCCCTCCTGGCCGCCGCCTCCTCCTTCAATCTATTTTTCGCCCTGCGTTCCTCCATCAGTCTCTGCGTCTCCATCGCCTGTCTGACCTCCAACTCCTGCTTCCTCCTAACCGTCTCCAAAGCCTTCGCCTCCGCAGTGTGTCTCGGACTCTGCAATTTCCCCTGCAAATCCGGAGACTTCTCAGTGCTTGAAGAGAGGATTTTAGCGCGTTCCTCGAGTACTAGTTCCAGCTTCATTTTGCGTCTTTCTTCCAGGGCGTTGTAGTAGACGCGGACTAGGTCGTCGGGGTAGTTGGGGAGTTTCTTGCGGCAGGCTTCGAGGGACTGGATGAGGAGTTCTTGGGGCTGGATGCCTTGGACTTTGCAGGCTTGCAGAGAGCGGGGGGAGTCGAGGACTGGGTCGGAGGGACTGTGAGGGTTGAAGTTGAGGAGAGATGAAGCCATTTCTATGCAATTCAGGGCAAATACTTCATACAAACCCGGCTTTTCCATGCGAGTGTAGCCTTCTTTCTGCGAAATACCAGCTCTGCTGCTTCTTATAGCGATTTGAAGGAATAAGTTGGCTTTTAGACATATTGGTGCAGGAGGAGCCTTGCAATTAATGGAGCTGAGAAGCACCGACATCCTCCACGAAGGGAAGTGGGTCCGTCTCAAGCACTGCCGCTTCACCTCTCCTGACGGAGGCAGAGAAGCTGTAGGACTTATATAGAACTGGGAAATTTTGGAACGCACTACCAAGCGAGGTGAAAATGACGGGGTGGAAGTTTTCTCCACTATCCTGCGGGACGGGGAGGAAAAGCAGATAATCTCCGCTGTGTACCGCTACCCTTTCCAGAAGTACGTGTTAGAGACCACGGCAGGCCTCGCGGACCCCGGAGAAACTGACCCCCGCGTCACTGCCCTGCGAGAACTAAAGGAAGAAACAGGCTACACCGCAACCCTCGAGGACATCACCCATGTCAGCCCCACATTCACCATGTCTCCCTGGTGGAGCACAGAAACCAGCGTCCGTGTAGACGTGCGCGTCCCAGACTCAGAGGCAAATAGGAACCCCATACAGGAATTAGACGGGGAGGAGCAAATTCAAGTGTTTTTGCTGTCAAAGCGCAATTTATTCGATGAGGTGATGGCGCTGGCGCAGGAAAAAGGCTTTTTGCTGGACTCGCGGCTATATCAGTACGCGCTGGGACTCAAGGAAGGTATGGCGATGGCTCGTAGCTAAAATAAAAGCAGGTAGAAACCCGATAAAAACCGCATTTTCAGTCCAAAATAGGAGGAAAAGGCGGATTTTTACTAAGGGAAGTAGGGTTAATTAGGCCATTAGGAGCGAAATAGGGCTAAAATCGCTGGGAAATCTGCTGGGACAGGTCCCTAAACATCCTATGTCTGCCAGTCCTCGGCGAAGCCCGTGCAGACCTCGAAAACTGCCTTTGCTCTGCAATTTTCGCGTCTTTAGTGGCAATTTCCAGGTCCATCTGCTCTCCCAGGGCTTTTAACCGCTTTCCCTCAGAAATCAGCTCCTTGATCCTTTGCTCTTCCTTGAAAAAGCCCTTTCTTTCCAGTCGCGCGAGCTTTAGCTTGGCGGCTTCGTAGGCTGCTTTGGCGGATTGGTCGGTATTGACTTTGAGAGTGATTCCGTGCTCTTTGGCCACTTGCTCCATTTTCTTATGTCGATTTTGAGCCTTTTTCAGGCTTTCATCAGCCTCTTGATACAGCTGAATCCTCTGCTCCGCCGCCCTTTCCAAAGCCGCCACCTGGTCCCTCAGCAAATGAACATGCGCAAACGCATTCGCCATTTCCGCCGTACTGCTAAATTCCGCCTTTTCCCCCTTCAATTTGATCAATTTCCTCTCATTCCCCTCAACTCTAACCCTCAACTCTATCTGTTCCTTCTCCAAAGCCCTGACTCTGCCCGCCTTTTTCTGCAAGACCTGCTCCAAGTCGTAAGCAAATCCAGTGTCGTTCACACGATTAAAGCGGTCCTGCAGGCTGATCCAGTCTTTTCTGTATATTTTGAGCTGCTGGCTGGCGCTTTTGGCCTGGCCGAAGGCGTCTCTGCGCAGAGGGAAGAGAGAGGCGAGCGGGGCGAAGCCTGTTTCTGCGGCTTTGCTGGCTTTTAGGTCTGAGAACTTCTGCTGCATTTCCGATAGCTGGGATTCCAGGTCCACTTTCTCTTGTCTCAGCTCTCTGAGAGTTCTCGAGAGAGAGGGGTCGGTTTCTGGCTCGGGAGAGTTGTCTTCGGGCTGAGTGATGAAGGGGAACATCGATTATGGCGAAATCTTAAGCTATTCGACGCTAGCACGTATGTCCCCCTGTTCCTCTCCCAACAGCACACTCTTCCACACCACCGCCACCGCCTTTTCCAGGTTCAGCACCACTGAGGCGCCATCCATGTTCCACAGACAGTTGTCAGGCCGCACCCGCTCAAACAGCTCTCCGTCCAGAAACGGTTCATTCGGCTTCGCCTTCAGGGCCACTTTAACGTTCCGAACCGCTATTTTGACGAGCATGTCCTTCGCACGGGTTCCAGCAGGCAGACTGACCTGCACCTCGACACCAGTGACGTCCTGGGACCACTTGTATTTGCCCTCAACTACGCCTCCGGCGGGCAGGTTCAAAGGTTCGGGGACTGGCTCTGGGACCTTTACAGGCTCTTCAGAGGCTGTTTTTGCTTCTTCAGAGGCGGCTTTCCCTTCTTCTTCCTTGGGTGGCAGACGGCCGTCCTTCCTCATTTGCTCCATTTCCTCGGGAGTGGCTTGGCGGTAGGGCAGCTGGATGCCTGTGGGCGGCGGGTGTGTGTCGTTGTAGTCCTGTCGGTACTTCATGTAGTGGCTGAACACCATTTGCTCAGACACTCCAGGCGGAAAGCCCATGCGATCTCCCTGCAAAGCATAGGCGAAGAAGTCAGTCCTGCGGCGAAGGAAGCCGAAGAACCCTTCCATGAAGCCGCAGTAGCCGCCTGCTTCTCTGTGGATCATAGCCAAAAGGTCGTCATAGCGCTCAGCAGCCATTCCCTTTATACATAGACAACTTCTATATCGACGTATATCTCTGCCTTTTCTACGCTAGATAATTGTAGACCGTGCTGCTTTTCTTGTCTCTTTCCAAGTACTCCCTCTCAATCAACATCTCAATGCGCTGCTTGATGTCCTTCACTTTCGGCTTGAAGACGCTCAGCATGCCCATCACTTCCTGTATTAATTCATTGTGACTCAGTGACTTGCGACTTTTCATAACTCTCACGATGGCGGCTTCTATGGCAATGCTGCGGTCCTCTTCCACGTGTTTTTGGATAGTGGTTTCTTCGCTTGTTGGCTGCGGAAGGCGGATTTTCCGCATTTTACTTTCAAAGTTGTCCTTCACTGCAAAGGAATTCTCAGCTTCGATCATCTTCAAACTCCCAGTTTTTTCCAGGATTCTGACCTTCGAGCAGCTTAAAGACGCTAAAAGTCGCTTGCACGTTTCCTCATCCATTTGCAGCATTCCTCTCAACTCCGCGAAAGTCAGCCTTTGCCGTTCGTTGAACAGCATTAAAGCACTGCCTTGGTAAGTGGAGCACACGAAGTCGTAGGAGCGGCCGGTAGGCAGTCGTGCTGTGACGGTCATTGAGCCGAGGCAATTCATCCATTTCAAACTGCGGTGTTTGGTTTCGCCTTCATAGAAGTGGTTAAAGGTAGACATTGCATTTGCTAAAGATGCAGGAAGGGGGATGTTGTGGGTGGGGTAGGTCGGCCAGTAGCTGACAGCGAGCACTTGAACTGAGAACTCTAGAGGTAAGGACGGGCTTGACTGTTCGAACTTCCTCTGGACTTCCGCAGCTGTGCGCATGTCGTTTATCATCCCTTCCATCTTACTAGTGAACTGCGCCCCACATATCATTTTCAGTTTCGCAATCATACATCTCTCCGCATCATCACTGGCTGTGTCCTCATTTAGCAGTCTTTTCGCCAGTTTCGACCTGTAGGTGCTGGAGAAGTAGTCCTTGTCTGTGATGTGTTCGAAAAGGTGCACACACTTGGTGAGCAGGTCTTGCAACTGCTCCTCACTTAGGCGCTCTGCAGACCGCTTTAAGGCTCTGTCGCAAAAGGAAGCTAACAGTCCGGCTATCAAGTTTTTCCCCACTTGTCGATTCATGAACTTCTCGAAAGCGGACTTTAGACATCTTTGGAAAATGGAGTGGTCACTGAGACTTTCGACGATTAGAGACTTGTAGGTGTCGTGTAGGTCTATGAGCCGCGTGATGAAGGCTGAGTCTTCGCGTTTGCCGGTTTTTCCCTGGGAGTCTCGCTCACTGACGATGTTGTTGCCGAGGTCGGAGATGTAGCGACTGAGAGTGTCGGCTATTGGGCCGAGGGCGTTGTTGACCTTGCTGCAAAGGTGATACAGGCGAGCCAAGTCCCCTCGCTTATTCTGCTGCAAGAGATACAGCAGTCCAGTATCTTTATCCAGCAAATCAGTCTCCTGCACCTCTATCACCGCGTGGTAAAAAGTAGCTAAAATAGGCGTTTCCAGCGAAGAGTCGAAATACGCTTCAAGTCTTTTTCGCTCCTCCAAAAGTGCTTTTTCCGCCTTTAACAAGTACTCCGGACAGCTGCTTTCCGCTATCCAAGTCCTAGCCTTGGCTTCGTAATACTCCCCTGTGGATTTCACCATTTCATCACAAAGCGATTTCATCGGCTTTACAGAGTCTTCGGAAGCGGCTCCCAATTTCCCAAGCATAAAAACCACTTCTCTGATGCAAGTTTGGTCGACTGCTTCTCCCTCCCTTTCAGCTAAAGCCTGAGAAGAAATCGCCTGTTCGATGGAAATCCGTAGTGGAGTGTATACTTCGGAAATGAAGATGCGCATAGCTTGGGTGTCGAGTTTGGGCAATTTGTTCTGAGATACGAAGTGTCGATCCAGATATTGGAAAAAGGCGCGCATCCATTTCACCATTACTAGGTGATTCTGCCAAACCCGGGTCAGACTCTCCAACAGTCTTCCCTCCTGCTTACTCTGTAGTTCCGGAAGCACCTGCATTTTCAAGTAGTCCTTAAAAGTAGTTCGATAGGCGTCATACAGCTGCTGGGAAAAGTTATAGGGATTGCGTTGAACGCACATGTCGTAAATAATCGTGTAGAGACGGGAGTAGTCAGCACGGGAGAAGCTCACTAGGCCGGTGCTGAAAAAGGCCAGTAAGGGCTCAATCCCTTCCTTCTGAATCTGCAGCCAGCCTCGACCGAAGTCCATACAGAGCTCTGCCATCTTTCAATAGCAATCTAGCCTACTACTCAAAATCCGGAATTCCGTTCAAATAGTCCTCCAGGGCGCTATCGCCCTCCTCCAACTCATTCACTGCCACTTCACTTGCGAAGAAACTCGACATTTCCAAAGGGTTTCCCACCGGTCTGTCCAGGTTTTCCAGGTCTAAGTCCGCCTCTGGCTGAAGCCTAGCAGAGGCAGGAGGCGCCACTAAGTCCTGCTCCTCTCCAAGGATGTATTCACATACATTGCTGTGGGCCCGTTTAGGCCGTCTGATCTTCCCGGGTACAGACTGTAAGTCGAATTGCAGGCTTTTTTTGCCTGCAGTGTGCTTAGGGTCTTCGCTTTTTGCGTGTTGCTCCAAGTCGTGCAGGACTGAGACGAGTTTCGTGTTTTCCGCTTCCTGCTGCCGCACTCTTTGCCGCAGTTCCTTCAACTGGTTCGTCTTTAGGCGGCAGACAGTCTCCAACTCTTCGACTTTCGACTTCATCCTTTCGACCTTCAGAAAGTTCTGATCTGCGGCTTTGGCTTCGCTTTTGGACTCGAACTTTTTGGTCAATTTGGTGAAATCCAACTTCGGCAGACTGGGCTTTGACTTGCTTTCTATGTGGACTTTGTCAGGGAACCTCTCTGCAGCCTCACTGCCTGCTGACTCGACACTGTCCACCGCCATACTGCGGTCATAGTTGATGTTGTCAATGGTGATATCGAGTCCGTAGCTATGCGCAGCGCCTAATTTCTGCGGTTTGTGCTTGGGACGGTACATTGGGTTGTGCCTTAAAGCCTGGTATTTCTTGCCTTCAGTTTCCAGGTCTTTGGCGAGTTGCGTCAATTCTTCTTTCTGCAGTTCGTTTTTCTGCAGGTCCTTCGAAGCGGCCGCCAGTTCCGCTTTCAAGTCTTCCAGGCGATTGTGGAATTTCAAGTTTTCGTCGTTTAGCGGCAACACCACGAGTCCTTCTTCTTTCTTCAAATCCGCTATTTCCTCACTTAAAGCGCGGTTTTTGTCCTGCAGAGATTTGATGCGGTTTTCCTTTTTCTCGATCAGGACTTGCAGTTCTTCGAGCTGCTCGTTCAGTTCGGATTTCATTTCCTCCTCTTTGCGCTTCGCTTCTTCTGCGATTTGTTCTGCGATCAGTGCTCTGCCTTGGGCCAATTCTCGTTCTCGAAACGTCTTTCTGAGTTCCTCAAACAGCGACTTACTCTGCGAAATCAGCACTTCGAACTGTCTCCCAGACACATAACTGCTGACGTCAGTATCAGCCGATAGGTCTAAAGTCGAACTGCTAGATACTGCTTTGGAGGTAAGTAGGTCTGTGATGACCTGCTTGTTGAGCTGGACTAGGGACTCGAGTTCTTCGATGTACATGTGGAGTTGCTCGCTTTCCTGCTCGATGAAGTTGAGGCGAGTGGCTTTGCGGGAGGTGATGGGCTCGCCGATGGTCCAGAGGTTGTTGTGCTCGGCCATTTGATTTGGGAAGTTGGAGTGGAGAGTCGGTTTATTCTAATGACCCGGGGAATATGCACCCTACGGCTAGTTTAGCTAGAGCTGAGCTGGTTGAAGAGCATCTTCTTGAGCAGCAGCGCAACCAGCGCTTGTCCAGTCTCCACACCTGTCTTTTCCGCATCTCTGGAGACCTTCTGCAGTTGCGACTCTTCCTTGCGCTCCGCAATTCCGCCCCTCATTCGTCCACTGACAGTCTCCACTTGATCCACCTTCTCCGACACATCCACAATATTAGCCGTGATATAGTCTCTATTAGCCACAATGGACGAGGAGGACAGGGTCTGCACCCAGTACTTGTGCCAGAGCTGCTCAAGGATGTGCTCGTCTAGTGTGGACTTGAAGAAGGAGTGCTCCACTGTATAGTAGTGCTTGTAGTGCACGCCGAAGTCTTCGATTTTGCTCAGAGGGATGTGCTGGTACTGGGAAGTGCCCTGTTCGGGAGGGGTGTAGTTCTGAGGGTAGGCCCGGAAACAGCCGATTTCCACCTTTCCAGAGGAAATAGTTCGCACAGGGTCGATGACAATGGCCAAATAGGGGTCTTCGACCATTTGATGGGACATTTGAGTGTTGACGTCTATGCCGCTCATCCAGCAGCCGTAGCCGGGGTGGCTGTGGTACCACCCGCACACTCCTTCGAGTCGCCCCACGCTTTCTCCACTGGTTGCGTAGTTCACCATGTACTCATTCGCAGACGCCAGTGCATTGACCCTCGTCTCCGTGCCCTCCACCGGCAACGCAAAGCTATCCATCACAATAAACTCCCTGCCCTTCACCTTGCCCTGCAGCAGTCCCATCACCTCCAAGTTGCCCCCCGACCTCGCATGCATCACTATCTTGATCAGCGCCACTGCGGAAATGCGGACTTTCTTGAAGTAGTTGGGATCTGTACGCCAGGGACGGGCTTCGTTGATGCGGTCTGCCTCGTCTTGGTCGAAGCGGTACAGTTCCTCTTCCTGCTTGATGAGGTTTTCGGCTTCCCAGCGCTGCTTGGCGACCCTGGCGTCCTTCATTATGGATGGGAGGTGGGGAATAGGGAGTAACTAGGACTAGTGGTTGAGGGTGTCGCGGAGAGCTTCCCACTTTGGAGCCACTACGCCGTCATACTTGACTATCTTCCGTCCCTCACTCAGCGACCCTTCCAGCCTCTTCATCTTCCGCTTGAACCGTTCCCCTAGCTAACCCTCACCGTTGCGAATCCGCTTGAGCTTGGCCTCCTCCTGCTTGACCATCCCCTGCGCCTGTGTCACCTCATTGAACAGCTTCACCACTAAACTGGGAAATACCGCCTTTCAACGCTATAGTCCTGAGGCGCTTTTCCAGCTCTGCGTCTGTATCAGGACAGTAGCCCTTGAGCCGCTGTTCTTTTTTGACTGCGAGTTTGGCCTTGGACTCGTGGTATTTCTTCTTTTGCTCGGCGATGCGCCGTTCTGGCGTCTTGTAGAGGTGCAGGACGGCGGGCTGGCCGGGCGGGATGCGGTAGGAAAGGATGCGGGAGACTGCGTCTGCGAGGGAGGAAGCCACAGTCTCGCTCCCGGATTCCATACCTTAATACCACTAGAGTGGGATGATGCGATACTTATAAATCGCTAGGTGTGTATTGTCGGGCAGCAGGGACTCATTTCTGTGGCTTTAACTGCAGTATAGGCGGAAAACACTTCAATTTTAGCCTCAAATCGTAGATATAACCTAAAAAACACAGAATCAGACTTATATATCCGCGGGCGCGTAAAAAAGGTAATAAGAATTCCTCATTTTCCGCAGATTTCAGCTTTTTCAGTTCAAAAAGAGCAAGTATTGACCTGCAGGCTATCTTTTACCTCTCCTAGCACCTTAAATCCTCAAAGCCTGCTTCTTCCCCGACTCTCAATAGCCCCATTTCCCTCTTTTCCTTGTGATTTCAGTCTCACAAAGGGCTTTTTCTGAACATAGAATAACCCTGGTCCTTCAAAAAGCCTCTATCATGCAATGGGTGTATATAGGACAAAGGCTCTGTAGTCGACTAGGCAGTGAATAGAGACACTACTGGTACACTAATTGATATATTTGGTCTAGTGCTGAATAGAGGCACTGCGCGGCTTTTCATATTTAGTTAGGTAAAATCCCGCTGCTGCACTGTCGGAATTACCATAGGGAGGGATGTGTCTCCATCTAGCCAGGAGAGAGGAAAGGCTCTGAGTACTATTAAGATTAGGGGAACTAGGTGAGTTTATGCGATTTCCCTCTTAGAAGGGGTGAAAAAGGCCATTGTCGGCCTAATAGGGTGATGATTTTGGATAGTTGTTATTTGACATGTTACGAAAATGGGAATTTCTAAGCGAGTGCAAAGCACAAATTGGTCATAATGCAGAAAATCGGACTCTTGATAGAATAAGAGGCAAGAAACAGAGGTGGGAAAATGACAATTCTCATAGACAAGGAAGAAAACGAACCAAATTATCATAACATAACTATCATTAGACCATAAACTGGGCTAAATGTCTTGAAATCGACTGATTTATATGCTTGTGGAAACCCCTCCAATAGCTGGTCTTCCTATTCTCCAATTTACAGCCTGTCGTAGCCGCCAAATCAGCCCTTTACAGACACAAGGGAGCGACAGCAGACTCCAGAGCAATACTGCGACTTTGTTTCGTGCCTCTATCACTCTGACAAAGGCGATAGTGAGGAATAGGACTCAGGTACTTATTAGGTGGAGTTCCTCTGGACCAGTTTGCATATGCATTTCCAGTTTCCTTCTAAATCGCTGGGATAACACACGAATCCGAAGCCGAATTTAATAGAATTGGACCACAGAAATGCCTAGAACTTCCCTAGTGCTCCTACTCATCGCGTTGGCTTTAGGTCTGCAGCACCCGGCTGCTTACTTCAATTCCCAGGAAACCTTGATCATTGCGCATCGTGGAGCTTCGGGGTTTTTACCTGAACATACGCTGCAGGCCTATAGCATGGAGCAGCTATGGGCGCCCACTTCATCGAGCCCGACCTAGTCCTCACCCAAGAGGGGCACTGGTCGCCAACGACGCCGTAAACCTCCGAGACATCACCGACATCGCAGACAGGCCTGAATTCGCCTGTCGAGCAACCACCCGCACTATAGAACATGTGACGGAAACGGGGTGGTTTTCCGACGATTTGACCCTAGCGGAGTTCCAATCGCTCAAAGGCTACACCTATGACGACCTTTTGCCAAGGGTCAGTTTGCAGGAAATACTCCACTTTCGGTAGAGACGAATAGGAGGCGAAAAGCGGAAAACTGCCTTTAGTGGGCGTTTACTTGGAAACCAAGCATCCGGGCTACTTCCGGGACAGGCCGGGCTTCGAAATGGAAGACTTGCTGTATGCGGAGTTGCTGAAACATGACCTGGGCAGCTGGAGGAATGCGAGAGAGATATGTCTGTGGGGCTGCAGAGCTTTTCCCCGGACTCGCTGGGGAGGCTGGGGGAACTCAGGGACTGCCGAGGGTGTTGTTGCTGCTGAGCAGTGTTAAAATCAATGCTGAAGTGCTCGATTTCGCTCAGACCAGAGTCCATGGCATCGGCCCGTCCTAACCCAACTATACACCAACGACCTGGTTTCCATAGGCGCAGTCAAGGCAGCCCAGGCCGCAGGGCTCAGAGTGCACGCCTATACATTTAGAGACGATGAAAACCTTTTCAATAGGCCGCTTTCTGAGGTGCAGAGAGTACTGATACGATGAGATAAAAAGGAAGGAAAGGCGAGAGTTTAAGTCATTTTTGTAGCTTTTTATGCGGTATCTTGGCTGGAATTCGAACATTTCTACTAGGAATTGCTGCAGAATAGGAGAAAAGACTTAGCTAGATTGCTCAAAGGCCACAAGGACGACCGTCATGTTATCGCACCCCTTTCCCTCATACTCACTCGTGCTCCTCGCCAAGCAGCGGTTACACAGCTCCTCCGCTATCTGCTGAATCGGCTCCCTCGCCAGTTTCTCATATACGAAATCCACACACTCCTGCGAGGTCAGAATGTCCCAAATGCCGTCACAACACAGCACCAAAAAGTGGTCCTCAGGCGTGAGTTCCCTTCTAGTGACGTCAGGGAAGGCAGTGACTGCTTGCTGCTCCGCTGAGAAGTTGGGAGTGTTTTTGTACTCTAGGTCGCCTAGGGACCGGGACAGGTTGATGTTGCCGTTGACGCGGCCGTCGATCACGCAGCCGCCTGCTGCTCGGATTCGAGCGATTTCCTCAGGTAAATCCGGCTTGTGGTCGACGGACATGTCTACGGCCTTGCGATTGCTGCCTAGGACGCAGCGGGAGTCTCCAGCGTTTGCCACATAGAGAGTATTGCCCTGGATAACTGCTACGACTGCAGTGCAGCCGACGTTGGCAGCCACATCTACAGCGTCTCTCGGGTTCACAGGGGCGGAGTCAGGCAAATCACGCACCAGGCGGAAAACCTCCACCGCGCCTTCAGGAGTGCGCAGCATAGTGTCCATCACAAGGTAGGTTTCTTTCAATGCCGAGACTACGTCTCCTTGCTGGTATTTCGCGTTTTTCAGCAGTTCTTGGGCGAAGTGCTTACTGACGAAGAGGGCGACTTCCTTGCCGCCGTGGCCGTCGAAGACTCCGAAGCAGGAAGTGGTGCTGTCCAGTTGGAGGCTGGTCAGGTGGGCGTCTTCCATGGTGTTGCGCCAGCCTTGCATGTGCGTGGCGCCGAAGCGCAGGCGGCCGTGGCTTCCCTCGCTAGTCTCTTTGGTGGTGATCGGAGCGCTGAGGTACGGTCCCATCTTATTGCGATGATTACAGCCAAGGAATCAACAGAAGACATAGAGAAGGCTCGAGGGTCAAAGGCTGCCTCAAAGGCTTTAGAACTATAAACAAGAGGGGTAAAAACTCGAAAATATATAGAAATCGCCGTAGATTGATAGAGAAATGCTGTTTAAATGCTTAGTTTTCAGACTGAAAGAGAGAAATCGACGAAATAAGACGAGTGCAAATGTAGAATTTCCGTCTTTCTCCTCGTTTTCCACTGCACATTCAGCCAATAACGCATCAAAAGTCAACTATGCATTCGCACATCACTAGTACTGAACACAGGACATATCAATCTATGCGAATTCCCGTTATTTGCCTATTTACTGAGTCTTCAGGTCCCTCTGTTCCAAGCCCTTCGCCGCCAAACCCATCTTTTTGAGCCACTCGGCCGCCCGAATTGGAGCCACCGTGTTCAGAAGCGCCACAGGGATCAGTCCCTTTATGTCCGTCTGCGATATAAAGGCCACTTCGCACTGATTTGGCGACTTCTGCTCAATTCTGTACCCCGATATTATCGTATTCCCGCGAATGCACCTATCCGCCAACGGCACATCCGGCCTATCGACGGACTGATAGGCGATAATTATCGCGTTTCCGACCTTTTGCCTGGATCTTAACTGCACAAAGTCTCGAGCGGCGACGAAGGGCACTGGTGGCTTGACGAAGAAGGTGATGACGCTGCTGTCGGGGCTGTGCACTTCGACTTCCTGGAAGCTTTTCATCACTGTGTCCCAGGTTGCGCGGACGTGCACGTCCCAAATTACTTGCATGATGTTTTCGCAGGAAACGTCGTTGATGAGGGCGGTGGCTTTGACGATGGCCACTGGGGAGTCGCCGGTTTTCTTGCGGTATATGGAGAGGTCGGGGCTGGATTTGATGGTTTCCCAGGAGTCTGTGGGCGGCTCATTGACGAGGGAAAGGACAGCGGCTATAGGCGGACTGAGCAATTCCTCCATCTGAACAGGAACAGCCACTAGTTGTTCAACGAAAGCTGCTTCCTTGGCTTTCGGCCTGCGAAAGAGCAACCAAAGCAGCCCCACTAGCAGCACAGCGGCACACACATACACCCACGCACTATAGTCCATCAGTCCCATTTCAGCCGCAAGTTATCTACTAGTCTACTACCTACCTCCCCACACTATGTATAAAATGGGCTGCTTGATCCCGAAGAAAGAAGCCGAAGTCCCGGAAGTCCCGAAGCCAGACCCAGACACCAACAAAGACCGCTTATTTACAGTCCGGGAAGCTAGTGCAGACCTGGAGATGACGAGTCAGCCCCGGCTCACCCAGAAGTCCGCACCCAGAACTATAAGCTAATGTGTTCGAGGCCTGCAGTTCCTCCCTGCGCTTCACTGTACTTGTCAGTTGGATGGGATTTCTTGAGGGAGAAGTGGGTTGATTTAGTCCAAGTTGTAGGGATTTTCATATGGATTTGGGTTGTTCTTGCGATTTGCTTGCAGGACAATGATGTAATTAGCACAAGTGACAATAGTGGTCTGCAGGCCCTATACGTCCGTATTTCCTTTACTACCCATCCATTCCCTCCGTTACACCCACTCCACCCCTGAAGCATATAAAAGTATCCCGCAGGAGCAAATTTCCCACCGACCATCTCTGCATCTTAAGCATTTTACGAATTAAATTCCCCTCAAGCCGCAGTGTCTCCCCCAGGTCCGCCTTCCCCAGCTGCCATAATTGCCTGCACTAATAAGAGTGGATGGAAAGTGACGAGGGAGACTACATCGGTCAGTGGAAAATCAAGCGCCTCATCAAGAACTTGGACCAGGCCCGCGGCAATGGCACCTCCCTCGTCTCTCTGATCATTCCTCCACGTGAACAGCTCTCGCTGTACAACAAACTCATCACGGATGAGTATGGCAAGGCGGCGAATATCAAGAGCAGGGTTGTGAGGCAGTCGGTGCAGAGTGCGATGACGTCGGTGAGGGAGAGACTGCGGCTGTATAACCGCACGCCAAACAATGGCCTCATTATCTACTGCGGAGAAGTGCTCAACGACCAAGGCAACATCGAGAAGAAAGTCACAATCGACCTCGAGCCCTTCAAGCCCATCAACACGTCCCTGTACCTGTGCGACAGCGTGTTCCACACGGAAGTCCTGAAGGAGCTGCTCGAGACAGATCAGAAGTTCGGCTTCATCATAATGGACGGAAATGGGTCGCTGTTCGGAACGCTGCAGGGGAATACGAGGGAGATTTTGTACCAGTTTGGAGTGGATTTGCCGAAGAAGCATGGACGGGGAGGACAGTCTGCACTGCGTTTCGCGAGACTGAGAATGGAAAAACGCCACAACTACATCAGAAGAGTGGGCGAACACGCTGTTCAACATTTTATCACAAACGACAAAGTAAACGTCACAGGCCTCGTCCTAGCAGGCAGCGCAGAGTTCAAAAAAGAGCTTTCCATGAGTGACCTGCTCGACGGCCGTCTCCAGGCCAAAATCCTCAAAATCGTGGATGTAGCCTACGGCGGCGAAAACGGCTTCAACCAGGCTATCGAACTATCCCTAGACACTCTACAAGACGTGAAATTCCTGAAAGAAAAGAGACTCGTATCAGCGCTTTTCGACAATATCGCACAGGACACAAGGCGATTTGTCTTCGGAGTGCAAGACACTATGAAGGCGCTGGAGCTGGGAGCGGTCGAGACTCTGATGATCTACGAGAACTTGGACTACATAAGAATTACGACCAGACTGATAGGGACGCAGGACCTGACGGTGCACTTGCTGAGGCCGAATGAGGAAAGTAAGTTTAGTGGACAAGGGGGGGAAATGGAAATAGTCGACAAAACCGCGTTGTCGGAGTGGATGGTGGAAAATTACAAGAAATTCGGTGCAGTGCTCGAGTTCATCACCAACAAAAGTCCAGAAGGCGCCCAATTCGTGAAAGGCTTCGGCGGAATAGGCGGCCTGCTAAGGTACGAGCTAGACCTCATGCAGATGGCTCCGGACGACGAAGAGGAAGAGGAGTTCGACAATGAGTTTATGTAGACTTAACCTCTACAGCTCCGAATCTCACATAGATAGTGACCTCGTCTCTTTGAAAGTGTTGAAATTGGACTTTTTGTAGCGATTTGAGGTATTGTTTATGTGTGGATTGGAGTGAACTGGAAAAGTTGCTTTGAATCGCTTTCGTAGATATGCGGATTAGCTGAATTTGAAGAATTCTAGACCTTCGGAGTACGGAAATGATAGGGAAAGACTAAGTTAGGCTACTGCTGGAGTAGAAGCTGGGTGAATTCTTTAAGACTGAGTAGTCCATCTCCATTCACGTCTACCTGATCAATCATCCTCTGCACGTCACTTTTCCCTCCCTGCACTCCCTGTCCCAACAGACTCATCAACTCATTCGCACTCAACTTCCCACTGCAGTCCTCATCCAGCGACCGAAACGCTCTTTCCATCATTTCCTTCGAAAACTGCTGTTTTTGTATTGCCGCGGCAGCCAGGAACTCCTTGTAGTCCACGCCTTTGCTCATGTCCGCGTCCATGTTCTGCAGTATGGAGTCCGCCTCACTGACTGCATCTTCAGGGTCCATAGAGGCGGAAAGGCCTTCGATGATTTCTTGGCGGCTTAGTACTCCGCTGTGGTCTTTGTCGAGCGCTTGGAACATTTTCCGCATTTCTTCTTGGTCTGGTTTGGAGCCGAATTTCTCGTTGATGTAGCTGCTGAGGGCGAGTTTTAGCTTCTTTTCGCCTTGGTAGTGGCGGAGGCTGGCGAGCATCGCTTTGCTTTTGGACTCGTCTTCTCGGCTGGAGTGGGAGGCGAGTTGGATCCAGGGGTGGCTCAGGGCCTGCAGAGCAGTGTAGCGGATTGCAGGGTTTACTTCTAACATATGCCGAATTAGATCCTTTGCCTCCTCTGATATCAATGTCCACTGCTGAGACTCAAGGGAGTATTTCCCAAGTCTCGTCTGCAACTCCAGTTCTTCCCGTGTTTCCGCATTGAAGGGCAACGACCCGCTCAGCATCACGTAGAGCACGCCTCCCAAACTCCACATGTCGCACTGACTACCGTACTCTCGCATGTAGACCTCTGGGGCAGTGTACAGCTCTGTGCCGATTACTTTGTGGAGCACTCTTCCGCTGTCCACTATGGCGGACATACCGAAATCCACCAATTTCACTTGTATGTCTTCCGCCTTTCTCGCCTTCGATGCTAGAACGATGTTTTCTGGCTTGATGTTTCTCAATACAACCCCCTGACTGTGACAATAGGAAACCGCTGCCAGGAGCTGCTTCATAACAAGTGCCGCGATTTCCTCCGATAGCAGTCCTGACTCAGAGACAAAGTCGAACAGTTCCCCGCCTTCCAGCTTCTCCATCACTACGTAGAACTTCTTCTCCTTGTAAATCTCATGTACGGTTACCAAATTCGGGTGTCCCAGTCTCTGGAGCACTTCCGCTTCTTTGATGATTTCCCCCTTATCTTCCTCCCCGCTTTTCCCATTGTCGACCTCCTTCATTGCGTATACTTCCCCTGTGCGTTTGTGCTTCACTTCGTAAACTCGCTTGTGGGTTTGATGGGAGATAAGTCGCACGATGTCGTAGTCCCTGCGGTAACTGCTGTGCTTGACGAGGAAGTTGCTGGTGACTTTTACTCGCAGTTGGGATAGGGAGGATTTGCCGGGGGTAGGACTTGCGATGGCGGCGGAGGGGAGGCAGCAGCCCATTTTGGAATTGCGGTGGAGAATGAGGAGAGGGGTGTAAGGACCAGTATGAGTGGGAAGTAGGTGCACAGGGCAGTTCTATGCGTAATTCATCTTCTA
>Ga0247837_1002026_pt1 | contig 39655 bp, 33 predicted proteins | sample LaCtaG_2_FD_187115 | JGI IMG/M metagenome (GOLD analysis project Ga0247837, IMG submission 187115) | Freshwater microbial communities from meromictic Lake La Cruz, Castile-La Mancha, Spain - LaCruzMarch2015_14.5m | ecosystem: Environmental > Aquatic > Freshwater > Lake | place: Spain: Castile-La...
CTTTTCGACTCAATTGACTCATCTCCGGTGGGGTCTCCATCCGGTGTCATTCATTTTGAGGCAACGATCCGCTAGTCCCTCACTCGTTCACGCTCCCCCGGTGTGATTCTTTTTGAGGCAACTCGCTGGAACCCTTAATTTTACTTGCTTCATGCTGCCTGAGACCGTTCTCTCCATTCTGGCGAATGCGCCTACGAGGAGCCGCGCACCCTAGGCGCACTCGCCAGAGTGCGGGGCTCTGTTCAGCCCGGGCAATGACCCGGGGTTGATCGTTCGCTCCCAGCCCCAGGAGGCCTGCGGGATGAAAAGCATTGCCTGGCAGCGCAGCCCACCCACACTCCGCGCACGCATGCCTAGCAGGCCCGTCATCTTCATCTCCGCCGTCAGCAAAGAGCTGCACAGCACGCGCGACCTCGTCGCCAAGGTGCTGCTCTCGTTGGGCTATGAGCCCGTGTGGCAGGACTTGTTTGGCATGGAGGAAGGCACGGTGAAGGACATGCTCCACCGCAAGATCGCCGCCGCGCAGGGCCTCATCCAGCTCGTCGGCCACTGCTACGGTGCCGAGCCCGCCAGCGCCGCGCCGCCCTTTGGCCGCGTCAGCTACACCCAATACGAAGCCCTCCACGCCCGCCAGCAGGGCCAGCGCGTGTGGTATCTGCTCTTGGAAGAAAACTTTCCTGCTGACGCGCATGAAGCGGAGAGCTTGGAGCACCAGCAGCTTCAAAGCGCTTACCGCCAGCGTATCCGAGGAGCGGAGCAGTTATATCATCAGGCATGCAGTCCGCTCGAAATCGAAAACCGCGTGCTCAGGCTGCGCGATGATCTGAGCGCACTGCGAGATCAGATGCTCGCCAGCCAGCAGCAGCAGGAGCAGAAGCTGACTCATCTGCTGGATGCTCAGCAGCAGGGCTTGGCCGCCGTTCAAGAGCTGCACCTCATGCTCGACAGCTTCCTCAAAGGCGGCAGCGAGGCCAAATTGAACGAGGACTACGACACTGCGTTGCGAATCGTCTCCGCCCGTCATGCCCTGGAGCCGGAAATCCTCCGCCAGCTCATCGCCGAGCGCACCGACCGCACGCTCAGCGACCCGCAGGCTGATCTGCGGCAGAAAGTCCAGGCGCTGCGCGAGGCCGGGCGGTTCATCGAGGCGCGGGACTTTGCGCTGGAGCACGCCCGACGCCTGCAAACGGCGCGTCAGCAGGCCACGCTTGAAGAGTTCGAGCTTTGGATGGAGGCCAGTGATTCAGAGCATGCACTCGGTCATTATGCCAAGACGGAGGAATATGCCGCCAAGGCCGAGAGTCTCTGTGATCGAGAGGAAGACTTTGTGAACTGGGCAATAGCCAGGCATCGAAAGACATCTGGGATCATGCATATGGGGCGATACGATGAGGCCCGTGTCCTTTGTGAAGAACTCATCGCCCTGCGCACTGAGAGATTCGGGCGTGACCATCTCGACACGCTGCACAGCCGCATGGGCCGGGCTACCATCCTTTACAATCAAGGTCATTTCGTGGAAGCAGAGACCGAATACCGTGCTGGGCTAGTCAGTTTGAAAATGGTCCGTGGCGACCATCATAAGGACACCCTGCTGTGCCGGATGATGCTGGCCAACGTGCTGGATGACACTGACAGGTCAGCGGAGGCCGAGGCGGAACACCGGGCCATCATTGCGATCAAGGAAGAGGTGCTTGGCCCGGAGCATTTCGACACGCTGCTGAGCCGGCTGAATCTGATCATCGCCCTGGCTCAGCAGAACAAGCACCAGGAAGCCGAGGTCGAGGCGGAGGTCACCTGGAGACTGGCTCATCGTGTCATGGGGCCGGAGTCCCCGGTGACGCTCAGCACCCGCAAAAGCCTGGCCCTTGCTTGGCATGGCTTGGGACGACATCAGGAGGCGGAGGATGAGTGTCGGAAGATCCGCGTCGTTCAAGAGCGCGTGTTTGGTCCTGAGCATCCGCGCATACTGCGCACTCGCATGGCCTTGGCGGAGATCCTGTTTGCCCAGGGACGAACGGAGGAAGCTGTGGCAGAGCACCGCGCTTTGATCCCCGTGCAGGAGCGTGTCCTGGGGCTTGGCAGCCCCGATGTGTTGTGGTCCTGCTACGAACTCGCCCGATGTCTCGAATCCCAGGGGAAACTGCCTGAAGCCCTTGCCCTCGCCCAACGTGCCGAAGCAGGATCTCGCAAGCTGTTTGGTGACGGACTGTCCGGTGTCCGCGACGCTGAGCAGCTCCGCCAGCGCGTCGAGGCCGCCTTGCAGCAGGCGCGGTAGGTTTCTTCTTGCCACCACCGCGCCTTGCGGCACACACTCCGCGCACGCATGAGCACGCGGCCCGTCATCTTCATCTCCGCCGTCAGCAAAGAGCTGCGCAGCGCGCGCGGGCTGGCGGCGCGGCTGGTTCATAGCCTGGGGTATGACCCCAAGGACCAGGACATGGCCCGCACGGAGCACGGCCAGCTCAAAGACGTGCTGCGGCGCTGGATCGACCAGTCAGAGGGCGTCATCCAGCTCGTCGGCAAATGCTATGGCGCGGAGCCAAGTGAGCCCGATGCCGAGTTCGGCCGTGTCAGCTACACGCAGTTTGAGGCCCGCTACGCTTTGAGCCAAGGGAAGCCCGTTTGGTACTTCTTCGTGGGCGAAAACTATCCCGCCGATGCCCATGAACCCGAGCCGGAGGCCCTGCGCGCCATCCAGAGCGCCTACGCCGACAGCATCCGCCTGGAGGGCGACCTGCGCCACCGCTTCACCAACGACGCCGAGCTGGAAAACGCCATCCACCGCATCGACGACCACCTCGACGAGCTGCGCCGCGACTGGGAGCAGGAGCAGCGCCGGGCCCGCCGCTTCCGCATGCTCGCCAGCGCCGCCCTGCTCATCCTCATCGCCCTCGGCGTCACCGGCCTCCAGCTCGGCTGGTGGGTGAAACAGAGCACGGACGCCGTGAAGCAGGACACCGAGAAGATGCGCCAGATCGTCGTCCAGACCGAAAAGAAAGTCGATTCCGTGCTCCAGCGCTACAAACAGATGGAGCAGGCGCTCATCAAGCTGGCGGATGCGGAAATGAACGCCAAGCAGTTCGGCGAGAAGTTGACACCCGAACAGCTTCGCCAGCGCGCCTACACGATATTGGAGAATGAACTTGGCATCGCTGCGGGAACCTTGTCCAAAGAGCTACCCGGATTTGCCTTGGAGTTATACAACCGTCCTGATACGACGCTGCTCATGCGCGCTCGCGCAGCCTATGCCTTGAACAAGTTCGAGGAAGCCGAAAAGTTGTTCCTTGAAAGCGAGGCTCAAGACAAGAAGGCCATGGAGAACGCGGAGGCTGTCGCGGACAAGCTGCGTCAGCAGCGAATCGACGCGTTAGTCGGTGCTGGCCAGAGCGCCGAGGCGCAAATCCACTACACCCAAGCCATGGAGCACTACCGGGCCGCCGCCGCCCTCACCAGCAAGGATCGCGATGTCATGCACTGGCTCGTCCTTCAGAACGTCATTAGTTGGCTCTACCACCTTCAGGGACACTACTCGGAACGGCTCGATCATAGCAAGCAAGTCTGGCAAACCGCCCGAAAATCAGATCAAGATGAAGCACCCGCCGTGCTCGCCGCCCATGTGAATTATGCCAGCGCACTCGATTTCAACGGCCAAGTTGCCGCAGCCGAGCTGGAATATCGAGAAGTTATCCCGGTGCAGGAGCGCGTGCTGGGCGTCGAGCATCCCGACACCTTGATGAGTAGGATGAATCTGGCAGTCGCGCTTCAAGGCCAAGGCAAGTATGCCGAAGCGGAGCAGGAGCATCGCTCGGTGCGGAATATCAGAGTGCGCGTGCTGGGCGCTGAGCATCCAGACACCTTGAAAAGTCGCATGAATCTGGCCCTCGCACTCGATTACCAAGGCAAGCATCCAGAGGCCGAGCGGGAGCTGCGTGCTGTGATAGAGATCCAAGAAGCCGTGCTCGGAGCGGAGCATCCCGACACCTTAAAGTCCCGTATGAATCTTGCCAATTCGCTGGATGACCAAGGCAATCACGTCGAAGCGGAGCAGGAGGATCGGGCGATTCTGGCAATCCAAGATCGTGTGCTGGGCGCTGGGCATCCCGACACCTTGGCGAGCCGGAACAATCTGGCCAACACACTGCTTGGCCAAGGTAGAAATGCTGAGGCAGAGCAGGAGCATCGGGCACGAATCAAGATCGAAGAGCACGTGTTGGGTGCGGAACATCCCGAAACTTTGATGAGTAGGATGAACCTGGCCAACTCGCTTCTTGCCCAAGCTAAGTATGCCGAGGCAGAGCAGGAGCATCGGGCAGTGTTGAAGATCAAAGAGCGCGTGCTGACCGCGGTGCATCCTGAGATAGCGGCTTCTTGCTTCAATTTGGCGCGTAGTCTCATAGTTCAGCAGAAGCTGCAGGAAGCTCTCGTTTTATTGCAGCGGGCGGAGCAGGTGTGGACCAAAACATTAGGTCCCGATCATACGCATTCGAAGCGCGCCAAGACCTTGCGGGGGTTTATCGAGACGGCGCTGAAGGCAAAGTAGTCGCGATCTTTAGCTTGTAAGATTCTGCATGGATCAGAACGGCCAAGCCGATCTAAAGCTTTGGAATAATTTCTGAGCACCAAGGCAGCTCGCGAGCGCATCAAGATAGCACTAATACAACAAAAAAGCGGATCAGAACCCACCATAGCCAAGTCAAGAAGTCAAGTAGCGCCTAAACACAGCTATGATGTAGCTGCTAGCAATCGTAGTTTTACATGCTGAGGCTTTGACTTTCCTGTTTGCGGTCTTGATTTGCCTCTGTGAGACCTTGACTTAGGGGCAAATGAAGCGAAAAAGGCCATCAGACACTTTCATGCTTCCGCCTTCAACCTTCATCCTCTACCACCATGCCTATCACCGGACCCACCAGCTACTTGCCAACGATCACAGAGTTCCTGAACCACTGGACGGCGGCCAATACGCAGCTCGGCGCGGGGCAGGAGCTGGTGCTCACGGGTGGCATCACGCGGGCGACGCTGGAGACGCATCGACAGGAGCTTTCCGCCGCACGGGATTTGGTCACGGACTGGGGCATCGACCGGTCACTGGCGCGGGAGCAGCTCACGATTTTGATCACGCAGATTCAGTCGCGCGTGGTGGAGTTCAATGCGCGGGTGCGGGCGGACTTGCCGGACAGCCCCTTCGCCCGCGTGCTGCCCGCCGCCTTCGCGGTCGGAGATGCGGAGGGGCCGGTGCGGGATGCCCTGCGCCAGATGTCCCGGTTGTGGACGCGCATCAACGGCATCGCTCCCGTGCCCGCCGGGCTGGTGCTGCCGCTCGCGCTGAAGGGGGCCTACACGCTGGCCGCCTTCGATGCTGACCGCGAGGCTCTGCGCCTGGCCTACGGGACGCTGAGCACGGCGGATGTGGAACTGCGCGTGGCGCGGGAGGAACGCAATGATTTGCAGGACACCATCTACGACATCCTGAAGAGCTACCGCGCAAAGGTGCCCACGGTCTTTGCCGCCGGGGATGCGCTGGTGGAGAGTCTGCCGACACTGACGCCGAGCACTGGTCACACCCCGGAGACGGTGGCCGTCACCGGGACCTGGGATGCGGCCACCACCAAGGCCAAGCTCACCTGGACGGAAAGCACGGACGCGGACCTGGACCACTACGACGTGCGCGGCGTGGCCGGGGACACCTACGTGGCCGCCGACGAGATGGTGCTGGCCAGCGTGCCCGCAGCGGAAGCGCGGGAGTTCTTCACCGACTTCGCCCTGTCCGTCCCAGGCCTGACGGCTGGCTACAAGATATATGTAGTGCTGAAAGCAGGCAACGAACGCGGCAGCGAGCCGGTCTTCGTGACGCGGGTGTGATGCGTCTGCGGAGCGAAGGCTCCGGTGTGACCCCGCGCGTGGGTGTTGCCTGAGGCGGCACTATTTCTGATAGGAAATTGCTTTTTGAGGGCCGGGCCCGAGTGGCCCTGGACATGGCGCAGGGACGGGGTGTGAGGGGTCTGTTCGGCGGTCTGGCGGGTGCGGCGCTGGTGGCAGGCGGGGCAAATATGGCGGGCTTTGCAGGTGAAGGCGCCGAGGCAAGGGGTTTGTCGGCAGGTGTTTAGTCACGCAGGTCTGGCGGCTGGGGCCGGGTGTGGCATTATGAGTCATGGTTTTTCTCTGCCGCTGCCTGACACGAAAGCACCTGCTCATCCTCGCCCTTATCTTCTGCCTCATCCCCGTCGCCCTGGGCATCGTGGTCTCGGGCTGCAACGAGTGGGTGACGCGCTCTGCGGCAGGGCGCTGCCACGCAGACGTGACCAGGGTGCCAGCGATGAATGTGGGACTGGTGCTGGGGTGCTCACCAAAACTGCGCGGTGGCTGGGTAAACCCGTTTTTCACCGCGCGCATCGAAGCGGCTGCGGCTCTCTTTAAAGCAGGAAAGGTGAAAGCGCTGATCGTCAGCGGAGACAACAGCACGCATCAGTACGACGAACCCACGGCGATGAAGGAAGCGCTGGTGATCGCCGGGGTGCCGGAGCGGCGGATCTACTGCGACTATGCGGGATTTCGCACGCTGGACTCGGTGGTGCGGGCGCAGGCGGTCTTCGGCCAAAGCCGCCTCATCATCGTGTCCCAGCGGTTTCACAATGAACGAGCCATCTTTCTGGCGCAGCAGCGTGGGCTGGACGCGGCAGGTCTGGATGCGCGCGACGTGGCGCGTGAACTCGCACCGACAACCTACCTGCGGGAATACCTAGCGCGCGTGCAGGCAGTGCTGGACGTGATGGTGCTGGGCACACGGCCAAAGTTTTATGGACCGCCCGTGAAGATTGAGACGAATTGAGGCAAAGGCCAAAAAACACCATGAAAGACCTCCAAAGCACCCGGGCCATGTGGTTGAAAGGCTGGCTCTTTCTGCTCATCGGCCTCATATCCGGCGGGCTGCTGCTGATCGAGCACTGGAGCTGGCGCACGGCGCTGCTGCTGGCGCTGTGCGTGTGGGGCTTCTGCCGCGCCTACTACTTCGCCTTCTATGTGATTGAGCGCTGGGTGGACCCAGGGTTCAAGTTTAGCGGACTGTGGCACTTCCTCGTCTATGCCTGGCGGCGCAGGTCAAAGTGACCCTCACCTCACAATGCTGAAACCGCGCTGGCCCGTGAGGGCGGGGATCACGGACACTTCGCGCTCCTTGATGAGGGAGCCGAGGTTGCTTTCATCAATGGCGGCGAGGAAGGCTTCGAGTTCATCGGCCTCGTAGGACATGGCCTGGAGTTCGACCCGCCCGTCCGGCAGGTTTTTCACGGAGCCGGTGACCTCATAGCCGGAGGCGATCTGCTTCGTGGTATAGCGGAAGCCGACGCCTTGGACGCGGCCGGTGTAGATCACTTGCTTGGCAATCATGGAGCGGGCTTGGATACGGAATCCAACGTGAAACGCAAGGCGCTCGCGAAGCCTGGATCAGCGGCATCTATCAGCAGTACGCCCAGGCCGCCGCGATTGCGCAGCAGATGCACCTGGCGGCCTTGGCTTTCCAGGGACATGGCATCCGCAGTGTCGGTGGTGGGCTTTGTGTCGTAACGCTGCGTCAGGCCGTTGCGCATGGCTTTGAAAAAGGCAGCGGCATCCTCCGGCGTGAGCCACAGGGTCTGCCAGGCTGCATGGTCGCGCGGGGCGTCTGGCGCGGAATAGGCCAGGAGGCGGTCGCCTTTCCAGCCGCGTGCCGCCCTTCCCGCGTCCTCCTCGCTATTGTGGGCGCGCAGGGCGGTGAAACAGACGAATTTGCCGAGCCGGTCATCCCAGTAGGGTTCACTGTCGGCAACTTTCATCGAGGCAAACTCAATGCTGGCGGGCGGCAGGGTGATGGTGTCGAGGTAGCGCTCCGGCTCGATAACCTCGGCGCAGGTCACGGGCGGGCGTGAGTAGGCGGCATTGAGTTGCGCAAACTCCCCCGCGCTGTGCAGCGATTGAGCGAAGTCAAAGCCACGGCTGGCGGGGAACAGCGCCAGCTCCTTGAGGAAGACCGGCATGGGCACCTCGTTCAGCGGATGATCGGGGTCTCCGGCAGGCAGTTCTGTTTTGGGCAGGGCGGCGGGGTTTTGCAGGCTGAACAAAAAGCGTGTCAATCCGGCATCGCCCGCCAGTAGGCATTCGCGCGCCAGACGCTCGTCTGTGGTCAGCGGGCGGCGGTTTTCCTCCGGGAAAAGGGTGCCGCCATACTCGCGCAAAAGCTGGCTGAAGGCGATGGCCAGCGGACGGTCCGGCGCGGGCCTGCCAGAGGCGGATTTGTCTTCTGTGATGAGCAGCGTGCCCGTCTCCGCGTCATGCCAGCCACCGAGCTGACGCGCGAGGATGGCGGCACGCAACGGCAGCGGGTCCACCGGCTTTTCGATCCAGCCCAGCGCGGTGAGAGCGAGCGCGAAACGCGGTGCCTCATCCTCCGGTTGCCGCTTCCGCAGCCACGCGAGGATGACGCGCTCCACCTCCGCCTGGCTCGTGCTCGCGGTGGGAATGGGCAGCGCCTGGAGTTTGCGGAACTTCATCAGCTCGATGCCCATGCCGACAAAGTCCGGCGGATCATCCCCCGCAGGTGGCAGGTCCATCTTGGGCACGCCTTTCATGCCCAGAGAGCCGAGCTTTTGCAGCAGTTGCGCGTTCTCCTCTTGGAGCGCGCCCACTTGGCCCTGGAGGTACTCGACCTGACCTTCCAGCAGGGTGATCTGTGACTTTAGATTCTCCGGCTCGGTGGTGGGTACAGTGGTCTTATCTGACAAAGGCTTCCGTGAAATGAAGACGCCCAATGTTCCCCCGATGACTAGAAGGACGAGAAGAAGGACTGCGGGGGGAAGTTTCGGCATCTGCTGCGCAGGCTAGACGACATCGCGCCTCTGTCATCTACGGGATTGCGTCTCGGCAGACGCAGCAGCTAGGGCGTGTTTAAAAACTCGGTATGGCGAGGCTCTGAGCGTGGAAGGGCAGATGGCTAGGCGCTGGGTGCAGCTGCTATTGAGGCAATAACAGCAAACCCAGCAACGACGCCAGATATTCTTCCCCGCCAGAGCATCGGCATGCCCAGTTTTTAAACACGCCCTAGTCACAGTTCATGCCCGCTCTTGCATCCCGCACGCGGGGACGTAGTATCGCGGCCCTTTTGAACAACGTCCCAAGTCAGAATAACCATGAGTACACTCAAGAACGTCGCCATCGTCGGAGCCACCGGCGCTGTGGGCGCGGAGATGATCCGCTGCCTGGAAGAGCGCGGGTTTCCTGTCGGCCAGCTTACCCTCCTCGCCTCCGCACGCAGCGCTGGGAAGAAGCTGAAGTTCAAGGGAGAGGACATCACGATCCAGGAGCTAACGCCGGATTCCTTCCAGGGCATAGACATCGCACTGTTCAGCGCCGGTGGCGGCATCTCGCGTGACTTTGCCCCTCATGCAGTGAAAGCAGGCGCGGTGGTGGTGGATAACTCCTCAGCCTTCCGCATGGACCCGGACGTGCCGCTCGTCGTGCCTGAAATCAACGCCACCGATGTAAAGACGCACCAGGGCATCATCGCGAATCCGAACTGCACCACAGCTATCTCTTTGATGGCGCTGTATCCACTGCATCAGGCTTTTGGCGTGACGCGCATCTGGGCCTCCAGCTACCAGGCCGTTTCCGGAACCGGCGCGCAGGCCATTGAAGAATTGGCGAACCAGTCCCGCGAGTGGGCCGGCCAGAATCGCGCGTGGGACGCCGCGAAGCTCGACTCCAAGCCGCATGTGTATCCGCACCAGATCGCCTTTAACGCCATCCCGCAGGTGGATTCCTTCCTCGACAGCGGTTACACGAAGGAGGAGATGAAGATGGAGAACGAAGGTCGCAAGATCATGCATCACCCGGACTTCCGCGCCTCCGTGACCTGCGTGCGCGTCCCCGTCTTCCGCGCCCACAGCATCGCCATTAGTGCCGAGTTTGAAATGCCGGTCACGGTCGAAGCCGCCCGCGCAGTGCTCAGCAAAGCGCCCGGTCTCGACGTGATTGACGATCCCGCGAACAAGCAATATCCGCTGGCCCTCGACATCGCCGGTCGTGACAACTGCGCCGTCGGCCGCCTCCGCATGGACTGCGCGCTCGACAACGGCCTAGCCTTCTGGGTCGTCGGCGATCAACTCCTCAAAGGTGCCGCGCTGAACGCAGTGCAGATCGCAGAGTGTTTGTGAAGCCGACCGTTGGGCTTCTACGCTGCGGCATCTTTTGCTTGTGCCCTTGCCTGGTCTGTGTCCTCTCTGCGCACCTATGGCTGTCACCATTACTGTTGATTACGAAGGCGAGCTCCGCTGCCGCACCACGCACGGACCTTCGCAGAGCCAGTTCATCACCGATGCGCCAGTGGATAATCACGGGCGCGGCGAGTCATTTTCCCCCACCGACCTCGTCGCCACGGCGCTGGCAGCGTGCATGGCAACGGTGATGAACATCAAGGCGCGGCAGAAAGGCTATGACATCACCGGCATGAAGCTCAGCGTGGAGAAGCACATGAGCGCGGACTCCCCACGCCGCATCGTGCGTCTGCCCGTGACCATCGAGATACCTCTGCCAGCCGACCATGCGGACCGCAGTGTGTTGGAAGCCACCGCGCTCGCCTGTCCCGTGCATCACAGTCTGCACCCGGATATTGACAAGCCGGTGACGTTTAGGTGGCTGGGCTGAAGCCGGGTGCGAAAAGTATCGGAGACGGTGCCAATCGCGGAGAAAGACGCCATACGCTGGAGGCGATTCCTTGCTACGCCATGAACCGCCGCACCCTCCTCGCCCAGTCTTCCGCCGTCGGCATCACCGCCGCGTTTTCCTCCCTGACAAAACTGCGCGCTGCGGACAAGGAGGCGAACAAGCTCAAAGTCGCCGTCGTCGCCCTGGGTCGTGGTATGGGGCATGTGCAGGCGCTGCTGACACTGCCTGAGGTGGAGATCGCCTACCTCGCGGAAGTGGACCCTGTGCGATTGGAGAAAGGGCTGAAGGTGGTGGCCGACAAGCAGGCCACTTCCTGCCAGGGCGTGAAGGACTTCCGCAAAATCCTGGAGGACAAGTCTGTGGACGCGGTCTTCATCGCCACACCGAACTTTTGGCACACGCCGATGGCCATCCTGGCGTTGCAAGCGGGCAAGAACGTCTATGTCGAAAAGCCTGGCAGCCAGAACCCTGGCGAGGCCGAGGCGCTCGTCGCCGCCATGAAGGAGTCGGGCAAACTTGTGCAGATGGGCAATCAGCGCCGCACTTGGATGAAGGAGGCCATCGCGGCGCTGCACGGCGGTGCCATCGGGCCCGTACACTTCGGTCGCGCCCACTATTATAATACCCGCAAGGCCATCGGCCAGCATGCACAGCCAACCGCACCGGACCTGGACTGGAATCTTTGGCAGGGACCAGTGCCCGATGATGCGAAGCACGACATGAAGAAGTTTGCCCATTACGACTGGCACTGGCTCTGGCATTGGGGCAATGGCGAGCTTGGCAACAACGGCATCCACTCGCTCGACATCCTGCGCTGGGGCCTCAAAGGCGAGTATCCGCTCAAGGTCACCTACAATGGCGGACGCTACTTTTACCAAGACGAGCAGGAGACCCCTGACACCGGCACCGCCGTCTATGACTTCGGTCATGCTGGCTGCGAGTGGATTCAAAGCTCCTGCCACCCCCGCGCCGCTGAGAAGCCGCTCGGCGAGGTCATGTTTTACGGTGACAATGGCACCATGGCAATCGCCCGCGACTCATGGACGATCTACGACCCCAAGGGCGCGGAGATCAGCAAAACCAAAGGCGCTGGCGGCGGCGACCCCGCGCACATCGGCAACTTCCTCGACGCCATCCGTGGCAAGGGAACGCTCAACAGCCCCATCGCCGAAGGCCAGAAGAGCACCATGCTCTGCCACCTCGGCAACATCGCCTACCGCACCAACACCGTCGTCCGCTGTGATCCCAAGACCGGCAAACTCATCGACAACCCCGAAGGCGAAAAACTCTGGAAACGCGCCGCGTATCGAGAGGGCTGGGGGATCTGAGGCTTCACCAAGCCGCCATCAGCCCCGTCGGTCCAAGTCGCACTTGTGTGGTGCCTGAGGGCAGGCGGAAACGCTGGGGGGAGTCGGTGACTTGGGGGCCCCAGAGCACGGCTTTGCCATTCCGATCATGGGCGAGGGAGATGCCTTCAATGGCGATCACCTGGGCTGGCTCGGAAAGGCTCGAAGAACTGGGGAGTTCAGTCGCGGAGATGGGCCGGGCTTGGCTGTCCGTGGGGAATCGCTGCGCTTCATCGGTGGTTAGCTGGCGCGGTGAGCCAGACATCTCGCTCGGCAGAAGGTAGGACGTGCTTGCTTGAGATCGGGCGACGGCTTCGTTGAAAGTGGCTGCCAGACGGATGATGGGCTCGGGGAAGGTCAGGCGATGCTCCTTCCCAGGACTCGACTCATGCCACATGACCACCGTGCCATCTTTCAGCAAAGCTGCGCCGCCTTGGCTGAGGAGCACGGCGTCCTGCCACTCGACTGAGGCGAGCGATGGCGGCGGATGCAGGGCCGGGGAGAGGGGATCAATGGACCAGACGCGGACTTTCGACGGGCCTGGAGTGGGTGGCGATGGTGGGCTCGGAGTGATAAGAGGTTTGTCAGGCTTGGCGGCGGGTCGGATCTGCACTGGCGGTGTATTGACGACTTTGACGGGAGGCACTGGCGGGTTTGGATTTTTGGCGACCGGAGGAACTTCGACCACGCGGACGGGTATCTTTTGCTTTCCTGACTCGAGCGACTCGAAAGTAGATCGGATGATCAGCCATGATCCGAACATGAGCGCTGCACCAATGAGCAGAACAACGGTCAAAACGGCAGCCCAGGGGAAACGTCTCGGGGCTGGTTGGGCAGCCCTCGCTGGAGCGCCGCTCACGCTGGTCACGTCTTGCTTGAGTTCGGCTGCGGCCTGGTAGCGGTCTTCGGGACGCTCCTGAAGAGCGCGCTGCACGACTTCGTCGAGTCGGGCATCGCTGCCGGCTTTACGCGACGGGGGCTGGAAGACGCCGCGTGGCAGCTCACCGGTGAGCATTTCATAAAGCAGGACGCCGAGGCTGTAGAGGTCGGCGCGGTGATCCACATGCGCAGCGTCGCGGGCCTGCTCGGGCGCGGTGTAGGCGGGTGTGCCCATGAAGGCTCCGGTGTGGGAGAGCGTCATCGCGTCGCTGTCGGAACCTCGGTCCAGACGCGCGAGACCGAAGTCGGCCACCTTTACCTGACCGGCGCTGTCGATGAGGATGTTCGAGGGCTTGATGTCGCGGTGAATGACGCCCTGCTCATGCGCGTAGGCCAGGGCGTCGCAGACTTGGCGCACGACTTCGATGGCACGCGCCACGTCGAGTTTGCCAGCGGCGATGAGATCGCTCAGCGGGCAGCCATTGACATGCTCCATGACAAAATAAAAATGTCCCGCTGGAGTGATGCCTGACTCATAAAGCGCGACGATGCCGGGGTGACGAAGCTTCGCCAAAGTGCGTGCCTCGCGGCGGAAGCGCTCAACCTGGCGCTCATCGCGGCTGGCCTCGATGGGCAGGAGCTTGATCGCCACATCGCGGTCGAGGTCGGGCTGATGCAGATGATACACTGCACCCATGCCACCCCGGCCGAGCATGCCGTTCATATGCCACTGCGGGAAGAGCTTTGCTACTTCTGCGGGCGAAGGTGGCTCCCATTCACTGGATGGCGATTCATCGGCGTTTAAGCCGAAGAGCGCGGCGGGATCGAGGCCCTGGATCAAGGATGGCTGGGGCATAAAAAGTAGTGCTGGGCTTTAGCCCGCAAAGAGGGCGTGAGGGCATTCGTCGCCGATTTGTCTGTGCGGCATTTTCACGGGCTGAAGCCCATGAGTACTTTGGCTCACCGCGCCACGAGTTCGACGCGGCGATTCAGCGCACGGCCTTCTTCGGTGCTGTTGGTGGTCACAGGAGCCATGAAGGAAGCGCCCAGCGGAGTCAGGCGGGCGGCATCGATGCCATGCTGGCTGGCGAGTTCGGTGACGACGGCTTTGGCTCGGCGTTTGGAGAGGTCTTCGTTGAACTCGAAGGTGCCGACATTGTCCGTGTGGCCGACGACGAGCACTTTGAGGTTGGGCTTGGCTTTGAGCAGTGAAGCCATCTCGGTGAGCGTGGATGAGGACTCGGGTTTGATATCGGCCTTATTGAAGTCAAAGAGGATGCCGTAGATGGCGACCTTGCCGCTGCTGGAGATGGATTTCTGCATCTCGGCGGCGGAGAGATGGACCATCTTTTCCTCCATGGGGCGCGTGTCCACGTAGTCCACCTGGATGAGCACGGACTCCTGCGGGATGGTGACGTCCTGCTTCCACGGATTGACCTCCGACTTCGCGATCATGACATGGTCCCAGGAACGCGCGGCGATGAAGACTGCGGCGTAGAGGCCGCCCTTTTCCAGGCAGAAGTAGCGGCGATCCTTCACACCTGTGGTGACCAGTTGGTGGTCGAGTTCAGGGATGCCGTAGTATTGCTTGGGCGGGCCGTTGCGAATCTCGGCCTGTCCGCCGGACCAGATCGGCGTGAAGCCGACTTCCTTGAAGGCCTGCTCGTAATTGCGGGCGATCTCCAGCGTGCTGCGTTTGCCCGCCGCGAGATTCAGCAGCAGATACGTGGTGCGGTGCGTGCGCCCTTCGACCTTGCGCACTTCCGTTGGGTCCGTGGACCCTGGCGAGCTGAGCCCGCCGATTTGCAGGCCGAGTTCGCCATACTTTTGCGAGGATTGCAGGACGATGGTGCTGCCTTCATAACGTGGCATGCCGGGGTAGTCCTTGGTGTTTGGGGCGTCTTGAGTCGGGGCCACTTTCTGGGCGGCAGCGGTGGTGGCAAAGAGGCCTGCGAGGGTGATGAGGTGGTGCAGTTTCATGGAGGTGGATGTGTTGAGATGAGAGGCGAGCGCATCGGGCTCATCCTTTGTCTGTCAGTGGCGGGAGCAACGTTACAAAAAACTTTTCACGAGCTGTTTCGCCTTACTTTTTGCCCAGCGCCTGCAGGCACTGGTCCACAAGGTATTTGGGGGCGCTGATGGAGGGTTTTCTGGCGGAATAAACCACGGGGATCGTTCCTCCCTGCTCATGGGTTTGATAAATCGCCAGCGGCACGACAGAGGTGTGGCTGTGTGTTTTTCCGGTGTTGTCCGTGTATTCGTAAGCCAGCTTTTCTGTGCGGCCGTGACGGTGTCCGCCACGCACGCTGCGCTTGCTGAAAATCCGGCCTGTTGTTTCGATGCCGTGATCGCAGAGTTCACGCATTTGCAGTCCTCGACGGACCGCCATAAAGATCATGCCACCAAAGACGATCACGGGCACAAGGAGGCCGAATAGGAGTCCAGTCATGGCAGTGTTTGGTATTTAGTGTTTAGTTCCGAATCATTTGAAAATCGCCCGCAGATTAAACACTGCCCACTAAAAACTAAATACTAAACTCGCCATCGTCATGATCTCCGAGAGCAATTCCCCCTTCCCCGCCACGCGCTGGAGTCTCGTCGCCGGTGCTCGCAGTGCGGTGGACCCCAGCCGCAGGCGCGCGGCGCTGGAGGAGCTGTGCTCGCTCTACTGGCGACCGATCTACGGATTTCTGAGGCGGCGAGGGCTTGCAGTCGCCGAGGCGCAGGATGCCACGCAGGGCTTCTTCGTTTCACTGCTGGAGGAGGATCTTTTCACGAAGGCTGCGGAAGACAGCGGGCGGATGCGCAGCTTTCTGCTTGGTGCCCTTCAGCGCTGGCAGCGCGGGGAATGGCGTAAGGGTCAGGCCGAGAAGCGCGGTGGCGGTCAGGAGCTGCTCTCGCTGGAACTCATGGCCGAGGAAGATGGCTTCGAGGCTGCGGGCAGTGATAATGACACCCCCGAGCGCTACTTTGAAAAAAGCTGTGCCCTGGTGCTGCTGGAGTCCGCCATGCAGCGGCTGGCGAAGGAACAGGCGGCGGCGGGAAAAGACGCTGCCTTCACGGTGTTGCGGCCACTGCTGGCTCCGCTCTCGGGTGAACCGACGATCAGCCACGAGGAGGCCGCCCAGCAGCTCCGGCAAACGCCTGAGGCACTGCGCGTGACGCTGCACCGCCTGCGCAAACGCTTCGCCGAAGTGCTGCGGGAGACGGTGGCAGACACGTTGGTAAATCCGACAGAGGAGGCCATCCAAGGCGAGCTGGATGCACTGCGAGCGGCCTTTTCCTCCTGAGGGAAACCTTTTTTCACGAGTCGTGTAACGTCGTCTGGCGCACTGCCAGACAGGGGATGACGCGGAGCTTTCCGCACCCAACAAAATCAAATACGTCATCCCATGAAAACGAAACTCACCCTCTTCCTCGCCCTGGCACTCAGCGCCCCGGCGTTTGCTGAAAAGCCGAACTTCAACGGCGTGAAGCCCACCATCAAAGCGCCTGCTGTGCGCTCGGTGCCGTCCGTTCCTAGCAACCGCGTTTCACCTTCCGCGAATGTCGGTCAAATCATTGGCATCGCCCGCAGCGTGATGCCCTTGGTCACGAATGCTCCGCAATATCAGCCCCGCCAGGTTCCACCACCGCCGCCGCGTACCGTGCCTTCCCAAAAGGTGACCAGCCCGGCTGTCATCACGAACAAGCCAGCCACGCGGAACTCTGGCGTCGCCAAGCCTGGTGCCCTGAACCGCCATGCGCCTTCTGGCATCCGCAGCAATGTCCCCAGTGCGGTCAGTGGCATGAATCCGAATCTGGCCCCGGCACTGGCTGCGAGCCGTGAGATCGCCAACGGTCTGCAATCTCTCGAATCCATGCGCAACTCGCTCGGCACCTTCAGGGAGTTTAATGACGTATTTCAGCCCGGTAATAGCGGCACCAGTGGCGGTGGCGGCCTATTTGACCCCTTCAACGGAGGTTCGGGTCCTGATGGCAATACGGAGGTGCATAACCCCCTGAACCCCAGCACCAGCAGACCGAGTGGCATTCACTCTGGCATCTCAAACACCCGCCAAGCCAACGGCTCCACCGGCCTCAGCCGAACGGGCGACAGCGTCCTGGAAAGCGAAGTCTCGACAGCCTCCGGGCGCGATGGGACTCATACCCCGGTCGAATCCACGACCGAAGAAAATGGCGACGTCACCGCCAGCACGACGGCCACCACTCGCGATGGCTCGACGACGACTGATGTGGAGGTCACCGAACATGCCGATGGCTCAGGCACCACCACCAGGACACACGGGAGCAACGGACGCAACGATAGCATCGACGTGACTCGCCGCGACAGCTCAGGTGCCGTCGTTTGGTCGAGGTCGGAGACGGTTTATCCGGGCGGCAAGTCCATCGTCCAGACTCGCGATGGCAGCGGTCGCCTCACCTCTGATAGCACGGAATATTTTACTCCTCGCCCTAGAAGCCGTGGGCCTCATCCTGATGACAACGTCAGCAGCGGCCCGCCCGCTCCCCGTGTCAATGTCAATGGCCTCCTCCCGATCGACCTTCTGCGTCAGTTTGCCAATGGTGAGCGCAATAGCGGTGGCACCAACTACATGACCCGTCCCAACGGAGCCATTCAAGTCAACCCAGGCAACCCCAACGGCAATCCCGATGGCACCCCAGGCACCCCCAGCAACAGTGGCAGCGCCAAGCGCCTCAAAAAGGACCTCTTCGACACCATCAGCAATCCAGGCCCGCATGGAGGCGAAGGCCCCGTGGTCGGTGGCAACCCTCGTGACTAAACGAATTCCAGCCATTCCGCGGTGAGTCGAGCAAATCCCCATTGGCCGAAAAGGCCAATGGGTATTTTGTTTGCCAATGCTTATGTCACATAGCTGATCAAACGATGTGCCCACACCTCGGGAACTAGCATAAACCCCGCCAGCATCTCAGGGAGCTTTGACACGCTTGTGGGTGATCGTTCCTTCCAGCGTCTTTTGCCCGGCATCGCCTGTGAACGTGACATTGGATTTCAGCGTGTCCTTGCTATCATCTGCAAAGGAGTCCTGAACCGTGATGGTGCCCGCACCTGTGCCGGTGATGGCCTTGAGGTCCAAAGTTAAGGTCACTTCGGACACGCTGCCCTCAAAGCGGATCGTCTGTGAGGCATCGCTACCGCTGAGGACCGCCTCAAAACCCTGGGTGGCGGGGTTGCAGGTAATGGTCCACTTATAGGGCTGGGTCTCGCCATTGATGACACGAGTGCCTTCGATGAAGAAGCTGCCTTCTGCGTCAGCCCTGCCCGTCCAGTTTTCAGTGATGGTGACGAGGTTGTTGTTTTCCCCCTTTAGCTCGCCGCTGGCCTTCCATTCGCCGATGAGGTGTTTGAAAAATACATGGTTGGCAAAGTCCAGCGCCCAGACATGTCCGCAAAACAGGAGCATACCGGAGAGGGCAAGTGATAAAGTTTTCATGATGCTATAGGTTATCATCCCGCTGCAGTAGCTGACAAGAGTGATGATTGAGGTGCCACAGAGAAGATCGGCACCGGACGTGACATCTTGACTTTCCTTTGCAGGGTAGGCACCATCGGCAGCGAATCCCCCCTGCTCATGAAAATCTGCCTCAAACTCCCGCCCATACTGCCCTTGGCAATGTTGGCCAGCCTACTCATGGCCTGCCAAGTGACTTTGGCGGCGCTCACGGCTACTTTTGAGCAAAAGCTCAGTGACGCAGCAGGAGTGGCTTATGATTATTTTGGCAATACGGTGGCGATCTCTGCGGACGGATCCACTGCCATTGTCGGCGTGGCGCTGGATGACGCGGGGTCGCTAGAAAATGCGGGACGTGTCTTTGTCTTCACCCGCAGCGGCAGCGTCTGGAGTCAGCAGGCTATTTTGACTGCCACTGGCGCTTTGGCAGGCGACACGTTCGGCACCGCAGTGGCCCTCTCTGCGAATGGCAGCACCGCGCTCATCGGCGCAGCCGGGGTTCAGGAGGGCCGGGGCGCGGCCTATGTCTTCACCCGCAGCGGCAGTACTTGGAGCCAGCAGGCCAAACTAACCGCCGCCGATGCAGCCATATCTGACAGCCTGGGCAGCTCTGTGGCCTTGTCTGCGGACGGTGGCACGGCAATCGCAGGTGCCCCGGCCTACCAGGCGGGTGGGGTCACAGCAGGCGCGGCTTATGTCTTCACCCGTAGCGGCACGGCGTGGAGCCAGCATACGAAGCTGACTGCTACTGATGCGGCTGCGGAGGACTCCTTCGGCTACGCGGTGACGCTGACAAGCGATGGTCTCAGGGCCATCGTAGGTGCGCCACGCGACGATCACACGGCTACTAATAACGCGGGCAGTGCCTATGCCTTTATGCGCAGCGGCGGGGGCTGGACGCAGGAGGCAAAGCTGGTGGACATCTCGGTATCGGGCAAAGGCACCTTCTTCGGTGCCGTCGCCGCCCTGTCTGCGGATGGTGCCACGGCGCTGATCGGCAAACAGTTTGGCCGGAGCACGACGAACATTAGCTCCGGCACGGCGACCATTTTCACCCGCACGGGCAGTGCGTGGAGCGCGCTGGTGCGGTTGGAGCCGCCCAGCCCGGTCGTGAATGACTGGTTCGGCAACAGCGTATCCCTTTCTGCGGATGGCACGCGCGCTCTAGTGGGTAGCGTGCAGAAAGACATCCTGCCGAATGACAACAAGGGCGTCGCCTTTCTTTTCAGCCACAATGGTAGCGCGTGGGCATTGCAGACCACCCTGACAGCGCCCGATGGCGGGAATGTGGACTACTTTGGTGCTTCCCTGGCACTAACTGCCGCTGGGGACCGCGCCTTTGTCGGAGCCTCCAATGACGACATCGGCGACCAGTCCGACACGGGCAGCGCCTATGCTTTCACTATTGGTGCGGCTCCGCCGCCCGGCTTCACCACCTGGGCGGATGCGGCGGGGCTCTTGGGTGCGGACCGTGACCTGGCGGCGAACCCGGCAAAGGACGGCGTGAGCAACCTGCTGAAGTTCGCCTTTAATCTGACTGCCGCCGCTGCTGATCTGCGCGTGCTGGCGGCGGGGAGTGGCACTGCGGGCCTCCCTGTCATCGGCACAACCGGCTCCGCCTTCCGTGTTGAGTACCTGCGGCGGATCGGCAGCGGGCTGATCTACACGCCGTTCAAGAACAGCGCCCTCACTGGCACATGGACCGTAATGACCGGCACGCCTTTGGTGACGGGCATTGACGCGAACTGGGAGCGCGTGGTCGTGCAGGACAGCTATGATCCGCTGGTCACGCCGCGCCTTTTTGGCAAGGTGCAGGTCACGGCCCCGTAGGTGACCCTGCTGCGGCCGGTTTGATTTGTCCGCCATCCTCCGATCATTTTCGCTCCGCATGAGACCGCTCCTTCTTTTCCCTGCCATCCTGCTGTCGGTGCTTGCTCAGGACTCCTGCGCTGCGGAGAAAGCCGCGCATGAGGCGAAGACAGTGCGCCTGCTGACGATCGGCAACAGCTTCTCCCACAATGCCACGCGCTATCTCGGCGATCTGGCGAAGGCGGGCGGCCACAGCTTGATCCACCGGCCCATCATCGTCGGCGGTGCCACCCTGCAGCTCCATGCGGAGAAGGCGCAGAAGCATGAGAAGGACGCAGCGGACAAGGCCGGGCTTTATGCGAACGGCCGCAGTCTCAGGCAGGAGCTGCTGGCCGATGCGTGGGACTGCGTCACGATCCAGCAGGCGAGCATCAAGAGCCACGACATCGCCACCTACCAGCCGTACGCGGGCTGGCTGCGCGATTACATCACCCGGCATGCGCCGAAGGCGAAACTGCTGGTCCATGAGACATGGGCGTACCGAAAGGACGACCCCCGGTTCACCAAGCCTTCCGGCAAAGCGGGGGAGCCGGCGACCCAGGAGGCGATGTTCCAAGCTCTGCGCAGCGCCTACGCCAGGATCGCCGCCGAACTCGGCGGGCAGGTGATTCCCGTCGGCGACGCCTTTTATGCGGCGGATACGGATGCGGCATGGGGCTATCAGCCGGACCCGGCATTCGATTTCAAGGCCGCCAGACAGCCTGCGCTGCCGGGGCAGACGCATTCACTGCATATCGGCTGGCAGTGGAAGAAGCAGAAGGACGGCACGACCATGCTGAGCATGGACGGACATCACGCGAACTCCGCAGGCGAATACCTCGGCGCGTGCGTCTGGTATGAGGTGTTGTTTGGCACGAGTGTCGTGGGCAATGGCTTTTTGCCAAAGGACATCGAGCCTGGACACGCGCGGTTTCTTCAGGAGACGGCGCATCGCGCGGTATCAGGGAGGTGAGCGACGTGGCATTTGTTGTCCAAATTATCATCTCCGCCGCCTTTTGTGGCTCACCCACCCATGAAAAAACTCGCCGCCCTGCTCCTTGCCTTCAGCTCCATCGCACAGGGGGCCACGGAGGCCGATGTCATAGTCCATGGCTCCACGCCCGGCGGCTTTTGCGCGGCCATCGCGGCGGCGCGCGAGGGAGTCACCGTGATCCTGCTGGAGCCGACGGATCATGTGGGCGGCGTGAACACGGGTGGCTTGAGCTTCAGTGACTCGAACCAGACGGTGCGCAGTACGGTGATGGGATTGTTCGATGAATGGCACACGCGGATCGAGAAGGACTACCAGCAGCGCGGCGTGAAGCTGCCCTATCAGGTCAGCGTGAAGGATAACACTCACTGGACCTATGAGCCGCATGTGGCGGCGAAGATCACGAAGGAGATGCTGGATGAGGCAAAGGTGCGGGTGCTGACAAGGCAGGCATTGAAATCGGTCGTCAAAGACGGCACACGCATCACGCAGATCACGACCAGCGGCGGCGAATTCAAGGCGAAGGTCTTCATTGATGCCACCTATGAGGGCGATCTCATGGCAGCCGCCGGCGTAAGCTGGACGATTGGCCGCGAGGGGCGGAAGGAGTTCGGCGAATCGCTGGCGGGGAAGCAATATCCGAAACCTAAGTTGGCGATCTCCGGCCTTGGCGACGATGGCAAGCCGCTGCCGCTCATCACGACGACGGATGCAGGCCCTGATGAGGGCGGGGACAAGAACGTGATGGTTTACAGCTTCCGTCTCTGCCTGACAAAAGACCCAGCGAATCGCGTGCCGTTTCCCACACCGGCGAATTACGATCCGGCACGCTTTGAAGTCGTGCGGCGTTACTTTGCGCAGGAGAAGCGGCCGCCTCTGCTGTGGGATCTCTATCCGCTGCCGGGAAACAAGTTTGACGCAAACAACGGCATTGGGAAACAGTTCTCCATGGGCCTCGTCGGTGCCTGCAATGGCTGGAGCGAGGCGGATGAGGCTGGTCGTGCGAAGATCTGGGAGGCGCACAAGCAGTACACTTTGGAGTTTTATCATTTCCTGACCACCGATACCGCCGTGCCGGAAAATCTGCGCCAGCAGATGGCCGAACTTGGCCTATGCCGCGATGAATTCGCCGCTTACGGCCATTGGTCGCCCCAGCTCTACGTGCGCGAGGGACGCCGCATGCAGGGCGAATATATCGTTTCACAGAAGGACATCATGAACGAGCCAAAGAAGGATGATCCCATCGTGGTGTCGTCATTCCCGATTGATTCGCACGATTGTCAGCGTGTTGGCACGAAGGACATGGTTGTCAATGAAGGCACCATCATGCCGGTGCGCATGGCTGGCCGCAGGCACGGTTACGCCTATCACATCCCGTATCGCAGCATCCTGCCGCAGGCTTCCGAGTGTGAGAACCTGCTGGTGCCCGTGGCGCTGTCTTGCACGCATGTAGGCATCTCCTCCATCCGCGTGGAACCGACATGGATGATCCTCGGCCAGAGCGCGGGTATCGCCGCCGCTTTGAGTGCGAAACAAAACCTCGCCGTGCAAAAGCTGCCGTATCCCGCCTTGCGCGAGCGGCTGCTGGCCCAGAAACAGGTGCTCGATCTCCCGGTAATGCCTGATCTGACGCCGGAACCGGTGAAACCGGTGAGCATTGATCCCGCGAAGCTGCCGGGCATCGTGCTTGACGACACGCAGGCCGAGATCAAAGGCGCATGGAGCCGCTCATCGAACTTCAAGCCGCACCTCGGCACCGGATATCTGCATGATGGCCAACGCGCGGACGGCCAGTCCACCGCCACGTTCCGCTTCAAGGCCCCCAGGACAGGCCGCTACGATCTCCGCATCGCCTACTCGCCCCATGAGACGCGTGCGAAGCAGGTGCCGGTCACGGTTCAGAGCGGAGGGCAAAAGGCGGAGGTGAAGTTTGATCAAACCCGGCCGCTTCCGACAGGCGAGGCTTTTCGCAGCGCCGGATTCGTAGATCTTTCCGCAGATGTCGAAACTCTCATCACCATCAGCAACACCGGCACGGAGGGCTTTGTGATTCTCGACGGCCTGCAGCTCATGGAGGTGAAGTGAGGCCGCGCCGACTGAGAGCCGCAGTCACAGCTCAACGCTCTGAAGCATCTCAGCGACCTCCACGCGCCCCTCGGCATGGTGCATCTCCAGGGCGGCGCGTAGCGCCTCGGAGCGCTCCTTTTCACCATGCACCAGAAAGACGCGCTTTTTCGCGCCAGTGATGCGGTCGAACCAGCCGAGCAGTTCATCATGGTCGGCGTGGCCGGAGAATGAGTCGAGGGTCTCTATTTCTGCGCGCACCTCGAACTCATCGCCCAGGATGCTGACGTGCTTGAAGCCGCTACGCAGCTTCCAGCCCAGGGTGTTCTCTGCGCAGTAGCCGACAAAGAGGAGGATGTTGTGCGGGTTGCCGACGTTGTTACGCAGATGGTGCAGGATGCGCCCGCTCTCCGCCATGCCGGAGGCGGAGATGATGATGGCCGGGCCTGGGACACGGTTCAGCGCCTTCGACTCCTCGACGGTGCGGACGAGCCTCAGCCCCTCGAAGCCGAAAGGATCGTCGCGCATGAACTGGGCCTCATGCACGGCGGGTTTCAGCTCGTCCACATGCAGGCGGAATATCTCCGTGGCGCGGACGGCCAGCGGGCTGTCCACAAAGACGGCGACCGGTGGGAAGCAGCCCTCATGGCGCAGTTTGTCCAGCGTGTAGAGGAGCTGCTGCGTGCGTTCCACGGCAAAAGCGGGGATGATGAGGCGGGAGCGCCGCCGCTGGATCTCCCGAATAAGGTGGCAGACATGCTCGGTGGTCTGCGCCGCCAGCTCGTGCCTGCGCCCGCCATAGGTGCTCTCCATGATGATGAAGTCCACGTCCTGGCAGGGGGCGGGATCGTTGAGCAGGTCGTTGCCGTACCTGCCCACGTCGCCGCTGAAGAGCAGGCGGCTTTTCCGCCCGGTGGCGCGGTCGTCAATGTCCAGGATGACCTGCGCGGAGCCGAGGACATGCCCGGCGTCAATGAAGGTCATGCGCACGCCCTCGGCGATGGTCATGGGGCGCTCATAACTGGTGGTGACGAACTGGCGCAGGCACTTCTCTGCATCCACCATGCGGTAGTTTGGCTCCAGTTCAGGCTGGTCGTCGCGCCTGCGGTGGCGGTTTAGCCAGGCGATGTCGCTCTCGTGAATGTGGGCTGCGTCCGGCAGCATGATGCTGCACAGGTCGCGCGTGGCGGGCGTGCTGTAGATATTGCCGGTGAAGCCGCGCCTGAAGAGGTGGGGCAGGTTGCCGCTGTGATCAATGTGCGCGTGGGACAGGACCACGCAGTCAATTTCCTTCGGATCGAAGGGGAAGTCCTTGTTGCGCTCCATGGCCTCGGCGCGCCTGCCTTGAAAGAGACCGCAGTCGAGGAGGATGCGGGCACCGTTGACCTCGATGAGGTGTTTTGATCCCGTGGTGGTGCCGGCGGCGCCGCAAAATTTCAGCTTCATGGTGGTTGCCTTCCATCCCAGCGGAGGAGTGGCTGCATGGCAAGAGGGAATGCTTTTGCAGCGGCGGCCTACTTCTTCAGCTTGCGCTTCAGACGCATCCAGGTGGGCACATCGAGATCCTCGCCGCCGGCCATGGCTGGCTCGGTGTCTTTGAAGCGGCCGCGGTCTTCCTCGCTGCCAAAGCGGAAGGCGATCTGCTCGTCTGTGCTCGGCTGCTTCTTCGGTAGCACGTTGTTTTGCGGTGGGGCGTAGGGAGCATCCTCCACGGGAGTGACCACGGTCGTGGCTGCGCGCGCGACGACGGCTGCCAGAGTGGTGCTGCGCGGAGTCGGAGTCGGTGGCGGGGTGGGAGTGATGAAGTCCTCAATGCGTGGACGCACGCGCACTGGCGCAGCGACTGGTGGTGGCTGCACGGCGGCTGTTTCCAAATCCTCCACGTCCTCCTCCTCATCTTCCTCCTCGACATCTGGTTCATCTTCCTCCTCCTCATCTTCGATTACGGGATCATCCTCAATGTCGTTGGCGGGAGGCGGTGTGGCGTTGAAGTTGCTGGCAAACAGGTCGGCTTCTACTTTTTGCCGAGCTGCTGGAACTGGTGGGGAGATTTCCTCTGCCTTGAAAAGCAGGTCCATAGGCTCCTCTACAGCGACGGCGGTGGGTGTGGGTGCCTTAGCTGGCGCTGTAGTAGGTTCGGGCGTCCTGACTTTGGTGCCCGGAACGACCGCTGTGGCGACCGAGGGCATATTGCGGCTGGACATGGGTAGCATCTCCACGGGCGGTGCGGCGGCTGCCACGCTGTTGAGCTGCTGGAGGCCGAGGGAGCTGATGAGCGTGACGGCCAGGGATTCACCCAGTTTTGCATCCACAGCGACGCCGAACAAGATGTGTGTCTGGTCAGGCACGTTGCGGCCGAGTTGCTTCATGATCCCATCCACCTCCAGGAGGGTGAGCGACTCGCCACCTGCTATGTGGACGAGCAGCGTCTTTGTCTGGTGCAGCAGGCGCCCCTGGTCAATGAGCGGGGATTTGAGCGCGCGCTTCAACGCCTCAGCACCGCGGTTCTGGCCGCGTGCTTCGCCAAAGCCAAAGAGGCAGCGCCCGTTGGATGTGCTGAGGGCGGAGGTCAGGTCATCGAGGCCCAGCTTTACTAGGCCGGGCATGGTGACGATGGTGGAGACGGCACGCAGGCTTTGGGCGATGAGCTGGTCGGCCTGGGTGAATGCCTTTTGGATGCCGTCCTTTGGCAAGATCAGCTCGCCCATGCGGTTGTTTTCAAAGAGGATGAGAGCATCCGCACGCTTCTGGAGCTGTTGCAGGGACTCCTCTGCCTGGGCGAGGCGGCGGCGGCCCTCGAAGGTGAAGGGCATGGTAGCGGTCAGGAAAACCAGGGCACCTGCGCTTTTCGCGATTTCTGCGATGACAGGTGCGGCACCAGAACCGGTGCCGCCGCCGAGACCGGCGCAGATGAAGACGATGTCGTGGCCCTCCACGGCCTGACGTATCTGCTCGCGTGAGAAAAGTGCGGCCTCGCGCCCCAGGTCAGGATCACCGCCGGCACCGACGCCGCGCATCATCTCCGCGCCGAGTTGGATCTTGGCCGGAGCCATTGCATGGCCGAGCACGCGGATGTCCGTGTGCATGGCGACGAGCGTGGCATCCACGGTGCGGTCCAGGGTGATGCGGTCTAGGACATTGCCTCCCGCCCCGCCGATGCCGACGATGCAGGTTTTAAGCGCGGGCTGGTTGGGCTGCTCCCGCTGTGAGTTGCGATCGTATTCGACCATATGCGGATGGGTGTGGAGTGTGGGTTAACAAACAAAGAGTTCAGACTGCGGTAGTGAGGAGGTCCGCCATCCGTCTGCCGAGCCGTTTGAGCGGCGACATGAACGGCTTTTCCTGATCAAGAATCTGCGCATAGCGGATGAGACCAATGGGCGCGGAGAACTGGGGATTCTCGAAAGTAGCGGTCACGCCACTCACGGGGGCCGAACCTGCGCGCGTTACCTTCATCCCAAACACGTCCCTTGCCACTACGTCAATTCCTTTCAGCAAACTCGTGCCACCTGTGAGATAAACTCCAGCAGCGAGACGACCGATGTGCCTCTGGCAGCGCTTGCGCACCTGTTCCAAAATTTCGCGTGTGCGCAGGTAGATGACTTCATTTAAAAACGCACGCTCTATTTCGCCCAGCACGAAGCCGTTGTCGTCCTCAATGCGCATCATCTCATCCGAGGGGACGTCATCGTAGATGCAGGAGCCTTCGGTGATCTTGATGTCTTCTGCCCTTTGATAGGGAACCTGTAGCGCCATGGCGATGTCCTGGCTGATGTGTTCTCCACCCAGTGGCACACAACCGGAGGCGGCGATCATGCCATCCTCATACAGCACAAAGTCTGCCGTGCCGCCGCCGATGTCTATCATCAGACTGCCCTGTGCTTTAGCATCGCGGTTCAGCACGACCTGCGCGGCGGCGATGGCAGTGAAGACGACGTCTTCGACCTCCAGCGGTGCCTCACGCACACATTTGACTGCATTTTGAATGCGCCCGCGCACACCGTGGATGATGTGGTAATCCGCCTCCAGCAGCCGCCCTTCCCGCCCGATGGGATGGCGCACACCCTCTTGCCCGTCCACAATGTATTGCCGGGTGACGCTGTGCAGGAAGACATTATCCTGAGAGATGGCGACATTGCGCGCGATCTCCTTCGCCTCCTCCACATCATCCTCTGTGATCTCAGTCTGCCCATCCGGCAGCCGCCAGGTGCCGCGGCTGTTTTGGCTTTCGACGTGACCGCCCGTGACACCGAGGAAGACGGTGCGGACCATCACATCACTCGGTTCTTCGGCGCGCACCAGCGCGTCATTCAGGCAGGTCTGCACCTTGGTAAAATCCACGATCTCACCTTTGCGGACACCACGTGAGGGAGCTGTGCCCACACCGAGGATTTTGATGGTTCCGTCGCGCTTTGCCTCGCCGACGACGACGCAGATCTTGCTCGTGCCGATCTCAAGTCCTGCATAGATGGTGCTTTTCGCCATGATGCTTTAGCGCGTGGGGGGTTCGTTTCCTCGGGGCGAGGGCATGGTGACAGGGGCGGGGACAGGCGGGGGGTCTAGCAGCCCGCTCAGGTCAGGCGGCTGACGAAAGGTGACGGGCACATTCTGGCGGGCCAGCAGATTCAGCGTCTCGATATGCCACTTTCGGTGCCGCGCCTCTAGGCGCACGCGGTCCAGACGTTCGAACTGGAGGTCCAGGTCATCCACGCCGAAAGTGATCTGCGCGCGGTCAGCAAAGGTCACGACCAGCGAATACGGCGTCTGGATGTCAATGACGCGCGGCTCCTCCGGCCCTTGCTCAAAGCGTTGATGCAGCTCTGCCAGCAACCGGAGCGCGGACTTGATCTGTAGGTCTGGGATGGGCACACCGGGCGTGTTCTGGCTAAGCCCCTCGTGGCGGATGACTGGCAGTGCGAGGTAGGCGTCAGTAAGCACCTCGCACGGAAACGGGGCACCCTCGGCATCGAGAAAGTGGCCCTCCTCGATCCGCCCGGCGACCATGCCGTGCTTGGCACACTCGATCCAGGCCAGCGGCTGCCGTTGCGTGATCTCCAGTGTCAGCCCCCCCTTGTAGTCGCGGATGATCTTCGCTGTCTTGACCTGCGGCAGTTGCGTGATGCGGGCGTGCAAGTCGCGCATGTTGATGGTCAGTAGGTTCGTACCCTGGGTCAGCGCTGTGGCGCGGACGATCTTCTGCGTCGTCAAGGGGCCATGTGTGCGCACTACAATCCGCTGCAGCGAGAACTGCGGGTTCTTGAGAAAAGTCTCACTCACCGTGATCTTCACCAGCACCACCAGGCAGATCACGATGATGCCGGTCATCGCCCACTTGAACCCCTTGCGCCTCGCCACTTTCTTCTCCATCTCGCGGATTTTGGGCGAGTCCACCTTCAGGTCCACTGCCAGCGTCACGCCGCCACACTTCCGTGGCTTCTTGGGCGAAGCACCGGCGGCTTTAGCGTTCTTGGCAGGGCCTTTGGAAGGGGGGGACATGATCGGGAGCAAAGACATCCGGCGGGCGACCCGCCTGATAATTAACGCCCCTTAAATAACGTACCTGCGCTCTGAACGCCATGATAATTTCCGAAAAATATGACGCTGTCTTTTTTGCTAGATTCTGGATTCTTCCAAAAGCCTGCCAAAGCCAACCGAGATGTGCAAATCCTTCACGGTGCATCCGCGTAACGGTAGAACACCTCAAGCTGGAGCGTGCAGAGTGCCTGGCGATAACTAGGATCAGGAGCGTGGCTTGCGGACCAACTTGCCCTGCCAGCCTTGAAACTGCCGTCCTGCTGTTGGGCGGAGAGCATCTGCGGCAGCCATTGGGAAACGTAAAACTTCCAGTCCTCACCGCCGGCAAGGAAAAAGGCGGGTGTGTAACCAGCCCAGCTGTACAAATTGCAATTCTTCTCCCAATCCATCGGTTCGGCTTGGAGGAATGTTTTGAGAAAAACGATCCCCTTCGAGGTCTTGGAAGATCTTTTGGACAGAGTTTGCAGGCCCAGGATCGCACCACCGGAGAGTTGCCACTGGTTATAATGGGCATCTTTGTTGATGCCTCCAAATCCCCCATCGCGCGACTGCATGGATTCCAGATAGGCCACGACTTTGCCGATTGCCGTGTCCAGCCCAGGGAACTTCAGCCCTGACTCGCGCGCCACCAGCAGAGCCTGATGTACCCAGTGCGTCACCGATAAATCGCCACGAGCCGTAGGCGGCTGGCCTTGAGCTAGGCGTAGGGTGAAGTAGTCCCAGCCGCCCGCCTTGCCCTGAGATGCCAGGATGAGTAGCACTGCTTTCTCGAAGGTTTGTTCTAGATCTGAGATCATGCTCCCTTCAGCTTTGGCGAGGATGTAGCATTCCCCCATTCCGGTTGTGGCGATGGCGTGCTCATAAGCGCCTGATGCAAAAGCCAGATTATTTGCCAAAACACCATGCGCATTGGATTTGCCTATCCGGATGAAATACTCTGCAATTTTGGTCACTGTATCTCCAAAGGTCGGCGAGCCGGGCCCCTCTCCGTGTCCGGTGAAGCACTGCAACACAAAGCCGGAGTAACCGCAGTTCGACCTGCCGTCAGCGCCCCAGCTGCCCCAGCCACCGTCGGGGTTCTGTCTGCCCTTTAGCCAGTTGAGCGACTTTGCCACCGCCGTCTCGCATTCCGGCCTGCCGCCATGGCTCAGGATGCGCTCCAGACGGTCCTTTTCCGTGCGGCGGGCGGCATAGCGCGGCGGCAGCTTCAACGGTGTGCTTTGAGTCTGTGGAGCCGTGGCGGGAGCCGTGCCTGCGGCCTGCATCTGCCGCCATTGCGCCGCCGCGTAAGCCACGTCCTCTGCACTCAGGGAGGCGACGGGGATGACAAACTCCTGTCCGTCGGCACGCCGCACTTTCACCGCCCGTGCAGCAATGTCCATGCCCACCATCTCGGCTTGGAGAGTCTGGCCGCTCAGGTTCCTCCAGGCGTGCATTTCAGCGCGAGACAGGTCAGGAAGAATCAGGGAGGCAACAAATAAGCCGAGAGCGGAAAAAACGCGCATGATTTTAGTATGGTTCTGAGACATCAAACCAAACTCTGCATTGATCGTCAATCCGCATTCCTATCTCCCCACCGGACACCTATCGCATCGTCTCCATGCGCTTCCGCATCACTTCTTTTTGGCTCATACCGCCTAGCTTTGCCTGGGTCTCATCAATCCACTTCTGCTCCAGCGCATTCTTTGTCGGCCGCGCTACCTGATAAAAGACACCAAACTTCCCCGGTGAGGGCAGGTCCGCCAGTTTGTAGGCCGCCACGTCGTCCTTCACATCGTGCTGGGTTTCATCAATGATCTCGAAGGCTCCGCCCTTCTTCGGCCAGCTATCATCGAAGCTGCCTTCGTAGAACATGATGCACTCGCTCAGACACTCCACAACGCTAAAGCCGTCGTGCAAGATTGCGCGCTCAAAGGTATCCACCATGTGCTTCACCTGCGCTGCGTGCGTGCGGGCAATGAAGGTCGCGCCGCTGGCGAGAAGCTGCTTCATCGGATTGATCGGACGGTCAATGCTGCCTGTCGGGTCGGTCTTCGACTTGAAGCCTTGCGGGCTGGTTGGGCTGGTCTGCTTTTTGGTCAGGCCATAAACATAGTTGTCCATGATGACATAGGTCAGCCTGATGTTCTTGCGCGCAGCGTGGTTCAGGTGATTGCCACCGATGGAGAAACCATCCCCGTCACCACCAAAGACGAACACATGCACATCCGGGCGGCTCAGGGAGACACCCGTGGCCAGCGGCAGCGCGCGACCGTGGATGAAATGAATACCGTGCGTGTTCATGAAATACGGGAAGCGCGAGGAGCAGCCGATGCCGGCGACGCACACGATCTTCTCATGCGGATACTGCAGCTTCTCCAGCACCTTATAAAAAGCGGCCAGCACGGCAAAGTCACCGCAGCCAGGACACCAAGTCGGATGGTCGGCGGTGAGGGCTTTCTTCGTGAGTTTTTCAGCGGCACCGAGCGTGCCTGGGGTCACAAGGGTGGACGGAGCGGCCGTTGCGGTGGTTTCCAAAGTGGTGGCGGACATGGTGTTGGGCTGGGTAAAAGGTTGGAATGAAAAAGGCTCGGATCAGTTCGAGGTCATGATCTTCTCCACCCCCGTGACGATCTCCCGGATGCGGTAGGCCAGGCCGTCGGTCTTACAGAGGGACTGGATCTTTGGTTCGGCGTAGGCCGCGCGCATCATCATGGCGAGCTGGCCGTAGCCATAGACGCCGCTGTCGTTCATCTCGATGACAGCCACATGCGCATACTTTGCGAAGATTCGGTCCAGGCCCGCAGGCATCGGGTGCAGATGGCGCATGTTGATCGCGCCGACCTTGTGCCCCTCCGTGCGCAGGCGGTTCACACTCTCCTTGATCGGGCCGTAGGTGCTGCCCCAGCCGACTAGCAGGACGGTGCCTTCTGCATCACCGTGGACCCCCGGCAGCGGCAGCTTGTGGCTGAGGGCGACGAGCTTGTTTCGCCGCTTGTCCGTCATCTTCTGGTGTATCTTGGGGTTGCCGCTCGGGTGGCCCCACTCATCATGCTCCAGGCCGGAGACGTGCGGGTACTTCCCCGCCATCTTCGTCCCGGGCGGCGCGTGGCGCGTCACTTGGTCCAGCGGGTACGGTTTGAAGTCTGTAGGTCGCTCAGCGAGGTCGAGCACCGGCGTGACCCAGTGCTTGTCCAGGTCCGGCTCCGTGAAGGCCTCAATGCGGCTGCTGAGTGCCTGATCGCTCAAAATGATGACCGGGCAGGAGTACTCGCGTGCCAGCTTGCACGCCTCTAGCGCGGTGTAAAAGCAGTCCTCCACATCACACGGGGCCAGCACTATGCGCGGGCTGTCGCCGTGGCTGCCGTAGATGGCCTGGAGCAGATCGCTCTGCTCCACACTCGTGGGCAGGCCGGTGGAGGGGCCGCCGCGCTGCACGTTGATCACGATCAGCGGGATCTCCGCCATGCTCGCGTAGCTCAGCGCCTCCATCTTCAGGCTCAGCCCCGGCCCCGCACTGCCGGTGACGGCCAGATGCCCGGCGAAGGCCGCGCCGATGGTCATGGACACGGCCGCCAGCTCATCCTCCGCCTGCACATACAGGCCGCCGTACTTCGGCAGCTCACTGCGCAGCATTTCCATGATGCTGGACCACGGCGTGATCGGGTAGGCCGCGCCGTAACGCACGCCGCCGCAGATCAGGCCCAATGTCATGATCGTGTTCCCGTCCGTGCTTATGCGCTTCTCGTCCCGGTGCTCCCCCTCCGCGAAGTTGAAGGTGGCGATGTCCCCCACCGGGTAGGCAAAGCCCGCGTCAAAGGCCAGCAGCGCATTGCGCAGCACACTCTCATCCTTCTTGCCAAACTGGCGGCTCAGGATGCCCACCACCTTCTCTTTATCGAGCTGGAAGACCGCGCACAGCAGGCCCAGCACGAACATATTCTTCCCCCGATCCCGCGCACTGCCGCCGCAGGCCTCCACCGTCGCGGCGGTGAAAGGGATGCCGATGTGGTGGATGGCGCGCTCCTGCTTCAGCTCCGTCACCTCTCCGCTGTCGTAAAAGCAGAGGCCACCCTCCCGCAGCGCGCCCAGATGGTTCTCGTAGCTGTGCTGGTAAAACGCCACCAGCACATCGCTATCATCCCCCGCGTGCAAAACCTCCCCCGAGCCGAGGTGGAGCTGAAAGATCGAAGGGCCGCCGCTGATCGTGGACGGGATGGTCATGTACGTCACCACATCCTGCTGTGTGCGGCCCGCTAGGCGCGCGAGGATGCCGCCGATGGACTGGATGCCATCCTGCGAATTACCGGCCAGGCGAATGACCGCGTTGCGCAGCGTCGTGGACGCCGCCGATGGAGCGAGTGCTGTGGACATTGGTTGGAGAGGGGCAGAGAAACGCGGTGGTTGGCCCGCGTTTGTCTGCCAAATGCGATGCTGCAACAAATCGGCACCCTGCGTCAAGACAGCGTTTTTTTGGGGACTGAAAATGCGCGCCGCAGTCCCGCGATGGCACGGATGTACTGTTATTCCACCGTCACGCTTTTCGCCAAATTGCGCGGCTTATCCACATCGCAGCCGCGGGCGACGGCGGTGTAGTAGGAGAGCAGTTGTAGCGGGATGACGGTGAGCAGCGGGCTGAGGTAGCTGGGGCAGTCGGGCACATAGATGACGTCCTCCGTCAGACGCTCCAGCTCAGTGCGGCCCTCCGTGGTGACGCAGACGACCGGACCTTTGCGGGCGAGTACTTCCTCAATGTTGCTGACGTTCTTGTCGAAAACAGCGTCGTCGGGGGCGATGAAGATGGAAGGCATGTCGGGCTTCACCAAGGCAATGACACCGTGCTTTAGCTCCGCGCTGGGATGACCACTGGCGTAAATATAGCTGATTTCCTTCATCTTGAGCGCACCTTCCAGCGCCACGGGGTAGTTCGCCTGGCGGCCCATAAAGAGCATGCCCTCGGCTTGGGCGTGCTTTTCGGCAATGGCCTTGATGTGGTCAGTCTGCTTGAGGATGGAGGCGATCTTGTCCGGGATGGCTTCCAGCTCGTCAATCATCTCCAAGCCATCGGCGCTGGAGAGATGGTGGATGCGGCCAAACAACATGCCTAACAACGTGACCATCATCACTTGAGAGGTGAAGGTCTTCGTGGCGGCCACACCGATTTCCGGCCCGGCATGGATGTAGCAGCCGCCGTCGCTCTCGCGGGCGATGGTACTGCCGACAGTATTGACGATGCCGAGGCAGCGAATGCCTTTGCGGCGCGCCTCGCGCAGGGCGGCGAGGGTGTCAATGGTCTCGCCGCTCTGGCTGAGGACGAATTGGAGGGTGTTCTTGTCCGCTGGGACGTTGCGGTAGCGGAACTCACTGGCGATTTCCACTTCTGTGGGAATGCGGGCTAGGGTCTCAATGACGTACTCGCCGACCATCGCGGCATGGAAGGCGGTGCCACAACCGCTGAGGATGATGCGGTCAATGCCGCGTAACTCCTGCGGGGTCATGTTTAGCCCGCCCATGATCGCTGTGGCCTCATCCTGAGAAAGACGGCCGCGCATGGCGTTGCGCAGGGATTGCGGCTGCTCGAAGATCTCCTTGAGCATGTAGTGGGGGAAGTCGCCCTTCTCCGCGTCATCTGCCGTGAACTCGACACGGCTGACTTTGACCTGCGCCGCGCCACCAGCCATGGAGGTCACATCGTAGCGCTCATCAGTGAGGCTGACGATGTCATGGTCATTGAGGTAAACGACATCGCGCGTATGGGCGACGATGGCGGAGACATCAGAGGCGAGGAAGTGCTCCCCATCCCCCAGACCTACCACGAGCGGGCTGCCGAGGCGTGCGCCGACGATGACGCCGGGCACGTCCGCGTGCATGGCAGCGATGCCGTAGGTGCCTTTGACCTTGGCCAGGGCGGCCTGGAGCGCACCGCGCAGCCGTGTCGCTCCGTCCTTCTCATCGCTGGCCTCAAAGTAGCGGCCCACCATGTGTGCCAACACTTCCGTATCCGTCTGGGACTCAAAAGTGTCCCCTTGTGCCAAGAGTTGGTCACGCAGGGTCTGATAGTTCTCAATGACGCCATTGTGGACCAGCACCAGCTTCCCACTCTGGTCACGATGCGGGTGCGCGTTTTCATCCGTGGGCGCGCCGTGCGTAGCCCAGCGCGTGTGGGAGATGCCGGTGGCTCCCATGTGACTGATCTCGGCCACAGCCTTGCTCAGATTCTCAATGCGCCCAGCACGCTTGATGATGTTCACGCTGCCGGTGCCATTAAGCAGGGCGATGCCTGCCGAGTCATAGCCGCGATATTCCAGCCTGCGCAGCCCATCCAGAAGGATCGGGCTGGCCTGCCGCTTGCCGATGTAGCCAACGATGCCGCACATAGTTTGATGGAAAAAGTCCGCCCTGTGGCGGGCATGAACATTAGCGGTTGGAATGCCAGGATGCTAGCGAAAGGGCGGATATTCTGGCAATGAAGCCCTTCTCGGAGCGCAAGGAACAACATCTTCACAGACGGAGTTGGCCGCGTAACAAAAAACTCAACCCCGACCGGTCATCCCAGGCGGGGTTGGAAAAGTCACACCATTGTGTGAACGAGAGCAGCGATTACTCGCCAGCAGTCACCGTCAGCACCTGACGGCCCTTGTAGTAGCCGCAGCTCGGGCAGGCCACATGACCTGGGACGGCGGTGCCACACTCAGGGCAGGTCTTCAGGACGGGGGCACGCCAGCGGTTCGCACCCTGACGGAGGCGTTGGCGGCTCTTGGATTGTCTGCGTTTCGGATTGGCCATGTTCGGAAGGGGAATCTAATTCAACTTATCGAGGACATTCCAAACACCCTGGTCGGCACCAGTCGGCGGCTCTTCCGCGTCCTCTCGGTCGGCGGTGTCAAAGCTGCCTTCGGCGGGACAGTCACGCGGCTCAATGTTGCCATCTTCGCAGCGCGGGTAGTTCGGAAGGGCCAGGAGGATGTCTTCCCGTACCATGTCTGTCAAGTCCATCGTGGTTTCCTTTTCAATCGGCACCTCCGCCTGATAATCCTCCAACACCACCCCAAATTGAAAGTTTTGCAGGCAGCGACCGCACTCCAAAGTGAACAGCGCCTCCAGCCGCCCGGTGACGATGACGTCCTTCCCCTCACGCTGGAACGTCAGGTCATAGGTCAGTGATGACTCCGCTTTTACCGTGTCGCCCTCCGCCAGTTGGAAAAAAGTCGCTGGCAGTGTGCCAGTGACCTGCTTGCCCTCCTCGGTCAGGTTGCGGATGTCGAATTTGAATGGGTTCATGGCAGTGTGCTCGTTTCCCAGTACTCAGTTCACGGTTTCGCCCAGATGTTCAAGTTAGCACTCCGATAATCCCGTATCTCCACCCTGATGCCCTGGCCCCCTCAAGCGCCAATGGGATGCCAGGTCGTCTTAAACTCCACAAACTCGCGGATTTCATAAAGCCCCTGCATCTTCTCCGCTTGCCAGTCCGTGGTGTCTTCGGCCTTGCGCAGATGCACGCGCTTCACGCTTTCGGCCGCGCCGAGGCGCAGCGCCTTGCGCTCGTCCTCGTTCGCCAAGCCGCTGATGGCCCGCAGATGTTCGTGCGTGGCAAAAGTGGGGATCAACTCCGCTCGTACGCCAGTGAGCAGGTTCACCACGCCGCCAGGAAGGTCGCTGGTGGCAAGCATTTCGCCAAGGAGGATGCTTGGATATGGCTGCGTCGTGCTCGCCAGCGCCACGACACTGTTTCCGCTCGTTATCGCCGGAAGAATCAATGAAATGAGCGCCAGCAATGGCGAATCATCCGGCGCGATGACTCCGACGATGCCCATCGGCTCCGTGACGGTGAAATTGAAGTGCGATGAAGCTACCGGATTCACGCTGCCGAGGATCTGCTCGTATTTGTCTGTCCAGCCCGCGTAATGCACCACGCGCTCGATGCTCGCCGCCACCTCGCGCGTCGCGTCGGCCTTCGAGCTGCCGCCCAGCATGATCGCCTCGGCCAGCTCAGCATCACGCGCCTCCATCATCTCGGCGAGCCGATAGAGGATCTGCCCGCGATTGAAAGCCGTGCGCTTCGCCCACCCCGGCCCCGCCTTCGCCGCCGCCTCGACGGCATTGCGCAGGTCCTTCCGCGTGCATTGCGGGATGTTCGCAAAGAACGCGCCGTTGCTGTCATGCAGCTCGGCCACACGCCCGCTCTCACTGCGAATGAAAGCACCGCCGACATAGCATTTGGGGGTTTTGGTGATGTGGAGGCGCTGGGACATTTCGGTGTCAACAAACCTCAGCGACGCTTGATCATGTCCTCAGTCACAATGCAGGCAATGTAGCAATCATCAAGCGGTCCCCACATCCAGTCTGAATCGCTCTTTACCGGCAATTTTTTTTTATCTTTTGCCTCCGGCTTCTCACGCTTGGGCGATTGTTTCCAAAGCTTGAACTGGTCGATAGAAAAATCCTGAACGCCAATGTCAGGCACATTGCGAAAGTCTTTAGTTCGAAAGCTCACTAGCGTTTTGCTATCCGCGCTTTGGAAGACCATCATGAAGTATTTCGGCCCCCAGTTTTGCCAGAGGTGGACTACAATTCTGTCGCCCACCTTCAGATCTAGTTCGGGGGACTTTTTCACTCCTTCGAGCTTGGCGATTTCTTTGCCATTTACAAAGATGGTGGCGGCATCATCGACCGCCGTCATGAATGCTCCTTTGATCGGAGATATATCTTTTGAAAGCTGTGCCCAAAGCGGGCAGGCTATCCATAGCAAAAGCAAACCAATTAAGCGTGCAAGGGATGTTTTCATGAGATGTGATGACATGTTTTAATTTTTGAGATTATTCGTTCTTCAAAGCATGAATTCTAGCGGAACCATTCATCGCTTTCTCTCATCCGACCTTGAGATAATCCAACAATCCCTGCTTCCCGCCTTCCCGCCCAAACCCGCTCTCCTTGAAACCTCCAAACGGGCTCGTGGGATCAAATTTGTTATACGTGTTCGCCCAGACGACGCCGGCTTTGAGGAGGGTGCTCATTTTGAGAATGCGGCTGCCTTTGTCGGTCCAGACGCCGGCGCTGAGGCCGTAGGCGGTGTTGTTGGCTTTTTCGACGGCTTCCTCCGGCGTGCGGAAGGTGAGGATGCTGAGCACGGGGCCGAAGATCTCCTCGCGTGCAATGCGATGGCTCATGCTGACACCGGAGAACAGCGTTGGCTTGAAGAAGAAGCCCTTTGTCGGAAGTCGGCACGCGCTTTGATGCATCTCCGCGCCTTCCGCGACGCCGCTTTTGACGAGGTCGGTGATCTTCGCGAGCTGCTCGGCGCTGTTGATGGCTCCGAGGTCGGTGTTCTTGTCCATCGGATCACCCACGCGCAGCACGGCGATGCGGAGTTTGAGCTTCGCGAGCACTTCATCCGCCACGCTTTCCTGCACGAGCAATCTGGAGCCCGCGCAGCAGACATGGCCTTGATTGAAGAAGATGCCGTTGACGATGCCCTCCACGGCTTGATCCAGCGGCGCGTCATCGAAGACGATGTTCGCGGCCTTGCCGCCGAGTTCCATGGTCATCTTCTTCTCCGTGCCCGCGAGGCTGCGCATGATGATCTTCCCGACCTCGGTGCTGCCGGTGAAGGCCACTTTCGAGGTGAGCGGATGATTGATCACCGCCGCGCCGGTCTCGCCCGCGCCGCTGACGACGTTCACGACGCCATTCGGCAATCCGGCTTCCTGGCAAATCTCGCCAAATTTGAGCGCGGTGATGCTGGTGGTCTCCGCAGGTTTTAAGACGACGCAATTTCCCGCCGCGAGCGCCGGGGCGATCTTCCACGCGAGCATGAGCAGCGGGAAATTCCACGGGATGACCTGTCCCACGACGCCGTGTGGTGCGAGTTGGCAACCGGGCGCGAGAAACTCCAGTTTGTCCGCCCAACCGGCGTGATAAAAGAAATGCGCTGCGGCCATCGGCACATCGAAGTCGCGAGATTCCTTGATCGGCTTCCCGCCATCCATCGTCTCGGCGACGGCGAACTCCCGCGCATGATCCTGCAGCAGCCGCGCGATGCGATAGAGATACTTGCCTCTTTCCTTGCCCGGCATCTTGCCCCACACGCTCGTGAATGCTTTTTGCGCCGCCTTGCACGCAGCATCCACATCCGCCGCATCCGCCAGGGCGATGTCGGCGATCTTCGTTTCATTCGCCGGATTGATCGTGGGGAAATACTTCCCGGAATGCGACGGCACGAACTCGCCGTTGATAAACAGATCGTAGCGCTTCTTGAGCTTCGGATCAGCCGTCTCAGGTGCGGGATCAAACTCCCAGAGATCGCCAAAGATCAGCTCGCGCGCGTGTTTGGTGGGGGGCCTGGGCATGATGAGCACAAGTGTGAAGGCTGCCAACCGAACCGTCAAGCATTGTGGTTCCCACTGGGTCCTTCCGGAACACATGATCGTGTCTAAACGTGTGCTATCTTAAGTCCTGTGGCTTTGAATCCTTCAAGGAGAGGGAGGAAAGTGGAAGATATATGATCCTTCGGAAATTCAATGTGTTCAATGTCGCCATGAATGCCGGCTTTGAAGGAGACCCCCTTTTCGACAAGAATAAACAAAGGCTTCTGGGCCGCATTTGCATGGGCCATTTCCTGGGTTAGCCAAGTATGGTCATCGGACTTCGAGAGAATCGCTACTACAAAACGTTGCGCGGTGATTCGGTCACGGACTTTTTTTGAAACAGACTCCGGCGAATATCTGAGGTGCTAGCTATTTCTGGACCAAAATTTAGTTAAGCTTCGAGTGCTAATTGAGCCTCGAAGGCTGTTGGTGAAAGGTAGTTGAGGGAGGAGTGGCGACGGTGGGTGTTGTAGTAGCCGTCGA
>Ga0247837_1002031_pt1 | contig 39608 bp, 28 predicted proteins | sample LaCtaG_2_FD_187115 | JGI IMG/M metagenome (GOLD analysis project Ga0247837, IMG submission 187115) | Freshwater microbial communities from meromictic Lake La Cruz, Castile-La Mancha, Spain - LaCruzMarch2015_14.5m | ecosystem: Environmental > Aquatic > Freshwater > Lake | place: Spain: Castile-La...
TTGCAGGTGGTAGTTGCTGGGGAGGTACGGGTCACCGACGTTGTTGATTGGGAAGGCGAGGAACCGCTGGAGGGCGGAGTAGTCGAAATTTCGGTTGCACGGGTAGCCGAGGAACCGGTCCGATTCAACCTCCAGGCTATGGTAGAGATCATCCAGTCGCTCACGGTCGGTCGGTGAAAGACGCGGATGTTCCACGATCGATGGCTTCCTCTTGTTTGTCCGGTCGTATCGCGGTCGCATCAGGACATTCTCAGTGGACTGCATGCCCGGCACGTCGTGCAAGTCCGCCGGGCCTCGGACGCGGCCTGGGTCGGCCCCACCCAGACGCCCCGAGGCGCAACGCTGCCACGGGGAGCGGGCGAACTCGCTGCCACGGGGAGGGTTCAAGCCTCGCTGCCACAAGTCGCCTATGGAATACGCCGCCGGAGTACGACCAGCGGATCAGCCTCCTCGCGAACATGGCGGTGGCTCATCGGCTTGGCCAGGATCATGCCAGCCACGAAACCCGCCACGTGGGCGGAGTACGCCACACCGCCCCCGCCCCCCTGGTCGAGAAACCCGCTGACAAGCTGGAACAGAAACCAGATACCCACCGCCACATAGCCCGGCACGTCGATCATCATCCGCACCAGAATCACGCTGACGCGGCGGTGCGGGTGGAGCACCAGATACGCGCCCAAGACACCCGAGATCGCTCCCGAGGCACCCAGGCAGGGTGTGAGTGCCGCCTCACCGGAACTATTGAGCGCCACGAAGGCCAGCGACGCGAGAATGCCGGTGGCGAGATAAAAGAGCAGGTATTTGACATGCCCCATGTCATCTTCGACGTTATCGCCGAAGATCCAGAGAAACCACATGTTGCCGGCCAAATGCATGATGCTGCCGTGCATGAAGATCGCCGTCAGCAAAGTCATCCACGGTGGGACCGGCGTGGCCTTGAGCCCTGGATCGGGCACCTGGATCGCGCCTTCCGGCGTCTGGATCATCCGCACCGAAGGCTCGGTGATGACGTCCTGCCCTGAGATGATCTCGGCCGGCACTTGGCAGTAGGCGAGGGTCACGTTGTCGTTGGCGCCCATCTGTTGGAGCACCACGAATACAAAAACATTCGCAAGCAACAGGGCGATCGTCACATACGGAAAGGTTGCCCGATCGGAATTGTCGTCACCAACAGGAAAAACCATGACACGTGTCCTGACGTGAAAACCTGTTACCAGGGTGGAGTGGCGATTGGATACCGAGCCGATACCAAGTGTCTTCGAACGACGGGGCGCCGGCCGAGTCGCATAATCGACCAATCCTAGCCGACCTGCACGACGCCTGCATGACGGGCTGGATAATCGCCTGATTCAGGCCGATACTTTTCGTCGCAGGGGCAGCAACCAGCATGGAAGGCATCCACCATGAATCGGGCCCATTCCCTGCCCCGTGGCCTTTCGCCACTTCTTTCTGGCCTGGCGAGACTTGCGCCGCCACGCCGTAGCCGGTCGCATGCAGCGGCTCCCGGCCGGTCCCGTGCGACAACATATTTCGTGGAACTGCTCGAAGCCCGCCTGCCCCTGTCGGCAAATACCGGCGACGCCGTAGTACGGCAGCTCGAATGGAACGGCCAGACAGTCGCAGCGAGGGCGGACGCCTGGATCATGCGGGCATCCTCGACGCCACCCGTGGCCGGCTGGGGCCTGGCACCGCAATGGCAGGCCAGCCCTATGGGTGACGGTTTCTATTCGCTTTCAGCCCCCGGCGCTTCGGCCCAGGACGTGCTCGGCTGGGCAGCTCGAACGGCGGGCGTGCGGTACGTCGAGCCTGACTTCGTCATCACGCCCACGCTCTCCTCCAACGATCCGTCGCTGGGGCAACTCTGGGGCCTCCACAACATCGGCCAGTCGGGCGGTGTCGTCGATGCCGACATCGACGCCCCCGAGGCATGGAACACGACCACCGGATCCCGAAACGTAGTCGTCGCCGTGATCGACACCGGCGTGGACTACAAGCACCCCGACCTTGCAGCCAACATGTGGCGGAACCCGGGCGAGGTGGCCGGCGACGGAATTGACAACGAGGGCAACGGTTTCATCGACGACATCCATGGTTGGGACTTTGCCAACAACGACTCGAGCCCGATGGACGACAACGGCCATGGCACCCATGTCTCGGGCACGATCGGGGCGGTGGGCAACAATGGCTCTGGCGTGGTGGGCGTGAACTGGCAGGTCTCGATCATGCCGCTGAAGTTTCTGACCGGGTCAGGCAGCGGATCCACAAGCGCCGCAGTCGCGGCCATCAATTACGCCACCCGCATGCGTCGTGATTTTGGCATCAACGTGGTTGCCACCAACAACAGCTGGGGCGGCGGCGGCCTCTCCACGGCCCTTCGAGATGCAATCGACGCCGGCGCGGGAGCCGGTATTCTCTTCGTGGCCGCTGCGGGAAACGAGGCCAACAACAACGACGCCACACCATCGTATCCCGGCAGTTACACGAGCACCGCGGTGATCTCCGTGGCGGCGACAGACCGATCCAACCGTCTGGCGAGCTTTTCCAACTACGGTGCCACGAGCGTCGACATCGGCGCCCCCGGCGCAGGCATTCTCTCGACAACGCCAAATGGTTTGTATTCCACCTACAGCGGCACCTCGATGGCCGCACCGCACGTGACAGGCGTTGTCGCCCTTCTCGCAGCCGCCAACCCACAGGCCTCCGCCGCACAGATTCGCACCGCGATCCTCTCGAGTACCACACCGGTCGTCGCCCTGACCGGCAAAGTAGCCACCGGCGGACTGCTCAACGCGGCCGCCGCTCTCCAGGCGTTAGGAACGCCAACGCCAACGCCAACGCCAGTTCCGACCCCGACCCCGACCCCGACCCCGACTCCAACGCCAACGCCGGCTCCGGCGGATACAGGTGACGCCCTTGCGACTGCCACGACGGTGACGGCCTCGTCGGGGAGTACGCGTGTGCCGGGCTGGGTCGGCGATGGCCGGCACGGCAGCCGAGACGTCGATCTCTACCGGATCGTTCTGAGGGCTGGGCAATCGCTCACGATCGACGTCGAAGCCCGCTCCCTGACCACATCATCCACGCTCGACAGTTACCTGCGGCTCTTCGATTCCCGCGGCCGTGAACTCGCCCGCAACGACGACGCCAACGGCTCGCTCGACAGCCGTCTGTCGGTGGTCACGCGGTCAGCAGGCACGTTCTACGTCGGGGTCTCGGGCTACGGCAACTCAGCCTACGCGGCAAGCCGCGCCGGCTCAGGCCGCGCCAGCTCGACGGGGATCTACGAGGTCGCCTTCAACTTTGGAGCACTCCCTCAGCGGACGCCCGCCCGCGGAGCCGGCATGAGGATGATGGGCACGCCGGACAGTGCGGGGGCGTTCGCGGCAGCCGTGCCGGTAGCCATGCCGGTGGCAGAGAACGTTCAGCGACCGGCCGTGAAACGATGGACCATCGTGTGGCGGTAGGTCTGCCCCGGCTCGAGCCGCACGGCCGGCCAGTCGGGCTGCCCGACATGGTGAATACTGTCGGGATATTTCTGGGTTTCCAGGCAGATTGCTGACCGTTTCGCATAGACGGCCCCATCTTTGCCGGTGAGCGTGCCGTCGAGGTAGTTCCCCGTATAGACCTGAATGCCAGGCTGGTCGGTGAGGATCTCCATGCCGCGGCCGCTGTCCGGATCCCGCAGGAAGGCCACGCTCCTCAAGGCTCCATCCGGCTTCCAGCCACGGACAACAAAGTTGTGATCGACTCCTCCGGGATTCGTGCCGTCGGCCGATGCTGGCAGCGACTTGATCGCCTCGCCGAGCGACGCCGGCGACGCTCGGTCGGTCCGGAAATCGAAGGGGGTATCTGCCACCGCCGCGAACTCGCCCGTGGGGATGCCGCCGGCATCGACCGGCAGATAGCGGTCGGCGGTCAACGACAGCGTATGCCCGTCGATCGTGCCCGCCGACTGACCGGCGAGATTCCAGTAGGAGTGATGCGCCAGGTTGACAATGGTCGGGGCATCGCAGGTCGCCGACATCTCGATCCAGAGTTCGCCGTCGGGCGTGAGGGTATAGGTGGCTTTGACAGCGAGTTGGCCGGGATAACCCTCGTCACCCGCGGGGCTCACCATCTCGAAGTCGACGGCCGGCCCCTTCTCGCTCGTCCGTGGCGTCGCACGCCAGAGCTTCTTGTCGAAGCCGACCAGGCCCCCGTGGAGGTGATTGGGGGCGTTGTTCGTGGCGAGGTGGTAGGCCTTGCCGTCGAGATCGAACCGGCCGGCGGCGATACGGTTGGCGACCCGCCCGCAGATCGCGCCGAAGTAGGGATGCTTGTCGATGTAGCCGGCCAGTGCATCGAATCCGAGCACGACATCGACCGGTTTCCCGTCCGTACTCGGCAGGTGCAGGCTCGTCAGGATCGCACCAAAATCAGTGATCGTCGCCTTCCATCCCCCCGGCACCTCCAGCGTGTAGAGGTGCACCTCGCGACCATCGGGAAGCCTGCCGAACGGACTGACGGCAGGCAGGCCAAACGCTGTCATGTTCATGGACGTGGCAACTCCCGGGTTTGCTCTGGAGGGCGTCGATACAGCGGGCTCAGCGGCGGCCGCCAGGCTTGGCAGGAACACGGTCAGCAGCACCGCCATGATTCGGCCGCACGACATGATTTCAACTCCGCTGGAAATGGAGGCCGGGCTCAGCCACGTTCGGCCGGCTTGGCGGTGACTCGGGGCTTGGCGGCCGACGCGCCCCCCTCGGCCTCATCCCGCTTGATGCTGATCCAGCCGTCGATGCTCCACGGGCCGCCGCCAAAGGCGATCAGCGAGAGGAGACCGCCGGAGATGGCCATGTTTTTCATGAACTGGATCGTTTGCAGCTGCCGTTGGCCCGCATCGGCGAACGTCCAGAAGTCGTGGAAGTAGTAGGTGGCAGCGAGCAGAAACACGAGCAGAAACGAGGCGGCGATCCGGGTCCACGCGCCGAGCACCACGCCCAGACCGCCGAGCAGCAGGAGCCCGATGGCGCCGAAGAGTGCAAACTTCGGATTTGGCACACCCTCCGATGCCATGTAGGCGGCGGTGGCCTGAAACTGCGGAATCTTGTTGGCAATCGCGCTGACCACGAAGATCGCCGCCAGCAGAAGCCGGGCGATGAGCGCGAGGGCTCCCTGGACGGCGGTAGCGAACTGTTCCATGATGCACTCTCCTCAGAAGATCCCGACGCGGCGACACACTTCGCCCCACGGTGAGATCGTCGCGAACCGGTCGCCCCCGGGCAAGAGCGGCTTGGGGCGAGTTTCCTGCCGTCGGGGATGAAAGCCTGTCCAGCGTCGGCTTCCGCTCCCCCGTGGCCACGAGTTTTTAACTTGTGGAATCCGGCACCGACGCACCGGACGTTCAAAACTGGCTCCCACGCGAAGCATGTTGTATCGCGGCTGCTTCCATCCGTAGCTTCCCTCTGGTCTCTCTCGTCAGCCGGCTGGCTGGTCCCGGGTGATGCAGTGGAGGGCGCCGCGACCGCGGATGAGCTCCTGGCAGTCGACCGGCACGATCCGCCGGTCAGGGAAACAGTCGGCCAGCGTCCGGATCGCCGGGGCGTCGGTCGGCCCGCCAAACACAGGCACCATCACGGCCCCGTTGACGAGATAGAAATTCAGGTGGCTCGCCGGAAGCTGCGTGCCCTCGAAGGAAAACCGTGGCGGAATATCGATCGGGATCACCTCGAGCCGGCGGCCCTGGGCATCGACGGCTGCCGCGAGCTGCCCGAGGTTTTCCTCGAGCGAGACCCAATTCGGATCGAGCCGATCTTGCTGCCGTGCCGCCACGACGCGGCCGGGGGCCACGAACCGGGCGATCTGGTCGATGTGGCCATCGGTGTCGTCGCCTGCCAGTTCGCCGCCCAGCCAGACGACACGGCTGACGGCGAGCCGATCGCAGAGCACCTGTTCCATGTCGGCCCGAGAGCGCCCCGGGTTGCGGTTGGGATCGACGACGCAGCGGTGGTTGACGAGGAGCGTGCCCTCGCCGTCGGTCTCGATCGCGCCCCCCTCCAGCACGACGCCCGGGGCGACGACAGCCATGCCGAGCCGGCCGGCAATGGCCCGCGACACCTTCGAGTCGAGCTCCCAGGGCGGATACTTTCCTCCCCACGCGTTCCATTCCCAGCAGACAGCCACGGGCCGCTGCATCCCCTGCCCCTCTGTTCTGTGATCGCGTGTTCGGCGATCTCGTGTTCGGTGATCGCGCGGCACAAGAAAAACCGGCCCCGTGTCGCGGAGCCATGAGTCACTCGTGGGAATGTCGATGCATTCCACGTTGGCCACGCCATGCAGCCGGGCCTGTGCCTCGGCCAGTGCCGCGCCCGTCGCGATCACCTTCACCGGCTCACAGGCGGCGAGCAGGCGGACGAACCCCGCGAAGAATTCCGGAATCCGCGAGAACTCGCCCAGGAAGGTCTCCCGCCGGTGCGGCCAGGCGATCCACGTGGCCGCATGCGGTTCCCACTCCGCTGGCAGCCGGTAGCCGTCCGATGTCTCCACGGCTATTTCCCCCAACGCTCAGCCAGGGGTCCGTAGGCGTCGATGCGACGGTCGCGAAAGAAGGGCCAACGGGTCCGCGACCATTCGATGCGGGCCAGATCGCACTCCACCAGAATCGTCTCGGGGGACTCGTGGCCCGCCTTCACGAGGCACGTGCCATTGGGCGCGTAGACGACGCTCGCGCCCCAGAACCGCAGATCCTCCTCGCGGCCGGTCCGGTTCACCGCCACCACGAACACACCATTGGCGATCGCATGGCTCCGGAGCATCGTATCCCACGCTTCATACTGCTCGCGGTGCAGCTCTTCCTCGCCGTCGAGCCAGCCGATTGCCGTGGGATAGAAGAGCACCTCCGCCCCCGCCATCGCGGTCAGGCGCGCGGCCTCCGGATACCACTGGTCCCAGCAGACGAGCGGGCCCACCTCGAGCCGACTGGTCGGCACCGACATGAATCCGGTGTCGCCCGGGGCAAAATAAAACTTCTCGTAGTAGTGCGGGTCGTCGGGAATGTGCATCTTGCGGTAGACGCCCGCGGTCGAGCCATCGCGATCGAAGACGATGGCCGTGTTGTGAAAGAGCCCGTGCGACCGCCGTTCGAACACACTTCCCACAAGGACGACGTCGTGCTCTCTGGCCGCGGCCGCCAACCGCTCGGTGAGCGGGCCGGGCACCCCCTCCGCCTCGACGAATTTCTCGTGGTCCTCCCGCTGGCAGGGGTACTGGCCCGCGAAGAGCTCCTGAAGGCAGACGACCTCCGCGCCGCCGCGGGCTGCCTCGGCGATGCCGGCGAGTGCCTGCGTGATGTTGTGGTCACGGTCCGTCGTGCAGGCCGACTGCACCAGCCCGATCCGCACGACGCCCCTGCCGGCGGCCCCTGCCGACCGTCGAAGTTGATGCGTGCCGTGCCCGCTCATCTGCCTGCCACTTCGAACCGGGCGGCATCGAGCTTCGCCGCCGGCACGGGAAACTGCTCGGCCAACTCCGCCACGGCCGCCTTGGTCGTGGAGATCACCTGCTGGTCGTCGGGTGACTTCAGCACGCCGAGAATCCAGGCCGAAATCTGCTTCATTTCGGCCGGTCCCATGCCGCGGGTGGTCAGGGCCGGCGTGCCCAGCCGGATGCCGGAGGGATCCATCGGCTTCCGCTCGTCGAAGGGGATCATGTTCTTGTTGCAGGTGATGCCGCAGCGGTCGAGCACCTCCTCGGCCAGCTTGCCGCCGATGCCCAAGGGCGTGACATCGACGAGCATCAAATGGTTGTCGGTGCCGCCGCTGACGAGCTTGACTCCGCCGGAGGCGAGGGCCGCGGCCAGCGTCCGGGCGTTGTCGACGACGTTCCGGCCATACTGCTTAAACTCCGGCTTGAGCGCCTCGCCAAAGGCCACGGCCTTGCCGGCGATCACGTGCATCAGCGGGCCGCCCTGCGTGCCGGGAAACACCGAGCGGTCGAGCGCCTTGGCGTTTTCCGCGCGACACATGGCGATGCCTCCCCGCGGACCGCGGAGGGTCTTGTGGGTGGTGCTGGTGACAAAGTCGGCGACCGGGACGGGATTGTCGTGGATGCCCGCGGCGACGAGCCCGGCGTAGTGGGCCATGTCGACCATCAGCTTCGCGCCCACTTCGCGGGCGATCTCGGCGAACGTGCCGTGTGGAATCTCACGTGGATACGCGCTCGCACCGGCGATGATGAGCTTCGGCTTGTGCTCCCGCGCGAGCCTCGACACCTGGTCGAAGTCGAGCAGCTGGTTGTCGCGGCGGACGCCGTAGTGGACGAACTTGTAGAAGATGCCCGAGCTGTTGAGCTTCATGCCGTGCGTGAGATGGCCGCCGTGGGCCAGGTCGAAGGCGAGCACGGTGTCGCCCGGCTGGATGGCGGTGAGGTAGACGGCCGAGTTGGCCTGACTGCCGGAGTGGGGCTGCACGTTGACGTGCTCGGCCCCGAAGACGGCCTTGAGCCGGTCGCGGGCGAGGTCCTCCACCGTGTCGACGAACTCGCAGCCGCCGTAATAGCGGTGGCCGGGGTAGCCCTCGGCGTATTTGTTGGTGAGCACGCTGCCGACCGCCTGCATGACGGCGGCGCTCGTGAAATTCTCGCTGGCGATCATCTCCAGGCCATCCTGCTGCCGGGTCTGTTCCGCGGCCATTGCCGACCAGACCTCGGGATCATCCTGTTCGACGAGATTGGGGGTACCGTTCATGGGTTTTCTCCTCTGGGGTGTCCTGGCGGAACGGGAGCGGAACTCTAGCGGGGCGAGCCGCTGCGGACGAGTTCATGAATTGTGGGCAGCGGCAGCGGGAGCGTCAACGAAGCAACGTGGCCGCCACGCTTTCCGCCATGCGCCACCGTTCGGCCCATACCGAGCGGTGCGCCGATTCTTCCAAGCTTCGACAGTTTTGTGCCTTGCCGAGCCTTCCGACACGCGGGTACCGTTTGGTTCCAGCTTCAATATCCTTCGACGATGCGGGCATGGCATGAAGGCAACTGCTCCCAAACGCATCGCGCTCCTCGTCGAGTCGTCTCACGGCACCGGCAGGGATATCGTTCACGGCGTCGCGGCGTTTCTCCGGGAACAGGGCTGCGACTGGCTGGTCGACCATGAGACGCAGCGGCTCGAGGGCAGTCCGCCGGCATGGCTGGCGAAGTGGCGAGGAGACGGCGTGATCGCCCGCCTTCATTCGGAGCAGGTGGCGAAGGCCGTCTCCCGGCTGCGGGTGCCGGTGGTCGATGTGCTCAACGCGTTGCCCCCTGCCCCGGGCGTGCACCAGGCGCACGTCGATGAAGCCGCCATTGCCAGGCTCGCCTTCGAACACCTGCGCGCGCTCGGATTGCGGCAGTTTGCGTTCTGCGGTCCGACCGACCGGGTCTGGGCCTTGCAACGCCGTGACGTGTTCACGGCCGCGGCCGCCGAGGCAAACATGCCCGTGCATGTGTACGAGTTTTCCAGGCACCTCCGCACGCAGGAGTTGGCGAGCCGGCGGGCCGAGCGACTGGTGAAGTGGCTGCGGACATTGCCACGGCCCATCGGCGTGCTCGCCGCCAATGATTCGTATGCCTGGCTGGTCTCGACGGCCTGCCGGCTGGCGGAACTGACGGTGCCGGCCGATGTGGCGATTCTCGGCGTCGACAATGACGAGGTCTTCTGTGCCCTCGCCCGACCGCCTCTTTCGAGCATCGTCACCGCGACGGGTCGACTCGGGTTTGAGGCTGCGAGGATGATGGACGCGATCCTGAACGAACGTGACGCCGGCAAGCGACGACACATCATGGTACCGCCGCTGGGCGTCAAGATCCGCGCGAGCACCGACACGCTGGCCACCGACGACGAGGATGTCACAGCCGCCGTGCAGTTGATCCGCGGGCTCGGCTCAGAAAAACTCTCCGTTGCGGCCATCGCCGAGGCCGTAGGCATCTCGGTGAGCACACTGCAGCGGCGATTTCGCGCGACGGTCGGCCACAGCGTGCACGAGGAGTCGATCCGGCACCGGCTGCGGAACGCGATGCGGCTGCTCTCGGAGACCGATCTCTCCATCCTCGCCGTGGCCCATCGTGCCGGCTTCGGCCATCAGGAATATCTCGGCCGGGTGTTCAAGGCCCGCCTGCGTGTTACTCCAGCCGAGTACCGCAAATCCGCGCTAAGTCGCTCCGCCGAGACACTCGCCCAGTTTCGCGGACAATCACCGTGACGTCTCGCACTGGCAGGAAGTTCCCTACCGCCGCCGCGATCCCGAAACGAAGGAAATCCCTCCGCTGCATGACTCCATTCGCTCCTCGAGACCGGTCGTTTCTGGACAGAACCAAATGAACACCACGCCCAGCAGGTAGATGGCCGAGAGGATCGAGCCCGCAGCAGGAAAACTGCCGCCGAAGAGCCCCATCAACTGAGCCGTCTGCAGCGTGCCGATCGCCGCGAGCACGCGGCCGAAGTTGTAGGCGAAGCCCTGGCTGGTGGCCCGGATGGCTGTTGGAAACAGCTCGGGCAAGTAGAGCGGAAACCATCCATAGAAGGCGGCCGTCACACCACCGGCAAGGCAGACCGACGCCAGGAAGCCGGAGGTGAATGCGGTGTGGCCCTGATAGAGCCAGAGCAGCGACGCCACCGATCCCAGGCACAAGAGAGCGTAGGTCAGGCGGCGGCCCAGCCGTCCGGCCAGAAACGCCGCGGCGATGGTGCCGATCACTGCGCCGATCGCCGAGGCGAGCTGCGTGTATTCCTTGGCGAACTTCTGCGGTGTGTCACGCGACAGTTCGATCGCCCAGCTCGGCGCCCACTGGAGCGATCCCCAGGTGCCGAGCAGCGCCACACCGGCGAGCATCGCCCCCTGCAGCAGCCGGCGTTTCAGCGTGGCCACCTCGCTGGCGCGGATCTCGCCCGCGGCCATCGCGCGGGAGAGATACATGAGCACCGGATGGAGGAAGCCGCGAAAGGCGGCGAGGATGCCCAGCGGAGTCACCACCGCCCGCAGCACACGCGAATCGACCGCCGGCGACCAAACGGCGATCACGGCCGCAGCCCCGACCGCGCCCGCCACGGTCGCCAACAGGTCGCGACCGGCCCAGTGAAGAGTCCGGCCGCTCCGCTTCTCTTCTTCCCAGCGGTGCGACTCGGGCACGCAGGCACGGATAAAAAACACGAGCATCGCCGGCAACGCGCCGGCGATCATCAGGAACCGCCAGGCCTGGTTCGCCAGCAGCGATTCCACCCAGGCCGCGGGCAGCACCTCACCCAGTCCGGCGCGCACGCTCGTGATCAGCGTGCCGAGCATGATGCTCACCACGGGCACCAGCCCGATGCCGACATTCGACGCCGCGCCGATCAATCCGGCGATCCAGCCGCGTGAACGCTCCGACCACATCTCGTTGACGAGCGCCACGCCCAGCGACCACTCGCCCCCCATGCCCAGTGAGGCGATGAACCGCAGCACGGCGATGTGCCAGGCCTCTGTGGCCAGTCCACAGGCCCCGGTGAACAGTGCATAGGTAATGATGGAGAGCGACATCGCGCGGACGCGGCCGATCCGGTCGCCCAGCCAGCCGAACACCACGCCGCCGGTGGCCGCGCCGATGAGAAACACCGCCATGATCACGCCGAACCAGCCGTCGATGTCGGCCTTCGAGGCGCCGGAGAGCAGTTCGCCGAGCGCCGGCCGGCCCACGAGCGGAAACATGCCGATCTCGAAGCCGTCGAACATCCAGCCGAGCAGCGCGGCCACAAGGGCCATCCAGCGGCCGCGGGCGCTGGCGTGATGCGTGGCGGCGGTCGAGCGTGTGGAATCCATCGGCAGACCTCGGAGTGAATCGTCGGGATGATCGAAGTGTGGAGTGGGCCCGCTTGTGGGCGTGCGAGAGATAGCGAGCCAAGCCTGTTAGGAACCGGGCGACGTTCGCCAGCATCCGTTCGCGAGCGAGCCGGTCGCCAGGAACGGCTCGGGCAGCACCCGTGCGATCTCCCCGACCCGCATGCCGAACCCTGGGCCAGCGAGCGAGCGGAGATCGACCATGCCGTTCCGTCGCCGATAGATGCCGGGGTGCACGGTCGCCTCCGGGATCGATGCCGCTGGATAGAACTGCGATGCGTTGGTCTCCACGCCCGCGAGCGTGCCGGCGTGAGCCGCCAGCCTTGCATGCGGCAGCATCGCCAACATCGGATTGGTGAGGTCTTGCACCATGATGTCCATGCCATGTGACCGCGCCCAAGCAAGCGACAGTAGCGCGCCCGACATCGTCTTGCAGGTCTTCAGGGCGACGCCGTTCCAGCCCAGCGCCCGCCCGGTCGCGACGTGCCGCCAGTCGTGCGCGCTTTCATCAAGGAACAGCCGAGTACGGCCGGCGATCGAGCGGACGTCGATCGGATTGGCCGCGAGGTCGTAGGGGAAGGGCTGCTCGACGTAGAGCAGCTGACGGGCCAGTACGGGATCGCTTGACGCGATCGCATCGAGCACCTCGTGCACGTAGGCCGGCTCGGTGACCATACAGTTGAAGTCGGCACAAAACATCGTCACCCCATGCGCGAGCCCGATCCCGCCCACGCGGAGGAGCCTTGCGATGTCCCAGTCGAGGTCGTCGCCGCGGAGTTTTATTTTCAGGCACGTGAGGCCGTCTCGCTGGATCCAATCGGCGAGCACGAGCGGATGGCCGTCGTCAGGCTCCTGACCGGTGAGATCGGACTTCTCGAGCGGATCGAGGCCACCCACGAGGTGCCACGCGAGCAGTTCGGTCGCGGGCTTCGCCACCAGAAAATCGGCCGGGTATCGGCCGGTGAACAGTCCGCGATCGGCATCGTCGGGCGGCATTCCAGAGTCGCTGTAAAGGTCGGCTAGATCGCGACTGAGATACTCCGCCGTGTAGCTCGTGAATGTGTCGATACCATGCACCTTTCCGAAGGCGTCGTGGATGGCGAGGTCGAGCGGGCTCAGGCAGATCAGGGCTGCGAGTCTCGGAATGGCTTCGCTGCTGTCGCCGGTCGCAATGCGGGCGAGCTCATCGAGGCGGCTCACCTCGAATGCGTGACCAATCTCCATCGCGTGGCCTGCGCCTGGCCATTCGCAGATCGCCTCCGCGCATGCCGCGGTCAGCCGGACCATGGCATCGTGCCGCACCGCATGCGGGAGGCTCGACGGCCAACCCCACTGCACGGATAGCGGTGTCTCGCCCCAGCCGACCGCCCGCACTCCCTCCGCCGTTTGCACCTCCGCAGCCACGCGGGCGCACGTCACCTCCTCGACGATCTGACCGCCAAACTTGAGCGGTATCCGCAGCTTCACGGGGAGCAGAAAGACCGCCGCCCCCGTGACCCGCACGTCGGTGGCCCGCGATGACGACAGCTTCTGCTGTCTGAGACCAAGCGTGCTCGCATGGTTCATGGTGAGGGCCCTCTGGCAACGGGCCGCACGTCGACACCCCGCGCGAGATGCAGCCGGCCGCGATGGGCCGCCAAGGCCGTGGCCGCCTCTGGCGAAAGATCGCGCAGGCCCCGCAGCGCGATCTCGCCGTCGTAGGCGGCCAGGGCCACCGCTGTCTCAGGCGAGAGCCGCTCGAGGCCGTTCAAGATCAGCGAGCCGCCTTTGCGGCGGGCGAGCGCGGCGGCGGCCTCCGGACTCAGTTCCGTCAGCTCATTGAGCACAAGGACTCCCTGATGGGCGGCAAGAGACTCTGCGGCCGCGGGCTCCAACTTTTTCAAGCCCGCGAACCAGAGCACCGAACGCGACTGGTCGGCCCGGCGGGTGACCACGTTGGGCCGGGTTCGGTCCTCGAACACTCCTTCGTTCGTCGCCAGGATCGCTGCGATCTCCGGCGCAAGCTCCGTGACGCCCACCTTCAATTCGCCCCACTGCCCCGCGAGCTTGCGGGCCAGTTCAGGTGAGCCGAGCCGCTCGAGCGCGGGAAGCCGGAGATTGCCGACATGAGCCGTGAGTGCCGCGGCGGTTTCCGGCGTGATCTGCCGCAGCGTGCGAAACTCAAGGTCGAACTGGCCGAATCCCTTCACTGGCTTATGCGCCGCGAGGGCCCGGGCCGCCTCTGGCGAGAGTTCGGCGAACGCCGCGAAGCAGATCGCTCCCTCGTGCTTCGCAAGTTCGGCGGCAGCCGCCGCGTCGATCGCGACCAAGGCGTTGAACTGCAGCGGCGCCCTGCGAGTGGCATACTCCCGGGCCTGTTCGACCGTGAGCGAGGTGACCTTCTCGGGGGCCGGCAGAGGCGCGGCGGCTGCCGCGGTGGGTACTACGGTGGCGATCATCGCCAAGAGCAGCGCGACGGTTACTTCCATACAAAAATCTCGCTTTCGCAACAGAGCGTGATCAGGTCCCGCAGGCGATAGCCATCTGGAGCGGCGGCCGCGAGGATCTTCCGGATCGCTGGCTGGTCGGCCACGTCGAGCTCGCGGCCGAGGGCCATGACGAGCAGCTTTTCCACGAGGCAGCGGGCAAACCGCTCCGGCTGCTCGACGAGCAGCTTCTTGAATTCGCTGACGTTCTTGAACGCCGCGCCGGAAAGCTCACCGCTCGGATCGACCGGAGGCTTTTTCTCAGTGTCGTTGTAGGCGTCACGCCAGCGGCCGATTGCGTCGAACGATTCGAGTGCGAAGCCGGGCGGGTCGATGAGTGCGTGGCAGGTGGCGCAGGTGGCGTTGCTGCGGTGCTTCTCCAGCCGTTCGCGGATCGTCGTCGCCCCGCGGATGTCGGGCTCGATCACCGGCACGTTCGCTGGCGGCGGTGAAGGCGTCGTGCCCAAGATGTTTTCGAGCACCCACGCGCCGCGGATCACGGGCGACGTGTCGACGCCGTTGGCCGTGAGGGTGAGGATGCCCGCCTGCCCAAGGAGGCCGCCGCGGCGACGGTCGGTGAGCGACACCCGCGCGAAGCCGGTCTGCAGCCTCGACCGCGACGGCGCTGTGCCGAGTGCGTCGGGAGTGAGGTCGGCCGCGGAGAGGCCCTCGACGGGTTTCCCCAATGCTGCCTCGAACGCGTTGGCAGGGATGCCGTAGAGCCGAGCGAGGCCGGCGTTGACGATCGTCTCGTCGGCATCGAGCAGCCGCACTGCCGGGCCGTTGGTGGCTAGGAGTTGCTGGAAGACGAGCCGCGTCTCACGCCGCATCGCCGGTTCGAGATCGTCGTCGTAGTAGGCCCGGAATTTCGCCCGGTCGGGAGCCATCGAGCCGAGCTTCCAGAGGGCAAGCCAGCCGTCGAGAAAGGCGTCGAGAAAACGGTCGCTCGTGGCGGCTGTCAGGAGCCGCTCAGCCTCGGCACGGCGAACCTCAGGCCACTCGAGACGGTGATCGGCCGCGAGCTGCAGTAGCCGCTCGTCGGGCTGCGACACGGCGAGGAAGTAAGAAAGCCGCGAGGCAATCTCGAGGTCGTCTAGCTGCGGTCCCTTCTCCTCGCGGTACAGGAAGCCGGGCGAGCAGAGTACGCCCGTGAGTCCCCTTTTGATCGCCTCCTCGGGCAGCTCGCCCGCAGCCTCGGCCGCCCGCACGAGCGCCACCATCGGCGCTACCTGCTCGCGGCCGACTGGCCGCCGCCAAGCCCGCGTCGCGAAGGCGTGGATCACCGCTTCAGCCCGGCCGCTGCGATATGGCTCGGCACCGAAAATCTCCTTGTGGCTCCGCGGCGGCCACTCCGCTTCGAGCGGCCCATCGACCACAAGCTGCGTGAGTCGGATCTGCGGTGCCTCCACCCACATCGGAATCGAGAAGTCGCCACCTCTCTCAACGTTGTCTTCGAAGCGAGCCAGCGCCGCCTTATCGAGGAGGGCGAAACGGTTTTCTCGGAAGTAGTGGATGATCCGATAGTTGCCCCCGTACAAGCCGTTGGGAAACACGAACCGGGGATATTCACCCGCATCGAGCCACGCATCACACTCGAGCCACACCTTCTCGTCGTCGGGCAGGTCCCAGTGCCCGAGCTCCCGCTCCCGCTGCTGCTCGTGCGTGGCGATGAACTCGGCCGTGCCCTGATTGTCGGGGTTCGTGAGGTCGAGCCCGCGGAGTGACCCCGACACGAGCTGCAGCCGCAGCGGCTTGCCGTCCTGCCACTCCCCCGCCGGGCTGAGCGCGAATCTCGTCGGCAGACTCATGTCCGCCTTGCGAAACTTCGCTTCGGCCTCGATCCGGATCCGATACCTGCCCGCGAGCGGCACGCCCTCCCGCAGGTCATCGATGGGCACATAGCCTACCAGCGGTGAATCGCCGGGCCGCTCGATCAGCGTCTGCCAGGGCTGAGGTTTTTTCTCGATTCGCGCATACCAGCCGGCCTCGCTGCCCAGATAACCGAACTTTGTCTTGTAGAACGGCGGCCGCAGATCCCATGTCCGCACATCCGGCCGCGGCTCGAAGTGGACGGCCCGGTCAATCGCGGTTTCGGCCGCCTCGACTGCCCTCCGCAGAAGGAACCCCGACGTCACGAGTGATTCGCCGTTGGTGGCGAAGCCGTGCGTGCGGACGTCGCTGGGAAACCCGTCGGCGGGATCGAACCCGGGCGCGTCGAGATGGAGCAGGTCTTTGATCGTGTTGTGGTATTCGTCGCGGTTGAGCCGACGGAAGACGGTCGGATGACGGGGACCTGCAGCCTTGGCATGCGCGGCCAGCCGGTTCTCGAGGTCGAGCACAGCGGCCCGTCGCTCGTCGGCCGACGGCCGTTCGGCGTCGGGCGGCGGCATCCGCTCGGTGTCGAGTTCGTCGAGCACCTTCCGCCAGAGGTCGAAGTTCTTGGGTGTGATTGCGGCGTCGAGCCCTTCGAGAGACAGGTTTGCCTCTTTGGTGGCGGCGTCATGGCAGTCGAGGCAGCGGGCGGTAACGATCCGGGCCGCAGGAGCATCTTGCGCCGCCGCTGTAGCCGCGACTCCCGCCAGCAGGCAGGCCGCGCCGACCAGCCTCCACCACGCTCCGCTTGAGTCCCTCCACATGGCGGCCGTCGTCATCCCAGCTCCGTAAACGTGCTCGTGCTGCGGTTGAACCGGTCGGTCTCCACGCCAAACCGCTGGGCAATCGTCAGATAGAGGTTGCACAGCGGCACCTTCTTGCCCGCTTCGGCCGGCGCGACCACGTGGGTGCGATGACGATACCCGCCGCCTGCCACGAGAATCGGCAGGTCGACGTTTGTGTGCGCGCTGCCGTCGCCCATGCCGCTGCCGAAGAGCACTTGGGTCGAGTCGAGCAGGTCGGCCGCTGCGAGCCGTTCGAGGAACCGTGCGAGTTGCTCCATCTGGAACCGCTCGATCTTTCGCATGCCGGCCATGAGCGTCGGATCCTTGCCGTGGTGCGAGAAACCGTGGTAGCTCCCTTCCGGTCCGACGGCGGCGGTGTCGAACGATCCAGGCACCTCGATCGTGGCCACGCGGGTGGAGTCGGTCTGCAGCGCGAGCAAGACGAGATCGAAGAGGATCGGCACCTGCTGGGTGACGCTGCCGTCGCGGGGCTCCGTGATGCCGGCCGCCGGCCGCGGCCGCGACAGCCAGGCCTTTTCCTGCTGAAGCGTGGTCTCCACTTCTCGGATGGAGCTGAGATAGTTGTCGAACTTGCGTCGGTCGTCCGCCGAGAGCCGCGGCTCCATCCCGTGGGCCTGATCGAGGACGGCGTCGAGGATCGAGCCGCGCCGGTCGTAGGCGGCGATCTGCCGCGTGGTGGCCCCCGGCGGGTCGTCGCGAAAGAGCAGACGAAACACCTCGCTCACCTTCTGGATCGGCGGCACGAGCACGCCGCTGCGGGTCCAGGAGAGTTCTGCGCTCCCGGTGCCGGCGGGGCCCGCGGCAGTGTTGAGCACCGGAAACCGTGTCTGGCCGACGACCGCGCGGCCGAGAAACTGGTCGAGCGTGATGTTGCCGTCGGGCATCGTGGCGGCGTCGGCCGACTTGACCCCGGAGAGGAACGTGTGCGTGAGCCCGTGGCCGCCGTTGGCGCCGTGGTCGAGGTTCGAAAAGACGGTGAACCGGCCGCGGTGTTTTTCGAGTGGGGCAAGGCTGGCCCGCAGCTTCGCGTCGGGCCCGTCGCCAACCGGAAAAAAGTCATCCTTCAGCATGCCGAAGGGATTCGCGATGCAGACGAATCGCCGGGCCGCCGGGCCGGACGCCTCGCCGCCGAGCGACTCCCCGAGCGATTCCCCGAGCGACTCGAAGAACGGCAGCGCAAGGCACACGCCCCCCGCCCGCAGCACGCGGCGACGGCTCATCGCAGGGCCGGTCACTGGGACTGTTGTCGTCGGGACTGTTGTCATTGCCAACCTCCTCACCGACCCTATCACACGCCTGGCCTGGCCGGCCTGCCTGACCCAAAACGTCCAAAAAATGACCGAAAATGTTTTCGACGATCGGCTATCGTCTTTTCATGGAGTTGATGTTGATGTGGAGGGGAACTCGCTGACTCGCCAGCCTTGCCTCCCCGCGAGAAGCTACGAACGAAGGATGAGTGCCATGCAATCCGACACGAGGACCTGCCGCCCCGAATCAGCGGATCAGGAACGCCGCGGCCGCGCAGCTGATGGTTTTGCGCTCGGTTTTACATTGGTCGAACTGCTCGTCGTCATCGCCATCATCGGCACGCTTGTCGGCCTGCTCTTGCCAGCCGTGCAGGTGGCCCGCGAGTCGGCCCGTAAGACAGCATGTGCCAACAAGCTCCGGCAGTTGGCACTCGGCGTCATCAACTACGAGCACGCGAGGGGGTGGTATCCCGGGAATGGCACCAACCCTGCATGCCACAATACCGTCTCATTTTTTCCCGAGATCCTGCCCTACCTCGAGGAGCAGGCAACGTACGACCGGATTTATAAGATGCTGTACACGGACAAAGTGACAACGAACTCTACTACGCCCGTCAATCTCCGCGGCCTCGCGATGCCGGCATTTCGATGTCCGTCGGATGTGCTCGAACGAGACCCCGATTTGAGTGGTGAGCCAACCAACTATCGCTGTAGTGTTGGAGACATCTTTGATCAGAACAGGGCTGCCCGGCGTGGTCCCTTCGGTGGGAATGGGACGGCCCCCGGCGGATGGCAATGGTCCAAGGCGTCGATGGTGACCGACGGTCTCTCGAATACCGTCCTGCTGGGTGAAGCCACGATCTACAGGCTGAACTCGCCGGACGTGCGGAAGGGCATGCTGCAGTTCAGCGGTTTTACCAGCACATCCCAACCGCTGGCCTGCCTTCAGGCGCTCGCAAGCCCAAGCTGGGATACGCTCAGCAACGACTTCACTGGCGCCGTGTTATCCGGCACTCGCTGGCTGCATAACGATTACGTCCGTTTCCAGACGGTTTTGCCACCCAACGCGCCGACCTGCTCCACGTCGGCGACGGCTTTGGCCGGCGGTTTGATGCCATCGGCAAGCAGTTACCACTCAGGCGGAGCGAACGTGGCGATGTGCGATGGCTCGACGAGGTTTGTCGACGAGACGATCGACACCGGCGACCTTTCTTTGACACTCAAGCCGAGTGGCACCACGGACCCCCACTTCGTGAACAACTACATCGGCTCGTCGCGCTGGAATGGCGTCTGGGGTCAGTTGGGCAGCCAGAAGGGCGGAGAGGTCATCAATAGATGATCTCTTGTCTCATCTCTTGTCTCATCTCTTGTCTCATCTCTTGGCGACCACGGTTCCTCACAGCGACCAGGCTGCAAACGCTTCTTGTACTCATCGCCATCGTCCTGCTCGGCTCTGGCTGCGGCCGAGGACCCAAGCGGCCTATCGTGCATCCCGTGAAGGGGCGGGTGATGCTCGAGGGCCGGCCGCTCGAAGGAGTGGGCGTGTCGTTGAGGCCGGTCGTCAAAGGCCAGGGTGTCACGGCCTTCGGCAAGACGCGCGCCGACGGCTCCTTCACGATCACGTCAACGCTCGCCGGTACCCTGGGTGCCGGGGCCGTGCCGGGCGAGTATGCCGTGATGCTGCAAAAGTTCGTCGATGTCGCCCCCGATACCGTGCCGCCACAGTTCGCGGCCGCTGCAGACGATTCGTCGCGACAGGTGCAGCAGTGGTTTTCCAAACAGGAGACAACCCGCCTCGAAGACGAAAAAAAGGTGAGCTATGTCATCCTCGGCCTCCTGCCCGAGGCCTACGGCAAGGCGGAAACGTCGGGCCTGCGGGTGACCGTCAAGCCGGGCACCAATTCCGGTCCGGCGTTCGAGTTTGATCTGCAGCGAGACTTCCGCGGCACGACGGCCCAGAAATGAAATCACTTGCAAAAAAAGGTGCAGTCGCGTTGCTTCTTGCAGCCGCGTGCCTTCAGCTCAACGCCGAAGAAGCAACACCCGTCGCCGGCTGGACTGAAGACTTCAACACGGGCTCGTGGGCGGAACGCTGGGTGCCGTATGGACGCCTGGCCGATGGCACATGGGCCCAGGGCATCGAGGGCCACTGGCCAAAGGGGGAGAAATCGATCTTCGCCCGGCCGGGTTGGTGGCAGTTCGAAGAGGGCACGATCCGCGGCACGAATTTCCCCGACGAGGCCCACGCCGCCGGCCTCTCGCGGCGCGACAAGTTTGCGAAGCCGTTCCAGCAGACCGGCGTGCGGGTGCGGTGCCGGCTACGGCTCGGCGAGGCGGCGACCGCGCGGATCCGGATCGGCGGCACGTCGCCCGGCATCAAGCCCGACGAGGCGACGGACAACCATGTGGCCGTCGTCGACGTGCGGCCCGCTGGCATCCGGTTCTGGAACGGCAACCGCGTGCTCGTTGGCGAGGAGCCACAGACCGATCCGGCGGCCGGCGTGAAGGCAAAGCCCAAACGACAGTTCAAGAACGACGTGCTCGAGCAGGTGTCGGACCGGCCGATTGCACCGCTCGAGTGGCACGATGTGCTCTACGAGGTGAAGCAGCGGGACATTCGGGTGGTGGTCGATGGGACTGAGGCACTCACCTACCAGCTGCCACACGAACAACCGATCCAGTCGTTCGACCTCGAGGTCGACGGCGACAAACACACCGCTGGCAAGGCCTGGTTTGACGCGGTGGCGGTGGAACCGCTGCCGCGGGAATGACGGTCCGACCTAGCTCGCATCAAAGCTCTCATCAAAGAGCCGCAATCATCGCGCCCGTCGTTAAGACTCTTGCGACCTCGGCCTCAGGTCTCCTTCGTGAACTCCTCGTACGCCTTCACGAAGGCCGACTTGGCCCGGTTGAACATCGGGGCCAGCGACTCGGCGAATTCCTTGCCCTTGCCGACCGCCGCCTTGCGGTGCTCTTCGAGCGAATGGCGGAAGGCCGCAAACTGCTCGCTCATCTGCTCGCGGCTCTTGTTCAGGGCTACCGCATCATCGACGTGGCTTGCGGCGTAGCGGACCAAGGCCAGTTCGGTCTTGAGCTCCAGTTCCCGCTCAGCCAAGAGGAGTGAAAGGGCTGCTTTTTGGAGTCCTGTGCCGGCTTTTTCGCCGAAGATATCGAGCCGTTCGTGGAGGTCGTGGAAGGCGGCCTCGATGGTATCCCGCTGGGAACGAGCAGCCTCGAGCGTCTGCTGGCCGGTCCGGTTGAGTTCTGCCCGCACCCGATCGGCGGCAGCGGTAGCCTGCTGGCGGGCTGCCTCCGGCACATCCGCGAGTTTGGAGACCGCCTCCTTGACTATCTCGACGGCCGCGGACGCCTTCCGCTTCTGGGCATCTACCCCCTCGGCCACCGTGGCAGCCGTTGCGTTGGCCGAATGCTCGAGAGCCGTCGCAGCAGTCTCCCAGCGGTCGAGCATTTCGTCGATCGACGCGCGGATTTCATTGATGGTTGGCATGACGGGTTCCTCTCGCAGATAGCGGGGCAAAGACAGATTGCAAAGTATACGCGGTGCAGTTGTCACGGGGAAAGCGAATACTTGATGCCTTTGGTGCGCAGAGGCTGTGTTCACGCTTCCGATCCCCCGGCTTACGCCGAGGGCTTCTATGGGGCAAGACGCATACAAGCCCGGAGCGTGAGCGATGGGATTCCCCGTGCTCGTCATCCCCCGGCTCACGATGCCATTGAGCGACAGTAGGCAGTCGTTTAAAAAACGTTCAGTCCAGGAGCAGCGGCTCGGGCATGAACGTCACGATCGGGATCAGAAACGACAGCACCCCCAGCACCGTGCGGGCCAGGCCCAGTGGCCGGCCATCGGCACGGATGGGCGGATGATCCGTGCCCAACAGCGTCACGATCACCACCATCGCGATCCAGTTGGTGCGGCCCAGAATCACGATCGCGGCGATCGACGCGATGAGCACGCTCCGCGCGATCCAGTGGGCCCGCCGGCCGAAGATCGCGTAGCTCACATGACCGCCGTCGAGTTGGCTGATCGGGATCATGTTGAGGCCCGTCACCAGTAACCCGACCCACCCGGCCATGAAGAGCGCATTGGGGGCGATGGTAAGGTCGGCGGCGATGTCGGGGCGGACAAGCCCGAGGATGCCGCGGGCAAGTGGAGGCATGGCGAAGGGGCTGTACTTCGCCGGCTCGCCCGTGAGCAGTCCGATGGCGAGAATTGGGAGGGCGACCACGAGCCCGGCCAGCGGCCCGGCCAACGCGATGTCGAAGAGCTGCCGACGATTGGCCCGCGAGCCCTCCATCCCGATCACCGCCCCCATGGTGCCGGTGAGCAGCACGGGCACGGGAATGAAGAACGGCAGCGTCGCCGGGATGTTGTGCAGCCAGGCGGCAATGAAGTGGCCGGCCTCGTGCGCCCCGAGCACCGCCAGCACCGCTGCCATGTAAAGGAGACCGCGTTGCCAGTGCTCTGCCATCTCCAGGCCAAAATGCTCGTCGAACCCGAGCAGGTCCGCCTGCCAGCCCGACACTCCCGCCGCGAAGGTGGTGAGGCAGGTGAGCAGAAACAGCAGCGCCTGCAGCCGCATCGGCCGCAGGCGGGCAGCAGGTGGATCCGCCGTGGCGTCCGCATCCGTGGCAGACGGTAGAGGGCCAGGCTCATAACCAAGGGGGGGCGGCTGCATAGACTGAAGAATACTGGTTTTGCAACGCGGCTGGTAAGCTACGGCTGGTCGGCCCCACCGCGGAGTTGTGGAAAACCGACCCCACCTGTACCTGCCACCTGTGACTACCTGTGACTCTTTGTGAGGGAATATCGATGTCGTGTCTCCATGCCAGCCGTCGTCATCTGCGAAGAACGATCCACGTCGTAGTCGCCTGTGCCATGGCCGCCGGTCTCTGGATCGACTTCTGGGGTGGCCTCGCGTCGGCCCATGCCGCCGAGCGGACGGTGTTGGCCGTCGTGACCTGCGATAGCTACGTCGATCTCAAAAAGCAGGCTGGCTGGCTCGGCGGGCAGATCGGCCAGCCCGGCCTCGCGGGCATGCTTGAGTCGGTACTGCTGATGGCCACGCAGGGCCGCGGGCTGGCAGGGCTCGACATCAAGCGGCCGCTGGGGGCGGTTGTCACGACCGACGGTGGCGATATCGCCATCCACGGCTTTGTGCCGGTTAAGAGCCTCGATAAACTGCTCGATTCGCTGAAGGCCGTAACTGGTCCCACCGAGGCATCGGGAGAGACCCGCAGCCTCACCCTGCCCAGCGGCATTCCGATCGACATGGTGGAACGGGATGGCTGGGCGATCGTGTCGCCGCGGGGCATTGAGGTCGAGGCGGTCGATCCCACGCCACTCTTCGCCCCTCTGTCGGAGAACTACACGCTCGGTCTGGAACTGTTTCCACACCTGCTGCCGGAAGGGCTTCGCCAGCAGCTTCGCATGCTGATCGAACAGGGGGCAGCGGCCGCCGGTGAACAAGGGCAACAGTTCGATGCCCGGGCGCTGGCCGCCGCGCTCGACGGCCTGGCCGACACCGAGTCGCTGGCCCTCGGCATCGCGATCGACAGCGAGAAAGAGCGGCTATTCATCGAGAATCGAACGATGGCCGTGCCGGGTTCACCCATGGCGCAGGCTATGGAAGGCTCCGACAAGGGGCAGTCGACCATACCCATGCCGCCCGTGGCCGATGGCAAACGTCCGGCCGTCTCCGCGCACCTCGTTCAAGCGGTTCCCGAGGCGTCCCGGCGGGAGGTGCTGAACCTGCTCGACGTGGCCCTACCGGCGACCAGCGTCGACCCGTTGACGAAGACGCTGGCCGTCCTGCTCCGCGAGGCACTCTCATCGGTGCTCGCCACCGGCGGCATCGACGCGGCTGTCACCATCGACACCGATGACCTCGGTGGCAAGGACGGTGGCAAGCCGCTCCCCGCCGTGACCGCAGGCGTGCGGGTCAAGGATGGCGCCGCCCTCGAAAATCGCGTGAAGCAGTCGTTCGGCGGCCTGAAAGGAGGGCAGCAGCCGCTGCCCCCGGGCGTCAATGTCTTCTTCGATTCGGGCAAGGTGGGCGCGACCAACCTCCATACGATCAGCGTTGACCTGACTGGGACTGAAGCCGCCAAGCGTCTCGGCAAGTCGCTCGACCTCACGCTGGCGATCGCCCCGGACTTCGCCTTCCTGATGGCGGGCGGTGATCCACGACAGCGGCTGGCCTCGCTGCTCGGCCCGGACGGAAAGGCTGATTCGCAGTCCAAGCCAATCGCGGGCGTCGACATCTCGGTGCCGCAGGTGCTGGCTTATGCCGCCGATCAGGGCGTGCTGCCGCCGGAAGCAGCCACGCAAACCGAAGATGAAGATACAGCCCTCGCAAAACAGAATGGCACGGTGCAGCTGCTCATTCGGCCGATCGAACGGGGCGTGGCGACACGGCTGTCGGCCGACGGCGCCGCAATCCGATCTGCTGCGGCCCGAACCGGTGCCGGCCCCGACGGCCCGCCGCCGCCAGGCCTACCACTCCCGAACGGATTTCCAATTCCGGCCCCTGCTCGGTAGCGGCGGGATGGTGTCGTTTCCATCCATTCCTTTCTTCGGCGGCGTGTTTTCCCTCTTCCGATGAATTGCATTCTTTCATTACCAACAGCCCGATGATCACCAACAGCACGACAGCTTCGAGTCCGCTTTCCTCTGAAACATCCGCGGCAACTCCACCTGCCGCGGCCGGCATCCGCACGCAGATCGCCGGCGTGGGTGTGGCCGGTCTTGCCCGCGAGCATGGCACACCGCTCTATGCCTACGACGCCGAGAAGATCAGGCAGCGTTGCCGCGATCTCGCCGCGTGGGATACGGTTCGCTTCGCCCAGAAGGCCTGCTCGAACCTCGCCGTGCTCGATCTCATCCGCCGCGAGGGCGTGGTGGTCGACGCGGTCAGCACCGGTGAAATCCACAGGGCTTTGAGGGCCGGCTACTCCGCCCACCCCGACCGCCCCGACCACTCAGACCGCACGACAGCCGCAGACGGCCTGCCGCCGGTGCACCCGATCGTCTACACGGCCGACATCTTCGACCATGTGAGCCTCGACGCGGTCGCCAGGCTTGGCATCCATGTGAACTGCGGCTCGGCCGACATGATCGAGCAGTTGGCCGAGCGTGTGCCCGGAGCGAACATTACCCTGCGGGTGAATCCTGGGTTCGGCCACGGCCACAGTCAGAAGACCAACACGGGTGGCGAGGGCTCGAAGCATGGCATCTGGCACGAGGAGATCCCTGAGGTGCTTCGCCGCGCCGAGTGGGCCGGCCTCGCGGTGAGCGGCCTGCACATGCACATCGGCAGTGGCACCGATCTTGCGCATCTGGCCGAGGTGGCCGGGGCGCTCGAGCGGGTGGCCATTGAGGTTGGCCGTTCACTCACGATGGTGAGCGCCGGTGGCGGACTGCCCGTGCCCTACAAGCCGGGCGAAGTTCATGCCGATCTCGGCGGCTACTTTCAGCTCTGGGACGCAATGCGCAAGAATTTAGAAGACCGGTTCGGCCACCGCGTCCGCCTGGAGATCGAGCCGGGCCGTTACCTGACGGCTGAGTCGGGCTATGTGGTCACAGAGGTCCGCGCCGTCAAGCGGCAGGGCTCACGAAAATACCTGCTTGTCGATGCCGGCTTCAACACGCTCGCGCGGCCGGTGCTCTACGGCTCCTACCACCCGATGAGCCTTTGCCCGGCGGCGGCGGGTTCCACCACTGACTTGTCCGCTGCGTCCGCCACGGAAGAGGTGGCGGTGGGCGGCCCCTTGTGCGAATCGGGCGACATCTTCACGCAGACCGACGGCGGGTTTGTGGCCTCGCGGGCTCTGCCACCGGCGCAGGTGGGCGACCTGCTCGTGATCGAGATCGCGGGTGCCTACGGCTTCGTGATGGCGAGCAATTACAACTCCAAGCCCCTGCCCGCCGAAGTGCTGATCGACGGCGGTAAGGCACGGCTCGTCCGCGCCCGGCAGACGCCCGAGGACCTCGTCCGCGGCGAGACAGTCTGACTGTTTTTTTGGAAGAAGGGCGACAGCCACCAAAAACAGATACAGCCGATATCCCCCGGCTCACGCCGGGGGCTTGTATGGAAAGCTCCACACAAGCCCGGAGCGTAAGCGATGGGATTCCCGGCCACCACAAAATCGGTGGGACGGGATCGCCCGCCCGGAGACTCCGCCTACACTGCTGACGGAGGCACATCATCATGTCTGGAACCTACGTTATTGCGGGCGGGAGTCACGGCATCGGCCTGGAACTCGTGCGGTTGCTTGCCCCGACTGCAGAGCGAATCGATGTCTGGTCGCGGACGAGCGACGGCCTGCAGTCCGTTGCCGAAGTCCATCATCTGCCGTGCGACTTCGCCGATCCCGAGGGCGTGCTACCGGAACCGCCCGAGGAGATATGCGGGGCGGTCTACTGCCCCGGCAGCATCACACTGCGGTCGTTTCGCAGCCTGCAGCCAGCCGACTTTCGACAGGATCTCGAACTCAATCTCGTCGGTGCCGTGCGGTTTCTGCAGGCCTGCCAGCCGCGACTGAAGGGCCCTGACGGCGGCCCTGCGAGCGTGGTGCTGTTCAGCACGGTCGCGGTGGCCCAGGGCATGCCGATGCATGCGTCGGTTGCGGCCGCCAAGGGTGCGGTGGAAGGCCTGGCACGGTCACTGGCCGCGGAATGGGCGCCGAAGGTCAGGGTGAATGTGATCGCGCCGGCGCTCGTCGACACACCGCTCGCCGCGCGGCTGCTCTCCTCCCCAGACAAGCGCGAGGCTCTCGCGGCCCGCTATCCGCTCAAGCGGATCGGCGACCCTGCGGACGTCGCGGCACTCGCGCGATTTCTGCTCTCGGCGGAGAGCGGCTGGGTGACGGGGCAAGTCTTCAGGGTCGATGGCGGGATGTCGACGCTCCGAACCTGATCTCAGCTCAGCTCAGAAACAATACGGATTCCCTCGCTCGCGCTTCGGGCTTGCACGGGGCAGGAAAATAGGCAGCTGGCACCTTCTCGCTGGCGGTGCTCCTACGGCGGCGGAGGCATGACTGGGAGACCAAGCTGCCCACGACGCCGCTCGATCGCACCGATGTACTCCACAAAGCGGGCCCGCTGCTCGGGCGTGGAGCTGTCGATCATGTGCTTTCGAAATCTGTTTCGATCCTCCTCGGAACTGCCGAGGGAGCCGAATGGCGGCCGTGGCCCGACTCCATCGCCGCGTTTCCCGCCGGCCGATTTGCTCACGCCACCACCCAAAAAAGCAGCCACTTTCTGCCCCACCTCGAATGCCTTTCGCATGAACTCCATCTGCCTGATTTCCTGGTCCAGGAAATCCTGCCGCTTCTCCGCGGGGAGTGAGAAGTATGTCGACACCTTGCCGTCGATTATTTTCCGAAACGTGTCCTGACCGACGCGCATGGCCTGCGGGCGAAGCTCCGGTGGCAGCTGCTGCACCTTCGCCATCACCTGCCCAATCGCCGCGACCCGTGCCGCCGCGTCCTCGGGCCCGCTGATCGCCTGACCCGGAGGATACTTGGCGGCCAACTCACGCTGCAGCGTCCGAATCTCCATGATGCGCGGATCCTCGCTGCTCCTTCCGAACCACCACAATGCGCACCCTGTCAACAGGGACAGTGCGAGAATCAGCCCCAGGAACATCCGACGTTTGGTCGCGTGGTGCGGGTTCGGCGGAGGAAATTCTGTCATGGCGATCCTTCTTCAGGGAACGCACGGCGGGCACCCAGTGATCGTACAATGTGCCAGCGTCTGCCTGATCCCGGTACGACCTCGATGCATTATGGTCGGGAAAAGGGTGACGTCGACAAACATCTTCTGTCCACGAGGCATCACGACTCCAGCCCCGCAAGTGGGCCAGCGCTTGACCCGAAGGCATCAGCCTCGACGCCAAGCCGCTGCAAAACCGACACGAAGAGGTTCGAAAGCGGCGTGTTGTCGTCGTGCCTGAAGGCCAGGTGCGAGCCGTGGCGGAAGCCGCCCCCGGCGAGCAGGATCGGCAGGTTCGTGTTGTCGTGGGTGTTGGCGTCGCCCATGTTGCTGCCATAAAGCACCATCGTACTGTCGAGCAGCCGCCGCCCCCCCTCCCGTCGCTCCCCGAGCGCCGTGAACAGCCCGCCGAGCAGTTCCATCTGCCGCCGATCGGCCTCTTCGAGCTGGCGGACCTTCTCGGCCGACTGCCCGTGGTGCGAGAGGTTGTGATAGCCATCAGTCGTGGTCTCGGTGTCGTCGAGCTTGAAGGCGGGTGTGGCGAAGGCATCGACCATCAGCGTTACGACCCGCGTCGAATCGCTCTCGATCGCCAGGCGGGCCATTGTGAGCATCGCCTCGAAGCCCTTGAAGAAATACGCCCGGTCGGTCACGTCATCCGGCGCCGCGGCCGGGGCCGACGGCTTGGGACGCTGCTCCCAGGCGCCCGCCTCCTGCAGCCGCTCCTCGAGTTCGCGGATCGACGTGAAATACTGTTCGAGCCGGCGGCGGTCGGCGACGCCGATCCGCCGCGAGAGCCGGCGGGCGTCGTCGTCGAGCACGTCGAGGATGCTGCCCCGCTCCTTCAGCCGTTCCAACTGTGCGGCCACCTCCGCCGGCGAGCCACCCACGAACATTTTTTCATAGAGCCGCGAGGGCTTGTCCTCGGCGGGGATGAGCACGCCGTCGCGGGTCCAGGCGAGACTGCGGTTGCCCTTGTCGATGTTGACGCCGAGGTTCAGCGTGGGGAATCGCGTGAGGTGACCGATCCGCTCGGCGGCGAACTGGTCGAGCGAGATCGTGTTGCGAAAGCCGCTGGCCGTCGGGTTGCGGGCGGCTGTGAGAAAACAATTCTCGGTCGAGTGGCCGCCGCGGACATTCGGATGCGAGAGGCCGCTGATCACCGTGAAATCGGCCCGGTGTGCGGCGAGCGTTTCAAGATACGGCGAAAGCTGATAGTCACGGCCGGGAGCGACAGGAAAAAACGGCTTCGGCAGCACGCCGAGGTTGTTCGAGATCAGGATCGCCCGCTGCGGCGGCGAGTCGAGGGCGGCCTGTGCCGCACGTGCGGGCAAGAGCGCCTCGAGCATCGGTAGGGCGACCGCGACGCCGGCCCCTCGCAGGAGCGCTCGGCGGGAGACCCCGTGCCTGCCAGGCATGTGAGCCTCGCTGACTCGTTGCTGAGGATCCATCATCGCTGCTCCCCTTCCCTTCCGCGGAAGATGCCGCTGGCTACAAACCCTTGCACGAGATCGCGGACGCGGTAGCCATCGGCCTCGCAGCCATCGAGGATCGCCTCGATGTCGCGGCGGTCGGAAAACCGCACCGGTCCGCCGGTGGCGTAGGCCGTGAACTGGTGGAGGAGATTGCTGGCCAACTGCCGCGGCGAGTCGACGAGCAACGCCTTCAGCGACGTGATGTCGGAAAACGTTCGCCCGTCGGGCAGGCTGCCCCGCGGATCGACCGGATGCGCGAGCCGATAGGAAAAATCGTGGCCGGCACGGTCGATACCGGTGACCGGCTCTCCTTCTTCGAGCCCGCGATACCGGTCCCGCCAACCGCCGCAGATGTCGAAGTTTTCCAGCGCGAAGCCGACCGGATCGAAGAGCTTGTGGCATGAGGCACACGAGGCGTCCTTCGTGTGGAGCGCGAGCAGTTCGCGGATCGTCTTCGCACCGCGGATATCGGGCTCGACCGCCGGCACGCTCTCGGGCGGCTTCGGCGGCGGCTGGCCGAGCAGCCGGGTCATCACCCACGCGCCGCGGATCACCGGCGATGTGTTCGTGCCGTTGGCCGTCACCTTCTGGATCGCGGCCTGCGTGAGGAGGCCGCCGAGCGGGCTGCCGGGCGGCACGGGCACCTTGCGCACGGCGTGACCTGAGAGCGGCTGGAGACCGTAGTGCCCCGCGAGCCTATCGTTGGCGAAGAGAAAATCACTGTCGACGATCACCGCCGCCGGCATGTTCTCGCGGATCATCGCCGTGACGAACGCACGGGTCTCCATCCCCATGCTCTCAACCAGATAGTCGTCGAAGCGGTATTCGGGATAAAGCCGGATATCGGGCTCGTCGCGGCGAAGGTTTCGCAGGTCGAGCCAATAGTCGGTGAAGTTCTTCATGAACCGCGAGAACCTCGGATCGTCGATGAGCCGGTCGACCTCCGCGCGGAGCACCTCAGGGCGGCCGAGATCGCCACGAGTGGCCTTGGCGAGCAGGTCCGCATCGGGACGCGTGTCCCAGAGGAAATAGGAGAGCCGCTGGGCCAGCGGCACGAGATCGCCACTGCCGCCGGAGCTGGCGGGGCCGCGGGGGTCTTCGAGATAGAGAAACTCCGGGCTGCAGAGCAGCGCCCGATATCCGGCGAGCATCGCGGCAGTAAACCCGGTGCCGCTGTATAGCGAGGTGACGATCAGGTCTTCGTAGGCCGCGATGTCTTCAGCGGGCAACGGCTTCGCGAGCACTGCCGCGGCAAACCGGCGAAAGAGCCGCCGGGCGTCGACCGCTGGATCGCTGGAGAGCACCTCGACGGCTGGGAATGCTCCCGCGGGGGCTGCACGAAAGGGCAGATCGCCGAAGAGCACCCGGTGGGATGCGGGGGGCCAGGTATCGGGCGGCAGCGGGCCGGTGATCTCGAGCGACTTGAAGGCGATGCCCGGATGGCCGCCCGGCGGCAGCGGCGGGAAGCGATAGCTAGGCCCGCCGCCGTTGACGTTCCGTGCCAGCGGCACGGCAAGCCCCAGCAGACTGTATTCGATGGTCTGGCCTTTCTTCAGGAGCACGGTCGTCTCGTGCTCGCCACCCTCTGGCACAATATCAAAGAGCCCGCCCACGGCCCGCACATCGCCAGAGACGTCGGGGCCGGAGGGCACGCGGGCCCGAAAGGTCATCGGCACCGGCTGCGGCGCCGGCACGAGCGTGAAGTCTTCCATCTGGTGCACGGCACGGGCCTTGAACCGCACGCGGTAGATGCCGCTCCGCTTTGCCACGAAGCCGCTCGGGTAACCGTGATACGGCCAGTAGGCGGAGCGGAAGATCGCGCACTCGACCTCGGCGTCGTCGGCCTCCGGCTTGTCGATCTTCTGCGAATCCTTGGCAAAGAACTTTGCCTGCGGCTCCCCATAGGCCTCGCCCGCGAAGAGGTTCTTCGAGATCGCCGTAAACGTGTCGGGCGGCTGCGGTGCCACGCCATCGGCGACCGCCGCGCGGAGAGCGGCCTCTGCGGCGTCGAGCGCCGCCTCGAGCTGGATCCGCGAGAAGTCGAGGCCCTCGGCCGACTTGTTGAAGCCGTCGCGAGTGCGGTCTTCCGGCAGCCGGTCGCCGATGTCGAGATTCGGCAACTGGAGAATGTCGCGAAGTGTGTGCTCATATTCGTGGCGGTTGAGCCGGCGGAGCGGCACGCGACCGTTGGCCGTAACGTCGGCACGATCGGCCTGCTCAACGAACGCCGACAGTGCCGCAAGGAGTGCCGCCCGTCTCTCTTTCGGCAGGTCGCCGGCATCGGGCGGCATCTGCCCCTTCGCCACGCGGTCGTGCATGAGGGCGAACCTCTCGCGGACGCTCGCATCGGAGAGGTCGGTGCCGACCGCGGGGATCGCGAGTTGCCCAGAGGCGGTGTCGGCGTCGTGGCAGTCGACACAGGAGGATTCAAGGAGTGCAGACACATGCGTGGCAGACACCCCGGAGATGGCAGACTCGGGGGTCTGCTCTGCAGGCTGACCAGAAAGCGAGTGGGTCGGGCACACGGCCAGCGCCGCTGCCCACACCAACACGCGTTGCCGGATCCTGCTGCAATTCACTGCAGGACCTCCGTCACCATCTGGGCAGCGCGGATCACGGCCGGCGCGAGCCGCTCGCCTTCGGCCTCACTGAGCCGCGGCGTGGGCGCCGTGATCCAGAGCGACGCGATCGGCATTTCATTCGCATCGAAGATCGGAGCGCCGAGGCAGTGGTGGCCTTCCATCGTCTCGCCGAGATCCATCGCGTAGCCCCGCTGCCGCACGAGCCGCAGGTGGTCGGCGAAGCCGCGACGCGATGCGATCGTCGTGGCTGTCAGGGCCCGGAAGGAATAGTCCGCCAGAAACTCGTCGAGCTCCTTCTGCGGTAGCCAAGCGAGCATCACCTTGCCCGGGGCGGCGGCATGGAGCGGCCCCATCGTGCCGGCCTCGACGTAGCACTTATAGGGCTGCGTGCCGATCACACGGTCGAGCACAAGACAGTTCTGCTCCACGCGAACACCCACGTGGGCCGATTCCCCGGTGAAATCCCGCAGCCACCGCATCGGCTCATGGGCCATCTGCACGAGGCTCCGCTCATCGCGTTTGGGCTGCGACATCGCCAGCATCTTGCGGGTCAGCACGAGCCGACGGCCCGGTTCCTGGATCTCAACGTAGCCATGGGCCACCAGCGCCCTTGCGAGCCGGAAGACGAGGTTCGTCGTGAAGCCGAGCCCCTCCTTGATCTCCTGCCGCGTGACGCCCTCCGGGTGGGCGCTGACGAATTCGAGCACGGCGAGCGCCCGGTCGAGGGCGGGCGTCTGGTGGCCCGAGTCGCGGACGACCACGGGCCGACCGGCCGACGGGACGGCCGGCTTGACGGATGACCGAGCGGTAGATGTGGAGCGGCGACGGGAGCTTTTCATGGGTGGAGAATCGATGCCTTGGGAAGTGATGAGATGAACTGTGATGAAAGGAACAGTGTTGATACGAAATGTCAGGCGACGACCGGCATGATGACCCTTCCGTGGACGTCGGTGAGCCGAAAGTCGCGGCCGGAATGACGGTAGGTAAGCTGCTTGTGATCGATGCCCATGAGGTGGAGCACGGTGGCATGGATGTCGTGGATATCGACCGCTCCCTCGACCGGAAAATAGCCGTAGTCGTCGAGGCTGCCATGGCTCGTGCCCCCCTTCACGCCGCCGCCGGCCATCCAGATCGTAAAGCCCCAGGGATGGTGGTCGCGGCCCGGCTGGCTGCCGTAGAGTTCGGTGTTGGGCGTGCGGCCAAACTCGGTCGCGAAGACGACGAGCGTGGAGTCGAGCATCCCACGGGCCTTCAGGTCGGCCAGAAAAGCGCCGATCGGCTGGTCCACGGTGAGGGCATGGCGGGCGTGATCCTTTTCGAGCTTGTCGTGCTGGTCCCAGCCGTCTTTCACGATCTCGATGAACCGGACGCCGCGTTCGAGGAGCCGCCGTGCCGTGAGGCAGTAGCGTCCAAACGATTCCGTCTGCTTGTCGCTGCCGCCGATGCCGTAGGCGGCAAGCGTGGCCGCCGACTCGTCCTTGAGATCCGCCGCCACGGGCACCGAGTCCTGCATGGCATGGGCCTTCGCGTGGTTGGCGATCGCGGTCTCGATGATCGAATCGTCGTGCGTGGCACCGAGAAAGAGCCCGTCGAGTTGGCGGACGGCACGCAGCTTGTTGTCTTGCAGTTGCCGGGCGGCCTCGCGGGGCGTGAGGTCGGGCAGCGGCTCCGCGCCGCTGCCGAAGAACTGCGACGCCTGAAATGACGGCGGCAGAAAGCCGTTGGTGCGGCACTGCCGCTTCCGCGAGCCCATCACCACGAAGCCCGGCAGGCTGGCGGCATCACTACCGAGGCCGTAGTTGGCCCAGGCCCCGACGCTGGGAAACCCCTGCAGGAGCGAGCCCGAGTGCAGGAAGCCGATGGCGGTCTCGTGGTCGGGCGAGGGGCCCGTCACCGCGTGGAGAAAGGCGATGTCGTCGGCGCGGCTGCCGATGTGCGGAAACAGGTCGCTCACCATCTTGCCGCACGTGCCGTGCGGCCGGAACTTCCACGGGCTCTGCATGATGTTGGGCGTAGTGCGGCCGGTGATGTCTTCCTTCTTGCCAGGAAGCTTGAGCGGCTGGCCGTCCTCCGCGACGAGCCGCGGCTTGTGGTCGAAGCTGTCGATGTGCGACAAACCACCGTCCATGAAGAACCAGACCACCCGCTCCGCCTTCGCGACTGCCCGCGGCGAGACGAGGCTCACGTCCGTGGCGAAGCTCCGGTCGGCCAGCAGGCCATTGAAGGCCAGCCAGCCAAAACCGAGCGAGGTCTGTTCTAAAAAGCGGCGGCGCTCAAGCAACCGGCGGTGGGAGTCAGCGGACATACAAAAACTCCTTCGCATTGAAGAGCACGTGGCAGATGTCGGCCCAGAGCCGCGGGTCGGTCGCCAGTGCCGCGTCCTCGAGCTTGTAGGCGTCGCCCTGAGACTCGAGAAATGCCATCAGAGCGTCGAGTTCCTCTGGCTTAGGCTCGCGGCCGAATGCCTCGCAGAAAAGCCGGGAGAGCCGGCGGTCGAGTGACATTCCCTGTGACGAGGCGATCGACCGCAAGGCCCAGGCCTTTGCCTGGTCGTGCACGAACGGATTATTGAGCAGGAGCAGCGACTGCCCCGGCACGTTTGTAGCTTCCCGTCCGCCCACCGTGCGGGCCGCCTCGGGCGCGTCGAACATCACCATCATGTGGTCCTGCGCCTCCCGCTTGCGATATTGATAGATGCCCCGGCGCTGATTCGCCGGGCCACCCCCCCCGCCGAGATCCGCTGGGCCCGTGTAGCCTTCGAGCGCTCGGTCGAGCTGGCCCGAGACAAAGAGCAGGCAGTCGCGAACGGTCTCGGCCCGCAGCCGCTGCAGAGGCATGTGGCTAAGCAGGCGATTGGCAGGATCTTTCTCGAGGGCGCCGGGCGGCGGCACGCTCACGCTCTGGTAGGCCTGTGTACCGACGATCTCGCGGATCAGCTGTTTCACCGACCAGCCCTCCGCGACGAACCTCATAGCCAGATGATCGAGCAGTTCCGGATGGCTCGGCTGCTCGCCGGTGGCGCCGAAGTTGTCGACGGTGGCGACGATGCCGCGGCCGAAGAGCCAGCTCCAGACGCGATTGACCAGCACGCGGGCAGTGAGTGGGTTGTCGGCCGAGGCGATCCGGGCGGCGAGCAGCAGCCGGGCAGGCATGTCGCCGGGATGGCTCATGTCGCGATCGAGCACCTCGAGATACCGGCGGGGGGCGGTATCACCGGGCTGCGACGGCTGGCCCCGCTTCTGCACAGCCGCATCGAAGCCCGGGCCCTCGGAGGCCATCGTGGCCGCCCGGCGGAATTTCGGAATGCCCTCGTCGATCTGCCGATATTCGTTGACGAGCAGCGGAATCGAGTCGCCCAGTTCCTGGATGTCGTTGCGGAGAATATCGCTTGCGAGCAGCCAGTTGAGCAGGTCGGCCTGCACGGTCGTGGCCTTGCCGAGTTGCCAGGCATCGATCGCGGCCATGCAGACGGCGGCCCACCGGGCGGCGATCTTCTGCGGCGACTCGGCCGCCCCCGCCTCGCCACCCGCAAGCAAAAGCGGCAGCTGCAGTTCGTCCTCCGGCGGCTTGGGGCCGTCATGGGCGACGACCCGATCGACCGCAAACCAGGAACGGCCCGTGCGGTCTGACTTGGCGATGTTGAAAAACTTCCCGCCCCCTTCGGATCGACGGAAGTGGGCCACATCGTCCTTGGTGAGAATCTCCAGATACGACCGGCCGCCCTGCCAGGTGGCCTGATGGCCGACCGGCACGGTCACCCATGTCGGAAACCGCGACTCGAAATGCCGCACCTTCGAGCCATGGGCGACATTCTCCATCTGCTGAAAGTTGTGCTGAATGAGGCGGACATGGGCGGCATCACCGCCGGCCACGCGGAGGCTGATGAACTTCGCGTTGAGTGGAAAATCATCGGAGCGGATGATCGCGCCGTGCTTACGGGAGAGCCGGTCGGAACAGAGGCCGGGCGGCACGAAGCGGTCGACGACCGTGGTGCCGGAGTCGGCCAACGCGATATCGCCTGCCGTGGCGTGGAGCGTGTCGGGGATCACGCCGCTTGCATGCCATGCGCGATCCGGCTCGCTGAAATCGGCGAGTGTGCGGAAGCCCGCGGCATTGCGACCGGCCCGTGCCGCCGCCTCGCCGCGCAGTTCGGTCGCCGCGGCCCCGAATGCCGCTCCGAAGGCCGCGTCGCCATCCGCTCCACCTTGACCGCCACCAGCGGCAGCCTGCGCGGCCCGTGCCTTCCAGATCGCAAACAGCGGGTCCTCGAGCGGCACTTGCTGTCGCGCTAAAAGCGTTGCGATCCGGGCCTGCGGGCGACCGCCGACCGGCCCCTCTGCTGCGTCCGGCCCGCCGGCACGCTGGCCGACAAGCTGGCCGGCCAGGGCCGCGGCCGACAGGGAAATGTCGTCCGACCACTGCTGGGCCAGAGCGTTTGTGATGTCGGCCTTGACCGCGGCGAGGCGGGCGACGCCGGCCTGCTTGACCGCGTCGTCGTCGATGATCGCCTGCGTCTGCCGCGAACTGGCGAGAATCCCGAAGAGTCCGTAGTAATCCCGCGTCGAGATGGCGTCGAACTTATGGTCGTGGCAGCGGGCGCAGGCGATCGTCAGCCCCTGAAACGCCTTGCCGAACGTGTCGATCTGGTTCTCGATCATCTGCGCCTCTTCGAGGGCGACGTCGGTGGCGGTGGAGGAGACCTCCATCACCCGCTGGCAGCCGGTGCCGAGAATGGCCTCGTTGATTCGGAGCACGGGATTGTGCCGCGGCGGCAGCAGATCGCCGGCCAGATGCTCGGCAAGTAAGCGGTCGTAGGGCACATCGGCGTTGAGCGCCCGGATGACGTAATCGCGATACCGCCAGGCGTCGGGGATTGGATAGTCACGGACATAGCCGCCGGTCTCGCCAAACCGCATCATGTCGAGCCAGTATTCGGCCCAGTGCTCGCCGAACGCCGGGGTCTGCAACAGCTCGTCCACGAGACTGGAATACGCATCGGGGGCGGAATCGTTCACAAACGCCGCCACCTCCTCGGGCGTGGGCGGCAGGCCGACGAGCGCGATCTTCAGTCGACGGATGAGCGTGGGGCGGTCGGCCGGCGGCGCGGGCTCAAGTCCGCGGGCGACTATTTTTTCGAGCAGGAAGCGATCGATGGGGTGTGCGAGCCACGCTCGGTGGGGCGAGTCGGGCGGGAGCGGCACCTCCGGCACAGAAACCGTGGCGACCGGCTGCCATGCCCAGTGCGTCCGCCGCGCGGCGAGCTTCGCCGCCCATGCCTCGCTGCTGGCCGCCTGCGGTGTCGGCGGCGTGTCAGGCAGGCCGGGCAGGCCGTTCTCGATCCACTTTTGGAAGTCGGCGATCACCGCGTCGGGCAGCTTGTCGGCCCCCTGCGGCATCTCCCGGTCTTTGACCTCGTGGCGTATCAGCCTCAGGAGCAGGCTGCCGACGGGCTGCTGCAGGTCGACGAGACTGCCACTCGTGCCGCCCGCGTCGAACCCCGCGCGGGAGTCGAGCCGAAGGCCCCCTTCCGCCGCATCGCCGGCGTGGCATTCGTGACAGCGTTCGACGAGCACCGGCCGGATCCGTGATTCGAAAAACGCAACACCGTCAACGGCTGCGACCGTGGTGGCACAGCAGGACAGCGTCAGGATCAACGTTTGACAGATGGCCGCGGGAATGGCCACGCCGATGGCCGGCGGACTCCGGTGCAGCCAACCGCGGCTGCGGTTTTCCGCAGACTTTCGCCAGCAAGAAGACCACGATGCCATCGTTCAACCACCAGACGGAATGCGCTGAATACGTGCCTGATCAAACGTCGTCCAATCGACTGCCACACCTTCGCTTTGAAGTTCTATATTTTTATACACCAGTGCTGCATTGTGTCAATTTCTCAAGAATACGGGGTCATCTAGCAGTTTTTTAGGGGGTTCGCCGTGGTGTGGACATGCCATACAAGCCCTCGGCGTGAGCCGGGGGATCGGATGCCACACATGGCGTCACGTCGAACGTCGCGCCGATCCCATCGCTCACGCTCCGGGCTTGTATGCGCCTTCCCAATACAAGACCCCGGCTTGAACACCCCTCGCGACCTTGCCCCTCATGAGCAGGCCAGCCCGAAGGCGACGATGCGACGGCAGCGCGACCGGGCCACGCGGGCACATCGGCCAAGGCATCTGGGTACGATGACGCCGGTAGCCGAGCAAGAACTACCCCACAGCGAGACCCACCACACGGAACGCATCGCATGCACAAAATCGTGATCACCGACTTCATCAATGACGACCTCGCGACCGAGCGAGAGGCCCTGGCCGGCCTGGCAACGGTCGAGGCCTTCGACGCCCACCACGAAGATGAGTTCATTGGCCGGATCGAAGATGCGGCCGCGATCATGATGTATCACAACATCAGACTCACGCGACGCACGATCGAGCGGCTGAAAGAATGCCGGCTGATCGTCCGCTGCGGCGTGGGCTTCGATAACGTCGACGCTGCCTTCGCCCGCGAGCGCGGCATCGCCGTGGCCAACGTGCCCGACTACGGCACCGAAGAGGTGGCCGACTCGGCGATCGGCATGATGCTGGCCCTCGCCCGCGGTATCCAGCAGTTCAATACCCGACTCCGCGATCGGCCTGATCCATGGATGTATCACGTGTTTGCGCCGATCCACCGGCTGCGGGGCCGCACGTTCGCGATCGTCGGCCTGGGCCGCATCGGCATCGCCACCGCCCTGCGTGCCAAGGCGGTCGGCATGGATGTCGCCTTCTACGATCCCTATCGCCAGGACGGCTTCGACAAGGCCCTCGGCATCAGGCGGGTCGAGTCGATCGAGGCGCTCTTTCGGCAGGCCTTCGTGCTCAGCCTCCACTGCCCGCTCACCGACGAAACGAGATCGCTCGTCAACGCCAAGACGCTTGAACTGCTCCCCCGGGGGGCATTCCTCGTGAACACCGCCCGTGGTGGAGTCGTCGACACGGCCGCGATTGCCCCGGCCCTCGCCTCGGGCCAACTTGCCGGAGCCGGCATCGACGTCCTGCCACAGGAACCGCCCGCCTCCGCAGACCCGCTGCTCGCCGCCTGGCGGGACCGCAATCATCCCGCCTTCGAGCGGCTGATCATCAATCCGCACGCGGCCTTTTATTCAGAGGAAGGCCTCATGGACATGCGGGTGAAGGGCACGGATGCCTGCCGGCGGGCGGTGTTGGGTCAACCGTTGAGAAACATCGTGAATTGAAGATGCGCTGCCGGGGTGCAACCCATGCGGGGTGTGCTTGAAACATGTGCGGACTGGCAGGGATTTCAGTTGAGAACGGCGGGCCTCTCGTGGGGGCTTGGTACGCGAGGGCTGGTCTGCAGGACGCATCCCGCACGGGCACTCGGGGGGGTGTTGAAGCCGCATGTCATCGGCGCGGGACTTGATACCCAGACGGAAATCAAGAACATCGTCCGCTGGGCCCCTTCCAGCCGCTCCGCTGGTACTATCGCAGCCTGCCACACTTTTTTCTTACGGAGAACCCCATGAAGATCGTCCGCTTCGAATCTGCCGGTGCGACTCACCTGGGATGCCTCCACGCCGACGACCGCGTGACGCTCCTGACAGCCGCCGGGGGCG
>Ga0247837_1002034_pt1 | contig 39595 bp, 34 predicted proteins | sample LaCtaG_2_FD_187115 | JGI IMG/M metagenome (GOLD analysis project Ga0247837, IMG submission 187115) | Freshwater microbial communities from meromictic Lake La Cruz, Castile-La Mancha, Spain - LaCruzMarch2015_14.5m | ecosystem: Environmental > Aquatic > Freshwater > Lake | place: Spain: Castile-La...
GTCTGCGGATGGGCGCGCGTCGGCGCCAGCAGAATTTTGTTGCAGGCATTGAGATACGCCTTGGCGGAGGCGACGACGATGTCGGTGTCTGCCCCCTGACCGTTGACGATGCGTCCGCCCTTTTCCAGCCGCACCGTTACCTCGCCCTGGGCATCGGTGCCGCTGGTGATGGCGTTGACCGAATAGAGCTTGAGTACGGTGCCGCTGTTGACGATGGATTCGATGGCTTTGAAGGTGGCGTCCACCGGACCGCCGCCGATGGCGGTACCGGGTTGTTCCTCGCCGTCGAGCATCAGAATCAGATCCGCCTTGGGGATCTCCCCGGTCTCGGAGCAGACCCGCAGTGAGACCAGCTTGACCCGCTCGTTGGTCGCCTCCAGGCTGGCGTCGCTGACTAGGGCCTGGAGGTCCTCATCGAAGATCTCGTGTTTCTTGTCGGCCAGGTCCTTGAAGCGCGAGAAGGCGGCGTTGAGTTCTTCTTCGGACTTCAGGACCACTCCCAGTTCCTGGAGCCGGCTGCGCAGCGCATTGCGCCCGGAGTGTTTACCCAGGATCATACGATTGGCATTCCAGCCCACATCCTCGGCGCGCATGATTTCGTAGGTCTCGCGGTTTTTCAGCACCCCGTCCTGGTGGATGCCGGCCTCATGGGCGAAGGCGTTGGCCCCGACCACGGCTTTGTTGGGCTGAACCGGAAAGCCGGTGATGCCCGACACCAGCCGCGAGCAGGGCACGATCTGGGTGGTATCGAGCCGCACGTCACAGTCGAACAGATCCTGGCGCGTGCGTACCGCCATGACGATCTCTTCCAGCGCGGCGTTGCCGGCGCGCTCGCCCAGTCCGTTGATGGTGCACTCCACCTGGCGGGCGCCGTTGCGCACGGCGGCCAGCGAGTTGGCGGTGGCGAGGCCCAGGTCGTTGTGGCAATGCACCGAGAAGACCGCCATGTCGGCGTTGACCACCCGCTCGCGCAGCGTGCGGATCAGGCTGCCGAACTGATGGGGGATGTTGTAGCCGACGGTATCCGGGATATTGACGGTGCGCGCCCCGGCGTCGATCACGGCCTCCAGCACCCGACACAGAAAATCGATCTCGGAGCGGCCGGCGTCCTCCGGGGAGAACTCCACGTCGTCGGTGTAGCGCAGCGCGCGGCGCACCGCGTAGACCGCCTGCTCCAGCACCTGATCCGGGCTCATGTTGAGCTTCTTCTGCATGTGGATCGGGGAGGTGGCGATAAAGGTGTGGATGCGCCCGGCAGTGGCGCCCGCCAGAGCCTCGCCCGCGCGGTCGATGTCCTTGTCGAGCGCGCGCGCCAGACCGCACACCCGACAATCCTTGATGACCGCGGCCACCGCCTTGACGCCCTCGAAATCGCCGGGGCTCGCGATCGGGAAGCCGGCCTCGATGACGTCCACCTTGAGTTTTTCCAGTGCCTTGGCGATCCGCACTTTTTCGTCGCGGGTCATGGATGCGCCGGGGCTCTGCTCGCCGTCGCGCAGCGTGGTGTCGAAGATGAAGAGATGGTCTTTGCTGCTCATGGCGTGGGGCTCTGGGTGGTCTGCGGTTTGGCGCGCGGGAAGTCTAGGGCGTCAATCTTCGCAGCAAGGGCGGCGGCTGTCACGGGGGCTAGGCGCCTACTTCAGCTTGAGTAAGGGCAGATTTGGCGATTCCGGCCTGGGGGTGAGGGTCTTACGCCCACAATCCACGATCAGATCCAGTTGTTCCAATACCACCTGACCGATCAGTGGTTCGCACAGGGGTGGGCCGACCACGCAATCCGTGACCATCGTGCGGCCCAGAATCTGAATTTCGAGACCGCGCGCGGTGGGCAATTCCTCCTTACGCTCGTCCGCGTAAGTGACGATGACCCGGTCCCCCCGCAAGAGCCCGAGCTTCCCCACCTCATCCTCCGGCAGCAAGACCATCACCGCTCCGGTATCCACCAGACAGTCACGAATGCTGGCGGGAATGGCCGCGCTGTCGCCCTGGCCCCGCTCGGCCAGCCCGACATCCAGAAAATTACGCAACCGCGCGCTTGCCCGTACTTCGCCCATCAGCGTTATCCTGTTGATGATTTTTGAGAAAGTCGCGTCTGCCCCCCGGCCGGGGCGGCGGCGATGAGGCTGAGGAAATCCGGCAGTGTCATCGGCCGATGGAACAAGTACCCCTGGAACTCGTCGCACCGATGCCCGAGCAGGAAGGCGTGGGCCTCCGGGGTCTCCACGCCCTCCGCCACCACTTTGAGACCCAGGTGGCGCGCGAGGTCCAGAATGGCGGTGACGATGACGGCGGCGGACGCGTCGGAGAGCAGATCGCGCACGAACGACCGGTCGATCTTTAGTGAGTCCACCGGCAGCCGCTTGAGATAGGCAAGCGAAGAGTAGCCGGTGCCGAAATCGTCGATCGCGAAGCGCACGCCGACGGCACGCAATCGCTCCATTTTTGCGGTGGTGTCTTCAATGTCCTCGACCAGGGTGCGTTCGGTGATCTCCAGTTCGATCGCCGAGGGTTCAACCTCGTGGTGGTGCATGAGGAATTCCAGATCCTCGGCAAAGCTCGGACGCCGGAAATAGCGCGGACTCACGTTCACCGCCAGTCGCTGGATACGGGCCCCGCCCGGGGCGGCGCGGATCGCCCCCATGGCCGCGCAGGCCTGTTCCAGCACCCAATCGCCGAACGCGTAGACCAAGCCGCTCTCCTCCGCGACCGGCACGAACTCCTCGGGTGACACGTCGGTGAGTCCCGATCCCGGCCAGCGCGCCAAGGCTTCGGCGCCGATCACCCGCCCGGCTCCATCGATCTGGGGCTGGAAATGCAGCTCCAGGGTATTGTTGGTCAGCGCAAGGCGCAGCGCACGTTCCAGTTCCATGCGGGCGACCGCGGCCGCCTGCATCTCCGGTAGAAAGAAGCGGACGGCGTTGCGTCCGGCTTCCTTGGCCCGATACATGGCCGTGTCCGCGGCCCGGAGCAGGGCGTCGGGGTCGTCGCCGTCGCTCGGATAGAGGGCGATGCCGATGCTGGCGCTGACATGCAGATCGTGGCCGTCGATCCGGTAGGGTTCGGCCAGCGCCAGGCGGACCTGCTCGGCTGCCTGGCGGGCCAGGTAAGCGGCTTCCACCGGATCCTTGGACAACTCGGTGAAGAGCAGTACGAACTCGTCGCCGCCGAGGCGGCAGGCCGTGTCGCCGTCTTTGATCTCAGCGCGCAGCCGCGCGGCCGCGGCTTGCAGCAGCCCGTCCCCGATCTGATGCCCCAGCGAATCGTTGACGGTCTTGAAGCGGTCCAGATCGAGGAACACGAGCGCCCCGAGGTGGCCGTGGCGGCGCGCCAGGGCTAAGTCCTGATGCAGGTATTCCAGCAGCATCCGACGATTCGGCAGGTTAGTCAGCGGATCATGATAGGCTTGGCGCACGATGTCGGCTTCGGCCTGTTCGCGGGCGTGACGCATTTGCAGGCTGTCGATCAGGGTGCGGTTGTGGCGGACCGCGGAGAAGGCCAGCACCAGCGCATAGAGCAAACAGGCGAGAGCGACCCCGGATCCCAGTGCGGACTCGGACAGCCACAGGCGCCCGATCAGGGGGCTCAGCACCAGCGCGGTGAACAGCAGCGAGGGCACGAGGAACACCGAGATGGCATTGACCCCGCCCGCGGTGATGCCCGCGATGACGAAGGCGAGCACCACCTGGCCTTCCGGATCACCCGCGGGGAACAGGAGCAGGCTGGTCGAACCCCAGACCAACCCGTTGAAGACCACACCGCCCAGTGCCCAGGTCAGGCGCAGCCGTTCCGGTGCCTGATCACCCGCGCCGCGGCGGAAGTAGAGATAGCCCAGGAGTCTCCCGGCGCTGAGCGCGAGGGCCGTCGCGAGCCACGCGGACTGCACGCCATCGGGGGCGCCGCGGGAGATCAGCCAGACGGTCAGGATGGCCCCGGCGCTGACGCCGAACAGGGACAGGGGCACGGCGTCGTACAGCAGATCGATCCGCTGGCGGAGGATGACCTCCGGTGCAGCGTCGGGCCGGGGTGATTGGTCGGACTGGTCCGTGGGCATCGGTGCGCGATCCGTCTGTGGATTGAGGGCGTTGCGGTCTTCGTCGGACGCCGTCGGACGCCGTCGGCCGGGTTCGCGGCCAACCGCGCCGCGGCCCTGTGCGCGGCTTGACTCAATCAATATGTTAGCCGATCCGCGCCGGGGTGTGATGGCGGTTTGTCATGGATCACGCGGGCACCGCCGGGTGCCGCGCCCGGCCGCCGGGGCAGCAGTTCCAAATTTGGGTGGCCGCCGCCAACAGCGTGTCTGCAGCGAGGCCGATGGTGGATGCGCTGCGCTTATCCACCCTACGAAACCGGCTCCGTTGTAGGGTGGATAAGGCGCGCCGCTCGGTCTTAGGGACTCGGCACGGCGGTCGCGCGCGCCGCATCCACCAGAGGTCGCGCGGTGCCGCCCAAATTTTGAATTGCTGCCGCCGGGGCGCCGCGGATGGCTGGCGGCGGTTTTTAGGATACCCTGCGGAACTTTAATGCCGTCGCGTCGGCGGCCCCAGGCCCACCCCCGGAATCCCCATGAGTCTCTTGAGTATCGAATCGGTCGCCCTCTCCTATGGTCTCCCACCTCTGTTGGAGGACTGTTCATTCGCCATCGACAAGGGTGAGCGGGTCTGTCTCATCGGACGCAATGGGGCCGGCAAGTCAACCCTGCTCAGGATCATCGCCGGCGAAATCCAGCCGGATTCCGGCGCGGTGCGGTGCGTGCAGGGCTTGCGGGTGGCGCGGTTGGCGCAGGAGATCCCCCGTCATGAGGACGCCAGTGTTTTCGATCTGGTGGCCGAGGGGCTTGGCGACCTTGGCGCATTGATGCGGGAGTATTTCCACCTGTCGCACCATATGACGGCGGGGGTCCAGGCCGATGACCTGACGCGTCTGGCGCAGATTCAGCAACAATTGGATGACCGCGGCGGCTGGGAAATCGAGCAGCGCACCGAGCGGGTCATCTCGCGTTTAGGGCTGAACGCCGAGGCTGCCTTCAATGATCTCTCCGGCGGACTCCAGCGGCGGGTGCTGCTGGCCCAGGCGCTGGTGCTGGAACCGGATCTCCTGATGCTCGATGAGCCGACCAACCACCTGGATATCGACTCGATCGACTGGCTGGAGGGTTTTCTCAAGGACTTTCAGGGGGCGCTCCTGTTCATTACCCATGACCGGCGCTTTTTGCAGCGGGTCGCCACCCGTATCCTGGAACTGGACCGCGGGTGCCTTACCGATTGGCCTGGAGACTATGCCAACTATCTGCGCCGACAAGAGGAACGTCGGCATGCGGAAGCGCTGGCCAATGCGCATTTCGACCGCCGACTGGCGGACGAGGAGGTCTGGATCCGTCAGGGTGTCAAGGCGCGGCGCACGCGCAACGAGGGTCGGGTGCGCGCCCTGGAGTCGATGCGCCGCGAGCGCATGGAGCGGCGCGAGCAGCAAGGCTCCGCCCGCCTGCGTCTCACCGAGGGTGAGCGCTCCGGCCGACTGGTGGCCGAGGCCGACGGCGTCACCTTCGGCTGGGGCGGTGCGCCGGTGGTGCGGGATCTCAACACGCTGATCCTGCGCGGTGACAAGATCGGCATCATTGGACCCAACGGTATCGGCAAGAGTACCTTGATCAAACTGCTGCTCGGCGACCTCGAGCCGCAGTCCGGAACCATTCGCCGCGGCACCAATTTGCAGGTCGCCTACTTCGACCAGTTGCGCGCCCAGCTCAATCCGGAGTGGACCGTCCAGGATAACGTGGCCGAGGGCAGCGACCAGGTCATGGTGGACGGGCAGCCCCGTCACGTGCTGTCGTACCTGCGCGACTTCCTGTTCAGTCCGGAGCGCGCCCGCCAGCCGGTCAAGGCACTCTCGGGCGGCGAGCGTAATCGTCTGCTGCTCGCCAAGCTCTTCACCCGCCCGGCCAACCTGCTGGTGCTCGACGAGCCCACCAACGACCTGGACACCGAGACGCTGGAATTGCTGGAGTCGCTGTTGGTCGAGTTCTCCGGCACCATCCTCCTGGTCAGCCATGACCGCGCCCTGCTGGACAATGTGGTCACCAGTTCACTGGTCTTCGAAGGCGACGGCCTGGTACGCGACTACGTGGGCGGCTATGAAGACTGGCTGCGTCAGCGCGACCCGCCTCCCGCCACTGCCGCAGTCAAGACGGCCGGGTTGACTCAAGCCGCTCAGGCCGCCACCCCGGCCCCCAAGGCTCCGGCAGCCAAACTCAGCTATAAGGAAGCGAAGGAATTGGCCGAACTGCCGGCGCGCATCGAGTCGCTGGAAGCCGAGCAGGGTGCCTTGCAGACGCGCCTGGCCGATCCCGCCCTTTACCAGGGTGGTGAGGCCGCGGCCGTGGTCACCGTCAGGGCGCGGCTCGCCGAACTGGAGGCCGAATTGGCGGTTGCCTATGCCCGGTGGGAGCTACTGGAAGCCCGGCGCTAAGGAAGGGTTCACTAATAAGTTAAACACGTCCATTATTGAAAACCTTGGTTTCTAGGTCGTTGTCGTTCTCGTATTCGAGGCACGACGCGCGCGGCTGGAGTAGCCGCTTCGCAGGCTTGCAGACGGTCCTGAATCGATCCGGAATCCGATAACGATTACGACAACGACAACGACGGTCCCGAAAGCACGTGATTCACTTTGCGGTTCCTCAGCATCAATGAAAACACCACTCACTGTCTCGCTCGTCCTCGGCAGCGGCGGCGCTCGCGGGCTCGCTCATATCGGGGTCATCCGCTGGCTGGAGTCGAACGGCTTTACGATTCGTTCGGTGGCCGGGACCTCCATGGGCGCGCTGGTCGGCGGCATCTATGCCGCCGGTGAGTTGGACGCCTTTGAGCGCTGGGCGCGGGCGTTGCGTCAGACCGATGTGCTGCGGCTCCTGGATATCGCCTGGCACCCGTCCGGGCTCTTCAAAGGCGAGCGCGTCATCGAGACCCTGAAAGGGCTGATCGGCGACCGCAACATCGAGGATCTGCCGATCACCTTCACCGCGGTGGCGACCGATGTGGAGGCGGAGAAGGAAGTCTGGCTCAATCGCGGGCCTTTGTTCGACGCCATCCGCGCCTCCATTGCGGTGCCAACCGTCTTTACTCCATTCGAGATCGATGGCCGCTGGCTCTTGGACGGCGGCCTGGTCAATCCGATGCCCATTGCGCCAACCTTGAGCGATGGTACGGACCTCACCATTGCGGTCGATCTGGCCGGCCCGCGCGAGTCGGTCCCGGCGACCCGGGCCGCGATGGCCCCGGTGACCGCGCCGACGGAACCGACGGATGTCCTCGCCGGCTATCAACGCCGCATTATCGCCTTCATCGACGAGGTCCAGACCAAGCTCGGGGTTCAGCCCCAGCCATCCGGCCATCAGCCAACCGGTCAATGGGGTCTGGGGGACGTGATTCAGGGATCGTTCGAAACCATGCAAGGCATCGTCTCGCGCTTCAAGCTCGCCGCCTATACGCCGGACGCCATCGTCACCATCCCGCGCGACGCCGCGCGTGCCTTCGAGTTCCACCGTACCGAGGAACTCATCGATCGGGGTTGGCGGGAGGCCGAGCGGGCCTTGACCCATCTGATCGCGGTGCCGCCGCGCTCCGAATAGGTGCTCCGGTGCGCGCGTATCGGCGCAGGGGCTTGGGCGGGCCTTGATCGTTGTTCCCGCCGGCCGCAGACGGTCCTGTAGGGTCCGCTGTGCGGACCATCGACCGTGCAGATCGCGCGGTGGCCGAATTTTTGACCAAGGCCGGACTGTCCGAGTTAAGTAACCTGTTGCCGCAATTCTGTCCGGAGCCCTCCGGCAGGGCCACATTTAGGGTGGCCAGCGCGCGCCTGCCTGAGGTGCTGATCTCCTCCAGCATTGTGGGCAGGTCTTGTCAGCCCTTGTCGCTTTGTCTCTTTGCACGACTCGCATCGCGAATCCCTTTCAGTTTCCGGATCTCTCGTTCCAGGGCCTGCTCAATGACGAAGCAGAAGCGACCGAGTTGGATGTCCTGTCCCGCGTCCAAGCGTCGAGCTTCCGCACGCAGTTGTTGCAAGAGGCGCTTTGCCTCTGGCAATTTAATGCCTTTCAGTTTGCCATAGTCGGCGTCTTCGCCATAGACAGCGCCGTCGAGTTTGCGGCATCGGTCTTGCAACTTGAGGTGCTCGCAGTGGAATCCGACCTTTCTCGGAACGCCCTCACGCTCCAGCGTTGGCGATAGGGAGAGGCCGGTATAGGCGCAGATGCCGCCTTGCTCGGAGAACAAGGCGTCCTCTACTGCATTGATCGCATCGTTGTTCCGGCGCAGTTCGGCATAGCTGCATTCCATCCCTTCAGGCTTATCCGCCGCCAGCCGCGGCTGGCGCCAGCGAGTCAGTGCGTCGGGTTGCGGGCGCTTGACGATGGTTCTCAACGGTCATCCTCGTCGTCTTCGGGCGCCTCTGTCAGGCGCTCCAGTCGGTCCAGGTAGCTTTCCAATTCCACCAGCGACGAGGTATCGCCATTGAGCAGCGCCCGCAGTGCTTCGATGTGCCGTCGCGCCGCCGGTAAGTCGGCTTGGTCCAGCGCATCTTCGACGGTCTCCTTGAGGCCCCGCGCCTGTTGTGTCTCCGACGCGGCACCTGCCATCACATGGTCGAGGATCCAGTTGGAATCGGCACCACGGGCGACCGCGGGCAGTTGCGGGCGTCCATCATGCAGCAGCCGTACCTCTTCCCGGCTCAGTTCACCGATGATCTGTGGTGAATGGCTGGTACAGACAAATTGCAGGGACGGAAAGGTCCGTTTCAGGTCAGCGGCGACCCGGCGCTGCCATTTCGGATGCAAGTGTAACTCTAATTCGTCGATCAGCACGATGCCCGGCGTTTCGTCGAGTGCGGCTGCGCCAAAGTGCGGATTCAGCATCGTGGCCTTCGTGGCCAGGTCACCAACCAGTGCGAGCATCGCGCGTTGACCATCGCTTAAATTGTTGAACGGCTGCGCGCTGTTTCCGGCGAGGTCAATCACGACCTCGCCGATCATCGGATCGAAATGCAGGCCGGATGCTCCCGGGATGCAGGAGGCAGCGGCGCGCTGCACGGCGATAAAGCTGTCACTTCGCGTGCCCCCCTGCTGGAAGGCGATCCATGACTGGCGGGCGATCCAACGCACGAACTCCTTGGTACTTAGCCGTTGGTCGATGCTCAGGTCATACCCTGTCAGACGAGACATCCCGGTCTTGTCGGCCAAGGGCTCGGCATCACGGATAAGCCCCTGATCGCGCGGTATGCCGCACAACCTACAGATGTCATAATGCGCGATCAGCGGCAACAGGACATCGCGCTGCCTGGCCTCCTTGGTCAGCCCTTGGGCGAGGGCCTTCAGCGCGTTGGCTTCGCGGTAGGCCGTTCTACCGGGCCATCCGTTTAACGCTCGCTTCCAACTCAATTTCTGACCGAGCACGGAGCCCCTGGCGCCGACCACACAGGGAAAGTTCTCTTCCCACTGGTAACCTGCACCATTAATGATTTTACCAGGATCACGGCCCGCCGCCGCGGCGCGTTCGGAGGGATACGCACTGAATCTGACCTCATGCCGACGGATCGGGCGGCTGTAGTGGCCATCAACGCCGAGCAGCCAACTGCCGGCCGCTACTGCCAGCCCATCCAAGATACTGGTCTTACCCGAGCCGTTATCGCCGACGAACAACGTGAACTGCGGATGCAGATTAAAAGTTTGCTGCTCGAAGCACTTGAAGTTGGCCAGCGTGAGTTGGTCGATTTTCATAGTCGTCACTGACTCGACAGGTAAATTCTGTATCGGAAATCGCCGATCTCTACAGTGTCGAGTCTTACGTTCATAACTTATCCGATCCATTCTAATGGGCATCGTCTTCACAAGGCGCTGTTCGCGGAGCCAGAGCACAGCTTTCCGAGGCGGTTCAAAACTGCCTCACCCTGATGTTCAGCGTCTGTATGCGGTCAGCGATCTGCCGCGGCGTCATGTTGAGCAGGCGTGCAGCCTTGGTCTGGACCCAGCCGGCATCTTCCAAGGCGACGATAACCCACTCGCGCTCGCCCAGGTAGGAATTATCCAGGTCGACCTTGGGGACCGACTCCGTCGGCAGCCAGACTCGCCAGGAGGTGAAGGAAGCCGTCAGCGGCGACCAGTTCCGCAAACCGCTCGGCCGCGTGGGGGACTTCATCGAGTTTGCCGAGCCGCTGCTTGGTCGCGATCTCCCAGGCCGTCGCCGCACTGACGTGGACCGTGTTGGTCTCATCGGCGATGGCGGCCTGCGCCCTGGCGGACGGTTGCCGGTCGGCGGTAAACCACCACAGGAGCGCATGGGTATCGAGCAGCAGTCGCATCAACGGCCTTCCCAGGCGTCCAGTTCTTCCGGGGGTAGCGGGTCGAAGAAGGCGTCGGTCACGCGGCCTGCCAGGCGCCCCGGTTGACGCCGTGCGGGTGCGGGCGCCAAGGGCATCAGGCGTGCGTATGGCTTGCCGGCCTTGGCCAGGATGATCTCCTGACCGGCATGGGCCTGCTCCAGGAGTTTGGAAAAGTGAGTCTTGGCCTCGTGAACGTTGACGGTCAGCGTCATTGGCGGCTCCTGATGGACTCAGTGCTCGGACTAAGTCTAGCGAGAATGACGGTGGGATGGAAGAAAGGCGATGTATTGGCTTCGGGCTCGCCGTGCTGTTCGGGACCGCCCCCCAAGGCGATTTCTGTCATGTAAGGGCGACTTAAGTCGCCCTTGGACATCGGTAGATCATTTCCCGGAAATCACCTTAGCCAAAAGTCGTAATGTGTCCCCTATGGGTCAACCGCCGGATCACGATCGATCCCGGCTTGCCTTACGCGCGCGGTCGACCACCAGCAGGTCGCCATCGCGGATACTCAAAACTGACGATTCGCTGACAACCCCGCACAGGCTGCGGTCAGGCGCCCACTGTTAGCCTGGCATCCGGTCGCGGTCCGTTGCGCCAGATCCCGACCTGGGCACCGTCCCTTTGGCGCGGCGGTGTGCCGCGCTGCCGACTGGCTTCGGCCGCGGGTGCTGTCGATTGCCGAGAGGATTAAGCGGGGCCTGGGTCTCGCAGGATACGCATTATGTCAAACGCAACGCTGGTACTGCTCATCACCATGGCCATCCTGGCCCAGGTCGCGGCCGTCGGTCTGTTCGGGTGGCAGCGCCGACGCACCAGACTTCAGCAACTGGATCTGTCAGGCGGGGCGGCGGGAAGTGAGGTCAGGCCGGCTCTGGCCTTGTCCAGGCAGCTTCCTGAAGCTGAACCTGCCTTGGTTGCGGCGGGTGTGTCTCCTGCGGCCTGGTCCGGCTATCGGGAATTCCGGATCGAGCGGCGCGTCGTCGAGGACGAAGGCGGGGCTGTGTGTTCTTTCTACCTGGTACCCGCCGACGGCGGGACCCTGCCGCCGTACCGGCCCGGTCAGTATCTCACCTTCCGACTGGAGGTGTCTGACCCTGCCGGCGGTTCGCCCAAGACCCTGGTGCGCTGCTATTCATTGTCGGATCGGCCGCGCACCGACTGCTACCGCATCTCGGTCAAGCGGGTCCCGTCGCCCCCGGGTCGGTCGGACTTGCCGCCCGGCGTCGTTTCGAACTACCTTCATGACCAACTCCAGGAATGCGCCACGCTCTCGGCGCGCGCCCCGGCCGGTCACTTCTATCTCACCGAGGACGGCGCTGTTCCGATCGTGCTGATCGCCGGCGGAATTGGCATGACCCCGCTGCTCTGCATCCTGAACACCTTGACCCACCGGGCCGATCCGCGCGAGGTCTGGCTGTTCTATGGCGTTCGCAATGGCGCCGAGCACATCATGAAGGAACACCTGGATGCGCTGAGTAAGATCCAAGCGAATGTTCATGTCCAGGTGTGCTATTCACAGCCCCGGCCTGACGATCGCTTGGGCACGGATTACCAGCATCAGGGCTTCATCAACCTCGAGCTGCTGCGGCGGACCCTGCGGTTTGGCCGCCATGAATTTTATGTCTGCGGCCCGCCGGCGATGATGGAGTCCCTGGTGCCCGCCCTTCAGGTCCAAGGCGTGGCGCCGGAGGACATCCACTACGAATCGTTCGGACCGGCATCTTTGAACCAGCGTCAGGTGCAGAATACGGTGGCGGTGACCGACCCGGTCGCGGTGCGCTTCAGCGGTTCCGGAAAGACTGTCGCCTGGGACGGTTGCGCCGGTTCCCTGTTGGATCTCGCCGAAAGCCAGGGCATCTCCGTCGACTCGGGTTGCCGGGCCGGCAGTTGCGGCACCTGCGAGACGCGGATCGAGGCCGGGGAGGTGGAGTATCGGCAGCAGCCGGATGCGGATCTCAAGCCAGGCCATTGTCTGCTGTGCATTTCCACCCCGAAGACCGATCTAACCCTGGCGCTCTAGAGTCCAAGATGAATCGCTCCATAATTCGTAAAGAAGTCCTGCCGTTCGTCCTGATGTTCGGGTCACTGATCGTCGCGACCGCGATCACCGATGCCTTATTGCACGCTTACGGCCTCTATTGGATCGGCCGTTATCTGGGCATCCCCGGAACCATCCTGATCCTGCTGTCGTTCTTCTATTCCATGCGCAAGCGCAAGCTGATCCACTCCGGTAACCCGAAGACGCTGCTGCAACTGCATGAGGTCTTCACCTGGATGGGAGCGTTGATGATCCTGGTCCATGCCGGTGTCCATGTCTACGCGATCCTGCCCTGGTTGGCGCTGCTGGCCATGCTGGTCACCCTGGCCAGCGGAATGACCGGGCAATATCTGCTCGGCCGCTCACGCCGCCAATTGAGCGAAAAACGGGAGTTCCACACCCGGCACGGGGATAGCGCGGCCGAGGTTGACCGGGAAGTCTTTTGGGATGCGGTGACGGTGGACGTGATGAAGCAATGGCGGACGGTGCATTTCCCCATCACGCTGGCCTTCGGCGTTCTGGGATTCGCGCACATCTTCAGCATTTTTCTATTTTGGCAGTGGCAATGAACAAGCGCGCCGTTTTCTTTCTCGTTGCCGCCAATCTGGTGGTTCTGTTGCTGATTGCCGTGGTTTGGCCTGAGCACATGGTCGCGCCCGGTCAGGTCATGCCGGCCCACCGGGCCTTTGCGACCGACTGCTTTGCCTGCCATCAGCCCTTCATCGGCAGCACGCCCAGCCGGTGCGTTCAGTGCCACAAGCCGGCTGAGATCGGCTTGGTGACCACCAAGGGTGTGTCGATCGCCGACGAGCTGAAGTTTCCCGCGTTCCATCAGGACTTGACCGAGCAAGACTGTGTCGCCTGTCACAGCGACCACAAGGGCGTGCAGGTCTTTCACCCCATTGGCCGGTTCTCCCACGGATTGCTGAAAGTCGCCCGCCGCGATCAGTGCAGCGGCTGTCATCAGGCCCCGCTGGACAGCATGCATCAAGGCGTCGTCGGCAACTGCGGTCAGTGCCATGCCCAAGCGGCCTGGACCCCCGCGACCTTCGACCACGAGGGCCTGTTCAGTCTCACGGGGGACCACGAGGCCGCCTGTAACACCTGCCATGTCGGTAACGACTACAGTCGCTATACCTGCTACGGTTGTCATGAGCACACCCGTTCCGGAATTCGCGAGGAACATCTGGAGGAGGGTATCCGTGACTACGAGGACTGTGTCGAGTGCCACCGCGGCGGCGATGCCGAGGACGCTGAGTACGCCGCCGGGCGTCGGGACGGCGAAGGCGACAATCGCGCGGATCAACCGTCAGGGGAGAACGACGACTCCGATGAGCAGGACGACGATGATGATGACGACTGATCGGCCTTCCCGCTGGGTCCAGTCGTGCGGTTTCGGCTGAGTGCCGCCGGCTCCGGGGCCTACCTGTCGGGATGCCGAGGGCGAACGGCCCCGGCGTTGTCGGTCTATAGTGTGAGTTCGAACCCTTGGTTGGCTCCGGTCCGCGCAGCGGACACGGCAAGCCAGCCGGACGATGTACCACGAGATTGAAGAAGGTGACTGATGAAGTCCTTGACCCGCACCTTGACCCTGGCCCTCACCTTGGCATCCGCGGCCCCGCTGCTGAGCGCACAGACGGCCAATCAGCCGCCGCGCGGCCCCATGCCGTTCACGGCGTTCGATCAGGACGGCAATGGTGTCGTCACCCAGCAGGAGTTCGAGACGACCCACGCGCAGCGCATGGCCGCGCGGGCGGCGGCCGGTGCCCCGATGCGCGGGGCCGCCAATGCACCGACCTTTGCGGAGTTTGATCTGGACGGCGACGGAAAACTCATGCCGGATGAGTTCGCCCAGGCGCAGCAGGCGCGAATGCAGGGACGAGGGATGGGGCCGGGGGCGGGCGGGGGCATGGGGCCTGGCGCCGGCCCCGGCATGGGGGCGGGCGGGCCTGGCATGGGGATGGGACCCGGCATGGGCCGCAACATGCCGTCTTTCGCCGACTTCGATCTGAACGCGGACGGCAGCCTCACCGAACAGGAGTTCAATGAGGCGAAGGGCAAGCGCATCCAGGAGCGGGCACAACAAGGCTACGCGATGCGTAACCTGCCCAATGCACCGACCTTCGGCGCCATCGACAGCAACAGTGACGGTCGGGTCGACCCCCAGGAGTTCACAGCGGCCCAAGCCCAGCACCGGCAGCAAGGGATGCCGCCGCGTTGAATGGGTCAGTCGCTCGGCCGGTTTCGCAGTTCGCCGGGCGGACGGACGGCCACGCCTGGTCGGGCCGCGCATCGCTCTCATCGGATGGGTGCGTCTCTCGGATATGCGCGTTCTGATCGTCGAAGATGATCCGCTGTTGGGGGCGGGGCTGCGCACCGGGCTCGCCCAAGACGGCATTGTGGCCGATTGGGTGCGGGCCGCGGAGCCGGCCCTGCATGCCCTGAGTCTGGAGCACTTCGACCTGCTGATCCTGGACCTGGGCCTGCCCGGTCGCGACGGGCTCTCGCTCTTGCGTGAGATCCGACGCGCTGGGTCGGTCCTGCCCGTACTGATCCTTACCGCCCGCGATGCCATCGCCGACAAGGTCTCCGGCCTGGATGCGGGAGCCGACGACTATTTGGTCAAGCCCTTCGATCTCGACGAGTTGAGCGCGCGGCTGCGGGCGCTCGCGCGCCGTGGTCGTGGTCATCCTTCTCCGGTGATGCAGGTCGGGGACCTGGCCCTGGATACCTCGCAGCGCGCGGCGACCTTGGGTGGGCGGGCGCTGGCGCTCTCACCGATGGAGTACACGCTGTTGGAGGCCCTGATCGCGAACCCCGACCGCGTGGTCACGCGCGCCCGACTCGAGGCCGCGGCCCGCGGCTGGCAGGGTGAAGTCGAGAGCAATACGCTGGAGGTCCATATCCACAACCTGAGGCGCAAACTTGGCCGGGAGCGGATTCTCACGGTGCGTGGGGTCGGCTACCAACTGGTCTGCGTCCCAGGGTCATGAATTCGATTCGCCGACGGCTGCTGCTTGCTCTTTTGGGCATCTGGGTCATGGTCTGGGTCGCGGTGGCCCTGATTTCGCTTGATCGATCCGGTCATGAGATCGCGGAACTTCTGGATGGCCAGTTGGCGCAGACCGCCCATGTGCTGCATGAACTGACCCTGGTCGGCCCTTTGTCCGTCGCCGCCGCCTCCCCGCAACGGCTGTCGCCCGTGGGTCATCCCTATGAGTCCAAGTTAAGTTTCCAGCGCTGGCAGGGGGATCGACTCGTCGCCAGTTTTGGTGCCGCACCATCGCAGCCTCTGGCGCCGACGACCGGGTTCTCGGACCAGTCCATCGGTTCGGCCCGGTGGCGGGTCTTTGGTCTTCCCGGCGCGCTGCCCGGAGAGGTCGTCTTCGTGGCTCAGAACTATACGATTCGCCAGGAGATGATTCAGTTTTTGACGATCCACGCATTGCGGCCCATCCTGTGGTCGTTGCCCTTGACCGTGTTCCTCATCTGGTGGGCAGTGAGCGACGGCCTGCGCCCGTTGCAGCGGGTCGCGCGCGACATCGGACGGCGTTCGGCTGAGCGCCTGGAACCGATTGATGGGCAGAGTGTCCCGACGGAGATCCGACCGTTGACCGAGGCCCTGAACGGTTTGATGGAGCGTCTCAATCAAACGCTGGCCGCCGAGCGGCGCTTTGCCGCCGATGCGTCACACGAACTGCGCACCCCGTTTACGATCGTCCGCACTTATGCCCAGATTGCTCAGCGCAGCACCGCACCGGATGAGCGTCGCGCGGCGCTTGAGCAACTGATCCTGGGCGTGGATCGGGCAACCCATCTGATCTCGCAACTCTTGACGCTGGCGCGTCTCCAGAACGATGAGCATGACGTTCACCGCGTGACCGGTTTCGCCTCGCTTGCCAAGGCCGCGACGCGGGCGGTGACTGGCCGCCAGGCCGCCGCGGGCGCGCGATCAATCGGCTTGACCGCCGTGCTGCCGGACGGCGATCCCTGTGTGGTTTCGGTCCCGGCGACGGTACTGGAAGTGCTGGTCGGCAACCTGATCGAGAATGGGATCAAATACACGCCGGCCGGGGGCCTGGTCCGGGTCGCGGTCCTTTGGCAGCGGGAGCGCCTGCTGTTGCGGGTGACTGACTCCGGTCCCGGTATCCCGATCGGCGACCGGCAACGGGTCTTTGATCGCTTCTACCGGCCCGCCGGCCAGGTTGAGCCTGGGGCGGGGCTCGGGCTCGCCATCGTGCGGCGGCTCTGCGACCGTTACGGTATCGAGATCAGCTTGGGCGACGGCGAGAACGGGGTGGGCCTGCGTGTGGATTTGATCTTCCCCGCGCCCGCCAGAGTCAAACCACATTCGCCATTGGGCTTAAGGATCTCTTAAGGCGACCGGTGGTAGCGTTCGTGCGACAGCCGGCCTTGCCCGATACCGACCATCTGGTCTCGTTGGGCTCATATCCAGGAGGATCTGTCCGGTTACCCACGGAGGTTCCCGCCCGCACCTGAATGAGAGGAGTCCTCGATGACGACCCCCAATCCGTCGCGCGTCCAGCGCACACCACGAACAGTACAGCAGCGATCCCGGTGGCGCCCGTGGAGCCTGAGTCTCCTGATTACGACGCTCTGCCTGGCGGGACTTGCTCCGGTCTGGATGCAGACCGCCGCCGCGGCCGTTCTCAGCATCAGCAGCGCGGCATGGAGTAACCAAAATTCATTGGTGCGGGTCATTGGGCAAGGTACGCCACGTACTCGGGTGACGCTGGTCAACGCCTACAACCCAGCGCAGGTCTTGGGTACTGTCACCAGCACCTCGACAGGCGCCTGGAACATCGCCGCCAGTCAACCGAGCCCCATCCCCTGCCGGGTGCGCGTCACCCAGGCGGACGGGCAGACGGCCGAGCGCAACGTCAGCAGCGTACCGTCCACCTGTGCACCCAAGGCACCGAGTAATATCGCTCCGGCCGCCAATGTCAATGGCCCCTACAGCGGTACCACGGGCATCGCCGTCAGCTTCAGCAGCGCCGGCTCCAGCGATCCGGACGGCACCATCGCCGCTTACGCCTGGACCTTTGGTGACAACACCAGCAGCACCCAGGCCAATCCCAGCCATGTTTACTCGGCGGCTGGGACCTATACCGTTTCCCTCAGCGTCACGGACAACGGGGGCGGCACCTCGGCCGCGTCCACCACTACCGCGACCATCACGGCACCGGTTGCCTGCACCGCGCCGATCGCGGAGCATTGCAGCATCACGGCCTATACCGGACCCGCGGTGTGTGTCGCCTGCCATGAAGGCGAGGCGCGTGATATGCACGGTTCGGTTCACTACCAGCAGGGCGGCGCCTTCCCCAATGTCACCAATATCCCGACCAACTTCGCGGCGGCCGGCGAGCGGCCGGCCAAGGCGGCGGGCGACCTGGTGGCGACCGGCATGAATACCTACTGCGGCACCCACGAGAACTCCCCGCGCTTCACCTGCGCCGGTTGCCATGTGGGCAATGGGCGGTTTCCCATGGCGCAGTCGCTCTTTGAAGACTTGCCCGTCGGGTCCGCGCAGGCCAATGTCCAACTGGCGAACATCGACTGTCTCATGTGCCATCAGGAAGTCTATAAACGCTTCCCGGACTGGACCGCCGGTGGGCAGGGCTTCAGCAGCTTCAGTCTGCTCAATCTGACCGAGGACGCCGCGGGCAACCTGGTTCGCTCCGACGGCGGCACCGTGGTGCGCACCGGGTTCCAGGGCATCCCGAACGTCAGCCTGGCCGGCGACTTCCTGTTCAAACCGGCCGGCAGCGACACACTCCCCGCGGCGGTCCCCATGACTCCGATGCCGCTGACCACCCTGGCGGCGGCGCAAAACGTCCATGCCACGACCCGCCAGTCCTGCCTGAGCTGCCATGCCGGGGCGGCCGGGGCCGATGGTGCCAAGCGCGGCGATCTGTCGAAGGAGAACATCAATCCAACGGTCACGGTGGACCTGCATATGAGCCCGGCGGGCGCCGACCTGACCTGCTCTGATTGCCATAACGCGACCGGCGCCAATGGCGAGAGCCACCGGGTGCGTGGGCGCGGTCTCGATCTGCGGGCCAACGACGTGCCCGAGCGCTTTACCTGCGAGACCGGCGGTTGTCACTCGAGCCGCCCCCATGGCGACTACAGCGCCACCAGCGGATCCAGCAAAGACAAGCACGCCATGAAAGTTGCCTGTCAGACGTGCCACATCCCGTCCTACGCCAAGGCGGCGGTCGGTACCGAGATCGCCCGTGACTGGCAGGATCCGCACCCGTCCGATTCGGCCTGTAACGGACGCGGCGGCTGGCTGCCCCGCGAGGATAAGGGCGGCCTGGGGAGCGCTGCGCTGATTCCCAGCTACACCTGGTTCGACGGCAAATCCGAAGTCGTTTACCTGGAGGAGTCGCTTACCGGCGTGCCGACAGTGCCTCTGGACACGACACTTGCGGCGAACTTCTACCGCGGCCTTGCTCCCGGGGCGCGTGCCTATGCTTTGGGGATGCCCAACGGGGATGTGGCAAGCAGCACGGCCAAGCTCTACCCGATGAAGAAGCACTGGGGCAAACTGGCACGTAACGACAACACCAATAGCTTCGTCGGACACTCCACCTTCGAGTTCTTCCGCACCGGCAGCTTCTGTCGCGCGGTCGCGGTGGGTCTGGGTTTGGACGAACCGAACGCGGCGACCAGCACGGTCTGCGGTGGTCTCCCCGGTGCGTTGGAGATGCCGCCCCGCACCACCACGGTTCCGGTCTTTACCTATCAGACCATCAACCACGGGGTCGAGCCCAAGGACAACGCCTTGGGCGGCGACAACGCGGGCTGCGGCTCCTGTCATGCAGCGCTCACCGGCGGACCGGCGCGGATGGTCATGAAGGATCTGGGCTATGGGTTGCGCACTGCGCCGAGCGCCGTCATCGGCACTCGCGTGACGACACTCAACGGCAATCTGAATGCCATCTGTGGTCAGTGCCACAGCAACAAGACCGAGGGCCGCGCCTTCGCCTCGGTGCACCAGCGCCATGTGCAGGACAAAAAGAAGGACTGCGCCGCCTGCCACAACTTCACGCGACCGGAGCGTGCCTTGAGTCTGAGTCGAAACTGATCGTTCTTCCCTGAGCCTGCCGCCCCCGGTCAATCCGGGGGCTTTTTTTTGAGCGGACAAGCGCGCCGCCCGATCCCTGGTCAGCCGAGGCCGCCCTGCATTACTATCCTGCTGCTTGAGCACCGCCGTGCCTTTACGGTCAACGGCGCCATCCACCCACGCGAAGCAGCCTTATGAAGTTTACCGCCGAGGAGTTCCGAGCCTGGCCCCACAAGTGCGTGACCCTGCTCGGCATGTCCGGGGTCGGCAAGACCTTTCTGTCCGCCCTGCTGCGGCGCAGCGACTGGTTCCATTATTCCGGTGACTACCGCATCGGGACCCGTTATCTGGACGAGCACATCCTCGACCTGATCAAGGCCCATGCCATGCGCGATCCGTTTCTGCGCGATCTGCTGCGCAGCGACTGGATCTTCATCCGTAACAATATCAAAGTGAACGACCTGGGGCCGGTCCTGAGTTTCGTCGGTAAGCTTGGTAACCCGGAACTCGGCGGCCTGCCGCTGGCCGAGTTCAACCGCCGCCAGGCGCTTTACCGCGAGGCGGAGATCGCCGCCATGTTCGACGTGCCGGACTTCATCCGCAAGGCGCAGGAGATTTACGGCTACGCCAACCTGGTCAACGACGTGGGCGGGAGCCTGTGCGAGCTGGACGAACCGCGGGTCATCTCGTTGCTCGCCCAGCACAGCCTGATCCTCTACATCCGGGTGCCCGAGGCGGATGAGATCAAGCTGATCAAACGCGCCCAGGCAGACCCCAAGCCGCTGTATTATCGGCCGGAGTTCTTGAATGCCGCACTTGCGGAGTACCTGCCGGCGCGGGGGCTCGAGTACGTGGCCGAGATCGATCCGGATGATTTCACCCGGTGGGTCTTTCCCCGTCTGTTCCACTCGCGGGTGCCGCGTTACGAGGCGATCGCGCGGCCCCATGGTTACACCGTCTCCTCGGAGGAAGTGGCCCTGATCCGCGACGAACAGGATTTCCTGGAACTCTTGGAACTCGCCATCGCGCGCGCCGCCGGCGTGCCGATGGATGCCGGCTGATCCAGCCGATCCCCTTTAGTGAGCTGCCGCCATGCCGATCGTTGCCCATAACGCACTTCCCACCTTCAGCCACCTGCGCGCTGCCGGTCACCAGATCTTGGACCCGGTGCGGGCCGCTCAGCAGGACATTCGGGAACTGCACATCGGCCTGCTGAATATGATGCCCGACGCCGCACTGGAGGCGACCGAGCGTCAATTCTTCCGGCTCATCGGACACAGCAACCAGATCGCCCAGTTCTACGTGCACCCCTTCACCCTGGATGCCTTGGCGCGGGCGGAGACGGCGCGGGCCCATATCCAGCGTTACTACAGCACCTTCGAGCGGATCCGCTCCGAGGGGCTGGATGCACTGATCATCACCGGCGCCAATGTCACCGGCCCCGATCTCTCCGCGGAACCCTTCTGGGGGCCGCTGATCGAGGTCGTGGATTGGGCCTGGAACAACGTCAGTTCCACCCTGTGCTCGTGTCTCGCGACCCATGCAGTGCTTCAGTTTCGCTACGGTCAACGCCGGGAGCCGCTGGGCGAGAAACGGTGGGGGGTCTTCCCGCATCGGGTGGTCAACCGCGCCCACCCCCTGGTCGGCAACGTCAACACGCTGTTTGATGTTCCCCACTCGCGGTTCAATGAGATCAGCCGCGCCCAATTCGACGCTGCCGGATTGCGGGTGCTGGTGGAGGGCGAGCGGGCCGGGGTCCATCTGGCGGTCAGCGCCGACGGTATTCGTCAGGTTCTCTTTCAAGGGCACCCGGAGTACGACACCATCTCGCTGCTCAAAGAGTATAAGCGCGAGGTCAACCGCTTCGCGGCCGGCGCGCGGCGCGACTATCCCCCCTTCCCTGAGGGTTACTTCACCGTGCAGTCCCAGGCCATTCTCGATGAGCACGCGCAGCGCGTCCGCGCCGCCCTGGCCGCCGGCCGCGAACCGCCGCGCCTGCCCGAGGACCACATCGTCTTCCGGCTCGACAACACTTGGCACGATACCGCGGAGGGCGTGATCGGCAACTGGATGGGCTTGGTCTATCAGATCACCCACAGTGACCGGTGCTTACCCTTCATGGACCATGTGAACCCGGCCGATCCGCTGGGGTTGGGGTGGAATCGCGCTCCGGCTTGAGGTTTTGCTCATCCCTGACGCGGCGCGGCGTCGGCATGGCGGCAGCTTAGGCCCCGAATTTTGGATACACTGCCGACTGTCCATGGAATTGCGTTGAGAATGTCGCAAGATACAAACTCTCTACTTTCGCTCTAGCCCAGGGGGTTTTCCGCAGAAACTTCAAACTGGATTTCACCGATGGATCATTTTCGAAACAGTGAATGCGGATCTTTTCAGCGAGACCATCCCATCCATAATGATCGACGAGCTTCAGGACAACACGTTCCAGACTAACTCCGTGTAATGGATTATTCGGTTGTTCACCAGTCATGGCTCAAATGTATCCTTAGTTAATTCGGCCGCCCCATGCCCGCGATCTGGGCCACGTCCTGCGCCTCGAAGTCGATGCCGACGGGGAGGCCCGGATTGAGGCTGATAGCATAGCCGATGCCGAGTTTTTCCAGTATCCAGGTGAAGTCCGCGACCAGACCGCCGCCGTAGCCCGGATGGTCCTTGACGAAGTTCTTGGCACGCTCCGGGCTAGTGAAGAGGACCAGGATCTCGTTGCCGTCCTCCCCGGTGAGCTTGAGCGGTTGGGCGACTTGCTGGGTCTGGAGTCCGCCAATCTGATGTTTCTCATAGACCGGCATGAAGACCTCGGAACCCACCAGGGTCGCGATGAATTCCTCGGGCGGGATCTGGCCTTCCTGGGCGGCGATGAGTCGGCGTTCGAGTTCGTTTTGGGGAGTGAAGTCGTCCGGCATGGGAATGTCCAGTGAGTGGTTGCCCCGGCAATGCTTGGGGTTGGGGCGAGAAACTCAAGGTGAAGATGCCAACCCAACGGGTCGCGGCCGCATCTACCCGGCGGCATCCGCGCCGTGCTGTTGGCCGCGTGAGCGCGGCAGCCGCAGATCGTGCGGCTTTCCTGTGACGCCGGTCGCAGTTCGAAGGTGTCGTCCTTGAGGGACTCGGGGGAGTCGTCCAGACTCATGGAGTCAGGCGGTGCCAGGGTGTGCATTGCCCGTGATAGACGCCTAAGCCCGCGAACAATCATAAGAATGGGTGCCCCCATGAATCCCGATCGGCGCGTTTTTCCTGGCCGCCGCGTGGTGTCCCGAAGTCAGTCGGAAGCCCCTCATGGGCCCGCCGTCGCGGTGCCGACAGCATTCGGGGCTGAACCATGACCGCCTCGCTCGAACGGCCGCACCCACGCGAAGCGCGCGGCGCATCGCCCCCCGCCTTGCTCGCGCTGTACCAGATTCGTGACCAGGTCATCGCGCCGGAGTTGCGCCTCGCCATGCTCCGTGACCTGAAGGATGAGATCGATGCGATCCAATCCGTTGGTCCCCGGTCCGGTTTCTGTGCCGGGCGGCCCCGTGACGCGGGTGTGTTCACCCCGTTGGCCGGGACCGCGAACCAGGCCCTGACCCGGCGGTCGCTCACCCCGGAACAGCGCGTGATCTGTTCTTGGTGTGGCAATCTCCAGCGCCTTCTGGTGGACTTGGGGCAGCCCCGTTATGCCGGCCAGGCGAGCTTCGGGGTCTACCGGGAGTGGGTGCTGCGGCAACTCCTCAAAGGGTTGGGGAGTGCGGTTGAGTCTGCTGTCCGCACTGGGGAGTCGGCGCCGCCCGGAACCTGGAAGTCCCTGCACGATCTGTTCGTCTATCTCGACGGCCGGGACGAATTGGCCGGCACGGCCTCGCACGGGCGCGCTGGTTTCCATCCGGAGGTTGATTACAAGCGACTGCTGCTGATGGGTGCCCTGGCTGAGTATATCCGCGCCGCGTGGATTCTCGAGGCGATTGGTCCCAGGCTGCGTGAATGGGCGTTCGACTCCCAGGTGCGGCCCGACGTGCGCGTGGTGGGGGAGTCCGCGCTGCTGCGGCTCACGCTGAGTGAAGACGCCCCGCCGCGTCATGCGCGTCCGGGGGATGCGCAGCCGTACAACGGCTGGGTCCTGGAGCCGGCTCAAGCCTACACCGATTACTTGGCCGGCTATGCGTTGCGTGCACGTCGCAAACCCGTCTTGATCTTCTGAATCGGGGTTGTTGGCCACGCCAGGGTACCTCAGGGTACGTCAGTCCGAGGCCCGGCCGCGCGCCAGCAATTCCAAATTTGGGCGGCATCGCGCGATCCCTGGTGGATGCGGCGCGCGCGACCGCCGTGCCGGGCCCCTGACACCGAGCGGCGCGCCTTATCCACCCTACAGCGGAGTCGGTTTTGTAGGGTGGATAAGCGCAGCGCATCCACCATCAGCCTCGCGGCCGGCACGCTGTTGGCGGCGGCCACCCAAATTTGGAACTGCTGGCCGCGCGCCGCGGTGCATCGCGCGTCCGGCTGCTTCGGTTATCATCGCGACTCTGCCATCCTCTGGTCCCGCTCATCGATTGGGAGCCCACCATGCTCGTCCTGCGCGGAGCCCCTGCGCTCCCGGATTCTCGACTCAGTCAACTCGCGGGGCGGATTGCCGCGGTGCTCGGCAGGCCCGTGACCTTATATGCCGAGTTCGTGCACTTCGCCGATCTCGACCGGCCGCTGGATCCCGCCGAGCTGGTCGTCCTGGACCGTTTGCTGAGCTACGGCCCGAGTCTGCCGGGTCAGGCACCGGTCGGACAGTTGATCCTGGTGGTCCCCCGACCCGGCACCATTTCACCCTGGTCGTCCAAGGCGACGGATATCGCGGCCAATTGCGGGCTCGCGGCGGTACGCCGGCTGGAGCGGGGGACCGCCTTCTACCTGGACTTCGATGGACCGGCCATGGCCGCGGCGGACCGCACGCGGGCGGCGGCCGTGCTGCACGATCGCATGACGCAGACTGTCCTGGACGATCCGGCGGATGCGCAGCGCCTGTTTGAGCATACGGTCCCCCGCCCACTCACGCGGGTGGGGCTGCGCGCCGGCGGACGTGCCGCCCTGGTGCGCGCCAACGGCGAACTCGGTCTGGCCCTTTCCGATGACGAGATCGACTATCTGACGGCGAGCTTTCTGGCGCTCGGGCGGGACCCGACCGATGTGGAGCTGATGATGTTCGCCCAGGCGAACTCGGAGCACTGCCGCCACAAGATTTTCAACGCGGACTGGACCATCGACGGATTACGTCAGTCACACTCGCTGTTCCGGATGATCCGCCACACCACCGAGTCGGCGCCTGCCGGTGTGCTCTCCGCGTACCGCGACAATGCCGCGGTGATGGAGGGGTGGGACGGGCGGCGGTTCCTGCCCGACCCGCAGACCGGGGTCTACGGTGAGCACGAGGAACCCATCCATATCCTCATGAAGGTGGAGACCCACAACCACCCGACCGCGATCGCCCCGGACCCGGGGGCGGCCACCGGTGCGGGCGGTGAGATTCGCGATGAGGGCGCCACCGGGGTCGGCGCCCGGCCCAAGGCCGGTTTGTGCGGGTTTTCGGTTTCCAATCTGCGCATCCCGGGTTTCGAACAGCCCTGGGAGCAGGACCACGGGCGGCCCGAGCGGATTTGCTCGGCGCTGGAGATCATGCTCGACGGGCCCATCGGGGCCGCCGCCTTCAACAACGAGTTCGGGCGGCCCAATCTGGCCGGTTATTTCCGGACCTATGAACAGTCGGTGCCGGGGCCGGACGGTGCGCCGGAGCCGCGCGGTTACCACAAACCAATCATGCTGGCGGGCGGTATCGGCAACATCCGCGCCGAGCATATCGCCAAGCGGGCGGTGCCGGCCGGGACACCCGTGGTGGTGCTCGGCGGACCGGCGATGCTGATCGGCCTGGGGGGTGGGGCGGCGTCCAGCATGAGTTCGGGCAGTTCGGCCGCGGATCTGGATTTCGCCTCGGTGCAGCGTGCCAACCCGGAGATGGAGCGCCGGTGTCAGGAGGTCATCGACCGCTGCTGGGCGCGCGGCGAGGCCAATCCCATCCTGTTCATCCACGACGTGGGCGCCGGGGGACTGTCCAACGCCTTGCCGGAGCTGGTGCACGACGCCGGGCGCGGCGGCCGCTTCGAATTGCGCCTGGTGCCCAATGCCGAGCCGGGCATGACGCCGATGCAGATTTGGAGCAACGAGGCCCAGGAGCGCTATTGTCTGGCGATCGCCGCCGAGCAGTTGGACACCTTCAAGGCGATCTGCGAACGCGAGCGGTGTCCCTACGCGGTCGTCGGTGAGGCGTTGGCGAGCGACCATCTCAGCTTGACTGACGCGCATTTCGGTGATGCCCCCATCGACCTGCCCATGCAACTGCTGTTCGGCAAGCCGCCGCGGATGCATCGTCAGGTGGCGCGGGTGACGCCGCCGCGGACCCCGCTCGCGCTCGCGTCCATCTCACTGGACGAGGCGATCGGCCGGGTGCTCGCGCTGCCCGCGGTGGCGGACAAGACCTTTCTGATCACCATCGGGGATCGCAGCATCACCGGCCTGGTGGCGCGCGATCAGATGGTCGGGCCCTGGCAGGTTCCGGTCGCCGACTGCGCGGTCACCGCCAGTGACTACCGGGGCTTCACCGGCGAAGCCATGGCGCTGGGCGAGCGCGCGCCGCTGGCCCTGCTGGACGCCGCGGCGTCCGGGCGCATGGCGGTGGCGGAGGCCATCACCAACATCGTCGCGGCGCCCATCGCGCGGCTCGGCGATATCAAACTCTCCGCCAACTGGATGGCCGCCGCCGGTCACCCGGGAGAGGACGCCCGACTCTACGAGACGGTTCGTGCGGTCGGCCTCGAGCTCTGTCCGGCACTCGGGATCAGCATCCCGGTGGGCAAGGACTCCATGAGTATGAAGACCGTCTGGTCCGGGCCTGATGGGGCGGCGCGGTCCATGACCGCGCCGCTGTCGCTGATCTGCTCGGCCTTCGCCCCGGTGACCGATGTGCGGGCCGTGCTGACCCCGCAGTTGCGCACCGATCAGGGCGACACCGACCTGATTCTCATCGATCTGGGTCAGGGCCGGAATCGGCTGGGCGGCTCCGCGTTGGCGCAGGTCTACGCGCAGCTTGGCGATCCGGCCGGCGATGGCGTACCGGATCTCGATGACCCGGACCTGTTGCGGCGCTTCTTCGATGCGATCAACGAGTTGCGTGCGGAGGATTTGATCCTCGCCTATCACGACCGCTCCGACGGTGGTCTCTTCGTCACCCTGTGCGAAATGGCCTTTGCCGGCCGTTGCGGGTTCGCGCTGGACCTGGCGCCGGTCGGGCCGGATACCCTGGCGGCCCTGTTCAGTGAGGAACTGGGGGCGGTGATCCAGGTCTGTCACGCCGATACCGATGAAGCCTTGCTGATCCTTTCCCAGCATGGGCTCGGGGACGACAGTCTGGTCATCGGTACCCTGGACGAGGAAGGCGACGCGATTCGCGTCCACCGGCGTCAGACCGAGGTCTACCGCGCCACGCGGGCGAGCCTCCAGGCACGCTGGTCGCAAACCAGTCTGCGGCTGCAGGCGTTGCGCGACAATCCGGAGTGCGTCGCCGAGGCGCAGGCGCGGATTGCTGCCCCAGACCCGGGTCTCAACGCCATCCTGACCTTCGATCCGGAAGACGATATCGCGTTCACCTACCTGGAGCGTGGTGCGCGGCCGCCGATTGCCATCCTGCGCGATCAGGGCGTCAACGGCCAACTGGAGATGGCCGCGGCCTTCCATGCCGCCGGTTTCGCGTGCGTGGACGTGCACCTGTCCGATATCATGGCCGGGCGGGTCGACCTGGCCGGGTTCCGCGGCCTGGCCGCCTGCGGCGGCTTCTCCTATGGCGATGTCCTCGGGGCTGGCGAGGGTTGGGCCAAGACCATCCTCTTCAGCGCGCGGGCACGGGATCAGTTCCAGGCATTTTTCGAGCGGTCCGACACCTTTGCCCTAGGCGTCTGTAACGGGTGTCAGATGCTCTCCAATCTCCACGAGCTGATCCCCGGAACCGGCCATTGGCCGCGGTTCGTACGCAATCGCTCCGAGCAGTTCGAGGCGCGCACCCTGCTGGTCGAGGTGCAGGCCTCCCGCTCGGTCTTGTTGGCCGGCATGGCGGGCTCACGGATGCCGATCGCCGTCGCGCATGGGGAGGGTCGGGCCGAGTTTCGCGATGCCGCGCAGTTGGCGGCGGCCCGTGCCGGCGTGGTGGTGCGTTATGTGGAGAATGACGGTGCGGTCGCCGCGACCTACCCGGCCAACCCGAACGGCTCACCCGAGGGGATTGCCGGTCTCACCAGCACGGACGGCCGGGTGACGATTATGATGCCCCATCCGGAACGGGTCTTCCGCACGGTTCAGCATTCCTGGCGGCCGGACGACTGGGGGCCGGACGGCCCCTGGCTGCGGCTCTTCCGTAACGCGCGGGCCTGGGTTGACTGAGGTCGTGATATCCCAGGTGTTGATGGGTTTAGCCCTCAGCATCCCTTTTGTACCATAAGGGCGCCCGCACGCCGATGCGCATTGCCGAAACCGTCCCCCGAGAGACCCGACCATGATCAAGGTACTCATCGTCGATGACCACGCACTGTTTCGTGCGGGCCTGCGGCTGATCCTCAAAGAGCAGGACCAGATCGAAGTGGTCGGCGAGGCCGCAAGCGGCGAGGAGGCGCTCAAGCAGGCCAAGCAACTGCTGCCGGATATTTGTCTCATGGACTTGCAGATGCCGCACGGGATGGGCGGGATCGAGGCCACCCGCCGGCTCTTGCGGGTGCTGCCGAGCTGCCGGGTGATCGCCCTGACCGTGCTCGGTGATGACCCCTTTCCGAGCCAACTGCGCGAGGCCGGGGCCATGGGCTATCTCACCAAGGGCTGTCCGGCCGACGAGTTGGTGAAGGCGGTGCGGTTGGTGGCCAGCGGCCGTCCGTATATCGACTCCACGGTGGCGCAGGCGCGCATGTTGGCGGATTGGCAGGGCGGGACGGCCAGCCCCTTCACCGAGTTGTCCTCGCGGGAGTTTCAGGTCACGCTGATGATCCTGGACGGTCGACGGACCCAGGACATCTCAGACACACTCTCGCTGAGTCCCAAGACGGTCAGCACCTATCGCCAGCGTATCTACGAGAAGCTGGGCGTGCATACCGATGTCGATCTGACCCGGTTGGCCTTCCGCTATGGCCTGATCAGCGATCAGCCGGGCGGTGCTGTCACGGGTAATGGCGGCGGCTGACTTGGATGCGGTGTCGGATCCGGTCGGCGCGCCCGTGGACCCGCGTGAACGGCTGACGCAGATTCCCCAGAGCCCGGGTGTCTATCGGATGCTGGACGCGGCCGGCACCGTGCTCTATGTCGGCAAGGCCAAGAACCTCAAGCGCCGGGTCGGCAGCTATTTCAGCCGGGCGCTGAACCAGCGTCTGGTGGTCATGGTCGGTCAGATCGCGGACATCGAGGTCACCGTCACCCGCACCGAGGGTGAGGCCCTGCTGCTGGAGAGCAACCTCATCAAGTCGCTGAAGCCGCGCTTCAACGTCCTGCTGCGCGATGACAAGAGCTATCCCTACATTTACCTGAGCACCCAGGACCCTTTTCCGCGCCTCGCCTTCTTCCGCGGCTCGCGCAAGGGGGCCGGGCGCTTCTTCGGACCCTATCCCAGTGCCTCGGCCGTGCGCGAGACCTTGCAACTCCTGCAGCGGCTGTTTCCCGTCCGCCAGTGCGAGGACAGCTTCTACCGCACCCGTTCGCGGCCCTGCCTGCAGTATCAGATCAAGCGCTGCACCGGACCCTGTGTCGGATTGGTGAGCGAAGCGGTCTACGCGGAGGACGTCGCCTATACCATCAAGTTCCTGGATGGGCGCACCCAGGAGGTCATCGGCGAACTGGCCACCGCGATGGAGCAGGCCGCCGCTGAGCTGGCGTTCGAGCGGGCCGCGGTGCTGCGCGACCAGATCGCGACCCTGCAGCGGATTCAGGAACGCCAGTATGTGAGCGGGGAGGGCGGCGACCTGGATATCATCGCGGCGGCCCAGGAGGGCGGCGTCCACTGTGTGCAGGTGTTCTTCATCCGCGGCGGACGCAATCTGGGCAACAAGGCCTTCTTTCCCCTGGCACCGGAAGAGACCGATGAGAGCACCCTGATCGCCGGCTTCCTCACCCAGTTTTACGCGGACAAGCAAATCCCGGCCGAACTGGTCTGTTCGGCCGAGCCCGACGATCTGGAACTGCTGGAATCGGCCCTGGCTGAGCAGGCCGGACACCGGGTCCAGATCAAGTCACGGGTGCGCGCGGAGCGCGCCCGCTGGCTGGAGATGGCGCGGGGCAACGCGCAGGTGGCGCTCAAGTCCCGACTCGGCAGTCAGGCCGGCTATGCCCGGCGTCTCACCGCCCTGCGCGAGGCCCTGGACCTGCCGGAACTGCCGCGGCGCATGGAGTGTTTCGACATCAGTCACACCCTGGGGGAGCGCACCGTCGCCTCCTGCGTGGTGTTCGATGACGCCGGTCCGCGCACCTCCGACTACCGGCGGTTCAACATCACGGGCATCGTCCCCGGTGACGACTATGGCGCCATGTCCCAGGTGCTGACCCGGCGCTACACGCGGGTCAGGGACGGTGAGTATCCGGTGCCGGATTTGGTGTTCATCGACGGCGGGCGGGGCCAACTGGGCGCGGCGGCGCAGGCCGTGGAGGAACTGGGGCTGGGTGCCATCCTGCTGGTCGGTGTGTCGAAAGGACCGGACCGGCGTCCCGGTACCGAACAGCTTTGGTTGTTGGGGCAGGGGACGCCCGTTATACTCCCGGCAGATTCACCGGCCATGCACCTGGTGCAGCAGATTCGCGACGAGGCCCACCGGTTCGCGATCACCGGCCACCGCCAACAGCGGGCCAAGGTCCGGACCGCCTCGGTTCTGGAGGAGATCGCCGGGGTTGGCCCCAAGCGTCGGCAACAACTGCTCCGGGCCTTCGGGGGGCTGCGCGGCCTGGCGCGAGCGGGGGTCGAGGACATCGCGCGGGTCGGCGGCATCAGCCGCGAACTGGCGGCGCGCATCCATGACGCCTTTCACCTGGACACTCCCGGACCCTGAGTGCGACGCCGAATGTGGAATACTCCTAACCTGCTGACCTTGCTGCGGATCATCCTGATCCCGGTGTTCGTCGCCGTGTTCTATATCAATGCGCCCTGGGCGCCCTACGCGGCGACCATGATCTTCGGCGCGGCGGCGCTCACGGACTGGCTCGACGGCTACCTGGCGCGGCGTCTGGGTCAGACCTCGCCGCTCGGAGCCTTTCTCGATCCGGTTGCCGATAAGTTGATGGTCGCGGTGGCCCTGGTCCTGCTGGTCCAGGCGGATCCGCGGTCGCTGCTTGCTTTGCCGGCCATTGTCATCATCGGCCGCGAGATCACCGTTTCGGCGCTGCGCGAGTGGATGGCCGAAATCGGCGCCCGCGCCAAGGTCGCGGTCTCGGCTGTCGGCAAGTTCAAGACCATCGCCCAAATGGTCTCCATCTGCCTGTTGTTGCTGCATGACTCCATCGTCGGTCCGCTGGCCTACGGTCTCGGACTGGTCCTGCTGTATATCGCGGCGGTGCTGACCCTCTGGTCCATGGTCCTCTACCTGCGCGCCGCCTGGCCCAGTCTGTCCGGGCAGGTCACCCCCCGCCCCGAGGAGAAAGAAAAAAATCGCGCATCGGGCTTGACAGGATCAAGTTAACTCGTAAAATAGCTGGCTCTAAAGCGGGAATAGCTCAGTGGTAGAGCACAACCTTGCCAAGGTTGGGGTCGCGAGTTCGAGTCTCGTTTCCCGCTCCATTTTCCTTGTAGGCTGTTGATTTTTCTCAGGTAGCGCGCCCCCACGGCGATTAAGAAACCCTGTCTCAGGGTTCTGATCGTTTTGCACTGCCGAGGAATCGCAATGGCTACACTCTCCGCCGTGGTGGATGCCTTCGTGGCGTCACGCGAGCATGACCGGGCAACGCTTGGCCGGCTGGCGTTCTGGGTCGATTGTTTCGGCCCCCGCGAACTGTCCGCGATCACTCCCGAAGACGTTGACGCGGCCCTGGTGCGGCTGGCCGAACGCGGTCGGCTGGTGCCTCGTCGTGGTCGCGACACCGCCGCCGCGGGTGTTCCGCTGGCCGGTTCCACCTGCAACCGCTATGTCTCCCAACTGCAAAGCGTCTTCAAGTACGCCCGCCGCCTGCGGCTGCTGCCGCGCGCCCATGTGCCACCGACCCGCGGGATCGAGAAGGCCCCCGAACCCCAAGACCCCAGCCGTTACCTACGCCCCGAAGAAGTCGAGCGGCTGCTGAAGGTCGCGCGCGTCCTGGATACCCGTTGGGGCCGTCTGCCGGCCCTGATCCTGACCGCCTTCCACACGGGCTTGCGCGTGGGCAACCTGCAAGCCCTCCGCTGGCGTGATGTTGACCTGAATCAGCGGACCGTCACGGTTGCCAAGACCAAGAACGGACAGCCGATCGTCGCTGCCCTCTCCGAACGCGCCGCCGCCGAACTGGCGAAACTTCCCGGTCAGATCCCTGACGCCCTGGTCTTCGCTGGCCGGGCGGATCGCGCCCACAACTTCCGCGCCCTCTGGGTCAAGGTCTGCACCGAGGCCGGCCTACCGGGGCGCAACTTCCACCAACTGCGCCACGGGTGCGGCTCAGCCCTTGCGACCGCGGGCGTTGGGCAAGCGCAGATCATGGCGATCATGGGGCACCGCACCTTGACCGCTTCCGCTCGCTACATGCATCAGAACGCGAGTGACAAGTTGGCCGTAGTGGATCGCGTATTCGGAGGATAGGCAATCATGGGCTCTCGTGCTGCGACGGAACAGGAATGGATCGAGACATTCGGCTTTTATGCTCCCTCGTCTGGCTCGTATAGGATTTATGTGCCAGATGAAGACTCTTGGACCGAGTCGGTAAAGAAAAGAATAAGATCGGGCTATATTCCTGCGGGGCTTATTCCTCTTGGAGGTGGTTGGCTGGGTGAGGTTGACGCCTTGCGGAAGCGTATGCTTGCTGGCGATCAGGAAGCTATAGACCTTGCATGTCTGTCGATTTTGAGAATGTCCCACGATTACGGCGTGGTCTCTAGCCAGTATCTTGAAAGAGCCGTTGCGTTTCGGCGGAAAGGGGGAAGGAAGCGTGCTGCTAAGATCGCCGCTGCGGACTCGAACGCTTGGATGCGCCCAATCTTTGATCAGGCATACGCTCAGCTTGTTGCGGACGGATCAAGACAGCGCGGTCACGCTAAATTGCTGTTATTGGCGCACCGCGTGGCTTGTCACGGGCACCCTGACCACGGTCGCCGCGATAAATTGAAAGAAAGTCATGCACGTAACTATCTTGCGGATCGCCGCAGAAAAAAAAACCGGGATGGGTGCTAGCAGACATCCCGGTTCGGTAGAAAGCAGTACGTCCGGGCAGTATCGTGTCTCGCATTCGCTGTGGGGGCGAACTACCGGAGAGACGTTATGTACGAGACAGATGAGCGCTGCGCGGACTTTATGACGCACCGTGCGTGGGTCGCGGATCGTGGGGGCGAGTTATTCAGCACGTTTTCGAGTGCCGAATGGTTCATTCGGCTGCACCGTCAACGCCTGGTGGAGTCGGGTCAATTGATCATTCGTCGCGGATCGGGCGGGAGCCTGGTCGGTCCGCGGTTTGACGCCGTGGTCTTGCAGATCCTTCGGGAGGAAAGCGAACGCACGATAGCGCAGAGTGCCGCCGCATGAACGCCCGGTCGCACGCGTGTCGCGCATCGAGGCAAGACAAGGCCCGCCGCCGCTGGCCAACAGCCGAGAGAGCCCCGGCCGGGAGGACACCCGGCAAGCTGGGCATGGAGGTGAAAGATCAAGAGCTGACTGAGGTATACCGTCGCGGTAGGTCCTGCCAGGGACCTACCGCGTAAAGACCGCCACCGGTCACCGGCGAGGCAGATTGTACCCGTGTGGGTGCGGTCCGTCTCGCCTATTGAAACCTGTGTGCGGTCAATCCCACCCCCCCGGAGATTGACCACATGAGAACTGTCACGACCCCCGCCCTGTCCTCTGCCGAGGCGCGGGATTGCCCCCTACCACTGTCCGTAGACGAGTTGACCGGCAAGGGGGCGCACCATGACTAGGTGCGCTCGCCGTCCTGTTTCCCACGCTACCCTTGCTCCATTACCACTACCGCTTGCGCTCGACTCGCGCGACGAGATCAACCGCGTGCGTGATAGTCTCGACTGCCTTGCATCATTGGTTGACGAATCGCGCACGCTGCATAGCATCGGCTATAGCGGGTTAGCGCGGATGCTAGAGCAATGGTCCAGTATCCTGGATAAGGTCGCCTGCTCCGAGGATGCGCGAGCCGCCGCAATGGTTATTGGTGCGCACCATACGCTCGAATCGCGCGACGAAATCAACCGCGTGCGTGCTGGTCTTGACTGCCTTGCATCATTGCTCGACGAATCCCGCACGCTGCATAGCATCGGTTATAGCGGGTTAGCGCGGATGCTAGAGCAATGGTCTTGCGTCCTGGATACGGTCGCCTGTTTCGAGGCACACGCGAATGATCCCACGGAGGCAAGCGAGCAATGAACACAGGCCCCCAAGGACCGGGGGCGAAGCGCCCCCAGAAGCGCGAGCGCCGCGGTATCCAACTGAAAGACGAGGTTCCGCCGTGCGATATTCCAGGCACGTCTGACCGCCCCCCGGCGAATTACGCGAACGTCAAAGCCGCCGCCCGCAATCACTGGCCCGAGATCCACGCCCGCTTAGGCATCGATCCGCAATTTCTGACCCCCAAGCATGGGCCATGTCCCGGTTGCGGAGGAAAGGACCGTTTCACGAACGATAATAAAGATGGGCACGGAGGTTGGTATTGCTCAGGCGCTGGTGCGCCCGCTTGGGGCGATGGGTTCGAGCTACTTGAGCATGTTCACGGATGGTCCAGCGCCGAAGCATTGAGCGCGGTCGCTAAAGTCTTAGGACTGGCACACGAACAGACCGGCCACCCAGCGCCGCACCCGCCCGCCCCCCTGGCGGCTGCCACACCCCGCGGCCAACCGGACAAGGCCGCGCAATACGCCGCCGCCGCCCTGAAGGCCGCGAAGGCGTGGGAGCGCGCGACACCGGCCCCCCCAAACCACCCATACCTTGTCCGGGCGGGTATCCCGCCGCTGATCGCTCGGGTTGATGCCAAGGGCGTGCTGCTGGTTCCTATCTTTAGTGAAACCGGGGACCTTCAGTCTCTTGAGCGGATTGCCCCAGATGGGGACAAGAAGGGTTTTTATCAGGCCCGCAAGCAAGGTGGATGGTGTGAAGTCCAAGCCGGCACCAAGGGCGGCCCTATCGCGGTCTGCGAGGGGTACGCCACCGGCTGCACCGTCGCTGCAACGATGCCTGACTGGCGCGTGATCGTGGCTTTCAGTTGCGCCAACCTTGCCCTTGTCGCGTCCATGCTTCGCACCGCCGACCCAGACGGGTTGATCCTCATTTGTGGCGACGATGATAGCGCCAAGCATCCACCCCCAAAGCGCAACCCCGGCCGCTACTTCGCCGACCTAGCAGCCAAGGCGGCCGGCGCGGTCACGCTCTTTCCGCCCGTCCCCGGCGACTGGAACGACTACAGCCAAGCGGTAGGGACTGAGGCGCTACGCGAGGCGTTAGCCGCGGGTCTTGCGTGCGCGCGTGCGTATAATATCTCGTCTACCCCTTCGATTCCTTCGAATCAAGAGCTTATACCTTCGGAATCCCTTCGGGATACCTTCGAAAATTCGGGCGATACCTTCGGAGCCCCAGCGGGGAGTTTTCCACCGGGTTGTCTAATTGAGAAGCGGGGGAGGGGCTCTGTCCGGATGATCGAAAGCGCCGCCGCGGAGCTTGTCGCAGATGCCTTGCGGGATCGGGTCGCCTACGATCCTGAGTCTGTTTCCTGGCTTTTGTGGGAGAAAACGCATTGGGCATGGCAACGGACCGCCGCTGCCGTGGAAAAGCTGTTCGCGGATGTTGTCCATAGCGGCACCGGAACTCTTGGGTTCCGGCCGGGATACCTGATCGGCATAACCCAAATCGTGACGCGCCGCGGACTTTTGCCGCCGCCCAATTGGCCCACGGGTGTTGTCCCGTTCCGGAACGGGTTGCTCGACTTGGAGACCCGCGCATTGAAGCCGACACACCAAGGCTATGCGCTGGATTGGTATCTGCCCCACGACTGGAATCCGCACGCGACCTGCCCGACGATTCTTGCCTGGCTGTCCGCGGCCGTTGACCATGACGGGGAGACCGTCGAACTTTTGCGCGCGTGGCTCGCGGCCCTGGCGCGCGGTATCGCGCTACATCGCGTTCTGTTCCTGATTGGCGTTGGGGGAAGCGGAAAAAGTACCTTCGCCCGCCTGGCGACGGCCCTGGTAGGCAAACGTAACAGCGCAACCAGCGACCTGCGCCGCCTGGAAGAAAACCGCTTCGAACTGGCGAACGTTTACGGCAAGCGGCTGTTGAACATCGGAGAGGCCGGACGCTATGGCGGCGAAATTTCCGTACTGAACAAGCTTAGCGGCGGCGATGAGCTACCGTTAGAACGGAAGCATGTGCAACAAGGCGGATCATTCCATTTCGACGGATTGGTGTTGATTGTTAGTAATGAGGATGTTGTCACCACTGACGCGACATCCGGGTTAGAGCGCCGCCGCGTCACTGTCCGTTTCCCGCGCGCAGTGTCATCGACCGATCAAGCTGATTGGCTTGCCCGTGGGGGCGAGGAAGCCGTTCTACACCAAGAAATGCCGGGGCTGATTGCCTGGCTGCTCGCAATGCCGGTCACAGAGATTCACGAACGATTAACCGCATTGCCTTCCCGCGTCGTTTCAGCCAACCTTTTAGGCATGGCTGCGGGTAATTCTGTTGCCGCATGGCTGATGGAAAACTGTATTCCAGGAACATCAACCGGACAGGCCGGCGATCCGTATTGCGTGCAGATAGGCGTAAGAGTTACTGAGCGCGACGCTGGTATCATCGTCTATAAAAACACACGCGATCGAATCTACCCGAATTATCTGGAATGGGCCGAAGCGGAGAACCGTAAGCCGGTTGCTCTGAGGCGGTTTAGCGATATCGTAATGGATATTGCGCAAAAACTTGGCCATTCTGTTGTACGGGCTCAACACCCAATCGACCGCTGCATCTGTATTTATGGGCTGCGACTGAGGCGGCCGGAGGAACCGCTTTATGATTGGTCCGGCGATGTGATCCGCAAAGGAAAGACCTTCGATTCAAAACCGAATCAGGTAAAGACATTTGTGGACCTGATACCCAGCACACCGCAAGACCAATTGCCAGACGATAACGGGGTTCTGCTATGAGCGCCGCCGCCGCCCTGTCGGTCTTGGCGGCCGATGGGGTAACGCTGCAAGTTGACGGCGCCCACCTGATCGCCCGCCCGGCTGATCGCTTGACCCAAGCGCACCGGGACATGATTCGCGCCTATCGGCCCGCCCTGGTCGAACTGCTATCCAGTGCCGAGCGTCGCACCTATCGGCTGTTCCTGGTTCGTCACCCAGACGGCACCTTGATGTCTCACAGTTTCACGCCCCCTGCCACCTTGGCCGAAGTCCGCGGCTGGTATCCCGACGCCCCGTCGGTCGAACCAGGGGACACGGAGCCGGTAGCGCATTCACCGGAGCAACCCGTGTCGGCACTCGCACCGCCCGACCCAGCGCACCAAGCGCCAAACGCCCGCGGCCCGGTCCAGTGCGCAACCTGCAAGCATTTCGAGCCGAGCGACACCACACCCGAGGCGGGTTGCGGGATCTGTGCGTTAGCCAAGGCGCACAACTGGCACCCCGTGGGGCAATGGCCCCGTGTCATGCACCCCTGCCGCCATTACCGAGCGAGACCGAACGATGAGCGCAATTAGTACACTAAATGCAACCCCCGAAGACCGCGCAGGTTTAATGGCGGACGCTGCTGATATGTTGCGTGCCGCGATACAGTTCCAAGGTGTGGCCGCGTTGGTCAGTACGCGCGAACATGCGGCCCGCCATGAGGCAGGGCACACCATCCTGCACAAGGTCGAGGGCAACCGCGTCTTGTCTGTCGAGGTTTACCCGCGCGGGAAGGATTGGTTGGGTAAAACCAACACGGGCAAGCGTTGGCGTGTTGACCACGACACCGACCCCCAAGCCGACCTTGCACAAATCCGCGTCTTGCTAGCCGGGCCATTCTCGGAATATTGGTACTGCGCGAATCCGGCGTACGGCGCGGGCGTTGATGAACTGGCGTTAGCCCGCAGGATTGCATCGACTGTCGCGTTTAAGCTGGGCGTTGACTTCCAAGCGTTGCTGCTTAATGCAATTGCTGATACGTGGCATACCATCGCGCGTCATCGGTCCGCGTTCGATGCAGTGACCGCCACGTTACTGATCCGCAAGAAGGTAAAGGGCTTTGAACTCTTGCGCTTGTTGCGAGATGTGTAACTAATGGGTCCCTCTGGCGATCAATTCGCCTACCGAGGCACTCAAGGCGCGGTATTTGGCACAATTTCGGTTTCGTTTAGTTGAATCAATGAGACAGACCATCATGCTTAATGCATTGCGAACCAAGCCCCTGGATCTGATCCAGCGTCGGCTTTCATTTTCCCTTACCGATTGAGGCCCGCAATGGATAGCCCCGCGCTGCTGACTAGTAAAGAAACACTGGCATTGCTCCAATCAGAAGCGGCTGCTAAGCGCGCCGTTGCTGGCCCTGCCGCGCCCGACCCCTGCGCTTGGCTCGGTAATAGCCGCGACTGGATTCACAAGATGGTTGATCGCACGGTTAACCCTCTGCCAACCTTCTGCCGGGAAGGGCAGGGGCGCGCTACCCAGTTCCACCCTGCGGCCGTCCGTCAATGGTTCGCTGAGGAATTTGAGCGTCGGGCCAGTCCCCCCGCCGATGATGCGATCGTCTATGGCCCTGATACTGGTGTATTGCTGACCGCTACCGCCTTCGCTCACGAGATCGGCACCCACCCCCAGACCCTTGCCCGCCGCCTGCGCGATTATCGGGTTGATCCGCGTCGTGTGATTGGCGGTCATCCGTATTACCGTCTCCGGGATTTATTGAGCGCACAGAACGCCGCCACAAAAACCCAAGACCCTAACAGCCTGTCACCGCAGGATCGAGACGCCCATTGGCGCGCGGAAGCGCGCGAGGACGAGGTACGCAAAAACCGGGGTGAATTGATCCTCGTCAGCGATGCTCTGAACCTTGTACATGTCCTTGCCAGCGCCTTGCGGGACGGCTGCGACTTGATCCCCGACGCCCTAGAGGCCAAATGCAACCTATCGCCAGAGGCCATTGTCGTGGTCGAAAACGAAATTGACAGCGTGCGGCGCACCGTTGCCGCAGGGTTGCGGGACACTCAAGCGCGGCTGTTGGCTAAGGGTGATGTTTCTCAAGAAACAGCGGTACCGCCGTCGTCCGAGTTTGACCTTGTGGCCGGTTGACCCTGGTCCCGCTCCACGGTGAAGGCTTGCACCTGGCCCGGCCAGAGCCCCAGGGCGAGCACGGTCCCCGGACACCGCGGGACCGGGACACCCGCCCGGAGCCGGAGCGGGAGCCCGCCGCGGCTGGTTCGAGGTCCCGGTTTGGGCTTGGCGGCCGCCTTCACCTGAACCGGCCAGAGCCTCAGGGCGAGCAAGGTCCCCGGACGGCCCTGGATCTGGACACCCGCCCGGAGCCGGAGCCCGGCCGGTTGATCCTGATCCCGCTCCACGGTGAAGGCTTACCCCTGGACCGGCCAGAGCCCCAGGGCGAACCCGGCCGGCGCTGGACCTGACCCCCTCCCGAAAGCCCTGGACCGGGACACCCGCCCGGAGCCGGAGCCGGAGCCGGAGCCCGCCCGGTTGATCCTGATCCCGTTCCACGGTGAAGGCTTCCCCCTGGCCCGGCCAGAGCCGCAGAGCGAGCAAGGTCCCCGGACACCGCGGGACCGGGACATCCTCGCGGAGCCGGAGCCGGAGCCGGAGCCGGAGCCCGGCCGGTTGATCCTGATCCTGCTCCACGGTGAAGGCTTCCCCCTGGCCCGGCCAGAGCCCGAGGGCGAACCCGGCCGGCGCTGGA
>Ga0247837_1002036_pt1 | contig 39582 bp, 35 predicted proteins | sample LaCtaG_2_FD_187115 | JGI IMG/M metagenome (GOLD analysis project Ga0247837, IMG submission 187115) | Freshwater microbial communities from meromictic Lake La Cruz, Castile-La Mancha, Spain - LaCruzMarch2015_14.5m | ecosystem: Environmental > Aquatic > Freshwater > Lake | place: Spain: Castile-La...
TGATCGCGCGGCTGCGTGCGCTTGCGTGGGTGCGGCCGGGCAATGGGGAGCGGGTGGCGCCGGTTGCGCGTCCGATTCCGGCGGGGCCTCCGGGGGCGGTGTTGCTGAGTGAGTTGTTGCGTCGGGATCGGGGGTGATTGGTTGCGCCTTGTCCGCCTTGGCGGGCGCCGTGGTTGGTGGATGCGGCGCGAGCGAGTGCGGTGCCCGGTCTGCAAGATTTTCGCGCGCGCCTTATCCACGCTACGGGGCTTGTCCACCGTGGCCGGCGCCTTGGTTGGTGGACTGCGCTGCGCTTGTCCACCCTACGGGGCTGACGCGGGCGTGGCGGTCGGCGCGGGGGCACTGGTCCGCACAGCGGACCCTACGGGGAGGTTGTGGGTGCGGCGGTCGCGGGCTCAGTCGTACCGGGCGAGGGTGCGGACGAGTTGTGCGCGGGCGGCGGCGCGCAGGGCGGGGGGGGCGATGACTTCGACTTCGGGGCCGTGGCGCAGGATGTCCATGAGCAGTTCGGTGTCGGTGCCGTAGGGGATGCGCAGTTCGTAGCGGCCGTCGGGGAGGTGCTGGCCTTGCTGCTGGGGGTGCCATTGTTCGTCGGCGACCCAGCGGGCGCGCTCGGGGCTGAAGCGTAAGGTGGCGGTGTGGGGGGCGGTGCCGGCGAAGATGCCGTAGGCGCTGCTGAAGTAGGCGTTGAGTTCGGTCTCGCTGCAGTCCTTGGCGGGGGTGGGGAGCGGTTGCGGCGCGGTGATGCACTCGCAGGCGAAGCGGCGGAAGGCGTCGGCCTGGTGGCACCAGGCGTCGAGGTACCAGTTGTTGCGGTACCAGGTGAGGCGCTCGGGGGAGATTTCGCGGGGGCCGCGGCGGGCGAGGATGGTGTGGAGGCGGGCGGTGAGGGGGGCGAGTTCGTCCTTGAGGAGGCCGGGCGGGATGGCGCCCAGGAGTTCGTGCGCGGTGAGCCGGGCGTGCAGTTCGGTGTCGCTGAACCAGAGACCGGGGAGTTCGACGGGGCGCTCGCCGTGTTGGGTGTCGAGGCGCCAGCCGTGGCCGTGCGCGTCATAGACCAATGGGGCTTGGAGGCGGTTGCGCAGGTCGTCGAGGGTCCGCCGGGCGGTGGATTCGGAGCAGGCGAGGTCGGCCATGATGCTGGCCAGGGGCAGTGCGGTGCGGCGGCCCGCCAGGATCTGGTGGAGTCGGTAGAGGCGTTCGATCTTGTTCATGGTGGCCTCGGTTGGCTGGCCGGTTGGAGCGCAGGCTGCGCTGTGCTCGGGTCGGGACGCACTAGACCCATAGGTCGAGCTTGCCGTCCGCGCCCCGCTGCCGGGCGGCGGTGACGACTGAACTCCACAGACGCGATAAGGCCGCGTAGTCCGCGTCCGGGATGCGTTTGGTGATCTCGTCTTTGACGCTCGCCTCCCGCAAGAGGTCCGTGACCTGGCCTTTTTCCTGTAATACGGCCAGGCCCTTGCGTCCGAGCCCGGTGTCGCGCAGGTGGTCCTGGACCCGGTAGTAGACGAGCCGCGATTGGTCCTCACTGTGATCGGTACTCTGCTCGATTTGCTCGATCAGGGCGAAGGCGAACGGATAGGTGAAGGCCGGTGGGTCGTTCTGCGCGGACGACGGGCTGGGTACCTCAAGCACGAGCCGCACGACGCCGAGGGCGCTCGCGCGCTGCGGCAAACACTTCTCGACGATGGTGCGGACCAAGCCCATCTCGACGAAGTTGAGGCCGCCGTGTTGTTCCAGGTCACTCACGGGGTCGCGGCTGGCGACCCGGCCCAGAGAGAGGGTCAAGCGCCGCCGGCAGAAGCGCTGGAAGCGGGTGCCGTAGGTGCTCGCCGTGATGGCCCAGGTCACTTGGAACATCCCCGACCAGGACCAATGGCGGAACAGGTTCATCCACCCGCGGTTGTCCGGGTGTTCGTATTGTGCCTCCAGGTTGAGATCGAGATAGACGTTCTCCATGAACTGCAGGAGCGAACTGCAAAAATAGAATCCGGCCCGCAACTGCTCAGGTTCTTTCGGTAACATGGGCGGTATCGGGGCCGCTTGGTGCTCTTGCCCCGGATTCGCCAGGTACCACCATTCGGGATAGAGTTGCGCGTCCAGGAAGCGCAACTGCTCGTCATTGCGAAGGATCTCGAAGAGCCGCTCCAGTGCCTCGCCGTACTTGGAGAAGGCGGTCGCTACCTGGGCGCTGGGCGCGTGCCAGGTTTCGTTGAGGGTGGTGAATAGCTCCTCGAGGTCCAGTCCGCTATTGGGGTTTTTGGTCCGGAGCTCGTCGACCGCGTCGCCGAGCACCGCCGCGGCGACGTGGTCACCGAGCTTGCGGTAACTCTCGAACTGGGATTCGCTGTAGGACTGGTCCGCGGTGCTCTCATGGGGGAAGGCCCGACGCGCCGCGGCATACTGCAGGATGTCGGCCGGTTCATCGCCGGTGAGTGACGATTTGATATAGAGCAGGAAGCCGGGGCGGGCGGTCTGGTCCGCTTGTTCGTAGTGGATCCGGCCGACCACGCAGTGGAATGCACTGTAGCCGGTGGTCGGATCGGGCCGGAGCGCGCGCGGATCGAGGTCGATCTCGATGCCGAGGTCGATCTTGCACTTGCGTACGGCATTGCCCAGGTCCTCGAAACCGAACCCGGGGTCACAACCGGCGTCGCAGGCGATGACATAGCGGCAGCGGCGGCGGACCAGTTCATAGATCCCGAGGTTTTCAAAATGTCCGCCGTCGCTGAGGTAGACGCACTTGGACCGGTCGCTGGTCGTGCCCGACAGCTCGTCCAGGAGCGGGAGCAGGGACAGTCTGGGGCCGGTCGTGTGCCACTGACTGAGGTAGCGGGGATTGGGCATCCACCAGCCGAGCCGCACGTTGAAGACGGTCATCAGAAAGGCGGTTGCGGGATTGGTGTGGTAGCCGCCGTTGGGGCTCGCCGCGGCGCCTGAGATCGTGATCGGCAGGCCGAGCGAGATCCACCCCAGATTGCCCCCCAGATAGGCGCTGGTGCGCTGGTAGCACGAGTGCAGTCGCCCATTGGGCTCCTGGATTTCGTATCCGCAGTAGAGCGGCGTGAAGGTGAAGGAGGCGGCCTTGCGCTCCTGCCAGGCGAGATTGGGGCCGGCGGTGATATTGAGCGCCGTGTTGACGATGGGGAAGGGGCGCTGAGGGAGGCAGGTGTGGCGGGCGTCGGCCTGCGCCGGGGATGGCGCCGTCAGGTCCATGAGTCTGGGCGCATCGGTCGGGTCCAATCCGGTCAGCGGGTGCCGACGCCCCCGTGCGAGGTTACTCGCCCCCAGGTAGCAGCGCTCCAGGCGGTTGCGGTAGAACATGTGCAGGCTGAAGACATTGATGTCCACCCGCCAGCTCAGGCCGAGCGCCGTCAGCAGTAACACGAGCATGGCCAGGAGCAGTGCCCACAGGTGCTTCTCGAACAGCACGGCGCTCGTTCTGACATAGTCGGGCAGGCAGTTGGAGGTTGACGGTGGTGCTGCGGAAACGCTGCCTGACGCGTCCTCGCCGCGGAACTTGATGGCGACCTGGTAGGCGGTTTCCGAGGGTGCCCCCACGCAGACGAGGTCCTGCGACCTCTGCCACTGCCACCACATGGTCTGGTAGACGGCATAGGAGAGTGCCAGCAGCACGCCCAGGACGAAGACGAAGGGTGCGATCCGGGCGGTGAGTTCCGCCGCCCGGCTGCCGGTCTTGCCGCCGGTGGCCTTGCCCGCGCCGGCCAGGACCCCGGCGATGGTCATCGCGACCCAGCCGAGGCCCCCGACCGCGGTGACCCAGGTGTTGGCCAACAGCAGGAGCAGGGGGCCGAAGAGTGCCGCGCCCGTGAGCGCCAGCCAGATGACCCCGGAGCGCAATTGATGAGCGCCGTGGCAGTTCCAGACCTCGCGTCCGGCTTCGCGCAGGCGCCGGCCGCTGAGTCCGAGGTGCAGCGTGGTGGTCAGCAGGATGGCGCCCAGGAAGGCCAGGGGACCCAGCATGACGGCGAACAGGGGGCTGCTGCCCAGGGAATAGTCCGGATCGGCGACGACGCGGGCTGACAGGAAGCCGGCCCACAGATAGACCATGGCGCCGAGTCCCACGGCGGCGCCCATGGCCCACAACGGGAGCAGGCGCCACCGCCGGCCGCGCGCGGGATCAGGAGGCTCGTCCCGGCAGCGGTAAACCCCGAACCACCAGCCGGCCGGCGTGCCCAGGCCGTAGGCGCAACCGAAAAGGATCGCCCAGCCTAAGCCCACCAGCGCGGGTTTGTAGGTGATCGCGATGCCGCCCAGGACGGCCGCGACCGCAAAGCAGGAGAACAGGATCCAGTACACGCGCGGCGTCTTGGGGTCGGTCTCCGCGCAGGTGCCTTCGGCGCAGCGCCCCAGTTCTGCGTGCAGCGTCTCGTACCCGGCCAGCAAGGAGCCGATGAAGAGCAGCAGTACGGCGGTGCCCAGGACCCAGGACCAGATCCAGCCGTCACCCATGAGGGGCAACAGCGCGCAGAGAATCCAGGGCAGCACCAGCAGCGCGGCACCGAAGGCCACCAGGATCGTCTGGTTGAGAATGAGGTTGCGCAGATAGGTGGCCACCGCGGTCAGGGTGTCGGTGCTGAGTGCGCCTGTTTGTGGCGTCAGATAGTTGCTGAATTCCCGCAGCCATCGCACCTGGCGAGGTTCGGGTGCCGCCGCCGCGCCGGCCGCGGACGCACCGGACCCGGACAGGGGCCCGCACAGGGCATCTTCCACGCCGAGGATGCCGGGGCGGATGGGCCCGGCCGCCTCGCTGCGTTGGCGATGCACCCAGGCGGAGAGCCAGCCGCCGATATAGCCGCCGCCGGAGACGGTGGACAGGTAGTCGACCCGATGGAGCAGGCGCAACCGCGCCAGGCCTTGGATGATGCCAAGGTTGAAGGTGGCGCTGCGGATGCCGCCGCCGGAGAACGCGAGGCCCAGCAGGTTGCTGTCAAAGGCCCGGCGGTAGACGGACCCCTGCTGGTTCGGTGCCGGCTCGGCACTGCCGGTGACGTGTTCGCGGGCCCAGGCGACGTCCTGGAGCTCCTTATCCAACTGCGTTGCAAAGGCCGTGGGCGGCGGGTCGTCGCGCTTCGTTTTCGCAAACACTGCGGACCTCCATACCTGATCCTGGTGGGAATGGGTTTATTTGGGGGGCGATGATCATCATGCCGGACCTGGCCGTAGGGTGGACAAGCGCAGCGCAGTCCACCAGCGGTCTCGCGGGATTCGGTGGACTGCGCTGCGCTTGTCCATCCTACGATGCCCAGTGCGCCCGACGATGCTTCTGCTTCGACTGGTCGCGCGTGCTGGGGGCTGAGGGTCGTTGCACCCTGGTCCGCCCGTGTCGGCGCCAGCCGCGCCCGGCATTCGACGAATAGTCTAGCCGATACCAGGAAATTTGCGCTCCGGCGTGCGAATTTGTCGTTTCGGCCGGGTATTCAACGATCGGCGGGCGCCGGGTGGGCCGGCTCGCCGTCCGGGGCCGCGGCCCGCTCCAGGCGTACCTGCACGCGCAGCCCGGGTTCGTTGTCCTGAAGTTCGATGGTGGCGCCGTGCAGTTGGATGACGGCGGCAACCAGGCTGAGGCCGAGTCCGCTGCCGGGGGTGGAGCGGCTGTGGTCGGCGCGGAAGAAGCGGCGGAAGACCTCGGCGTGCAGGGGTGCGGGGATGCCGGGGCCGTTGTCGGCGACCTCAATGGTGACGGTGGTCTCGGTGCCGCCGAGGGTGAGATCGACGCGGCCGCCGGCGGGGGTGTATTTGACTGCGTTGTCGACCAGGTTGCCCAGGGCCTGGAACAGCAGGTCGCGATCACCGATGACCCAGGCGGGGGCGGGGGCCTGGAGTTGGAGATGCTGTCCCTGTTGCGCGGCGACCGGTTCATAGAGTTCCGCCAGGTCGGCGACCAGGGGGGCCAGGTCGACCGGGGCGAAGGCGGCGCGGCGGCCGCCGGATTCGATGCGGGCGATGCGCAGCAGGGCGTTGAAGGTGGTGAGGAGTTCTTCGGTGTCGGCGATGGTTTCGTCGGCGGTGGCGGCGGCGGGGTGGTCGTCGCCCAGGGCGGCGCGCAGCAGTTCGAGCTTGGTGCGCAGGCGGGTCAGGGGGGTGCGCAGGTCGTGGGCGATGTTGTCGGAGACCTGGCGGACCCCGGCCATCAGTGATTCGATGCGCGCCAGCATGTGGTTGAGGGCGGCGGCGAGCTGGTCGAAGTCGTCGCCGCTACCGCGCATCGGGATGCGCCGGGACAGGTCGCCCTCCATGATTTCGCGGCTGGTCTGGTTGATGGCCTCCAGGCGGCGCAGGACGCGGTGGCTGAGCACCCAGCCGCCCAGGAGTGCCAGCGCCGCGGTGATGGCGAGCCCCCAGGTCAGGGCGTCCAGGATCAGGTGGCGGGTGCGCTCCAGGTCGCGGACGTCGCGCCCGACCAGGAGGAGCAGGTCGCCGTGCAGCCGGAAGACCTGACCGCGGGCGGCGTGATCCTCGGCCTGGTCGGGGCTGCGGTCACGCAGCCGGAAGTGCATCCAGCCGGCGGGGTCGGGTAAGCCGGCGGGCCAGCGGTCGAGGTTGCCGATGAGGGGCGTGAAGGCCTGGTCGGCGAGAAGATAGGCCCCGGCGCCGGCCGGATCCTGGGCGATGCGCTCGCGGATCACGGCGCTGAGCCCAGGCAGGCCGCGCTGACGATACTGTTCCGCGAGCCCCTGGATCTCGGCGCCGATGGTGGCATCGGTCTGGCGGTCCATGAAGCCGGCGGTGGACCAGTAGATGAAGGTGAGCAGCACCGCGACGGAGGCGCAGAGCATGAGCATGTACAGGAGCGCGAGGCGGAAGCTGGAGCTTTTCAGGATCTTGGCGGTGCGTACCCGAAGTTCATGGCGGTGCCGGCCGGGCTCGGCGGGGGTGTGCGGGGGGGGGCTCATGCGCTTAGGGAATGCTCATCGCGTCGTTGTCGTAATCGTAATCGTAATCGTAATCGTAATCGAAATCGGGGTTATGGTAGCGCCCGGGGGCCTTGATCATCACTTCGGCCGGCGGCGCTCGGTCCGCACAGCGGACCCTACGGTAAGCCCGCGCTCCGTAGGGTCCGCTGTGCGGACCAACGGCCTCGTGGCACACGCGATGGTCAGCGTTATGATCAAAGCCCGCCCGGGATACTCTCGCAGGTCGAATTGTATCGATTCTCCGATTACGACAACGACAACGACAACGACAACGACAACGATTACGACAACGACAGGGTCAGGGGGCGCGCAGCATATAGCCCGCGCCGCGCACGGTGTGCAGCAGGGGGGTGTCGAATTCGCGGTCGATCTTGCCGCGCAGGCGGCTGATGTGGACGTCGATGATGTTGGTCTGGGGGTCGAAGTGGTAGTCCCAGACCTGTTCCAGCAGCATGGTGCGGGTGACGACCTGGCCGGCGTGGCGCAGCAGGTATTCGAGCAGGCGGAACTCGCGCGGCTGCAGCGCGATGGGGCGGCCGGCGCGTATGACCTCGCGCTTGAGCAGATCCATTTCCAGGTCGGCGACCCGCAGCCGGGTCTCGGGTACCTCGACCGCCCCGCGCCGCAGCAGGGCCTCCAGGCGGGCGTGCAGTTCGGAGAAGGCGAAGGGCTTGACCAGATAGTCGTCGCCGCCGGCGCGCAGCCCGTCGACCCGGTCGTCGACCTCGCCCAGGGCGGAGAGGATCAGCACCGGGGTCTGGTTGCCGGCGGCGCGCAGCGTGCGCAGGATGGCGAGCCCGTCCAGGCCTGGGAGCATACGGTCCAGGATGACGGCGTCATAGTCGCCGGTGGCCGCCATGAGCAGGCCCTCGCGGCCGTCGGCGGCATGGTCGGTGACCGCGCCGGCCTCGCCCAGCGCCTTGCGCAGGTAGTCCGCCACCTGGCGGTCGTCTTCGATCAACAGGACTCGCATGGGTGGATGATACCGGGAAAAGGGCGGCCGTCCATGGCCGGGGGTTGAACCTAAAGAGAGCAGTCAGCGATCAGCTTTCAGCTTTGCGTTTCAGACGTTTCTAACCACCCGGCGCAGCACCTGTCGGGTGGGCGACGGCGGCTCCGAGACGGTTCGTAAGATGCTGATGCACTTATGGCTGATCGCTGACGGCTGACTGCTGCTAGCTGACGGCTGCCCGCTGCAGCGCGGGCCTAGGCTTTGAAGGGTACCGCGATGAACATGGGTCGGCCGTCTTTCTCTACCCGCAGCATGACGGCGCTGCGTTTGGCGGTGAGGGCGGCCTGCACTGCCTCGGCCACCTGGGCGGGGGTGCTGACCGGTTGACTGCTGACCATGGAGATGAGGGTGCCGGGCTCGATGCCGGCCTCGTCGGCGGGGCTCCCGGGCTGCACCCGGGTGACATAGACCCCCCGGGCGCCGGGCGGCAGGCCCAACTCCTGGCGGACCTCGGGGGTGAGGGGTGCCAGGGCGAGACCGAGTTGCGCCTTGCCTTCATCGACTGCGCTCGGGTCGCCGCCCTTGGCCAGGGAATCGGTCCCGGGCATGGCGCCGACCTTGATCGTGACCTCGGCCGGTTTGCCGGCGCGTACCAGTTCCAGCTTCAGGTCGGTGCCGGCCTTGGCGGCGGCGACCAGCTTGGGTAGGTCCTTGTAGTCCTTGATGGGCTGTCCGCCGGCCTTGAGGATCACGTCACCGGCCTGCAGCTCGCTGCCGGCCGCGGGGCCGTCGGGCAGGATGTCGGCGACCAGGACGCCGGCGGTGTCCGGCAGGCCCAGCGCGGCGGCGATCTCCTCGGTCACCGGCTGGATCTGGAGCCCGAGCCAGCCGCGCTCGACCCGCCCGCCGGTGCGCAGTTCCGCCACCACCGTCTTGACGGTCTCGGCGGGAATCGCGAAGCCGATGCCGACGTTGCCGCCGGTGGGCGAGTAGATGGCGGTGTTGACGCCGATCACCCGGCCGAAGCCGTCGAACAGGGGGCCCCCGGAGTTGCCGCGGTTGATCGGGGCGTCGATCTGGATGTAGTCATCGTAAGGGCCGGAGTTGATGTCGCGCCCGCGGGCCGAGACGATGCCGGCGGTGACCGAGCCGCCGAGCCCGAAGGGGTTGCCGACGGCCAGTACCCAGTCGCCGACCCGGGTGGACTTGGAGTCGCCCAGGTCGACGAAGGGCAGGGGGTGCCCGACCTCGATCTTGAGCAGGGCGACATCGGTCTTCTCGTCGCGGCCCAGGACCTTCGCCTTGTGCTTGCTGGCGTCGTTGAGCGTCACGGTGATCTCGTTGGCCCCGTCGATCACATGATTGTTGGTGACCACGAGTCCGGTGGGGTCGATCAGGAAGCCCGAGCCTGCACCCTGCATCCGCGGGCCGCCAGGCGCGCCGTGCGGCAGGTCGGGCTGCTCGAAGAAGCGCTTGAAGAATTCGTCCATGGGGGCGCCCTCGGGCAGGCGCGGGTGCATGCGCCGCTGCGGTGCGGGCGTGTCGGTCGCCACGACCGTAACGTTGACCACGGCCGGGGCGACCCGCTCGGCCACATCGGCGAAGCCCGGCATGGCGGGGGCGACGACGGCGGCGGCGCCGGGGGTCGGGGCCGCTGCCGCGGCGGGCGGCGCCGGGGACTGGGCGGCGACGCCCCCGCCGATCGCCAGGGCCAGGGCGACCGCGGTGGCGAGGGCCGCACGGGTCAAGGTCCGACGGGTACGCGCGGGGGTCTGGAGGGTGTGGGGGGGGCGCGTTGCGTTGGTCGCCCCAGCGTTGGTCGTCATGGCGTGGTTCCTACCGTTGGATCGGTCTGTCAGTTGAAGTTGGGAGCCGGGGGCGCTGGGAGTGCGTCCGGCCTTGCGGGGTAAAGTGTGGACGCGCGGCGTATCCATCAGCTTTCCGGTAGATTAAATCTTGTTCAGGAGGGGTGAGAGGGACAGTTGCAGTGGCCGGGGTTCCCGGGTACCGTTCGCGGCGCCTGAGTCAAGTATCACTAACAACAAGTCCGTGAGGAGTGCAACCGATGCAGAAACAACCCCTGTCCCTGGCCCTGGCTGCGTGTCTGGCCGCTGGTGTCGCGGGCCTCGCCCCCGCGGCGCTGGCCGATACCACCATCCCCATCGCCGGCGGGGCGACGGTTACGGAGATCACCGGTACGATCGAGGTGGTCAACAAGGAGACCCGGCAAATGACCATCCGCACCCCGGACGGTCACTTCGAGGTGGTTGATATTCCGAAGGAAGTGAAGCGCATCGACGGGATCAAGATCGGCGACAAGCTGACTGCGACCACCACCGAGGCGGTGCTGGTCGATCTGGAGACGGGTCGCGACGCCGGCTCGATGGGGGCCATCGGGGACACGAAGGTGGAGCCCGACCCCGGCAGCAAGCCGGCGGGGACCATTACCGAGCGGCTCAAGCTCTACGGCAAGGTGGAGGCCGTCGACCAGGCCAATCGGCTCGTGACCATTCGCGGTCCCGAGAAGACCGTCACCCTGACGGTGAAAGACCAGGCGATCCTGGACAAGCTCAAGCCGGGTGACGGCGTGATCGCCACCTATGTGCGGTCCATCACCGGCAAGATCACCTTCCAGTAGTTCCCCAGTATCTGAGGAAGAACCCTATGAGTAATCTGATCGTCGTGTCGTTTCCCGAGGAGCAATTGGCGTTCGAGTTGCGTGCCGCACTCGTCAAGATGCAGAAGGAGTACCTGATCGAGATGGAGGATGTGGTCATCGTCACCAAGGATGAGGCGGGCAAGGTCAAGCTCCACCAGGCCATGAATCTGACGGCCATCGGTGCGGCCAGCGGCGGCTTCTGGGGGATGTTGATCGGGATGCTGTTCCTGAATCCACTGCTGGGTGCCGCGGTGGGTGCCGGGGCGGGCGCCCTGTCCGGGCGCTTCACGGATCTCGGGATCGACGACGCCTTCATGAAGGACTTGGCCGAGCACTTCAAGCCCGGCTGCGCGGCGGTCTTCATCCTGGTGAAGAAGGCGACGCCGGATAAGGTCCTGGCGGGCCTTGAGCAGTTCAAGGGGAAGGGCAAGGTCATCCAGACTTCGCTGACCAAGGATGAGGAGGAGGGGCTGCGCGCCTTTCTCGAGGCTCAGGCTTAAGGGGGGCGCCTCCTCTGTCGCGCGCTCCCCAACCAAGAGGGTGACGCAACAGAGGTGCACCCGCCGGCCTACAGGCCGACCGACCGGGAGCGCCGCCCCCAACAGTGCAGTCGGCCTGATCCAGCGCAAGCGCCGCCGCGGTCCCGTTCGCTTGCCCGCGGCAGCGGGGCGCGGCGCTCCCGGTGGCCGCGGCCTGTCGAAGATCTCTCGCCCTCGGCGCGTGATGCGCGAGCGGTCGCGCACGCCGCTCAGGTGTTCGTTAACCGTGAAAGTGCGTAGTCAGGCCATCCTGGCCTGAGGGTGTCGGGGCTGGAACAGTCAGGGCTGGAAGCCCTGACTACTTCCGGGGTGGCGCGGGTGCCATGACCGTTAGTCGGCACCTCCCTGGGTCTGCGCGCGGGAACGCTCCCGTTCTCTGCGAGTACGGTGTTTGGCGATACTTTCGTTCAGTTGCGTCAGGACCTCGGAGGCAACGGCAATGATGTCGTTCGGACCGAAGCCTGCTGCCGAGAGCTCGCGATAGAAATTCTTGGCCACCATCTTGGTCAAACGACTGGGATCCGGGCTGATGGGATGAACGCCACGACCGGCTTTTGCCTCCCGCTGGCGCAGGATTTCCGCCATCTGCAGCAGGTGTGACTCCGCGAGCTTCTGCAACTGAAAAACATGGATGGCTTGGCCGATGACGAGTGAAAAAACTTTTATTAAATCAAGGTCTTCTACCCCGAAGCCGGTGCGTTTCAACGCTCCGCTGAGATTGATGACGCCGATGACCTCGCCACCGACTTCAATTGGCGCTGCCAGCAGGCAGGGGCTCGCCCCCGGATCCTGGCGCGCACTGGCCGCAAACGGCGACTGATGAATGTCCTTGATCAAGAGCGGTTGCCCAGTGCGTAGCACATGGCTGGCAACCCCTTGATCCAGGGGAGCACCGTGCTGGTAGGCATCCGGCGGCAGGTCGCCGAAATGGGAGCAGACCCGTAACCGGGGACCTGCGTCTTCACCCTCCCCATCCTTCTCATGGACCAACATCACCGAGCAGCGCGAGGCCGCCAACGAGCGTGCGGTCATCTGCGCCAGGTCCCGCAGCCCCTCTTCCAGGGTGCCGGGGTGCGCCAACAGGGTGGCGGCATCCAACAGCGTATCGAACCATGGATTGTCCAACTCAGGGTTACTCCGTACGGGGCCGCGCACGAGCGGCGCCGAAGAGGAATCAGGCTGAACCGTGGCGGACCGGTCCGCACTGTGACCGGTACCCGGTGCCCCCTCACGATAGCACAAGCGGGGTCGGCGGGCGCCCAGTCAGGCACCGCGGATTGATTCGGCTGCCGTTTATAGGGTATGCTGATCGTGGAGGCCAGTCTGCCAAGCCGGTAAACGCGGGAGCATGCGGGTGGCTGCGTGGTCGAACGGTGCGGGGGCATGGGCATTCATCACCTGTGCACCGCCAGCTTTCAGAGTCGGGTGGCACCATGTTTATCGAGTTTGTGCAAAACCTGTTGAGCAGTCCGCGGCTGCGTGAGGGGGTCGCCTGGAACCGCCGGGGTTTCAATCCGGCCGACACCTTGATCGCCGAGGGCAGCCGCGGCGAATCCTTGTTCATCGTCGAGGAGGGGCGGCTCGCCGTCCTGGGGTGGGCGCAGGTTCAGTCCCAGCCCGGCATGGAGATCCTGCTGAGCGAGTTGACGATCGGGGATGTGTTCGGCGAGTCGTCCTTGATCGATGAGTGTCCCTCCCTGGCGACCGTCCGCGCCCTCACGCCGGGCAGCGTCCTGGAGATCAATGGCGCCATGCTTACCGTGTACCTGGACGACCACCCTCAACAGGGCTATTTGTTTTTTAAGCAATTGCTGGCAGCGGAACTGAGCAACCTGGCGCGCGCCAACCGCGGGGTTCTGGAACTATCGACGATCGGGGTCCGCCTGCGCGGCCTGCGGGGCTGCCCGTGAACCCGCGCGCGGCGGGCCCGCGCGCGCCGAGCCCTGACCGGCCGCGTTTTCTCTGCGCATTTTAGCAAGGGTATGCTGGCATGACGACGAATCCACGGCACCCACTCGCCGACTTCCCTCAGTTTTTTTCCTTACGCCCCGCCCTCTGCGAGGCGGATCGCAATGAGACCTACCGTATCCGTTATCGCGTTTACTGCGAAGAATTCGGCTATGAGCCCGCGGAGCGCTTCCCGCATCGGATGGAGACGGACGAGTTCGATGAACTCGCCGCCCACTGCCTGATTACCCATAATTCATCGGGTCAGGCCGCGGGCTGTGTCCGTATCTGCCCTGCCTCGTTGGCCGGCGCGCACCATCCGTTGCCCTTTGACAAGTGCTGCGCCGCCAGTCTGGACCAGCGGATGCTGGCGCGGGTGGCCGCTGCACGCGAGCACCAGTGCGAGGCCTCGCGCTTCGCCGTGGACGGGGCCTTTCGCCGCCGCTCCGGCGAGGCCCTGACCCGCTTTGGTGAAATCAATTCCCTGGAGCTGTCGGACCCGGAGCGGCGTACCTTCCCACTGCTGTCGGTGGCGCTCATGCTGGCCGGGCTGGCGATGGCGGAACGGCTCGGGCGGCCGCAGATCTTCGCCGTCATGGAGCCCTTCCTGCCGCGCCTGCTGAAGCGCTCCGGGTTGAACTTCCGCCGCATGGGTCAGGACGTCGACCACCACGGGATTCGCGCTGTCTATCTCACGGACCACGAAGAGTTTTTGCGTGATTTGACCGGAGAGTTCGAAATCCTGTACCAGTGGATTCTGGGCGAGCTGCGGGGGCTTTAGCGCAGCAGCGCGCCCCGCCGAGGTCCGCAACTGCACGAGGAATCAGACCGATGTTCGAGCATTCTCAAGCCTTCACGCGCAATGTCGGTTGGCTGACCGAGGCCGAGTTGGCCGCCCTGAGCACCAAGCGTATCGCCATCGCGGGCCTCGGCGGGGTCGGGGGCAGCCACCTCCTGACCCTCTGTCGACTCGGTATCGGCGGCTTTCACATTGCCGACTTCGACCGCTTTGAACTCGTGAATTTCAATCGCCAGGCGGGCGCGTCCATGAGCCATCTGGGGCGGCCCAAGGTCGAGGTGATGGCCGAGATGGCGCTCGACATCAACCCCACCCTGGCCCTGTCACGGTTTGCCGAGGGGATCAACGAGGGAAACCTCGACACCTTTCTGAGCGGCATGGACATCTACATCGATGGACTCGATTTCTTTGCCATGGAGGCGCGCGAGCAGGTCTTTGCCGCCTGTGCCGCCAAGGGTATACCGGCGATCACCGCCGCCCCCCTGGGGTGGGGCGTGTCGCTGCTCACCTTCCTGCCCGGGGCCATGAGCTTCGAGGACTATTTCCAGATGGCTGGATGCTCGCCGGCGGAGCGGCTGGGCCGCTTCATGGTTGGATTGTCGCCCGAGGGGCTGCAACTGGGGGCACTGGTGGATCCCACGCGGTTGGACCTCGCACGCCAGGCCGGGCCCTCGACCCCGGTCGGGTGCGAATTCTGCGCGGCCATGGCGGCCGTGACCGCGGTCAAGCTGCTGCTGGGCCGCGGCCCCGTGGAGGCCGCGCCCACCTCGATCCATATCGACGGATTCTCCATGCGGATGAGCACCCTGTCGCGTCCGCTGGGGATGCGTGAACCGGCGATGCAGGCGGCCCTGGCGCGACTGGCCGGCGCCCACCGGACCTAAAGCCCGCGCTGACCGACCGCGACCACCGTCAGATCGGTGCCCGCCGCGTCGGGCACCTCGTCATTACAGCGCTCACTTGCGCTCAGGATACCCGACACACCCATGGCCATACCCTCAGCCGAAGCACTCACGCGCATCCTGACCGCCGCGCGTTGGGCACCCAGCGGCGATAACACCCAACCCTGGCGCTTTGAGCCCCGGGGGGCCGAGGTCATCATCCACGGCGCCGATACGCGCGACTGGTGTGTGTATGATTTGGAAGGCCGCGCCAGCCAACTCGCGCTCGGTGCCCTGCTGGAGACGATCGCCATCGCCGCGTCCCGGGAGGGGCAGACGGTGGCCTTCGACCTGCTGCCCGCCGCAACCGACAGGCACCCCTCGATCCGCGCCCGCTTTGCCGCTGCGGAGGCGACCCCGGTGGACCCCTTGGCGGCCGTCATCGAGGAGCGCTCCACCCAGCGGCGCCCGCTCTCCCGGGCGGCGCTGCGCCCCGCGGACCGCACCGCGCTGGACGCCGCGGCCGGTCCCGGCTATCGGGTCGTCTGGATCGAGGGCGCCTGGTCCAAGGCACGCATGGCGCGGCTGTTGTTTCTGAACGCGCAGATACGCCTGAGCATCCCGGAGGCCTACGAGGTCCACAAGCGCATCATCCATTGGGGCGTCGGCTTCAGTGAGGACCGCATCCCGGACCGCGCCCTGGGCCTGAACCCCGTGGCGGTGGCCCTGATGAAGTGGGCGATGGTGAGTTGGGGGCGGGTCAGTTTCCTCAACCGCTGGTTGGCTGGGACCCTGTTGCCCCGGATCGAAATGGACCTGCGGCCCGCCCTGGGTTGCGCCGCCCACTTTTTTCTGGTAGCCGATGTGGCACCCGCGGGGCTGGCCGATTACTTGGCCGCGGGCCGTGCCATGCAGCGTTTTTGGCTCACCGCCACGGCCCGGGGGCTCCAGTTTCAGCCGGAGATGACCCCGCTGATCTTCGCCAACTACGTCCGGCATGGGATTGCCTTCACCCGCGATGCGGCCGCCCAGGTGCAAGCCGCACAGCTCAAGGCGCGGTTAACGGCGGAACTCGGGGACGAGGTTCTGCGTCACGCCGTCTTTGCCGGACGCGTCGGCTACGGGGTGCCCCCCCGGTGGCGTTCCATCCGCCTGCCGCTGGAGTCGCTCATGGCGCCCCGGGGCGCGCAGCAGGAGTCGGAGCCCCCCGCCTGAAGCGGGTCATCCTCGCCAATGGACTGACTAACCTTCATCATCATTCGTCTCGTCAGGGGGGAGCGTCTGACCCCCGGGAGCACTCATGTCGCTTCGATGCATCACCCTTGCCCTGTTCCTGATCGCGGGGGCCAGCCACCAGGTCGGCGCCGCTGAGGCCGAGAGTTTTATGGCCAAGGCGCGCCAATTGGCCGCATCGAATCAGCCGGAGGCGGCGCGCATCAAGTACGCAAATGCCGTCCAGCAGGAACCGGATAACGCCCAGGCACGTCTTCAATTGGGGCTGCTGGAGCTCGCACTCGGCAACGGCGCGGCGGCGGAGAAGGAGTTGGCCATCGCCGCTGACTCCCTGCCCGTGCAGGAGACCGCGGTGCCGCTGGCCCAGGCCCGCCTGCTCGCCGGACGGCCCGCCGCGATCGCCGACGCTGACGCGGCAAGTTCACTCGCCGCGATCGGGGACCTGACCGAACTGACGAGCGAGCAGCGGGCAACGCTCATGGGGATCCATGGCCAAGCGCTGTTGGCCCGCGACCGTCGCGAGGATGCCGGCCAATTGTTCGAGGCGGCCCTGGCGCAGAACGCATCCGAGGTGTATGCGCTCTTGGGGCAAGCCATGTTGGCACGGCGCGACAGCGCACCTGATGAGATCGCCTTGATGCTGGCCCGGCTGCGCGATATTCACCCCGAGTTCGCGCCCGCCTGGAGCTACTCTGGTGACATCGAGCGCGAGCGAAGGGATCTCAGCGCCGCCGCCGCGGCCTATTCCAAGGCGCTGGCGCTGCGACCCAATCGCTTCCAAGACCGGTTGCACCTGGCCTTGACGCATCTCGCACTCAAGGATGACGCCGGCGCCGCCAATGATGCGCAGGCCCTGGAGGCGTTGCGGCCGCGGGGCGCCGGGGCGGCGCTGATCCGCGGCCTCATCGCCTTCCAACAGGGCGACTTTGCCGCCGCCCAAGGACAGTTCGACGCGGCGCTGGCGGCCGATCGCGATTATCTGCCGGCGATCCTCTACGCGGGTCTGACGGCCGCGGCCATCGGCAACAATGAGCAGGCCCGGGCGCAGCTACTGCGTTTCACTGATGCCGCCCCCGACCATCCGGTCGCCTTGGTCGCACTCGCCGCGGTCCTGGGGGCGCAGGGCGACATCGGCGCCGCCCGTGCCACCCTGGAGCGTGCCCTCGCGGCCGACCCCGCCAATCCGGCGGCGCTCGACCTGCTCGGGCGGGTGGAGATCGCTGCTGGACATCCGGAGGACGCGAGCGTGGCCTTTGCCCGCCTGGTCGATCAGGACCCGAACTCGGCCCTGGCTCAACTCAAGCTCGGTGCGGCCCTGGCGGCGGACGGTCAGGCGGTGCCGGCGGGCGAGGCCTTGACCCGCTCGTTGCAACTGCCCTCCAGCGCGGACCTGGACCCGGTGGTGCGCATCCGCGTCCTGCTTTCGACGGGGCAGGCGGACGCCGCCCTGGCCGCTGCCGACACCCTGACGAAAGAACAGCCGAGTGCCACCGCCTTTCTGACGCTCGGCCAGGTCTATCAGGCCCGCCGGGAACTCGACCAGGCACAAGGCGCCTATGCCCGGGCGCTGCAACTGGAGCCCGCTAACCCGGCCGCCCAGCAGGCGCAGGGTCGGCTGATGCTCGCCCGGGGGGACGCGGCGTCGGCCGAGCCGCTGCTGCGCCAGGTGGTTGCGGCCCAGCCGGACAATCTGGGCGTGGCGATCCTGTGGGCCGAGAGCCTGGCGCGTCTCGGCCGCGTCGCCCCGGCCGTCGCCGCCCTGGAGGCGGCCGCGCGCACAGATCCCCAGGCCTGGCAGCCGCGGCTCCTGCTGGCGCGGCACTACCGCAGCCGCGGTAACCCTGACCAGGCGCTCACCCTGGTGTCCGCGCTGGGGCAAACGAGTGCGGATAATCCATTACTGCTGGAGGAGCAAGGGCTCGACCAACTCGCGGGCGGAGATGCGGCCAAGGCCCAAGAGACCATGGAGCGTCTGGCTAAACTGGCACCGGCGTCCGGGCGCGCCCGGTATCGGCTGGCCCAGGCGCGGATGGCCCTGGGGGCGGCGGATCAGGCGCGCGACGATTTGGAGGAGGCGCTGCGGCTGGAGCCCAAACTGGTCGAGGCCCAGGTCGTGCTGGCGCGCCTGGCGCTGGCCGGAAACGACCTCGAGCGGGCGACGCAACTGGTGAACAGCCTCCTCACCGCCCAGTCGACCAACCCCGATGTCCTGGCCCTGAGCGGGGCCCTGGCCATGCGTCGTGGGGATGCCAAGGCCGCCATCACCGCCTATGAGGCGGCCCTGGCGCGGCAGCCGGCCGGCGGGCTGGCGGTTGCCCTGGCCATGGCGCGCCTGAGCGCCGGTGACACCGCCGCTGGCCTCGCGGGTTTACAGACCTGGGTCGGGGCCCACCCGAATGACCATTCGGCCCGCCTCAGCCTGGGCAACTTGGCCCTGGTGGCAGGCAACGCCGCGCTTGCCAAGACCCAGTTTCAGACCCTGATCAAGAGCGGGGCCGGCACGCCGACGGCCCATGCCAACCTGGCCCAAATCCTGCTTAGTGAAAAAGACCTCGATGGGGCCCTGATCAATGCCCAGCGTGCCGTCGAGCTGGCGCCTCAGGAGGCTCAACTGCGCGACACGGTCGGTCTGATCCATCTGTTCCGTAAAGACTATCCGCGAGCGCTCAGCGCCTTCGACCAAGGGCTGGCCCTAGCCCCGGAGGACCCGGGCCTGCACTACCATCAGGCGGTCGCGCTGGAGTCGCTGGATCGACGGGCCGAGGCGCTCACGGCACTGAACGCGGCCCTCGACAGCGGCCGGGAGTTTGCGGAATCCAAGGATGCCCAGGCCCTGCGCACCCGCCTGTCGGGCGAGGCCGAGCCCGCCGCGCCGACCAGTCAACGGCCATGAGGGTACTGATCACGGGGGGTGCGGGTTTTATCGGCTCCCACACGGCGGACCGGCTGCTCGCGGCGGGGCATCAGGTCCGCGCCCTCGACCTCCTTGACCCCCAGATCCACGGCCCGGGACGGGTCTGGCCCGCCAGCCTGGACCCGGGCGTCGAGCGGATGTTGGGCGATGTCGGTGATCTGCCACGGGTCCTGACCGCCCTGGACGGGGTGGATGCCGTCGTTCACTGCGCGGCCCTGACCGGGGTCGGCCAGAGTCTCTATGACATCCGCCACTATGTGGACACCAACACGACCGGTACGGCCACGCTCATCGAGGCCATCCTCAAACGCGGCCAGCCACTCCCCCGCCTGGTGCTCTCGTCGTCGCGGGCAGTCTATGGTGAGGGCACCCATCGGTGCGCCGCACATGGCCCCTGCAACCCACCCACCCGCGACCGCCGGGACCTGGAACAGGGTCGCTTCGGCTGCTACTGCCCGACCTGCGGGGCGGCGATGCAGTCAGTGCCAACGGCCGAGGACCAGCCGCCGGCTCCGCTCTCCGTCTATGCCTGGACCAAACGGCATCAGGAAGACCTTTGCGGCTATGCCGCCCACACCTACGGCATCCCCGTCACGATCCTGCGCTATTTCAATGTCTACGGGTCCCGCCAATCCCTGCAGAATCCCTATACCGGGGTGGTCTCCGTCTTTTATTCGCGGCTGCTGGCCGGGCAGGCGATCTCGCTCTATGAGGGGGGGGAGCCCCTGCGGGACTTCGTCCATATCCAGGACGTGGTGACGGCGAACCTGCTGGCGTTGCGCCCGGATCTCCCAACGGGGATGGTGTTCAATATCGGCTCCGGCGGCGAGGTCAGTATCCGCCAGGTCGCGCTGGCCCTGATGGCGGCCACCGGCCGCCGGGTCGAGTTGCTGGATCGGGGCGAATTCCGGGTCGGTGACATCCACGCCTGCTGCGCCGATTTGCGCCGCGCCACCGAGCACCTCGGCTATCGACCGGCCATCAGCCTGACGCAAGGACTGGATGAATTCGTCGCCTGGGCCGCCGACCAGCCCATGACTGACCGCTATGAGCAGACGGTGGACGAGTTGATGCGCTACAACCTCTTCGGGCGCGCGCGACCCGCCATGCCTGATGCCACGCCTGACCCTGGGGCGCACCATGCCTGACACACCAAGACCCCCGGCGACTCCCGCCACGCGGCGGCGCATCCTGTTCCTGGCCGAGGCCGTGACCCTCGCCCACGTCGCCCGCCCGCGGGTCTTGGCGGAGTCGCTGGACCCGGCCCGTTATGAGGTCCATCTGGCGGCGGCGGCCACCTTCGATACGGCACTGCAGGGCTTGCGCGGCCAGCGCTGGCCACTGGTCAGCATCTCCCCCGGACGCTTTATCGAGGCGCTCGCCGCGGGCCGCCCCATCTATGATGCCGCGACCCTGGAAGCCTATGTGGCGGCCGACCTGGCCCTCCTGGACCGCGTGCGGCCGGACCTGGTGGTGGGGGATTTCCGCCTGTCCCTGGCCGTCAGCGCCCCGCTGCGCGGGGTCCCCTATGCCGCCCTGACCAATGCCCATTGGAGCCCCTATCTGCGGCTACCGCGCTGGCCCGTCCCCGATCTGCCGCTGGTGCGCCTGGTGGGCGAGCCCATCGCCCGCGCCCTGTTCAATCAGGTCCGCCCCGCGGTCTTTTGGCTGCACGGCCGCGCCCTCAACCGGGTACGCCGTCGCCATGGCCTGCCGCCCTTGGGCGACCTGCGTCACGCCTATACCTGGGGCAACGAGACCCTCTATCTGGACGTGCCCGAACTGGTGCCGACCGACCCCCTGCCAGGTAATCACCGCTTTATCGGCCCCATCCTCTGGGAGCCGCCCCAGGCCGCGCCGCCCTGGTGGGATCAGGTCCCGGCCGCGCGGCCCTGCGTCTATCTCAGTCTGGGGTCGTCGGGCCCGGCCCGGCTCCTGCCGGCGCTGATCGAGGCACTCGCAACCCTGCCCATCAGCCTCCTGGTCGCCACGGCCGGACGCGCGAACCTGGGTCGGGTCCCGGCCCACGTCTTCGCGGCCGACTATCTGCCGGGCAGCGCCGCGGCGCGCCGCGCCGTCCTGACCATCTGTAATGGGGGTAGCGGAACCGTCTACCAGTCGCTGGGGGAGGGCACGCCGGTGCTGGGGATCGCGACCAATCTGGACCAGCACCTGACCATGGCCCTGGTGTCGGCGGCCGGCGCGGGGGCCCTGATGCGCAGCGAGCAGGTCAGCACCGGCGGACTGTGCCGCCTGGTCGCGGCCATGTTGGCGGAACCCCGCTGGGGTGCGGCGGCGGCGCAGGTCGCGGGATGGTTCAAGGGCCGATCGGCCGTGGCGGGGTTCCGGGAGTTTGTTGAGCATACCCTGTGAGGCCCTGGGCCGGGGATCGGGGCGCCCTCCGGAACGCAAAAGGCCCGGGGCAAGCCCCAGGCCTTTGTTCTCGGCGCCGCCCCCGGCGGGGCGGTCGGTCAGGTCAAACCTTGCGGCGGCGGGCGGCGGCGGCACCCAGGATACCCAGACCAATCAAGGCCAGGGTGGTGGGCTCCGGAATACCGGAGACCGGGCTGTTGGCATCCGACTGGAAGAGCGTGTCGGTACCGTTCTGGCCGTTGATACTGCCGCCACCTCCGGTCGTCCGGTTGTTGCTGTCCAACACAATGCGCGTGCCGACTGTCGCGCCACTGCCGGTCGAGTCCCAATTGAAGGACTTGGACGGATCGACGGTTTCAAACTGAAGACTCTGGCCCAGGTTCGCGATGCGGAACAGGTCAAACGCGATGGTTCCAGGGAAGACCCCGGGGGTAATGTCGACGGGAAGGACGTCCAGCGCCATCGTGCTGGTGGTGCCCGAACCCCCGATCGATTGCTTGCCGCCCCAGCCATCGGCCCCGTACTGATCCAGCAGCGCGATGTCGGTGAAATCCCCACCGAAATTAGAGATGAAGGCACCGCTGGGGGAAACAGTACCGGCCAGCATCAGGGTACCATCGGTGAAGCCGGTTCCGGCCAGGTAGTCGGAGTCGAAATTGTCGTACCACATGCGGAAGTAGTTCGGCGCACCGGTCACGAAGCCGAAGTTCGCTGAACTCTGCCCAGTACCGCCATTAATCGACGCCGCAGTCACCGACTCCTGGAAGCCGATCTCGTAGGTGATTTCCCAACCACCGGCTTGGTTCAAGCCGCCCGGCGTACCGGCGTCGTTGTTGAAGGCATTCAGACGGCCGTGGCTGTAGACATCGAACTGGCAACTGCCGGCGGGGCATGCCCCGCTGGTGCCGATAAAGTTCTGAAAGGCGGTATTGCCCTCAATCGAGATCACGGGCGACGGCGCCCAGTCAAACTGGGTGACGTTCGTGGCCGTGCCGAAGCCGCCCATGTTGATGGTCAGCGGATTGGCCTGCGCGGCGAGCGGCAGCCCCAGGACGGCCACGCAGGCGGCAATGGCGGTCTTCTTGAATGCGGGCATCGGGTTCCTGACGGATGTCATGGTCTATCTCCTAGCAGTCTGAATGATAACAACTTTTGCGTCATACCGGAACGTGACGCACCGGACTCGGAGCTTTCGGTCGCGAAGCGCCGCGACCTGAACCAGCCGTCGTGACGGCTACGTACTAAATTTTAAGCAACATTCGTGCCGACATCTGTTGCGGTATGAAAAAAATTATATTATCCATTATGTTAGGAAATCTCTTCGGGTTCCGGCAAGGCGCCCACCCGGTCCCCGGCGCTGAAAGTGTAAAAAAAGCTGACACTCCGGGGGGGGCAGCGTCCGGCTTGTCTGGTCGGGCTACTGTCAGGCACCCGGGGCGCTGCCGGTTGCACTGCGGCCCCGGGCGGGGAAAAATGCCCCAGCCCGGCCTGTCGTGCCGGGGCGCCCACCCCTTACATACCACGGGAGAGACTTGTGAACCAGCAGTCGCCGAATCTTGACGGCCGTTACACGATGGAGCCACGTAACCGCTTTCTGTCCGCGGTCATGTCGATCGTCGAATATGAGATCAAACGGCCTGGATCGACCGTCACCTTCCTCTCACAGGTCGATCTGTCCGCCATCGAGCGGGTGCGGGCCGCGGCCGCCCAGTCCGGGACGCGCAAACCCTCCTACACCGCCTTTGTCATGAAGGCCCTGGCCCTGGCGGTGCGGGAACACCCCTATGCTAACCGACGCCTGGTACGGCTGCCACTGCTCGGGCCCCGGGTTCAGCGCTTTACACACATCGATGCCGCGGTGCTGATCGAGCGGGAACTGCCCGACGCACCGATGGTCGCCTTTGTCGACATGATTCGTGACGCCGATGGTCTCGGTCTCGACACCCTAACGTCACGGCTTCACGACCTGGCCGTCAGTGATGCCTCCAGTAATCAACAATGGGCAATTTTCTCTTTTATTATCAATCGTCTGCCAAGGTTTCTGGCGCGTTGGGTGATCCGCCTGCCGGTACTGGTGCCAAAGCTGTGGGTCCAGTATCGGGGGGGGGCCTTTGTGATCAGTTCCCCGGCAAAATATGGGGTCGACATGATCGCCGCCACCTGGCCCTGGCCGCTCGGGGTGTCCTTCGGGTTGGTCAAGGATCGGCCCCTGGTGCAGGCTGGAGAATTGGTGGTCCGGCCGACCTTTACCCTGACGCTCAATTTTGATCGCCGCCTCATCGCCGGCGCCCAGGCCGGGCGCTTCTATAAGCGCATCGTGGAGCTGCTGGAGGCGGCGGAGACGACGCTCACCGACTAGCCCGGCAGGGCCCCGCGAACCTGCGTGTGGATCCAATGATAGAGGTCGCGGAAGTCACCATGCCCCATGGCTTCTACAAATACGTGGCTGTGAGAGAAATACACGGCGCGGATGCCGTGGTGGTTGACGTCCTGACCCATGCGTTGCATCAGAAGACCGGAGCGCTGCAGGAGTCGGGGCAGAAAGGGCTCCATCACCGCGAAGACATAGGGCCGGTCCAAAATCTCCGCCTGGGCGGTGGCGGCCAGCATCAGGGCCGCCGAGAGCAGGGGGAAGGTGCGCCGCTCCGTGTCTGAAAGGTCCAGGGCGTTAATCTCACCGAAACGCGTCAGTGATTCGCCGGAGCGGCGGCGGAAGGCCCCGTCCACGGCGAACCGGGAGGCCTCGCAGACTTGCTCTCGGGGCGCGCCGACGGCGGCCATGGCGCGGGGGTCCAGGCTTGCCGCGCAGCATTGTTCGTAGGGCAATGCCTGTGCGGCCCCGTCGATCCATCCCGGACAGATGCGCACGCAGCCGGCGGGCATGCCGCTTGCGGTGTGGGTGATCAGGCAGTGGGTGGCAGTCAGGTCGAAGGCGTCGGTCTCCATCCGGTCAGGAAATCGGTCCGCCGGCTCGTAGCCAAATTCCTCGCAGTATACGCGGTAGCGGATGCGATAGGTCTCGTCGCGCTCCGCGGCCGTGGCGGCGGTCTCGATGGCGAAGTAGTCCGGAAAGCTGTCAAGGGTTTTCTTGGTTTCCTTCGACATGAGAGATACCCGTTGCTTGCCCGATCGCAGTTCACAGATCCGGCCGAATCGGCCTGCGCTAAGTCTGCGCAGCCGAACCACCGTCCGCAACCACAAAAGCGACCCAAGGTCTTGGAATCAGGATAGCCGTGGGCGTTCTCTCATTTCAACAAATTTAGCGCTTGACGTCGTCCCCGGGAGACTGGCGGCCCGTCAGGCCCCCGGTTCCCGCGTTTGGCGTCCCGGGCGGACGGGGCCGTGACTACGCATCCCGGCGCCATCCGATGCCGCCGACTTTCAGTGAAGGGCCTGCGATTGCCGATCGCCGGGGCGCGGGGGCGGCGGGGCAATGGCGTCGCACTCCGCATCGAGCAGGCGTTGGAGGGTGGCCAGGCACTCAGGTGAGCAGCAAGGGAGCACCGCAAAGACGCCGCAGGCCCAGTGTTGAATCTGCTGTGAGGTCCCAAGGGGGGCACCGCAGGCCGGACAGCGGCCCGCATCCCGCGGCTGGTAGTGACCGCAAAAGTGGGGCATTACCTCTCCAAACCGTCCGTAACGGCGGTACAGGTGCCAGGGGAAACCCGGCGTCGGACAGCGGCACTGGCCGGGGCACGGGGCCCCGGTGCCCGTGTCGCCCTGTCCGTGACTGTCGTGAAGGCAGTTCCAGCAGGCCTCTCGCTCCATTGCTTGCTTCCTCGGCTCGATGCGCGCATGAAGATGCCCGCAGCATCGAACACGAGGGACCAAAATTCTGTGCGCCGCGTCATACATTTGACTGCCCGCGGGTCGCGGCTCAGGCCGACAGCGCGCTCGGGCTGATCGCGAACGGCGCTCGGTGAAGGGGGATGGGGGCGACCGCGCTGTCGCTGTCGTCGCTGAAAAATTCCGAAGCGCGCAGAAACGCCGGGCCGGTCTTGGCCATGGCCGCGAAGGAGGTCAAGGTTTCTCGCATTCCCTGGTCTGCTTGCTCGACATCATAGCGAAACGGAATCCGCACCCCGCGGTGCTCGATCTCATGACCGACGCGGGTCAACGCAATGCCAAACCGGGTCAACACCCGGGCCAGGGCCGCGGTGACAATGAAATAGCAGTAGCGGATATCAAGGCTGGGGGCGAAACTCGCGCGCAGCAGACGCAGCAACACGTCATTATCGTATTGTCTGAAAAATGCGCCATAGCCGTTGGTCGCGGACTGCCCAACGGGCTGATACCATGCGTAGCTTTCTGCCCGCACCGTTTGACGGTACTCCTTGAGGATGCACAGGCGGGAGAATTCCACCACCTGCGTCCGTCGCTCGGTGAGCCCATGCAACTGCGTGCCGACGAATTTCTCACACGGCAGCCCGGTGCGGGAGGCATCCACCAATCGCATGGCCCCGGCGCATTGCTGCTGCTGCTGATCCCAGACAATGAAATGGCGGGCGTAGCCGTCATACTGGTCATGCTCGGCCTGCAATGGAAAGGCGTTTGGATCTTCAAACCCGGTATCCTCGCAAAATACCTTGAAGCGCATCTGATAATGGAGCCTGCGCGCCGCCGCCGTGTCCGCGAGAATGCAGACAAAGCGGTCAAGAAACGGTATACCCTCGCCACCACGCGGTGATGCAAAAGCGATCGGTGTCATCATTCGAGACCTCAGGTTGTTATGATCTGGGGTGATACCCCGCGCTTTATCATTCCCTCGCAAGCGCGATGGATATGGCAGAACACTCGGTTGCTACCGCGCAGCGTCATCATCGTCATGAAACCGGCGGTGAAAAAACAGCCGCAAGCGCCATGGGGTCCCGTCACGTGCTCCCCGGACGGATCCGGAGCCGATAGATCAGCCAAAAAAGAGCAGTCAGCTTTCAGCTTTCAGCATTTAGCTTTGCGTTTCAATAGTTTCTGACCACCCGGCGCATCACCTGTCGGGTGGGGGCCTGCGGCTCCAAGACGGTTCCTAAGATGCTGATGCACGTATGGCTGACGGCTGATCGCTGACGGCTGACTGCTCTTTCTAGGATCAGTTATTTGCGCACAGAAAGACCCGTCTCGCCGGGCCTATATTCCAACATATATTTTTATTTTTCAAGTGGTCATCCGCCTACACCTGAAATTAACGCGAGGAAAGCCGGATAACTCGTTAAAAAATAGTGCTCAAACCTTACCGCGGTAGGCCAGGGGCTCGCGCAGCGCTGCCCGCGCCTGGCGAATCATCTGCTCCGTGGTTGGCCAGTCGATGCAGGCGTCGGTGATGGAGCAGCCGTAGCGCAACTGGGACAGGTCGGCCGGGATCGGTTGATTGCCGGCCGCGATGAAACTCTCGACCATCAGGCCGATGATCGAGCGGTTTCCGACCCGGATCTGGTTGACGCAATCCTGCAGGACCAGCGGCTGGAGTTCAGGCCGCTTGGAGCTGTTGGCGTGGGAGCAGTCGATGACAAGGTTGGCCGGCAGCTTGGCCTTGGTGAGGGCCTGTTCTGCCATGGCGACACTGACGGTGTCGTAATTGGGTCGGGTCCCGCCGCCGCGCAGCACCAAGTGCCCGTAGCGATTGCCGCGGGTGCGCACGATACTCGACTGACCCAGGGCATTGATGCCCAGAAAGCTATGGGGGTTGGCCGCGGAGAGGATTGCGTTGATCGCGGTGTCGATGACGCCATCGGTCCCGTTCTTGAAGCCCACCGGGGTTGAGAGGCCGGAGGACATTTCCCGGTGGGTCTGCGATTCGGAGGTGCGCGCGCCGATCGCGGTCCAGGCGATCAGGTCGCCGAGATACTGGGGGGTGATGGGGTCAAGCGCCTCAGTGGCGGCCGGTAACCCGAGTTCGGCCACGGCCAGCAAGAAGCGCCGCGCCCGCTCCATCCCATCGGCGATACGAAAGGTATCATTCAGGTCGGGATCGTTGATGAAGCCCTTCCACCCGGTGGTCGTGCGGGGCTTTTCAAAATACACCCGGATGACCAGGACCAGGGTGTCGGCCACCTCGTCAGCGAGCGCCTTCAGTCGCCGCGCATAGTCGAGAGCGGCGATCGGATCGTGGATGGAACAGGGACCGAGGATCACAAAAAGGCGTGGGTCACGCCGGTCCAGGATGGCCTCCAGGGTGGCGCGGCCTGCGAGGACGGTCGCCGCGGCCCCTTCGGTGATGGGCACTGCACCCAGGACCTCCTGCGGGGACGGCATGGGGTCGAAGGCGAGGACGTTCAGGTTTTCAGTGTGTTGCATAGGTAGCGATGGGATGCCTGGGGCGGTGCGGAGAACCGATTAGGGGTCGATCCTTGAGTCCCGTTCCAAGGGTCCTCTGACTGGATCGCAGGTGGTTAATGGCTCAGGTGATTGTGGCAGAATCTCGCGAGCGGTATATTTCCGCCGACGAACGGCGCAGGTGCATGGTCTTGCTGGTACCCTGGTGGTACACATCCTGGCCGGTCTACTGGTCACGGCGCCGCCGTACAAGTTACCCTAGGTCTTGGCCCGGAGCGTCCGGCGATACCCATTCCACGGCAGTCAACCCCATGCGTCGCTGGTCCCTGTCCACTCCTCGCACGCTGTCGGGAACCTCAGGCACCTGCCGCCATCGTCCTGTAGACTCAACATCTGTGTTAGGCTTTCACCATGAAAACGACCCGGGTATCGAGAATTACGACTTTCTTTCAGTTGCGTTCATTGGCAGGTAACTCCTCGTTCTAGGATGAATATCGAACGCTCCCAGTGGGGCGCGGGGATGGCTTGGCTGCTGGCCTGGCGAAACCTTGCCCATGACCGCTCGCGCTTCGCCGTCACCCTGGTGGGGATCATCTTTGCGGTGGTCCTGATTGCAGTGCAAATGGGGCTTTTTCTGGGTTTTTCAGACAGCACGACGAATATTATCCGCCACACCCGCGCGGACTTCTGGGTCGTCGCGAAGGGCTCTCAGAACTTTGAGATCACCATGCGCATCAACGAGCGTGAGGTCTTTCTGGCCCGCTCGGTGCCGGGTGTGGCCCATGCGGAAGCCTTGATTGTCCAATTTTCCACCTGGCAGAAGCCCGGCGGCGGCGAAGAAAGCATCCTGGTGCTCGGAGCGGACCTGAACTCTGGCCGGGCCGGACCCTGGAACATCGTCACCGGCCGCCTGGAGGACCTGCGTCGGCCGGATTCGGTGATGGTCGATCGCGTCTTTGCGCGCAAGTTGGGGCTCGGCGAGGGTCCCGCGAGCGTCGAAATCTTTGGCCACCGGGCGCGGGTGGTTGGCTATACCCAGGGCATCCGCTCCTTTACGGCCTCCCCCTGGGTCTTTGCCTCCTATCGCAACGCCCGATTGCTGACCGGGATTCCGGACGGACAGGCCAGCTATGTCATCGGCACCTTCGCCCCCGGCGCGGACCCCGAGCAGGTTCGCGCCGACCTGGCCCGCGTCTTGCCCCGCTCGGATGTCTATTTGAGCGAGCAGTTCGCCGCCCGGACCAGGGATTACTGGATCTTCACCACCGGCGCCGGGGCCTCGGTGCTGATCTCAGTCGTGCTCGGGCTCCTGGTGGGCATCGTGATCGTGGCCCAAGTCCTTTACGCCACCACCGTAGACCACCTCGCGGAGTTCGGTACCCTGCGTGCCATGGGCGCCCCGCGTGCCTTCATCTATAAGGTCATCCTGGGTCAGGCGCTGATCAGCGCCACCCTGGGCCACATCCCGGGAATGACTATATCCTTACTGATAGCCAAGGCAAGCGAATCCGGCGCCGCCGTCATCCTGGTGCCGTGGGAGATGGCGATCGGGCTCTACGGTGTGACCCTGAGTATGTGCATCTTGGCCTCCGTCGTTTCCATCCGCAAGGCCATGAGCATCGACCCAGCCATGGTGTTCCAGCGATGACGGGGCCGACACTCGAAGGGCGCGGTCTGACCCGGAGGAACCATGATTAGCTTGAGACCATCCGGTGCGCGCGGCCACACCCGTCTCGCCTGGCTTGATAGCCGCCACAGCTTTTCCTTCGGCGACTACTACGAACCCGGACAGATGGGGGTTTCAAACCTGCGCGTAATCAACGAAGACCGCATCGCCCCCGGCGGCGGTTTTCCTACCCACGGTCACCAGGATATGGAGATCGTCACCTTTGTCCTGGCGGGCGCCTTGCAGCACCAGGACAGCATGGGCAACGGGTCGGTGATCCGTCCGGGGGATGTCCAGCACATGAGCGCCGGTACCGGGGTGCGCCACAGCGAGCACAACGCCGACCTGTCGGCCCCGACCCATTTGCTTCAGATCTGGCTTACGCCCAACCGGATGGGCGTCCCGCCGCAGTACCACCAGAGACACTTTACGACCGAGGAGCGGCACGGGCGTCTAGCCCTATTGGTGTCCCCGGATGGACGTGAGGGGTCGATACCGACCCACCAGGACGCGCTGCTCTACGCCGCCCTGCTGTCGGCGGGGGCCGCAGTGACCTACCAGCCGGCGGTGGGTCGCGCGGCCTATGTGCATCTGGCGCTTGGCAAAGCGCTGGTGAACGGGCACGCACTGGAGGCCGGTGACGGATTGCACCTGACGGCGCCGACGACGGTGCGGATCAGCGGTTCCGGGCCGGACGAGGCGCAGGTGCTGCTGTTCGACCTCCCTTGAATCCGTGGTGAGCGCAGGCATTTAGGCAGAACGGTCAGGAATCCGCAACTGCGTAGGTTGGGGTGAGGGACGAACCCCAACAATTCAGCGCCCGTTGGGCTTCGTTCCTGCGCCCAACCTACAGCGAACGCGCGCAGCGGCAGCGCGGCCCGACGGACGTTCACGGTGCGTTTTTCAACCAATCCCGGAGGTCAGACAGATGAGCGACGAGCAGGTGTTCGAGTTCCCCGGAGACGAGATCGATGTGCAATGGGACGGCCGGTTGTGCATCCACATCGGTGAGTGCGGCAGCGCGGCCGGGGAGTTGTTCGTCGGCGGCCGGGAGCCCTGGTGTATCCCGGATACCTGTACCAAGGCCGAGGTGCGCGAGATCATCGAGCGCTGCCCGAGCGGCGCCCTGACCTACCGGGACAAGAGCGGCGGGCCGGAGGTGGCCCCGGCGGAGAACACGGTGACGGTGGCCAATAACGGCCCGCTCTACGCGCACGGCGAGCTGGCCATCGAGGGGGCGCCGGAAGAGATGCCGGGCCTCCAATACCGTGCGGCGCTCTGCCGCTGCGGGGCCTCCGCCAACAAGCCTTACTGCGACAACAGCCATGTGCGGGTGGGCTTCGAGGACGCCGGGGCCGTCGGTGAGCGCGGGACCGCGCTGCACGCCCTGGGCGGTCCGCTCGCCATCAAGCCGGTGGCCGACGGTCCGCTGCTGGTCTCGGGCAATCTCAGCATCCGTGCCGCCAGCGGGCGCCTCGCCTGGGAGGGCACCGAAACCGCGCTGTGCCGCTGCGGGGCTTCCCAGAACAAACCCTTCTGCGACGGCAGCCACCGCGCGGCCGGGTTCAAGAGCGGTTGATCCGATTCCCAGGGCGTTGCCCTGGGCTGGTATGTTCGACCCCGTTGGGGTCAGCGTGCCGGCCGTAGGGTGGACAAGCGATAGCGCAGTCCAGCGAATCCCGCGCCGTCGCCGCCGTTGGTGGACTGCGCTGGGCTTGTCCGCCCCACGATGTCGCGTGGCCGGAAATATGGCCTAGGCCCGCGTCGGCCAGGTGTCGGCTGCGCCGTCAGACGCCTGGCGCCACCGCTGCCAGCAGTTGCAGGTAGGCCGGCGTGGCGGTCTCCGGCGCGGGGAGGGTGAAGGGGTCCTCGCCAGGGTAGAGGCGCGCGCGCTGGCCGGTGCGCAGGATGCCGGGGTCGAGACAAGCGACGCGCAGCCGGTGGCTGCCCGCGGACTCTTGGGCAAGCACCTGGGCCAGCCCTTCCAGGCCGAACTTGGCGGCGGCGTAGGCGCCCCAGTAGGCGAGCCCGGTGCGTCCGACCCGGTCGGAGGTGAAGATCACCACCGGGTCCGCGGAGGCGTGCAGGAGCGGCAGGCAGGCCTGGGTGAGCAGGAAGGGGGTGGTCAGATTGATGCGCAGTACCCGCTCCCACTCGGTGGCCTCGTAGTCGGCGAGGCGCGACAGGTAGGGGGCGAAGGCGGCGCAGTGCACCAGGGCATCGAGGCGGCCGAAGGCCTCCCCGACGAGGTCGGCGGCGCCGCGGCAGGCCCGCTCGTCGGCCGTGTCGAGGTTGAGCGGCAGGATGGCGGGGATAGCCCCGCCGGCGCCCTCGATGCGGTCATAGACGGCGTCTAACCCGGCCTCGGGGAGGTCGCTCAGAACGAGCGTGGCGCCGGCCGCTGCCGCCGCCAGGGCGACCGCCCGCCCCAGGCCCTCGGCGGCGCCGGTGACCATTACGATGCGGTCCCGCAGTGGTTGTTCGGTCGTGTCGGTATCCATAATCAGGCGTCGCGCCCGCAAGTAACCAGATAGTTCACGCTGACGTCCGCGGGCTCGAGCCGATAGGTGCGGGTGAGCGGGTTGTAGACCAGGCCGGTCATGTCCAGCGTGCGCAGGCCGGCGGTGCGCACCCAGCGGTCGAGTTCCGCCGGGCGGATGAAGCGGTCGAAGTCGTGGGTGCCCTTGGGCAGCATCCCCAGGAGATACTCGGCCCCCAAGACGGCCAGCAGGTAGGCCTTGGGGTTGCGGTTGAGGGTGGAAAAGATGACCCGGCCCCCGGGGCGCACCAGCCGGGCACAGGCCGCGATCACGGAGGCCGGGTCGGGGACATGCTCCAGCAGTTCCATGCAGGTGACGACATCGAAGCCGGCCGGCCGCTCGGCGGCCAAGTCTTCCGCCGTGATGCGTCGGTAGTCGACGACCACGCCGCTCTCCAGCGTGTGCAGCTCGGCCACCCGCAAGGGCATCGCACCCATGTCGATCCCCAGCACCCGGGCGCCGCGCACCGCCATGCCCTCGGACAGCAGCCCGCCGCCGCAGCCCACGTCCAGGACCTCCCGGTCGGAGAGCCCCGCGGCGCGCTCCACGTAGTCCAGGCGCAGGGGGTTGATGTCGTGCAGGGTCTTGAACTCGCTCTGCGGGTCCCACCAGCGTGCGGCCAGGGCCTCGAACTTGCTGATCTCCTCGGGGTCCACGTTAGCGTGGTGGTCGCTGGGCCAGGCGGTTGCGGTCATGGGTGGGGGAGACCTGAAGTGATGGAGAATTGATTTCCCCTATTCTATATCGAGCGGGTCGGAGCGAAACCGAATAAACTACACGGCTTTTCACGCCGGGGAGACAGCCCACATGTTTGACCAGACCATGACGATCCGTGACTACGACCCGGAACTCTGGGCGGCGATCCAGGGGGAGGAGCGCCGCCAGGAGGAACACATCGAGCTGATCGCCTCCGAAAATTATGTCAGCCCGCGGGTCCTGGAGGCCCAGGGCGGCGTGATGACCAACAAGTATGCCGAGGGCTACCCCGGCAAGCGCTACTACGGCGGCTGCGAGTTCGTGGACTTGGCCGAGCAGTTGGCGATCGATCGGGCCAAGGAACTCTTCGGTGCCGCCTATGCCAATGTCCAGCCCCACTCGGGCTCTCAGGCGAATGCGGCCGTCTACATGGCCCTGTGCCAGCCGGGCGACACCGTGCTGGGGATGAGTCTGGCCCACGGCGGCCACCTGACCCATGGGGCCAAGCCCAACTTCTCCGGCAAGCTCTACCAGGCGGTGCAGTACGGGCTGGATCCGGCGACCGGGGAGATCGACTACGCCCAGGTCGAGCGCCTGGCCCTGGAGCACCGGCCGCGCATGATCATCGCCGGTTTCTCCGCCTATTCGCGGGTGGTCGACTGGGCGCGCTTCCGGGCGATCGCCGATGCGGTCGGCGCCTGGTTCTTCGTCGATATGGCCCATGTGGCCGGGCTGGTGGCGGCCGGGGTCTATCCGAACCCGGTGGCGATTGCGGACGTGACCACTACCACCACCCACAAGACGCTGCGCGGCCCCCGCGGTGGGCTGATCCTGGCGCGCGCCAACCCGGAGGTCGAGAAGAAGCTCTCCTCGCTGGTCTTCCCCGGCACCCAGGGCGGCCCCCTGATGCACGTCATCGCGGCCAAGGCGGTCGCCTTCAAGGAGGCCCTGGAGCCGGCCTTCAAGGACTACCAGCGCCAGGTGGTGCGCAATGCCCAGGCCATGGCGGAGGTCTTCCTGTCCCGCGGCTACGACGTGGTCTCCGGCGGGACCGATGATCACCTGTTCCTGGTCAGCTTCATCGACCAGGGCCTGACCGGCAAGGACGTGGACGCCTGGCTGGGCGCGGCCAACATCACGGTCAACAAGAACGCGGTCCCCAACGACCCCCAGTCGCCCTTTGTCACCAGCGGCATCCGTGTGGGTACCCCTGCCATGACCACCCGTGGCTGCGGCCTGGCGGAGGCCGTCGACCTGGCCGGTTGGATGTGCGATGTGATCGACGGGCGCGGTGACCCGGCGGCGATTGCGACCGCCAAGGCGCGCGTGCTTGCGCTGTGCAAGCGCCTGCCGGTGTACGCGCGCTAGCCGATGCGTTGCCCCTTCTGTGGCGCCGAGGACACCAAGGTCGTGGATTCCCGGCTGGCCGGGGAGGGCGATCAGGTGCGGCGGCGGCGCAAGTGCGAGCTGTGCAAGGAGCGCTTCACCACCTATGAAACGGCGGAACTGAACCTGCCGCGGGTGGTGAAGCGCGACGGCAGCCGGGTGCCCTTCGACGGGCGCAAGCTGCGCGCCGGCATGATGCGGGCGCTGGAGAAGCGCCCGGTGAGCACCGAGCAGGTCGACGCCGCCCAGGCGCGCATCCAGCGGCGCCTGATGTCGGGCGGCGAGTCGGAGGTCCCGGCGCGGCGGGTGGGGGAACTGGTGATGGACGAACTGCGGGGCCTGGACCAGGTGGCCTATGTCCGCTTTGCCTCCGTCTACCGCAAGTTCGAGGACGTGGCCGCCTTCCGCGAGGAGATCGACCGCCTGGAGCGCCAGCCCACGCCGGAGGCCCGGCGCCAACAACTCGATTTACTCGACGCACTGGAGATCAAACCCAAGTGACTGCCACCCGGCTGCGGGCGACCCCGGTGCGCGACACCGACTTTGGCCCCATGGCCCGGGCGCTGCAGCTCGCCCGCCGCGGGCTCTACACCACCGACCCCAACCCGCGGGTGGGCTGTGTGCTGGTGCGCGACGGGGCCATCGCGGGGGAGGGGTGGCACCGCTGGGCCGGGCAGGCCCACGCGGAGCGCATCGCGCTGGCGGCGGCCGGCGACGCGGCGCGGGGCGCGACCGCCTTTGTGACCCTGGAGCCCTGTTGTCACCAGGGCCGCACCCCGCCCTGCACCGAAGCCCTGATCGAGGCCGGCGTCGCGCGCGTGGTCTGCGCCATGCGGGACCCCAACCCGCTGGTCTGCGGTCAGGGGTTGGAGGCGTTGCGGGCGGCCGGGATCGCGGTCCAGGTCGGTCCCCTGACGGCCGAGGCGCAGGCGCTGAACCCCGGTTTCATCAAGCGCATGGAGTCCGGCCGTCCCTACTGCCGCTGCAAGCTCGCCGCCAGCCTGGACGGGCGCACCGCCATGGCCAGCGGGGAGAGCCGCTGGATCAGCTCCGAGGCGTCGCGCGCCGACGTGCAGCGCCTGCGGGCGCGTAGCTCGGCCATCGTCACCGGGGCGGCCACCGTGCTGGCCGATGATCCGTCACTGAACGTGCGCCTGACCGCCACGGACCTGCCCGGGCTGGAGCCGGGGGAGGACGTGCGGCAACCCTGGCGGGTGGTGGTGGACAGCCGGCTGCGGACCCCGCCCGCGGCCCGGCTGCTGGGCCTGCCCGGGACCACGGTCATCGCCTGTTGCGCCCGGGTCGATTCGGAGCGCGGGCTCGCCCTGACCGCCGCCGGGGCGAGCCTCGTGCAGTTCCCGGAGCACTACGCGCAGGTGGACCTGCGTGCCCTGATGGCCTGGCTCGCGGCGCGGGAGATGAATGAGATCCTCTTGGAGACCGGCCCCACCCTGGCCGGGGTGGCACTGACCGCCGGGCTGATCGACGAACTTGTCATCTACATGGCCCCGCACCTGATGGGCGACGGGGCGCGGGGGCTGTTCCGGCTCCCCGGTCTGGAGCACATGGAGCACCGCATCCCGCTCCAGCTCGATGATGTGCGCCGGATCGGGCCGGACCTGCGGCTGCGGTTGCGGCCGGGACGCGGGTGAGTCCGCAACGGGCAGTCGTGCAGATCGTGGGATTTGCGCAGGCGAGCCCTGTTTCCAGACCGGTACACTCGTTGTCGTTGTCGTTGTCGTTGTCGTTGTCGTTGTCGTAATCGTAATCGGAGAAGCAATGCAGTTCGTCCAGCAGGCCGTAGGGTGGACAAGCGAAAGCGCAGTCCACCGAATCCCGCGCCGCCGTTGGTGGACTACGCTGCGCTTGTCCACCCTACGACGCCGGGTGGCCGGAAGTATGACCAAGGCCGACAACGACAACGATTGCGACAACGACAACGACAACGACAACGATTACGACAACGACAACGAGCCCGTCTCCGATTCGATTTGTTCAGCTTATTAGCGAACCGTTCCTAAACTGTTGTTTCGAGTCAGCTATCATGTTTACCGGCATCATCCAATCCGTCGGCGAGATCCGCCGTGTCGAGCCCCGCGGCGGGGACGTGCGACTGACCATCGGCACCGGCAAGCTGCCGATGGCGCGCGCTGCCCTGGGGGACAGTATCGCCGTCAATGGGGTCTGTCTCACCGCCGTGGCCCTGGCCGCCGACGCCTTCACGGCCGACCTGTCGCGCGAGACCCTGCTGCACACCACCCTGGGTGACCTGACCGTCGGCAGCCCGGTGAACCTGGAGCAGGCCCTGACGCTGTCCACCCCCCTGGGCGGACACCTGGTGAGCGGCCACGTGGATGGCGTCGGCCAGGTCCTGGACCGTCAGGAAGACGCCCGCTCCTGGCGCCTGAGCATCGCCGCCCCGCCGGAGTTGGCCCGCTACATCGCCCAGAAGGGTTCGATCTGCGTGGACGGCGTGAGCCTCACGGTCAACGCGGTCGACGGTGCCTGCTTCGACCTCAACATCGTCCCCCACACCCTGGAGCAGACCATCATCGCCCGCTATGCCGGCGGCACCCGGGTCAACCTGGAGGTGGACCTCATCGCCCGCTACCTGGAGCGTCTGCTGTTGGGCGAGAAGGCGGCCACGCCGAGCGCGCGCGGCATCACCCGCGATTTCCTGGCCGAGCATGGCTTTGCCCGCTGATGGCCCTCAAGGCGACGGTCTTCAAGGCGACGGTGCAGATCAGTGACATGGACCGTCACTACTACGAGGCGCACGCACTCACCATCGCGCGCCACCCCTCCGAGACCGATGAGCGGATGATGGTGCGGTTGCTGGCCTTCTGTCTCTACGCCGACCCGCGCCTGACCTTCACCAAGGGCGTGAGCGCGGACGACGAGCCGGACCTGTGGCAGCACAGCCTGACCGGCGAGATCGAGCGCTGGATCGAACTCGGCCAGCCCGATGAGCGGCGCCTCCGCCAGGCCTGCGGGCGGGCGCGCGAGGTCGTCATCATCAACTACGGGGGCCGGGCCTCGGACCTGTGGTGGGAGCAGAACGGCGAGGCACTGCGCCGCCTGCGCAACCTCAAGGTCTGGGCCCTCACCAGCAGCGAGGTGCGCGCTTTGGCGGATCTCGCGGAGCGCAACATGACGCTCAATTGCACCATCGACGGCGGCCAGGTCTGGATCGGCACTGACCAGGTCACCGTCGCCGTCACCCCGAGCGACCGCCTGGGTTGAGGGCGGGCCTCGGGCGTCGTCCCGGACGCCACCCAGGCGCCCCCACCCGGGAGGTCAAGGCTTTACCGTGAAAGTCAGGCCGGGCTCATCCGCGGGGGCCAGGACCCGCCGCGATCCATGTAGGGGCGGGTTTCAAACCCGCCCCTACGGCGGCCCAGGTATGCACCGGGGAGTCCAAGTTACATGGCCGTTACCGTAAACGTCGCGCAGCGACACTGTGGGAGCGGCCTCCGGCCGCGATGGCGCGTCGGAGAACGCGGCGTCTCAGGTTACCCCAGCGTTTCAGGGAACGGCTGGGTCAGTCGAGCGGCGCCGGCCAAAACTCCGGGTTCATGATTTGGTCGAAAGTCCAGGGACAGGATTCCGGGAAATCGCCGATCCCAGTCTCTTTTGCTGCTTGCGAGATGGCATCACCCCATACGACTTCCCACCACTCGGAATCGCTGAGTTTCGCCTTCAAACTGGGGACCTGCTTGAGGTGTAATGTAATCGCCTTGCGCTGATTCCGGACGGTGATTTCCCAACTGGCGCCGCGTCGCTTCGGTTGCAGTTGCCACTTGAGCAGGTGGGACAGAAGCACCGCCATCCGATTTGCCAACTCACGTTGTTCGCTCTTGCCCACGTCTTCGATCTCATCAGCGATATGTTCGATGTCGAGGGCGTCAAAGCAACCGGCCCGGAGCAGCCGCGCCTGTTCGTTGGCCCACGCAATCACGTCGTTATCGTAACTGTTCGGGTTAACCCGCATGGTGCCTCCTATCGGTCGTTGTCTAGTGGGGCGGATGGGGCTTGATCTTCTGAAGAAAACATGCGTTCCTTGCCTCAAGAAACAGCTCGTACAACCGGAGCGCTACGCCATCACCCCGTTGTTGCGCTGCTGCGATCAATTTATGGACCCGAAGCGGCAATGATTCGTCGCGAATGTTTCGGCTGGTGGGAATCCAATCACCTGCATCTGGCGACCAGCGTAGGATCGTTCCATCGCTACCAATTCGGTATTCAAGAAATCGCTGAGAATCCGACATTTTCCCTTGTGGCGTAACCGCATGACCCTGCTCATCGAATATGGACGGCTCATTATAAACGAACTCTATTAGTTCATCAGAAAAATCGCCATAAGCCAAAGAAAACGACTGCCGATCCATATTGTCGTGATCAAGAATATAGAAATTCACACAAGCGGCCACGTCAGAGCAACTCCTGACGAGCCCAGGTTGGCTGTATTTGCACTCAGTAAACACTGCGCTACCGAAGTGGTTGTAGTTTACCGCTTGAAATTGCCGATCAATCCGGTAACAGGAGCTCGTCGCGCAAGCGATCATTGCGGCAAGAATGCGTGCCCTATTTGACATTTTCTACTTCGCGTTGGTAGTATCGAAACATCGCGGCGGCGTTTGCGTGAGACCAACATGGGTCTTTGGATGTCGATGTAGGTCTTGTTGTCTTTTGCGCCGGCACAGAACTGCCATGGCCCTCCCCGTATAGCAATATCATTCGGAGTCAAGAACCCGCACTTGTTGCACTGCTCGTTGCAATAATCGACATAAACATTAACCCAGTTCTTTACGTTAGCTGGCTTCGCTGGTGGGTGACGCATTTTTCGAGCCACCGGGTCCAAAGTCACAACGAGCTCGATGTCGATGTTCTCAACGCTTAGAGCGAGCGCCACGACTAGCGCCGTGTCCCCGCCAAGAGAATGACCGACGAGGCAAATCTTCTGGCCCTTCTCATGCCACTCACGTGCGATATTGCTGATCGCCGATTCGGTTTGGAAGGTACCGTATCCGATATCTTGATCGTCCTCGTGACTCATGTTGTACTGGTAGAATATGCCCTCCAAAACGTTCTTATACACATCGTCCCTTGCTCCCCCAATGAACATCACGAGCGGTTTACACGTCAAGCATTTCTGGACCGCCGTCGCACCCGGTTTCATTTTGTCGGGATGGATGATTGTATAGGTTCCAGTAGAAAGGAATCCTTCGTCTTCGGGCCTGATGACGCCTGTTTCTCCGAGAGCGCCGGTCGTCTCAAGAACTGGTTTGAGTATCCTCCCAAGTGACATAGATTACCCCTGGCTCATGAGGGTGCGAATCTCTGAATTTGCCCGCTTAATCGAGTAATCAAAGAGTTTCCGCGCTTTGTCCGCAGAGTCCGAGGCAATCATGATTCGCACGTAATCATGGAGCGGATCGTCGAGACAGCTCACGCCTAGTACCGCATGATGGAAATTCTGATACCGTTTCTGAAGAGTGCATTGTAATATAGCATTTTTGCAGCCTGTTCGGGTTTTTTGCCATGCCCCTGGTTCGTCCTGCCCCTGTCCTCGTCACCGATCGCGAGCGTCGACAATTGGAGTCGCTCGAGCGACAAGCGACCTGCCCGCAGCAATTGGCCCAGCGCGCGCGGATTATCTTGCTGGCGGGTCAGGATGTCGGTGTGCGGCCGACGGCGGATCAGCTCGGCATCGGTCGCTCCACGGTCCAAGCGTGGCGGCGGCGGTGGGCAGAGAACCCCGACGCGAGCGTCGCTGAGCGGTTGTCGGA
>Ga0247837_1002038_pt1 | contig 39557 bp, 33 predicted proteins | sample LaCtaG_2_FD_187115 | JGI IMG/M metagenome (GOLD analysis project Ga0247837, IMG submission 187115) | Freshwater microbial communities from meromictic Lake La Cruz, Castile-La Mancha, Spain - LaCruzMarch2015_14.5m | ecosystem: Environmental > Aquatic > Freshwater > Lake | place: Spain: Castile-La...
AAAGTGGAACAGGCTCCTTTAGATGGTAAAAAATATCAACGTCAGGTGGCCGGAGGAAGTGGCTCTTTGAAGGCTTCCTGGGCAACTTTACGCCAGGCAGGAGCTACCGTAAGAATGATGATGCTGGCAGCCGCCGCGCAGAAATGGCAGGTTTCAGTAGATAGCCTGAGAACTGAAAATAGCCAGGTACTGGGAAATAATCAAAAGGCTTCCTATGCCGAACTTGCGATAGAAGCGGTGAAACAAGCAGTGCCAACCAAGGTAGTACTTAAAAAACCAAGTGAATTCAGACTATTAGGCAAATCTATTGCCAATGTAGATAATAAAGATATTTTTACGGGTAAAGCCATTTATGGTATTGATATCAAAAAGCCAGGAATGAAATACGCGGTGGTCGCAAGGCCTCCCGGGTTTGGTCAAATACCTGATAAGATAAACGATGCTGCTGCCAAAGCTATTCCTGGCGTTTTCGGCGTTTACCCTTTTGATGACAAAATTGCTATCGTTGCCATTGATACCTGGACAGCCTTAAAAGCCCGCAAAGCACTTGATGTTTCCTGGATTCAAAAGACGGCGGCTGAAAATACCGCTCAGCACGATAAATCGTTGACCGACCTTTTAGCTCAAAAGCCAGCTAAGGCATTTCGGGCAGATGGCGATGCAGAATCCGCTTTCAGTCAGGCTGATAAAATAATTGAAGCTTCCTTTAGCTGCCCTTTTTTACCTCATAATGCCATGGAGCCAATGAACTTCTATGCAGATGTTAAGGAAGGTTCGGCGGAATTAATCGGGCCTTCACAAACGCCTCAGCGTTCTCAAACAAAAGTAGCTGAAATATTAGGACTTCCCGTTGAAGCCGTTACCGTACAAATGACCAGAATGGGCGGTGGTTTCGGTAGAAGATTAAGTTCAGATTTTGCGGAGGAAGCAGCAAAAATTTCCCGTTTAGCTAAAAGCCCGGTGAAAGTTCAATGGACTCGGGAAGACGATATGGCAGGAGGGGTTTATAGACCAGCCTGTAAATATACTTATCGCGCCGCCATAGATAAAAATGGTGATTTTTTAGGCTTTCACGTTAGAGGCGCTGGCCTAAATGTAGGCAATCCTACTCGTGAAAATAATTTCCCCGCCGGAGCCATTCAGCATCTTTTAATTGAAGGCCATAACAAAGAATCTAATGTAACAACAGGACCTTGGCGTGCGCCCGTTCATAACTTTGTGGCTTTTGCCGAGCAATGTTTTCTCGATGAAGTGGCCTTGGAACTTAAAAAAGATCCTATTGATTTTAGAATAAATCTGTTGGATAAAGCTGCCTCAAATCCAGTAGGTAAGTTGGATTATGATGTAAACAGGTTTAAAAAAACCATTCAATTAGTTCGTTCGGTTTCTGGTTGGGACAAGAAAAAAGAGGGCGTTTTTATGGGTTTTAGTGCCTATTTCTCCTTTAGCTCTTACGTTGCCATGGTCGCAGAAGTGGTCCTGGAAAATAATAAACCTGTAATAAAAAAGGTGTATTGTGCCGCCGATTGTGGTATCATAGTGAATAGAAGCGGTGCAGAGAACCAGATTGTTGGAGGTATTATCGACGGATTAGGGCATGCACAATTCGGAAATATTGATATAAAAGATGGGAAATCTCAACAATCAAATTTCGATACTTACAGAATGATAAAGATAAATGAGTCTTTCCCAGTGGAAGTTCATTTTGTGGAAAATGAAATAGATCCTACAGGTTTGGGTGAGCCCGCTTTACCTCCTGCCGCTGCAGCCGTCGCAAACGCCTTTTTTGCAGCAACAGGAAACAGATTATATAACCAGCCTTTTACAGAGGCTAAAAAGAATTTAGGTTGATTTTCTATTCCTCGGGTGAAATAAATTTAATGTTTCTCTAAGGTAGTTGTTATCTAAATGAGTATATATTTCTGTAGTTAGGATGGATTCGTGTCCAAGCATGTCTTGAACCGCCTTTAAATCGGCTCCTCCTTCCAGTAAATGGGTAGCAAAAGAATGTCGAAAAGTGTGTGGGCTTATCAATGGTGATAGCCCCGCCTTTTCTGCCAGTTCCTTCACTATCTGGTAGATAAATATTCTGGAAAGTCTTTTTCCCCGCCTGTTTAAAAATAAAATGTCAGTTTCAGAAGCAGCAATTTTTGGCAAATGTCTCCGCCAGGTAGATAGGTAATATTCTATATAACTAATGGCGTCTTCCCCGATAGGGACAATTCGCTCCTTATTACCCTTGCCGAGCACCCGCAAAAATCCTTCTTTTGGAAAATAATTACTTATTCGTGCATTACACAATTCACTGACCCTTAGCCCTGAAGCATATAAAGTTTCTAAAATAGCTCTATTTCTTGTGCCTGTAGGTTCACTTAAATCAATTTGCTGAAAAAGTTTTTCAATATCCATATAAGACATAACCTCAGGAATTTTTCTATGGATTTTTGGACTTTCAATCAAGTCGGTTGGATTGGAATTTATTTTTTTTTCTAAAAGTAGCCAGGAATAAAAAGTTTTTAGAGCAGAAGTTATTCTTGCCTGTGAAGCATTGGATTGTTTTAAATCGTTTAAAGTTCCAAGAAATACTGCTATTTCTGTTAATTTTGCATCTTCTGGTGACAAAGCAGGCGTGAGGTTTCCCAAAAAGTTAAAGTATTTGTTTAAATCTTGTTTGTAATGCAAGAAAGTTTGATTTGACAATCCTCGTTCCAATAATAAATAAGCTTTGAATCGTTCCAATACTATTTTTTTCTCCATAAATCAGCCCTTTTTGCCGAATTTTTTTATCGAAGTTACTTCATTTTATAAAACAATAAGAAAGGTTCTTATGTTTTGACATTGTTTAATAGTAAAGCTATCATGAAATTTACCCCATTTAACCGGTTATTAAGAATGCTGGAATTAGACCGACAAGACATCATTTATGTTTACGTATATGCTGTTTTGGCGGGAATCATAACATTAAGTTTACCCCTTGGTATTCAGGCTATTATTGGGTTGATTGCGGGTGGAAGCGTATCCAGTGCCTTATTTATTTTACCTTATTATAGACTTCGGGCCAATTGTCAAAATAGTCATCTCTCGTTATACAATTTCTAAGTTATTGGTGTATTAAGAAGGGTTAGCAAAGTGAATTTGATAATAAGCATCTAATTCCTCATAGAAAGCTGCGCCATATTTTCTGATGAGCGCCTCTTTAACAAATTGGAAAACGGGTATCTTAAGGTCTTTACCAAGGGAGCAGGCGGCACTACAAATATTCCATTTCTCGTAATTTAGCCATTCATAGCCAGCAATTTCATTTTTCACTCTGATAGGATAAAGATGGCACGAAATGGGTTTTATAAAATGCGTTGCTCCAGCCAGATAAGCTTTTTCAATGCCACATTGGGCAATGCCCAATTCGCTGTAAGTTAAATAGGCACAGGCAGCATTATTCAACAATGGCGTACCCCATTCATCTACCTGTTTGTAGTAGGTATATTTTCCTTTATTTTCAAGAACTTCCTGACCTTCGACACTGAGAAAAGGCTTAATGGAGAGATAGATATCATCGAGAATTTGCTTTTCTTCGTTTGTAATGGGCGCACCAAAATCTCCTTCCCAGCAGCAAGCACCTTTGCATGCATTTAGGTTACAGACAAATTTTTCTGAAACAACTTCATCACTAACTAAAATATCTCCAATAACAACCATTTTTTAGTGCGTTTATTTTATTTTAATTTCCCAAATGTAAGGGGAATTTGGTACATTTATCGCAAAAAGAACCTAACTGTATTTTAATGGATACCTTGAAACAAAAATTCTTCGAAAAAGCTACGGCACTTCGGGGAGAAATAAAAACCATCTTAAGCAATCACGGCGAAGAAAAGGTGGATGAAGTAACACTTAGTCAGGTATATGGCGGGGCAAGAGGGATTATATCAATGATATGGGAGCCTTCCTTGCTCGATCCTATAGAAGGAATTCGCTTTAGAGGCTTCAGTATTACAGAATTACGCGAAAAATTACCCAAAGGCGAAAATGGTACTGAACCTATGCCGGAAGGTCTTTTCTGGCTTTTGCTTACTGGTGAAATACCTGATATTTCTTCCGTTGAATGGTTATGCGAAGAGTGGAGGAAAAGAGCCGTTGTACCGGAGCATGTATTTAAAGTATTAGATGCTTTGCCCATAGAAACGCATGCGATGACTCAATTTTCAATTGGTATAACGGCGCTTCAAACAGAAAGTATTTTTGCTAAGCGCTACGAGGAAGGCATGCGTAAAGATGAATATTGGGATGCTGTTTATGAGGATACGATGAATCTAATAGCTTGTGTTCCGCAGATTGCCGCCTATATTTATAGGAAAAATTATCACGGAGGTGATTATATACTTCCCGACAACAAACTTGATTGGGCGGGCAGTTTTGCCCATCAATTGGGCATTGAAGACCCTGCTTTTAAATCATTAATGAGATTATATCTCACTATTCATGCCGATCATGAAGGGGGTAACGCTTCTGCACATACCACTCATTTGGTTGGTAGTACCTTGAGTGACCCTTATTTATCTCTTGCTGCAGGAATGAACGCATTGGCAGGTCCCCTTCACGGTCTGGCCAATCAGGAGGTAATCGGTTGGATTATGGATATGCTTAAAGAGCTGGGGACGGAAGAACCTACCGAGGAAGAAATTATAGCCTACGTAAAAAAGACATTAGCTTCAGGTCAGGTCGTTCCGGGGTATGGTCATGCCGTCTTAAGAAAACCTGATCCCAGGTTCATTGCCCAAATGGAGTTTGCTCAAAGGAATATTTCTAATGATCCGCTCGTAAATGTAGTATGGAAAATTTATCGCGTGGTTCCTCCAATATTGGAAAGTTTAGGTAAAATAAAGAATCCGTGGCCTAATGTAGATGCTCATTCAGGCGCTTTGTTAGTCCATTATGGATTAAAAGAACACGGATTTTACACCGTTTTGTTCGGTGTTTCAAGAGCTATAGGCGTTTTGGCTGCCCTTTGCTGGTCAAGAGCACTGAATTTCCCATTAGAAAGACCCAAATCGATCACTACAGAATGGGTAAAAGAGTTTTTAGCGAAAAAAAGTAATTAATAACTAACAAACCATAGTAAAAATGATAGCATATCCTGATGATTTGTATTATACACGGGAACATGAGTGGATACGTGTAGAAGATAATATAGCCATGATAGGTATTACCGATTTCGCACAAAGTGAGTTGGGCGATATAGTTTATGTCGAAGTAGAATCAGTAGGGGATACCCTTGAGAAAGAAGCTATTTTTGGCACTGTAGAAGCCGTAAAAACTACCTCCGACTTGTTTATGCCAGTAAGTGGGAAGGTACTGGAGTTCAACACCGACCTCGATTCAAGCAATGGTGATAATCCGGCACTGGTAAATCAGGACCCTTATGAATCAGGTTGGATTATTAAAATAGAGATGACTAATCCCGAAGAATTGGAAGAACTTTTAAGTGCTGCTGAATATCAAAAATTGGTGAAATAATTTTTTTTTTTGCCGGATACACCTTTTTTTTGAAAATGTTCATCTATCTTTAAACTATTCCTAGGAATAAATAATTTTTTACCGTCTTAAATTTGTTAGTATGGCTATTGAAGTATCAGGCACAATGGTCTTGTATTCCCTCTTAGCGCTTACTTTACTCACTGTGGGTATCGTATTTGTAGCACGCTACTTAATGTCTAAGTTGAATGGAGGATCATTGAATGAAAAGTACAGCAAGCAGGCTGCGACAGGAACCTCATCGAACCGCGCTAAATTCGCTGAAGCGGATGTGTTCAAGATGAGTAGTTCCTTTTTCAACTACGGCTTAGTTGTAGCACTTGGTATCACTGTTTTGGCTTTAGGTCTAACGGAATATGCTGAGAAGGTAGCTGGTGGAGATAATTTCGTCATGATTGAAGAAGACATCGAGATGGAACCTCCGCGTACTGCCGAACCACCACCTCCACCACCACCTCCGCCACCACCAGTGATTCAGGAAGTTCCCGATGAAACTGTTATGGAAGAAGATGAACCAGATTTCGTCGATCAGTCGGTTGAGGCAGACGAAGTTGTTGAGGCACCTGTTGTTAAAGCACCTCCACCACCTCCACCACCGCCACCTCCACCACCAAAAGAAGATGAAGAAATCTTCATGGTTGTTGAGGATATGCCCCTTTTCCCTGGTTGTGATACAGAAAAAACAAAAGAGGACAAGAAAAAATGTTCGGACAGAAAAGTGTTTGAATTCGTTTTCAAAAATCTTAAGTATCCTGTTATTGCCAGAGAAAATGGTATCGAAGGTACCGCTGTAGTTCAATTTGTCGTCGATAAAGACGGCACCGTTAAGGACGTTTCTGTTCTTAAGGAAATTGGCGGTGGCTGCGGCGAGGAAGCATCTCGCGTGGTGAATACCATGAATGAGTCTGGAATTAAATGGACACCTGGTCGCCAAAGAGGAAGACCCGTGAAAGTTCAGTTCCGTCTTCCAGTAAGATTTAAACTTCAGTAATCGTTTATCTTTTGTTGAAGTTAAAAATGGTTGTTTTGCTTAGGTAGAACAACCATTTTTGTTTTTATAAAACATGTTTATCTCTATTGCGTTTTGTTATTTTAAGCCAATTAATTCTGTACCATGCCACAAAAATTAATTTTGTTCAGTCTGCTGATCGCTTTACTAGCCGTCCCTATCGTTTCGTTTGGTCAAGATCAAAAGTTGGCGCAACAATATTTTGCCGATGGCGATTATGAAAGAGCGATGGTGCTGTTCAAAAAATTGGTAGAAACAACACAGGGAAATACCTATTTTATGGAAAGGTATGTAGATTGTTTGTTTCAATTGAAGAGATATACAGAGGCCGAAAAGGTTTTAGTCAAAGAATTAAGAAAGAAAACTTCAGATCCTATTTTTAATATCTCCCTCGGTCAGGTTTATGAAAAACTGGATGATGCCGCCGCCGCTACACAACAATTTCAGTTAGCCATCAATAGAATGAGTCCTGAGCGCTTTTTTATCGTTCGGATTGGAAATACCTTCACTAATCTAAATCAATTGGATTGGGCTATCAAAACATACGAAAAAGGGGCTATCATACTAAATGATAATCTCGTTTTTTCTTACTATCTGGCGGACCTATTCAGGAGAAAAGGGGATGGTCCTAAAATGATTAATCAATATTTGAATGTTGTATCCAGTCAAGCGGATAGAATGGATAATATTCAAATGATTTTTCAGCGGTATTTATTAAAAGAGGATTATAAGGAGCTTAAAAAGCAGATTTACGAGCGCATCCAACTACAACCCGATGCTATCGTGTACCCGGAATTACTTATTTGGTTGCTACTTCAGGAAAAGGATTTTTCAGGTGCTTTCCGTCAAGTGAAAGCGTTAGATAGAAAGTTAAAGGAAAATGGCACCCGCCTATTTCAATTTGCTAATATGGCGGCAAATGAAAATGACTATAATACAGCGATTGAAGCATTTGATTATATCGTTGACGTGAAAGGGGTGAACTCTGGATTTTATCTGGAGGCTAAAATTGAGGGTTTGCGTTGCAGGAGGAATAAACTGCTCGAAGAATCCAATCTGTCAACGGCCTTCGTAGCTGATCTTAAATCAAAGTATTTGTCCTTTATAAATGAATTGGGTAGAAATAGAAATACAGCTACCGTTCTCATTGATCTCGCCGAATTAGAAGCGTATTATTTAAATGATTTAAATAAAGCGATTGAATTATTAACAGAGGTCATAGGTTTCCCATCCCTAAATCCTCGCATTCAAGCGTCTGCTAAACTTGTTTTAGGCGATTATCAGTTGATGAACGGTGAAATATGGGAAGCAACCCTGTTATATTCTCAGGTGGACAAGGCTTTTCAAGATGATTTATTAGGACAGGATGCCCGGTTTAGAAATGCCAGGTTGTCCTATTACACAGGTGATTTTACCTGGGCTCAATCTCAGTTTGATGTATTAAAGGCCTCAACGTCAAAGTTTATCGCTAATGATGCATTAGATTTGTCTGTTTTTATATTAGATAATTTAGGACTTGATACCACACCGGAGCCACTGAAAAATTATGCAAAAGCTGAATTGCTCAGTTTTCAAAATCAAACAAAAGAGGCTTTTGCTGTTTTAGATAATATACTCAGAACTTATCCGGACCATAGTTTGGTGGACGATATCTGGTATTTGAAAGGAAATATTTTCAGGAAGGAGAAAAAATTTGCTGAAGCCATTGCTTTTTATGAAAAAACGATAGCGTCAGACCCGGAAAGCATTAGAATAGATAATGCCTTATTTGCCTTAGGAGAATTATACGAAAGTAAAGTAATAGATAAGGAAAAAGCACGTGCTTGCTATGAGCGTATATTCATAGAGTTCACAGATAGTTTATATGCCGTTGAAGCCCGAAAAAGATACAGGTTACTTCGTGGGGACAAAATACAATAGTAGTATAAATTGTCTTTGTAAAAATATAAAAGCTAATAAACATTTTACTTTAAAGAAAATGTTTATTAGCTTTTACAGCAAACGGGCATTTGTGTAGATGAATGAAGTCATAATAACCTTAATAGGATAGCGATGACTTTATCCATCTGTGTCAAATATAAAAAGGATTATTTAGTATGTGTATCGTCAGAAACAGTCAGCTTGTGACGACCCTTTGCACGACGATTAGCAAGTACCCGGCGTCCATTTTTAGAACTCATACGGGAACGAAATCCATGTTTATTTACGCGTTTGCGTTTTGATGGTTGGTAAGTACGTTTCATTGCTGTTATTTTTAAGCAATATGCTAAATTAATTCAAAATGTTTGCAAAAGTATAATTTTTTTACAAGAAACAAAAATCTAAACGGTCATTATTTCTTTTTCCTTTGCATCTAATAGCTCATCAATTTTTTTAATGTGCTTATCAGTGAGTTGTTGAACGGTTTCCTCTCGTTTTTTTCCTTCATCTTCAGAAAAACCATCTTTCACAGCTTTCTTGATACCCTCCATAGCTTCCCTTCTGGAAGAGCGGGAGCTAACTTTAGCATCTTCGCCCAGAGCCTTTGATTTTTTAACTAAATCTCGACGACGTTCCTCCGTTAGAGGGGGGAATGATAAACGCACTACTTCACCGTCATTCATAGGTGTTACGCCGAGATTTGCCTCAAAGATAGACCTTTCAATAGGCGCTAACATAGACTTTTCCCAGGGTTGGATAACGAGAGACCGCGCATCGGATGTTGAAATATTAGCTACTTGATTCATAGGCGTTGGTGTGCCATAGTAGTTCACCAACAAATCTCTGACAATTGCCGGCGTAGCTTTGCCCGTTGTGATTTTCCCTAACTCTTTATTGAGGTGATCCAACGCTTTTTCCATGGCTTCTTCAGCCGTTTCCACTAAAAAATTTACTTCTTCCAACATAGCTGTATGGATTATTACCAGAATTAAAAATAATTTCTTTTTGCCCGGTTAGTCATTGGAAGATCCAAAGAAACGAAGAGCGAAATACAATAACATCACTAAAGCAGAAAATGCAGCGGATACATAAGTCATAGCAGCCCACCATAATGCGTCCTTAGCTCCTTCTTGTTCTGCTCCATGGGTTATGCCAGAGTGATTTAACCACACCAGGGCTCTTTTGGAAGCATCAAATTCTACAGGTAAGGTTACTAAGCTAAACACCGCTGTTACTAAAAAGGTAAGCATGGTGATAAACAAAATAGTTTGATTGCCACCTGATCCAAATAAACCAAGAGCCAGCATTAAAAGCCACTGTTGCAGCGATGACGCAATATTTACTATAGGCACCACTGCTGAACGCATGGTTAACCAGGCATATGCCTGGTTGTGTTGCACGGCATGACCGCATTCGTGTGCTGCAACGGCCGCAGCAGCGATGGTTCTACCATTAAATACATCGGGACTAAGATTGACAACTTTAGACATTGGATTATAATGGTCTGTCAACATGCCATGCCCTTCCTCTATGCGAACATCATGAATACCATAATATTTGAGCATATTTTCAGCTATTTCGCGCCCAGATAATCCGGAGCGAATACCAATCTGGCTGTAATGCCTGAATTTATTTTTTAATTTTTGGCTGATAATAAAACCAACCAATGATAATAAACCTGCTAAAATAAAATATCCCATGGTTTGAATTTTTTAGGATTATAACGTAATTCCTTAAAATTTAGTTTACATTATATTCAAGATATATGGTCGAAACCCGTGTAGGGAATCAACGCTTTAGGAATGACAATACCCTCGGCTGTTTGATTATTTTCCAACAAAGCAGCTACGATGCGGGCTAAAGCCAAAGCACTTCCATTTAGCGTGTGCGCAAGTCTTGATTGTTTGCCGTCTTTAAATCTCAATTTCAATCTATTGCTTTGAAATGTTTCAAAGTTTGAAACAGAACTTACTTCCAACCATCTTTTTTGTCCGGCGGAATACACCTCAAAATCATAGGTTAAAGCTGAGGCAAAAGACATATCTCCACCACATAAGCGCAATATTCTGTAAGGTAGTTCCAATTTGTCTAAAATCTGACTAACATGCTGAATCATTTGATCAAAAACCTCATAAGAGTTATCAGGATGAGCGACTTGAACAACTTCAACCTTATCAAATTGGTGAACCCGGTTTAATCCTCTGACATGCGCGCCGTAAGAACCAGCTTCTCTTCTGAAACAAGGGGTATAACCGCACATTTTCACAGGAAGTTTCGCGGCGTCCAGGATAACGTCACGTAAAATATTTGTTATAGGTACCTCAGCGGTTGGGATAAGGTAAAGGTCATCTTTGGCTACATAGTACATTTGCCCTTCTTTATCGGGGAGTTGCCCAGTGGCTGTGGCAGATGCTTCATTGACCAATAATGGCGGCATAATCTCCTCATAACCAGCATTTACGGCTTCATCTAAAAAAAACTGAATGAGTGCCCGTTGTAATTTTGCCCCTTTGCCACGGTAAACAGGAAATCCACTACCGGTAATTTTTACGCCCAGTTCTAAATCGAAAAGGTTATATTTTTTAGCTAAATCCCAGTGAGGCAGTGACTGTTCATTTAAAACAGGAAGCTCAGCAGCCCACGCTTGAAATACCTCATTATCATCAGGCGTTTTACCTTGCGGTACGCTGGCATGGGGTAGATTGGGAATCAAATAAAGTAAACCATCCAGGTCTTTTTCGATATTCCCTAAAAGCAGCTCCAATTCGACCGTTTTGTCTTTTAGGGCATTTACTTTGACTTTAATAGCGTCAGCCCCTTCTTTATCCCCTTCTTTATAACGTTTTCCTACTTCATCTGAAAATTGATTTCGATCAGTAAGTAACTTCTCAAGTTCGGTTCGCCATTGCTTGCGCTGATCATCGAGCTGAATAATTTCAGCTATTTTTTCAGCAGCATCGGGCACATTTTTTTTGCCAAGACCTTCAATGACTTCAGACTGATTTTGACGGATAACGCTAATTTGCAACATAACTTTACTTTCCTTTTTCTCTCTAATGAACTTTAAAGAGTTCTTTTTTTCTCTTTTTTTAAAAAGAATTTAACTTGTCAGGTAAATTTTTTGCAAAGATAATACTTAGTATAAAAAATTAATCTATTTTTGTCTCATTGTTTCCTTATACGTGAAGGAAATCTATAATTCACCCTGTTTTTTCCTTTCATCAAAAATTAGCCCTTAAAATTGGCTTCCTCTTTTAGATATTTGTTTGGTAAAAATAATATATCATTTTCTTACAGGAAAGGAAAATTACAGTTCTATTAATTATTCTGTATGATTCGACGAGCGAATCTCCTATTTTTTTAAAGTTTTATTCATGCAATACGACATTGTCCAACTCAATGAGATGTTGGTACCCGAATTACGCGATTTAGCGGAAGAAATGCGAGTGCCAGGATTCAAAAAATTAACCAAAAAAGAGTTAGTTTATAAAATTCTCGATCAACAAGCCCTAACAGGTGTTGCAACAGAAAGAGATGTTAATCATCCGGTAACTCCTTCTGTTAATCCAAAACCAGAACAATTCCGAATTGATTTTGATAAGGTGGAGGAAACATCCATTCCAAAACTTGTGGTTCCACCAGTTATGTCTAAGGAACAGGACGTTATTTCAGATAACACGCCATCTCAATCTCAGGAAGAATCTACGCCAAACGAAGAGGAAAAGCGGGAAACTCCCAGAGAATTAAATAGAGTCAGAAGGGTTAATCCTGTCCAGGAATCTTTACCTGTGACGGATAATAAACCGAATAGACGTGAATTTCCCAGCGTTCGTCGAAGTTCATCAGGCAGGGATGCTAACCCCGAAGGCAATAATCCTAATTTGCCGGATAAAAGGGATTTTTCAAGCCCCAGAAGGAATGTCGATGTTAATCCTCCTGAAAATAAATCGTTGGAAATTGAAAATGATGGCAGGAAAAACTTAGCATCTAAAGAGTTGTGGGACAAGCCTGGAGCTGCTGAAATTGCGCCTATTCCCGAAAATATGGAGGCTGAGAACAGAAGGATTCTCAGGAAAAGAAGAGAAGATGGTGAAATTCAAAGAACTGCCCCGGTGCCTGTTCAAAGACCAGCCGTTATTCTTAGAGATAACAGGCCTCCTTTAAGAGATAACAGGAAGCCATTGCTGGATGCAAATAATCAGGAAGCTCCTATCCAACAGCCGCCAGTTAATCCACCAGCACCGCCGGCGCCGCCAGTGATCAGGTTCGAACCAGAATTGGATGGAATTATTGAAAGTGAAGGAAGTTTGGAAATGATGCCAGATGGTTATGGATTCTTGCGCTCCTCTGATTATAATTATTTGTCTTCACCAGATGACGTTTATGTTTCTCCTTCTCAAATTAAATTGTTTGGTTTAAGAACAGGGGATACCATCAAAGGCACTTTAAGGCCACCAAAAGAAGGTGAGAAGTATTTTGCACTGCTAAAGGTGTCTAAGATAAATGGTACCAATCCGGAAAATATAAAAGAAAGAATTCCTTTTGATTATCTAACACCGCTTTTTCCTACAGAGAAATTCAAGCTCACCGCTTCATCTTCAGGAAAAGATATGGGAAATAGAATGATCGATTTGTTTACGCCTATCGGAAAAGGTCAGCGTGGTCTCATTGTCGCTCAACCCAAAACAGGTAAGACCTTCCTTTTGAAAGATTTGGCAAACGCAATCTCTAAAAATAATCCTGAATGCTATATTATAGTTCTTCTTATAGATGAACGCCCCGAGGAAGTTACCGATTTTAAAAGAAGTGTAAATGCTGAAGTTATCGCTTCCACTTTCGATGAACCCGCTGATAATCACGTTAGGGTAGCTAATTTAGTTTTAGAGAAGGCTAAACGCTTAGTGGAAAGTGGCCATGATGTTGTGATAATGCTCGATTCAATTACTCGTTTAGCAAGAGCCTATAATACAGTTGCTCCCGCAAGTGGAAAAGTTCTCTCGGGTGGGGTAGAAGCCAATGCGCTCCATAAACCAAAGAAATTTTTCGGTGCAGCCAGAAATATTGAAGGCGGTGGATCGCTGACTATCCTTGCCACAGCGCTTATAGATACAGGTTCAAAAATGGATGGTGTCATTTTCGAAGAGTTTAAAGGTACAGGTAATATGGAACTTCAACTCGACAGAGGTTTGGCAAATAAGCGAATGTTCCCTTCCATCGATCTTACAAAATCATCCACGAGACGCGAAGATTTGTTGTTAGACAAGGAAACGCTTCAGAGAATGTTTATTCTTAGGAATCATCTGGCAGATATGAAACCCGAGGAAGCAATGGATTTTCTTCGTAAACACATGGTTGGAACAAAATCAAATGATGAATTTCTTTCGTCTATGAACGGCTAATTTCGTGGTAAAACAGAATAATTTATTGGAAATGCAGTTTCTATAGAATAATTTCTTAATTTAAACCATTGTTAACTATGCCGAGATGTTTAAACCTTACCCGTTTACATTGGAATGTAAGAAAATGATGTTGTTTATACGTTTGAATTTTGTTCTTCTTGTCTATCTCTTCGCTCATTTTCAACTAAGAGCTCAAGAAACTGATTACGTGCCAAATGAGTTTTTAGTTCAGTTTAACCCTGAGACATCAGCAATAAATTGGTTTAACTCGCTTGCTTTAGAAAAAAAAGCATCGGGCATTTCTAACGTAAAAATACTTTCTGAACCACTTAATATTTATCAGTTAAATATTAATCCTTCCTTAATATCTGAAAATGACGCCTTTCGTTTTTTGAAACAACAGCCTGATATCAGATTTGTACAAAGAAATCATTACATAAAGTTACGGAGCGTTATTCCTAATGATTCCCTGTTTTCTCAGCAGTATTATCTACAAAATAATGGACAAAACGGAGGTTTGGTTGGTCTGGATATAAAAGCTGTCGAAGCTTGGAATGTAACCCAGGGCGGCGTTACCCCAAGCGGTGATTCCATTGTTATTTGCGTTATAGATAATGGTGTGGATATAAATCATCCCGATCTGAAAGATAATCTCTGGGTAAATCAGGCGGAAATTCCTAATAATAACAGAGATGACGACGGAAACGGTTACATAGACGATTATCTGGGGTGGAATGTTGACTTTAAATCGGATGAAGTCAGTTATATTAATTTTCATGGTACCCCTGTAGCTGGCTTAATTGGAGCGACAGGTAATAATAAAATGGGTGTTTCTGGCATTAACTGGAAGGTCAAGCTGATGGTTGTAACTTCCCAGATTGCCAATGTTCTATCAGAAAGTAGAGCGATAGAAGCTTATTCTTATCCTCTGGTTATGAGGAAATTGTATAATGAATCAAAAGGTAGGAAGGGGGCTTTTGTTGTTGCAACCAATACCTCCTGGGGAATAGATAAAAGAAAACCAGAGGATTTCCCTATTTGGTGTAATTTTTATAATGCGCTCGGTGATGCAGGTATTTTAAACGTCGCGGCAACCATTAATCAAAGTATCGATGTGGATGTTTCCGGAGATATTCCTACCACTTGCCCAAGTGATTTTATGATCTCGGCAACAGCTATTTCAGATAAAGGGGAACTGAGATACGGTTATGGTAAAACCTCCATAGATATTACCTCTCTGGGCTTTAATTTATTAACTACAGCCGATAAAGGTGGTTATGCCAGACAAAGCGGTAATTCTTTCGTCTCACCTCAAATTGCCGGAGCCATTGGGCTTCTTTATGCTTCTCCCTGTCCAACTTTAGCAGTATTATCTCGTAATGATCCTGCCGCCGCCGCAAGGTTAGTCAGAAAGGCTCTGATGGGCGGTGTAACTGTTTTGGATAGTTTGGTGAATAAAGTGAGTTCCGGCGGCGTGCTTAATATGGAGAAAAGTATCCGCTTTCTTTTAGATAGCTGCGGTAAATGTCCTCCAATTGCTAAAATTGAAGTAGCTAATGTATCTACTACCGAAGTACAATTATCATGGATTTCAAATGATAGTATTAAAAATATAAATTTATTTTTTAGAAAAATGGGAGATACCTCCTGGATGTCTCTGCCAAATAATAAGAATCCTTTATCTATTGCCGGATTATTACCATGTAATGATTATGAAATATCATTGAACAGGACTTGTCTCAATGGGGAGAATCCTGCGGGTCAGTCGGTGGTTTTTAAAACAGACGGGTGTTGTAAAAATCCAGCCAAGATTGAATCCGTAAGTGTCGGAAATACTGAATTTGTGTTAAAGTGGGAAAAGGTGACTGCAGCAACAGCCTATGTTGTGCGCTGGAAATTATCAAAAGATTCTCTTTCTTCTGCTTGGCAAACCTCGCAAGTATCTCAAAATGGTGCGTCGATTCGTGGATTATCATCTTGCTCAGAATATGATGTTCAGATTAGAAGTTTGTGTGCTTCAAATCAAATACCTTTTAGTAGCTCATTTAAGTTTAAAACGACAGGTTGTGGAAATTGTCTGGAGAAAAATTATTGTATTCCTAAAGGAATAACCATTGTAAGTGCAGAAAATGAATGGATTTCACAAGTGAAAATAGGCGATTTTGTCCATTTATCAGGTAAAGACGGTTACGGAGATTTTACCAGGAAAAATGGACCTACATTAAAACCTGGTGTTTCATACCCTTTAACCTTAGAACCAGGGTATTTAAATACAGCTTACGATGAATTTTTTATCGTTTGGATCGACCTTAATCAGGACGGATCATTTACAAATGAAGAAGAATTATATAATTCAGGTTCACCTAAAAAAGGGATAGTTAACTCCATTCTGAATATTCCTGTTTCCACCACATTGGGCTCTACCCGCATGCGTGTAGTAATGAAGTATCGGCAAGAGCCGGGAGCATGTGTTTTTCCTGTTGAATTTTTTGGAGAGGTAGAAGATTTTTGTGTGAATTTCAGCCAATCTGTGAATACCCAGCCTATCATTCCGGCGGCTAATATTATGGTATTTCCTAATCCTAATGAAGGTGCATTTACAATAAACTTCCAGGCAGATCATCTATGGGAATCTATCACCATGATAAATACGATGGGGCAAATTGTTTCTAAAGTTTACTTACAACAGGGAGTAAAAGAGTATCGTTGGGAAGGAAAAAAGATAAATGCCGGGCAGTACACGCTGATTTTTCAAGGGCCGACGGGAATTTACACCCACAGAATATTTATTTTATAGTTTTTTATCAATATTTTCAATCTCGGATGGATCATAATTTCCAAACCATACTTTTAATTTAGTTTTGGCTTGAAGTTTCACGGAATCATTGACATAAGAGGCAATAGCTACTAAGCCTATGCCTAAAACGCCCAGATCGTCAGTATATCCAATGAAAGGAGTTAAGTCGGGAATTAAATCTATGGGAGCAATAAGATACCCCAACACGCCAATGATTATATTCTTGGCCCATGTTGGGGTTTCTTTTCTTTTAAAGGCGTAAAAAAGAAGCAGAGACGAATAAACGGATTGCACGCCTATTTTCTTTGCGTAAGATTGTACCGTGTTCCAGAATTTAGATTCTGAAAAGAACACGGCATATTTCTTGATTCGCGAAAGCATATTTAAAGGATTATTTATTAATCCAATCGTTGTTTAACCTCGGTAATTTCGTAGACTTCAATAATGTCACCCACTCTCATTTCATTGAAATTCTTTATGGACAGACCACATTCCATGCCATTTCTGACCTCTTTAACGTCATCTTTGAAACGTTTAAGAGAGGAAACTTCACCGTGCGTGTTTTCTCTGGTAGGGAACACAATAATGCCATCCCGCACCAATCTGATATGACTATTTCTGCTGATTTTACCTTCCTGAACATAGCAACCAGCGATAGTGCCAATTTTACTAATCTTGTAAATTTCTCTGATTTCCACCATACCTATGACAGTTTCCACTTTGGTAGGTTCAAGCATACCTTCAATGGCCGCTTTAACTTCTTCAATGGCTTCATAAATAATTGAGTAGGTTTTAATTTCAACGCCCTCTTTTTCGGCCAGTTTTCTTGCACCGGAAGAAGGTCGAACCTGGAAACCGATAATAATGGCATCTGAGGCAGAAGCGAGAAGCACATCGGATTCGATGATACCACCCACTGCTTTATGGATTACATTTACCTGAACCTTCTCGATAGATAACTTGATAAGAGAATCGGCTAACGCTTCGATAGAACCATCCACGTCACCTTTAACGATAAGTTTAAGTTCTTTGAAGTTACCAAGGGCTAAACGACGACCTATTTCATCAAGAGAAATACGTTTTGTTGCCCGGGTGGTTTGCTCTCTGGTAATCTGCGCTCTTTTCGATGCAATTTGCCTTGCCTCTTGATCGGAATCTACAACTTTGAATCGGTCACCCGCTTGAGGTGCACCAGTTAATCCTAATACTAATACAGGAGTTGATGGACCAGCCGACTTAATTCGTTGTCCACGCTCGTTCAACAGGGCTTTAACTTTTCCAGCAAATTCACCGGCTACAAGAGAGTCTTTATCTCTTAGCGTACCATATTGAACCAAAAGTTTGGTTACATAACCTCTACCTTTGTCGAGGGAAGCTTCGATAACTGTACCAACAGCGGACCTGTTGGGATTAGCTTTAAGTTCAAGCATTTCTGCTTCCAATAGTATTTTTTCCAGTATTTCAGGAATACCGAGGCCTGTTTTGGCTGAAATATCCTGAGATTGGTATTTTCCACCCCATTCCTCTACCAAAAGATTCATGGAGGCGAGTTCTTGTTTAATTTTTTCAGGTTGAGCACCTACTTTATCTACCTTATTGATGGCGAAGATAATAGGTACGTTGGCAGCCTGGGCATGCGAAATAGCTTCCTTTGTTTGAGGCATTATGCTATCGTCTGCAGCAATGATAATAATGGCAATATCAGTTACTTTAGCACCACGGGCACGCATCGCTGTAAAAGCCTCGTGACCAGGAGTATCCAGGAAGGTGATTTTTTTATTATCACCGATAATCATTTCATAAGCACCAATATGCTGGGTGATACCACCTGCTTCTCCGGAAACAACGTTAGCACTTCTTATGTAGTCAAGGAGAGATGTTTTACCGTGATCCACGTGACCCATCACAGTTACGATAGGCGCGCGGTGAATTAAAAGGGCTGGATCATCTTCGACAACAATTACTTCCTCATCAGCCTGTTCTTCTACAGAAATAAACTCAACTTCTCTGCCAAATTCACCTGCAACGAGTTCAATTATTTCAGCATCAAGGCGTTGATTAATCGAAACGATAACCCCAAGGTTCATACAAACGGTAATCACTTCGGAGATGGGAACATCGAGAAGATTTGACAGTTCCTGAGCGGAAATGAACTCTGTTAACTCTAATTTTCCAGTGAGTTCGTCTTGATCAAGCTGTTCTTGTTTCTCTCTGAAACGATCTCGTTTATCACGCTGAAACTTCTGGCGTTTATTCTTACCACCTCCGGAAAGGCGTGCCATAGTGGCTTTGATCTTATCCTCAATTTCTTTTTTAGATACCTCTTTAGGTTCTTCTCTTCCTGTTGCTGGTCTGTTTGCCGGTGGCCTGTTATTAGGCCCGGCGTTATTGTTACCTGGTGAAGGACGTCTTTGTTGAGCACCACCCTGACCTTGGTAATTTTGTCCACCCTGTCCACCTGTATTAGGTCTGTTTTGCGGATTATTGTTGTTACTATTGTTTTGTTGATTGTTATTGGCACCTTGACCTTGACCCTGATTAGGGTTAGAACCTTGGTTATTACCCTGGCTTTGACCAGTATTTTGTGTATTTGGCGCTCCTTCTCCAGCTACCTTCTTCCGTTTACGTTTGCGTTTACGTCTTGCTTCTTCCGATTCCGGGGAGCCGGGAGTAGCTGGTTTAGCGCCTGCAGCAGGAGGATTACTTCCTGGAGCGGCTGGTTTTGCTGCCGCGGGCGGAGGGGTAGCAGGCTTGCTTCTTCCCCTGTTTTTATCGAAAGAATTGGTATCTATTTTCCCTAAAATCTTTAAACCCCTTAGTTCCGGAGTCTCTGCCCTCATCATATTCCCATCTTCAGAATCTGGTGTAGGTGTAACTTTAGCGGCTGTAACATCAGGTTTAGCGGGAGTATTCAATAAAGAATTTACTACCGTTTTATCCGCAGCAGATGATTTTTTCTCTTTTTCAACCGGAGGTTTTGGAGTAACTTTAGGAACCTCTGCTTGAACTTTTGCTTCAGGTTCGATGGAAGCGGGAGGATTAGCAGGGATTTCAGCAGGTTTTGCAGGAGTTTTAGCTGCTACTGGAGCAACAACTTCAGATTTTTCTTTCTCTTTAGTCCTTTGCTGTAAACGGCTGGAAAGGTCAATTTTACCTAAAACGGTAGGACGCTGCAATTGAATGGCTCCTTCCGGTCTTTCTGGTTTTTCCTCTGCAATGGCCGTTACAACTACTTTAGGGACTTCCGCTGCAGTAACTTCATGTTCCTCCTTTCCGGTTTTCCCCGCACCAAAACTGACTGATTTTGCCTGTTGTTTAATATCTACTGATTTCTGGAACTCTTTTAACAGCTCAGAATACATCTGGTCTGTTATTTTAGCGGTGGGTTTATTTTCCACCTCGTATCCTTTTTTGGCAAGATGCTCAACGAGTGTGGACAAGCCCACGTTCAGTTCCTTTACTATCTGAATAAGTTTCAACGGCATTCGATTTAATACAAATTTGCAGTGCAAAACTACAAAAGAGTTTCGTTAAATTATAATAGGAATTTCATCATTCCTCAAATTCTGCAGCAAGAACGGCTAAAACGTCTTCAATTGTTTCCGTTTCAAGGTCTGTGCGGCGAATTAGTTCTTCTTTGCTTAGGGTTAACACGCTTCTTGCAGTGTCACAACCAATACCCTTCAAGGCATCAATGACCCATCCTTCAATTTCGTCTGAGAATTCTTCTAAATCAACATCGTCGATTTCAAATTCCTCATTGTTTCTAAATACATCAATCTCAAATCCAGTTAATAAACCAGCAAGTTTGATATTTGTTCCCCCTTTACCAATGGCCAATGAAACTTGCTCAGGTTCTAAAAATACCTTTACGTGTTTTTTATCCTGATTTACATTGATTGAGGTCACTTTAGCAGGGGTGAGCGCGCGCTGGATGTACAGTTGTAAATTGTTTGTGTAATTTACAATATCAATATTCTCATTATTTAATTCTCTTACGATACCATGTATTCTCGATCCTTTCATTCCGACACAAGCACCAACGGGATCAATTCTATCATCAAAAGATTCCACGGCCACTTTTGCACGTTCTCCCGGCATTCGAACTATCTTACGAATAGAAATTAATCCATCCTCTATTTCAGGTACTTCCTGTTCCAGGAGTTTTTCCAAAAATAAAGAATCTGTTCTTGAAGCAATAACTGTAGGGTTATTATTCCTCATTTCAACCGATTTGATAACCGCCTTAACCAGGTCACCTTTCCTGTAATAATCGCCTTTAATCATCTCGGTTTTTGGCAAAATAAGCTCGTTTCCCGTCGCATCATCTACAATTAAAATTTCTTTTTTTAGTATTTGATGTACTTCGGCGGTAACTATTTCACCTAATCTGTCATTGTATTTTTTGAACACTTCCTCTTTTTCAAGATCCATAATTCTTGAAATAAGCGTTTGACGAGCGGCCATAATTGACCTTCTGCCAAAATCTTCAAGTTGTAATTGTTCATAACATTCTTCCCCCACTTCGTAATCAGCATCGATAGAAATAGCTTCAGAAATGGAAATCTGGCTTTTCTCATCAGCTACCTCTCCATCGGGTACTATTTCCCTAACTCTCCACAATTCCAAATCACCTTTCTGAGTATTAACAATGACATCGAAATTTTCGTCGGAGCCAAACTTCTTTTTGATTAGGGTACGGAATACATCCTCCAAAACCCTTACCATAGTGGGACGGTCAATGTTTTTACCATCCTTAAATTCTGAAAATGTTTCTACAAGGTTCAACATAATTTTATCCTTTTAAAATGAAACCTTAACGAGTGCGTTTTTGATAGTGTTGAAAGAACACTTTTTCTCAAATGGTGTGTTTACTTTTTTCTTACCTTCTAAAATTTTTTCTTCCCAGACAATTAAAACACCTTCCTCGTCTGTTTCTTTCATAATACCGGTAAACTGACTATCATCATCCAGGGTTAAAACTAACTTTCTACCCAAATGTTTTTTATATTGTCTCGGCAAACTTAGTGGCCGGCTAACACCCGGTGATGAAACCTCCAGGGTGTAGGTTTCCCCTAACCATTTGTTTTCGTCTAATATTCCTTCCAGGAAACGGCTGACTGTGCGACAAACATCAAAATCAACGCCTGTATCACTGTCAATAAATACCTCAACTTTTTGCTTGGCAGATATGCTGATATCCAATAAAAAACAATGATTTATTTCAGGTTCCTGAAATTTTTCTGCCAGTAAATAGCTTAGTTTTTCCTTAATTTCGTCCATAAACATTAAATTGGATTAAAATAAAAAAGAGGGTTATTTCCCTCTCGCTTACTTTTTCCCATTTTTACTCGGCAAAGATAATGAAATATTTTGTTTTTTTAATAAAAATCATATTTTTTGAAATGATAAGCTTCATATTGACGAATATTAGACCCGTATCATTTTCTTTTTTTGAACTTACATATCACTATCTTTGTTTTCCAAAATGAGATGATTTTAAACGGAAATTGGATAATGAACAAAGATACACTTTTACAAAATGCCTTAAAGGGTGAATTTTTATCCCCGGAAGAAGGAGTTTTTCTTTTTGAAAATGTTCCCACCGCAGAATTAATGGAGGTGGGTAACACTATCCGTTTTAAACTCAATCCTGAAAAAAAAGTTACCTGGATCATAGATAGAAATTCAAATACAACGAACGTGTGTGTGGCTAACTGTAAATTTTGTAATTTTTACCGAAGGCCTGGGCACGAAGAATCTTACATTACTTCACTGGAGGAGTATGCAGTTAAAATAGAGGAAACTTTCAGGTTGGGCGGAGAACAATTATTACTTCAGGGTGGGCATCATCCCGATTTAGGGCTAAATTATTATGTTAATCTTTTCAGGGAACTTAAAAAACGATATCCGCTACTTAAATTACACGCTTTAGGACCACCTGAAATTGCCCACATTACTAAATTGGAGGGTTCTACTCATATAGAGGTGTTGAAAGCTCTAAAAGAAGCCGGCTTAGATTCTCTGCCGGGTGCAGGGGCGGAAATATTGGATGATAGGGTCAGAAGGTTGATTTCTAAAGGTAAATGCGGTGCCGATGAATGGTTAGATGTCATGAGGGCAGCGCATAAAATTGATTTGACTACCTCTGCGACGCTCATGTTCGGTCATATTGAAACCAATTTGGAGCGAATGGAACATTTGGTCAAAATACGACAGGTGCAAAGTGAAAAACCCGCGCACGCCAAAGGTTTTATCGCTTTTATTCCCTGGCCTTTTCAAGATGAAGATACTATTTTAAAGAAATTAAAACGGGCCAGAAATGCCTGTACCGGCGATGAATATATTAGAATGATTGCTTTAAGTAGAATAATGCTGCCAAATGTTCAGCATATTCAGGCCTCTTGGTTAACCGTAGGGAAAACAGTAGCTCAGGTTTGCTTGCATTCTGGTGCCGACGATTTCGGTTCCATTATGATAGAAGAAAATGTCGTCTCCGCCGCAGGTGCCCGTTTTCGCTTTACGGCCAACGGTATTCAGGAAGCTATTATTGAGGCAGGTTTTGAACCTCAGTTGAGAAACCAGCAGTATGAATATCGTGTGCTTCCTGAAAATATGGAACAACAAATTTTAAATAGAGAGGAAATGCTGGTTGATTAAAATACACCAATAAATGACATCTAATGAGGTTTGACAATGCAGAAGAATCTATAACCTATATTCGGTCTAAAACAAATTTTGATCCTGAATTCGGTTTAATTCTTGGGACGGGTTTGGGGAATCTTTCCGATGAAATAGAGGTAGTGCAACAGTTTGATTACGCTGAAATTCCCCATTTTGCCATTTCAACGGTCGAAAGTCATAAAAGTAAACTCATTTTTGGATTTCTGGCGGGTAGAAAGGTGGTGGCTATGGCTGGCAGATTCCATTATTACGAAGGATATTCTGCGGCGGAAGTTACATTTCCTCTCATTGTTTTGAAAAAATTGGGCATAAAAAGATTATTTATAAGCAATGCGGCCGGTTCCGTAAATCCCTCCATTTATGCAGGTGATCTGGTGCTTGTCCGCGATCATATTAATCTTACCCCCGATAATCCACTTCGGGGACTAAATGATGAAAGGCTTGGCCCTCGTTTTCCCGATATGTTACATGCTTATGACCATGAGGGTAATAAAAAAGTACTGGCATTGGCCTCAAAACTAGGTATAAATCTCTATGAGGGCGTTTATCTGGGTTTACAAGGTCCAAATATGGAAACGCCGGCTGAATATAAATTTGCCCACATTATTGGTGCCGATGTTCTGGGAATGTCCACCGTTTCAGAGGTTATCATGGCAAAATATTTATCTTTACCTCTTTTCGTATTCTCCATTGCAACAAACAGGTGTTATCCTTTAGACGAAATAGGGGTTTCAACGGTGGATGAGGTAATAAAAATGGCTCAGAAATCAGGTGTTACCTTATCAAAACTCATCAAGGAAATTCTCCTGACACTATAATTACGTTACTATGTTGGCAAAACGAATTATCCCTTGCTTAGATATTAAGGATGGTAGAACAGTTAAGGGCGTGAATTTTGTAGATCTTAAAGATGCCGGTGATCCGGTGGAACTTGGAAAAAAATATTGCGATGAAGGGGCAGATGAGCTTGTCTTCTTAGATATTACCGCAACCCACGAGAAACGGAAAACATTAGCCGCTTTGGCGAAAAATATTGCTCAACATCTGAATATTCCTTTTACTATCGGTGGTGGAATATCTTCTGTGAACGATGCTTCCTATTTACTTGAAGCAGGAGCGGATAAGATTTCTATAAATTCTGCCGCAGTTAAAAACCCGGATCTCATTAATCAATTGGCAGATACTTTTGGAAATCAATTTGTTGTCGTTGCCATCGATGCCAAACAAATAAACGGTAAATGGTTCGTTTTTTTAAACGGTGGCCGCCTGCCTACTGATATCCCTCTCCTTCAATGGGCAAAAGAAGCTGAAAATAGAGGGGCGGGTGAGATATTGTTCACCTCCATGGATCACGATGGTACTAAAAATGGATTCGCTTGTCAAGCCTTAGCTGAAATGTCCGATCTGGTAGGTATTCCCATTATTGCCTCTGGCGGTGCAGGAAATATCGATCATTTTTCAGAGGTTTTTACCATTGGTAAAGCTGATGCGGGTTTGGCTGCTTCTATTTTTCATTTCAATGAAGTCAACATTCCGGAACTTAAGCAAGCGCTTAAAAGTAGTGGGATTTCTGTAAGATATTAATAACTTATAATGCAAACTAATTCTCTCGCAATACCCGATTTTTCGAAAAATGAGCTTGTCCCAGCTATTATTCAAGACGTAAACACTGGGGTGGTACTCATGTTGGGGTATGTCAATGAGGAAGCTTTCAAAGTAACGCTGGATACTTCAAAAGTAACTTTCTTCAGTCGGTCTAAAAATAGATTGTGGATGAAAGGGGAGTCCTCAGGCAATATTTTACATCTTAAAAGTTGGCACCTCGATTGTGATGCTGATACCTTGCTTTTTTTTGTAGAACCAACAGGGCCAGTTTGTCACACGGGGGAAGATACCTGCTTTTCTTTGCCAAATAAAAAGGCAGACTTTTTAAAAACTTTAGAAAAAATAATTAATGATAGAAAATCTGAGGCTCAGTCAAGTTCCTACACTGCCTCTCTCTTTGCAAAAGGCATAAATAAAATCGCCCAAAAGGTAGGGGAAGAAGCGGTCGAATTAGTCATCGAAGCAAAAGATGATAATATTGATCTGTTTTTAAATGAAGCGGCTGATTTAATGTATCATTATCTCATTTTGCTGTCTGCTAAAAATACTTCCCTGAACGATGTGATAGAGATATTGGAAGAGCGGCATAAAGTTCAAATCAATCATAAATAAGACTATAACTATGACTTTACAAGACATTACAGCTCAATTTGAAGCTCAGTCAGGTAATTTCCCTTCTATTGGGAAAAGTATTAAATTTCAATTTAATGAAGGTGCCGTTTTTATCGATCTAAATGGCGCTTCTCCGCAAATTAGTAATGCAGATAGTGACGCAGATTGTACTATTGTTACCAGCATTGAAACAATGGAGCAACTTCGTAGCGGTTCTTTAAATCCTATGATGGCTATTATGAGCGGTAAAATTAAAGTGAAAGGAGACATGAGCGTGGCAATGAAATTGCAATCTATGTTAGGCGCTTAATCCTAAAGGTGTCATTGAAACGTTTTTTCAGATTGGGATGGAGTCAATATCCCAATCTGATTTTATAGTTATTGTTTCCTTCGTATCCGGGTGATTAAAGTGCAATTCCGAAGCGTGAAGACCAATGCCCTCCCTCTTCCATAGCTTTCCCCCATATAGTACATCTCCCGCTATCGGGAAACCCATCGAAGCTAGTTGAGCTCTGATTTGATGGTATTTGCCCGTCACTAACTCGATAGTTAACAAAGTTCGCTGTCCAACTAAGCCTATTTTGCTGAAATTCAGCTTTACCTCCTGGTTTTCCTTCCTTTTCTGTTTGGATATTATAGCTTTTTTTTGTAAAAAATCCTTGTGAAGATAGTCTTTAAGGCTCCCCGAGGGATTGGGAATCTCTCCGTCCACTAAGGCTACATAGTATTTGCGAACGGTCCTTTTTTCAAATTGGGCATTCATTATTTTTAAAACTGAGGGCTTTTTAGCAAAAAGGATAATCCCGCTGGTTGGGCGGTCCAGGCGATGCACAATACCTACAAATGGTTTTTTAGCAGTTAATAAAAGGTAAGAATAGACTAAGTCCTCTAAAGTAACGATTTGAGGTGAAATTTTCTCTACAGCTATTCCAGCGGGTTTGTCCACAATAATCAGAAACTTGTCTTCAAAAAGAATGCGATTTTTAAATTGTTCGGGGGACATTACCTAATTTATTTAATGGGGTAGAATGACAAATAATAATACATTTGAAAAAATCAAAGTTACATTAAATGAAATTAGCAATATTTTTTCATTCCGCTTTATTGTGCTTCTAACAGGAGTGACCTTAATCAGGAAAAAGGGTGTTATATCTCGGCCTTAATTTATAAAAGAGTTAAACAGAAATAGTATGCAATATTAGCAGGGTTGTAGCGCCTAAAGTCTTGATTTATTAAAATGCCTATTAGATTACAGGAAGCGGAATGAAGGTTTCAGTATTCCATGACGACATGTGTTTACTGAAGAATTGGTCACAATAAAGGCATATATTTTTCAATACCTCCGTTTGTTTTTTAGCCTCTTCAAAAGATATACCCAAATGTTCCCCCATTTTTTGAGGTTGCCCATCATTTAAGGCCATAAATACCGGATGAGTGCTCACTTTTTCTAATATTTCTGATACTTTTTGAGTTCTTGCATCGCCCATAGGGTATTTAGTTCCTGGACAACATGGGTTAATTTTCCATAGCTGAATACTTACTTCCTGAGATATATCGGTATGGCCACCAAGAAAATTTCTCGCACCTGAATGAATAGAACAGAAATTATGATTCGGATCTTTCGTCCATACATCTGTCTTTAATGCCCTGCCTCTCGCCCAATTACCTCCTAGCCATAGGTCCTCCGTCGATCCCCAATAGGCCCAGCTCACCTTGGGGTTATCTAAAAGATAGGAGGTTTCAGCATCATTGTCACAATATATTTTTCGACTGGAAAATAAGGCTTTTAATCTGGACAAATGGTTTTCTTTATGGGTATGATAACGATCTATGCTGGCAATGTCAATGCGGGTGACCCCAAGATCGAGTAATTTGTCCAGTATTTTTTCATTCAGCAAATCGCCATTGGTTTGAAGCATTATTCTGGTAGCGTTGCCGTATTTGGTCTGAAGCGCACTCAATATTTCATATAAAATCTTTTTTTCAGACAGAGGTTCACCACCTGATAGTATCAATCGGTCTATTTTGTCGGGCAAATTGTGAACAATCCTAAGGCAATCCTCTAAACTCATTCTTTCTCCGGAAGGTCCCGAGTTATTGTAACAATGATCGCACTGGTCATTACATAATTGAGTAAAAACCCAATAAAGGGAAGGGACATAATTGAAAGCAGACATTTATTCCTGGTTGAGCATTTACTTTAGCGTGTAAACTACGGTATTTGTTAATATTTTGCTCAAACCAGCGGCATGAACCTCTATTTTATTCATATCGCCCATAGGGAAAAAAATGTCAGTCATTGCAGTAAGTCCATCATCTGCAAAAAGTTCGACACTTGATTTGTCCAAAATTATTTTCATGCTTAAGCTGGTATTTTGGGACAAACAAGGGGAAAAGTGTTTTGCAGGAAAAACTTTATTAAAATCTGAAATTCCGGCTTTTACCCTATCGATAAAATAACGGTTTGACAATGGGTCAAATCCAATTTTCAGGGTATCTTTTTCAGGGCTGGACATTAAAATAGTGAATTCGCCTTGAAGTTGTTTGCGGTTAAAACTAATATTTAATTCACAAACCGGCGGATTTTTTTGGTGAATAAAAAGATGGTCGTCCACTATATTATTTTTGGAAATAGCTGTTTTATTCTCCTTATAAGATTCAAATTCCCGGACTATTTCACTTTTTAGCTTCCATTCTTTTGCAGCAATTTTGACTAAAGTAACCTCTCGGGGTAAAGTCATAGCACTTCTCCAACGATAGGTAGGTACCTGTTGTGCATATTGCCAGTTGCTCATCCAACCGAGCATCAGTTTTCTGCCATCTTGAGCGGGAATATCTGACCAGGAAACCATGGCATAATTATCGGTTCCGGCATCGAGCCAATACTGCGTATTTTCAGGTTGACTGTTCACAAAACGATGTCCGTCGAAATCTCCTATAAAATAACTTGTTCCCGTTCCACCATTTGGTGCACCGGATTGCATACTTACAACCAAAACCCACTTTATTTCATTGGTTCCGGCCACTTTTAAGGGGAAAAGGTCGGGGCATTCCCAAAGCCTTTTATCATCTTTAAGGCCATATTCAGATTCAAAATCCCATTTTTTCAAATCTTTAGAGGAATAAAACATCGTTTTATCTTTTACAGCAAGAACCATAATCCAGCGCTTAGTTGCATCGTGCCAGATAACTTTGGGATCTCTGAAATCTTTAAAACCAGGATTTGAAATCACCGGATTTTGATCATATTTTTTCCAGGTTCTGCCTTTGTCTTGGGAATAGGCAATGCCCTGGGTTTGAAAATCAATGGCGCCTGCTTTTTCTTTTTCGGCATCATGGTAAGTAAAAATAGCTACCATTGGCGGATTATCTATGCTTCCAAATCCGCTCGTATTTTGCCAATCGATGACGGCACTTCCAGAAAAAATATATCCATGGGAATCAGGAAACAGCGCAATGGGCAAATGTTCCCAGGCAATCATATCTTTACTCACCGCGTGTCCCCAGTGCATGGGACCCCAAACATTGGCCTTTGGATAGTATTGGTAGAACAGATGATATTCACCTTTATAATATACCATGCCATTTGGGTCATTCATCCACATCGAATCGGGGGTAAAATGATACTTTGGCCTGTATTTTTCATCATCCCCGACCACATTATGGTTAGCAGAGTTCGTTGCACTCACCCCCATAAGGTAGATTGCCAGAAACTGTAATATGTAGTATACTCCCATGTTTATATAGATATGTCACCCCTTCAGGGTGATAGTTTATAATTACATCATCCCGGTGGGATGATGCTTTTTGAATCATCACGCAGCCCTGTAGGGGCTAAATCTTCATCCCTTCGGGATATTCCTTTTTTAAAAGTATCACTTCATGAATTTGCCAAGTAATCCCATGGCATCATCCATGACGGAGCCATCTTTATCGGCATCGAGCATATCCAGCAAACCACCCATCCCGGACTCTTTAGCTTTTTCCTGAGCCTTCCCCTTTTGGGTGTTCAATAAGGTACTCACACCCGCTAAGTCAAGTCCACCTTCTGTTTTAGACTTTGAAAGGGTTTGCATAATTAATGGAGCAATCATGCTAAGGAGACCTCCGGCTTGTGCTGGATTTATACCTGACGATTTACTTAACTCATTAACGACCTTTTCTGATTTTCCGCCTAAAATGCTGGAAACCAAACCAGTTACGTCACCACTATTCGGACCTCCTTTGGCAACTAAGGCCATAATATCATCCATGACGGAACCATCCTTGTTTTGATCTAACAGGGATAAAAATCCCAGGTCATTCTTACCACTTGCCGCGGAAGACTTTGTTGCCAGTTCTGTCATTAAACTGGGGAGAGCGCCACCAACAGCCTTTTCAGCCTGAACAGGTGAAACACCTAATTTTTCAGCTATTTCCGTGATTCCACCATTTTGAAGTTGGGACATTATCATCTGAAACATTTCCATCGGGTAGATTTTTTAGGGAGTATTTTAAAAAATATAATCAACCCAATATACATGAAATGCATACATTTTTAAAGAATATGTCTAATTATATTATTTGTTTTCCAATATCCTCCTCAGATAGTTCAGTTGTCCTGTGTGACGCGATAAATGACAACTCAATTGAATTAAAAAAAATTGGATACTCCTTCCTTTATGTTGTGGTGGAGTGTCGGGCATGGGATCCAATAATTGTTCAGAAGTTAATTTATTGAGAGCATTTTTTACTGAAATCTGAGTGTATCTGATTTCTTGGATCAGTATTTCCTTAGAAAAATAATGGGGTTCAAATTCCTTGTTTTTATCCCTAATATAGCCATCGTTACCTAAAACTTTGCCAATGAAATAGCTCAAATTTCCGCATAAATGGTAGGAAATGGTACCCACGGAATTGATAATTCCCGGATGAGATTTCCAAAGATTTTCTTCAGAAATCTGATTCACCTCATTAATTACCGCTTCTAAATCACGTTGAAAAATTTCAGAAATATCAGAAATGAATGCATTTTCCATATTAAACAGCTTGTTTGAATGGGTGAACTTTTTCAGTTTTAAATGTTTGATGAAACGAATTTCCCCACAAAACGGCCGTTTTTTTATCGATGGCCGCTATATTCTCAAAAGATAACTTAGTTTTCCAGTCTTCCGTTGTCCCGGAGCGAAAAAATGTGTTCACATTAAAATGAAAACTACCCGGTTTTTCTGAAATCTTATTTTTCATGTTTTGAAAATCTGTAGCGAATATAATTTCCTTGATATTTTTCATTGGAAGATTTTTACCCGTTAGAAACCTACACAATTTCCTGGTGGCGCTTACTTTATTATCTACAAGTTCTTCGTAGGTTAATGAAATAAAATGGTCCCTGTTTATTCTTAGATCGGGACTATCTATCCAATTCTTTACGTGCTGGTGATAATCTCCAAAATATAGATTTCCATCCAAAAATAGCGTTACAAATTCATTCATTTCCATTGTTGGAGTAACTTCAAGGAGCGGATGGGCTTTATAGAAGAAGTATTGAGATACAGCAGCACCCTTGGGATTTCTATACACATAAATGAATTTAGAATCCGGATGTATTTTTTTCATTGGTAAATCATCATTTTCACAATGAAGGTACCATACCCTTGGTGAATCTGCTGTTTTTACTAAAAAATCCTGAAAATGGGCATAGCCGTGTTGGGAAACCATCACCTCAGGCCAGGGAATAGTGGCATGTCCAATATCACCACTGGCCATTGGGTTATTTTCAGGATAGGAATAAACGGCGCGAAGTATTTCACTTACAAACTGTTTTGTAAGATGGGTGCCTACTTTTTGATGCGTGCATATAAAAATATCGTTCGCCTGCGTTTCCCAATTTTCACGAAGTTGTTCTATCGCATTTAAATCGAAAAAAGGAGGATAAATTTTTTGATCGCCTTCAATGTGTAAAAATCCGGCACGATTCAATTTTTTGGAGGGTCCAAAAGTTTTCAGTTTATGGGAAATGGGATGATTAGACATGTCTGGTGTTTTTTAAAGTTGAGCAACTAAAAGGCCACATTCTGTTGGAATGATTTCGTGACGTATATCATTTGCAGTGAACCAATCGAGAAAAGGCTGACATTCTTCTTGTCTGTCAATCACATTGTCAGCGAGAATAACGCTACCTTTTCCTATTAATCCTTTGGAAATGAGAGATTTTAATTGTTTGTAATAATGATTTTTCTGCGCATCAAAGAATACAAGGTCATAAGAACCAGTGAGTTGATCAATTACTTCCATTGCTTCCCCATGATGAACCTTTACAGGAACTTCCAATTTTGTCATTCTTTGTTGAGTGGATTCGGCAACTTGACCGTCAAATTCAATGGTATCGATAACCGGGTTCAACTCCTTTTTTAAACCACAAACGAGGTAAAGGGTCGAAAGGCCATGTGCGGTGCCAATTTCAAGCACTCTTTTGGGTGAGGCTTTTGAAGTTATGTCCACTAAAATTTGGCCTGTATCCTCTCTTATAGGATTTCTCCAGCCAAAGCTTCCTGATTGGTTAGTATAGCTTTCACCTTGTTTGCTAAAAGATTCAAGCAATTCAATTTCATTACTGATTTTTTCCGTTTTCATTTTTATCTGATTTTTATAAGTATGTCAGAGGCACATGGAAACGTTCCGGGAAGAGGTTTTTTTTTGTAAATAAAATTTTTTGGATTGATATAAAGTTTAATTTTAAAACAATTTGGGCTAATTTGCTATTCTACTCGAAATTCTACTATGAAATATATCTTATCGTTGTGGATTTTATTGAATTTTACCCTGCTGTCAGCACAAAATTTTGATTTACCTACTTTAGAATGGGGACCGCTACTTCAACAACCCATTGAAGCTAAAATGGCTGGCATAATTGCTGACGACGATCATTTCTATGCCTGGAGGTATGGGAAATATGCCAGAAAAGGAGACGAAATGTATCTTGAAAAATATAATGAAGACGGTTCACTGAGTTTGTATAGAAAGTTGAAAATGAATCCTGGCGAGGCTTTTAGGAAATTTTTTTCATGGAAAGGAGGAAAAGTGGCCTTCGTTGAAGGTAAAGAATATGTCAGATTAATCGCGGTAAATGAGGAGTCACTGGCACCAGGTTCCGAAATACTCTATGTTAAAAAGGAAAAGGATCAATATTGGCAAAATGTGGAGGTGGACGAGACACAGGGAAGGTTGCTTATTTTACTGAGAGAAAAAAAGGGCTGGCAGCAAAGAGTGCGACTACGCCTTATTGTTTTAGACCAGAATATGGAGGTTTGCTGGGATGAGGATACCCAGTTGCCTTACGTTTATGCCGAATATTATCCGGAAAAAGTGCTGATCTCTTCGGAAGGAGATGTATTTATTACCGGTTATACTCAATTTGCTTACGAACGAAGCGTGGATAAGGGTAAACCAAATTTTCAATTTATTATTCTCTCTTTTACTGGCTTTGGGAAAATTCAAACGGAGTTTCAAATTGGTTTGAGACGTAAGATTGTAACCGATTTTCAGGTTAATCTAAATGATGAAGGCAAATTGGTTGGTATAGGTTTTTATAGCGAAAATAAGGAAGCCGCCGCCGGAGGGGTGTTCCTAACCACCATTGATCCTTATAAACAGACCGCCTCAGGGGGTAAATTGCATGCTTTTGCCAAAGCGTACGATATGGGCAGGGTACGTGTAGGTCAGCAATTTGAATGGAATGAGCTTTCCCAGAATAAGGGGGAGTTCTTACATTATTACATCAGGAGTTTTCTCCCTGAACCAGGGGGTGGGGGCTTGCTAATTGCAGAGCAAGTGATTTTACAAGAGAATTATATTTCATTTAAAGAAGGCTATAGTGCCAATCAAATAAATTATAATTTCAATGACTTATTGCTCATTAATTTATCTGCGGAAGGGCAAGTTAGTTGGGTAAAAAAAATTCCTAAAAAACAGCGCACACTCAACGATAAAGGGAAATATTCCTCTATTTCCGCCATTCCAACCGCTGAGGATAATTATCTTATTTATAATGATAATGGAAAAAATTTCAGTAAAAATAATAAAACCAGGACCTTCAAAGGCTTGCAATCAGTTATAGCTCTCACGCATATCGATGAAAATGGAAAGGCTGAAAGCTTTCCCATTGCTATTAATGAAGAACAAGGCGTGCTTTTTCAACCCGGGCTTACGTCATCCTTTGGTAAGGACAAAAAAATAATTTACGGCGAAAAAGGTAAAAATTTTCGATTTGGTATTTTGACTTTTTAATTAGCTTATATTTGCAGCCATTTGTTACCCGAATTTATGTCAAAGTCAGTGAAAAATATAGCTATTCTTGCCTCCGGCGCAGGGTCGAATGCTCAAAAAATATTGGAACATTTTTCTGATAGAATGGATATTTCGGTTCGTCTCATTGTCTCAAATAAACAGGAGGCAGGGGTGTTAAATATTGCAAAGGTAGCATCCATAGATACCTTCGTCGTCACCAGAGATTCATTTTACTCCTCAACAGATCTTCTTGTTGAACTCAATAAGCGTAACATCGATTTTATAGTGCTCGCTGGTTTCCTTTGGTTGATTCCTCCCTATTTAATTCAACATTATCCTGATAGAATTATTAATATTCATCCCGCCTTGCTTCCCAAATATGGGGGTAAGGGAATGTATGGTCATTTTGTCCATGAAGCTGTGCATTTGGCAAAGGATAATCATTCCGGAATTACCATTCATTATGTGAATGAAAAATATGATGAGGGTTCTATCGTTTTCCAAGAGAGATGTGAGATTTTGCCCTCCGATCAGCCTGAGGATATTGCGAAAAAAGTGCAGGTTTTGGAGCATTTGTATTATCCAACGGTAATAGATCAATTGGTTAGTTCCTTACCTCTTTAATTTATGAATTTTCTAATGATGAAATATAAGGTGTTGAAAAGATATTTTAAGATTTGTTTTTTACTTTCCCTGCCTGTCTGGGGTTTTGCTCAATCCATTAAAGAAATGGAAGATTTGGCAAACAGGTTTCATCAGACAGGTGATTACGGCCAGGCTGCTGGTATCTGGAAAAAAATTTATAATGAAAAGGAAAAGTCTGATTATGCTTTTCAGGTCGCTGAAAATTATTATCTGCAACGAGATTATCGAAGTGCTGCCTCCTATTATCTGAAAATCAAAAATGATTTTAACAAATTTGATAATATCATTTATAAATATGCCAAATGTTTAAAACAAGACGGGCAGTATGACGCAGCCATTAAAGCTTTTAAATTGTTCCTTAAACTATATGAAGGTTCGGAAAAACCTTTGTGGGAAGAAATGGTCGCTATTGAATTGGAGGGGTGTTCGCTCGCAATGAAGCTGGCTGAAAATGCGGCAGACGACATTGAGTTATTCAGACCCATTGGGCTAAATACGGGTAAAGATGAATTTGCCGTTTCCCAAATGGAGGAAAATTATCTTTATTATGCCTCCACAGCCAATGGAAAATCAACCATCCTGGCCTCTGCTAAACAAGACAAAATATGGGATAAAGGGGTTATCCCGTCTTCATTTCCTCTTATTCCAAATGGGCAGGTTTCCACTGGCAGTTTTAATGCCGATGGTACGCGCTTTTATTTTACTATCTGTTCCAATGATGGTTTGTATAATCATCGTTTGACAAGATGTGAGATTTACAGAATGAAAAAGGTGGGAGCTTCCTGGTCACAACCCGTGCGTTTATCTGATGATGTAAATTTGAAGGGTTTTACGGCAACCCATCCTAATGTGGTAACTAAAAATGGAAGGGAAATTCTGTATTTTGCTTCCGATAGACCAGAAGGAAGAGGCGGTATGGATATCTGGTTTGTTTCTCGTGATGCCTCGTCCGATGACGCTTCCTTTTTGCCTCCTGTCAATGCTGGTCCATCCGTTAATACCCAAAACGACGAACTTTCTCCTTTTTATCATTCTAAATATAACACCTTGTATTTCTCATCTAATGGTTTTCCTTCTTTAGGCGGCCTGGATATATTTTCGTCCATAGGTACTATGTCTTCCTGGGGGGAGGTGAAAAATATAGGTCTTCCTTATAATTCACCAGCCGATGATCTGCATTTTTCTTTGTTAGCGGATGGAAAATCAGGTTGGTTGACTTCAAATAGGGTTTTTGAAAGCGAAAAAGGGGTAACGACAGATAATGATATTTTTCATTTCAGTCTTAAAGCTACTATTTTAAAATTGTCGGTGGAGGTTACAGACTTGGAAGGAAAAATGATTCCTGGCTTTTCTCTTAAGTTGTTCGAAGATATAAAAGAAAATAACTTACCCCAGCTTTCCAGAGATTACGTTTATGTTTCTAAAATATCGCTGGATGTTTTACCTTCTCGTGATTACGTAATACGTATTCAGGCACCTGGCTTTCAACAAGGTGAGCAACCATTTAAAATGTCTGAACCTTCAAATGGTATAATTAAATTATTATTTAGGCTAAAACCTGAAGTAATAGAGAAGAAGGAAAACACCAAACAACCTGTGACTCCAGTGACTTCTGCATCAGAAGTTTATAGGGTAAAGGGTATTTCTCCTCATGATAATGGGGAATATGAAACAGATTCTCCCCGTTATCCCGGGATCAGTTATAAGATTCAGCTCGAAGCCACAGATAAGTTGCAAATGGATAAATATAGTCCGCTATCCACCGCAGGAAGGGTCCACACCGAGTTTTTAATTGAAAAAAAGTTATTTAGAGTCTTGGTTGGTCCATTTTCCGATGTGTCGGAAGCTAAAAATGTTAAAGCTGTTTGTATTAAAAATGGATTTTCAAAAGCTTTTATCGTTAAATATCAAGACGGCATCAGAGTGGGGATGACAGGTTTATAGGTAATGGTAAAGCAATTTGGTATCTTTTATTAAATGCTTCAATACCTTGAAGTCCACCCGTATGAATAGCTATAATGGTCGTACCTGGATTAAAGTAATCACTCTTGATGAGTTCGTTCAGAGAGTACAATAACTTTCCTGTATAAACAGGATCTAAAACGATTTGATAACGTAGGTAAAAATCGTGCATAAATGCGACCAGTCCTGCATGATACTTTGCATAACCACCCAAATGGAAATCGTACTGCAAATCAATGCCTTGCCCAAGGGTGTTTTCTGAAAAACCTTTTAATACGTAAATTCCAAGCAAGGGGATACCGTGCTCATTATAGGAATAAAGACCTTTAATTGTGCCACCCGTTCCAACGGAAACGGCCGCTATCAGTTTTCCACTTTTCAGTTCTTCCTGAGAGAAAGAGTCATTCATTTCATTCATTAAATGCCCCATCCCCAGCGCGGAAGCTTCATTGCTTCCCCCTTCAGGGATAAAATGAAAATGAGGATATTTGTCTATTAAAAAAGGTGGTAAAATATCAGAAGCTAACTCTTTGTATTCATTTCTTGAAATAAAATGGAGTTCCATACCATAATATACAGCTTTCTGAAGCGTGGGACTTAGGTCTATATTATTTTCCCCCCGAACAATTCCCACTGTTTTTACACCCATAAAATGGCCAGCAGCGGCTAAGGCAACCAGGTGATTAGAATGAATCCCACCTTGCGTAATTAACGGGCAGCTATTTTCCCTGTCGTATTGGGCGAAAGTCCCCCACATTTTTCTCCACTTATTTCCCGCTATTTCCGGATGGGAAGGCACAAAGAGTAAATCATCTCTTTTTAAAAGAACAGTCACACCCTTTTTCAGCCATTCCTCGTTAGGTAGGGGAGAAATGGCTGAAATGGGGGGATGAAGAAAATAATCCCAGGCATCAGATAGCACTGACATAGGGGTTATACCGCTTTTTCGGAAAATACCATTTCTTCTGTTAACATGGTAATAGGACCGTATTTTTCGAGCAAAGAAAAATCAATATTTTCCTTATTCCCCATAACTAAGAGGGTATAATTCCTGTTTTTTACGTATTGCTGTTGAAAGGACGATAAATCATTGCCGGTTGCGTCATTTAATCGTTCGTAGAGAGGTTTTCTAAGGTCTTGAGAATGCCCCAAATCCTGTATTTTTCTGTAATTCCAATAAATCCCGCCCGGCGTCATTCGCTCACTTTCCAGTCTTTTTAAGATGGATATTCTGGCATTTTCCATTTGTGCCGGGACAATAGGCATTTCTTCCAATAAACTATTAAGGCAAGGTATCGCATCAGCTAATTTATCGGGCTGAGTGCCAATATATGCTTGCAAATAATGAGCTTCCTGTCTTTTTCTTGGGGAAGTATAGAAGGCATAGGTTGAATAGGCAAGCGCCTTTGACTCCCTGATTTCCTGGAAAACGATGCTGGACAGACCATATCCAAAATATTCATTATACCATTCTTTCATGAAATGTTCTTCCAGATTAAAGTCAGGGGTTCCTTTGGAAATCCACATTAAATCGGTTTGAACAATAGGGAAATTATAAAAAAGGACCTGATTTTCCGTATTTGGAACTTGTAGAAACAATTTGCTGTGAGGTGCAGCCTTTCTTTCCGACGGCACGATATGGTGCTTTCTTAAAATGGGGATAACTTTGTCGAAATCGTTACTGCCAAAGTAATAAACGGTGTGTTCGTATTGGTTTAATTCATGAATTCTCCGAACAATATTTTCCGGGTCCAATTGAAGGAGTTGCTCCTTATTTAATCGAAAATTAAAAGGAGATTCTATACCATAACGGGCATAAGAACCCAGGGCATTCCTCAACATATATGCTCTGTCCCTGAGGGCATTTTCCCGCTTAATAATTATATCGGAAGCAACATTTTTAAGCTTATCTGCATTTGGAACGGCACCATTTATTATTTTTTCTAATAAAATAAGCGCCTCCTCCATTGATTTTTCTAAGCCTGAAAGGGAAATATAACAACGTTCTTCCTCCATACTCACGTCAAAAGAAATGCCAAGCCTGAAAAATGCCTGTTGTATTTCTGATGGATGTAAATCTTTAGTCCCAAGATAAGGTAGATACTTAAAAAGGATGGGAAGAAGCGGGTCATGCATTTTTCCCATTGGATAAATAAAATCTAATCGAAAGAGATCATTATCCGGATTCTTAACATAATGAATAGGTATGCCGGGAAATAAGTCGTCTTGCTTAATATTTTCCTGATAAGAAACAAAAACAGGTTTCAATCTGGGAGACTCAGCAGATAGAAATTCATTGGCAAAATCAGAGGAACCATCTCTATTTATGTCAACCGCCGTGATGGGAGGTTTCTCGACTTTTATAACAGCAGGATCGTCACCTTTTCGTTTATAAACGACCACATAATTGTCTCGGTGAATGTATTTTTTAGCAAAAAGGATGATATCCTCCTTACTAAAATGAATCATATCGCTAACCCTTGTCGCAAATTTTTTCCAGGGAATACCCAGAATGAAAGCTTGGGTAATACTGCCAGTTCTGGCCTCGTTTGACTGTAAAGATTTTAGTTCACCCAAACGGAAATCATTGCAAACGGCTTCTGGCAACCAATCGGGAAAATTTCCCTCCAGTAAAATATCTAATTGGTTTAATAAAAGGGCTTCAACCTCCTCTAATGTTTGACCTTCCCGTGGTTTTCCATAAAAGCCGAACGCAGAATAATCTTCGTGAAACCAGGTCCATGCCTCAGATTCCAAGGCAAGTTGCTGCTGATTTATATTCAAATCGAGCAAGCCTGCCTGCTGATTGTAAAATAAATGCTGTATGAGACTTAGTAAATAAGGGGTGTCGGTATTGGCACCAGGCAAACGCCAGGCCATTTGAATAAATGGAGATTCCTGGCCAAGTGCCTCCATTCTTTTAACTTCCGTGATGGGAGGTTGCTCGTCAAAATTAAAAGCAGGAATGTCAGAGGTAACTTTGGAACCCCAATATTTTTCAATGAGCGCAATGGTTTTATCAGCATCCAGATCGCCAGCCAGAATGATCGCCATATTATTGGGAACATAATAGTTGCTGAAGAATTTATGGATATTATAGTGTGATGGATTTCTAAGATGTTCCGCACTG
>Ga0247837_1002045_pt1 | contig 39492 bp, 27 predicted proteins | sample LaCtaG_2_FD_187115 | JGI IMG/M metagenome (GOLD analysis project Ga0247837, IMG submission 187115) | Freshwater microbial communities from meromictic Lake La Cruz, Castile-La Mancha, Spain - LaCruzMarch2015_14.5m | ecosystem: Environmental > Aquatic > Freshwater > Lake | place: Spain: Castile-La...
CTCGATTGTTAGTCTTTACTGAAATTTTCACATCGATCTTCCGGCTTCCAACGACGTTTCCGGCAGACTGGAAATCAAAATTACTAGGGATTTTCATGGTGATTTTACCGATTCTTGGATTGAGTACGTTCAATTCCAGGGGAATGCTCACACTTCCAATCTGGGCCGAGCAAGACCAACTACTCATATCTGCATCGCCCCCGGTTGCATTTTGGTTTCGAATATGGGCGAAGCCAATCCAATCACTCTTCTCATCTGCTTGAACAAAATTCACGAATCGTGGAAAAATCCTCACTTGATCTATCTTTTCAATAACCAAAGGCACACTATCGATCTGGTCGTTCGAATTCCTGCCAATGATTAAGGTAGAAAAAATACGATCCCCTCCTTTCGCTAGCGATGATTTGCTCAGGTCAATAGTGCCATTGAGGCTTCCGTTCACGATTTCAAACGCGAATCCAGGACGGTCAAGCGTATCACACTTTCCGAGAATGACGTCAATATCATCAGCGGGTACACTTTCCCCAACCATGATGGGGGCCGTAAATTGAACTGGGTCGGTTACGTGAGCATCATCGACCTGCAACTCTACCAGATTGGTTGAAAACCCTACCAGCTGATCATACTTAAATACTATCTGAACCGTATGCGATAGAGCATCCTGCAACCCAGACTCAAATACAATCGACGAGGTTGTTTTTGCGGCAGAGACTTTACCTGGCGCCTGCATTCGCAACATAACATCGAGCGATCCCCCAGGACCAATCACTCCTTCATCGGGTTCTACGTTCATGCAATTGCATTGCCGAGAAATCTTTTTGAACGAGAATTCCGTATCCGTGGTGTTCTCGAGCCGAATACGGAAAAGTTTTTTGAGACCCTTTTCTATGTTGATGATTTCATGAATTGAGGAAGAAAAGTTACTTGATTCCCCAGTACTTATCTGAGATCGAATCATCTCAGCCTTCTTTGCTTCGTCCTCTGTCGGTTTCCATGAGCCCACTTCACCCACTGCCTTTTGCCGATCCAAATCTTGTCCCTGGCTAACTGACGAGCAGCAAGATGCAACGAGAAGTGCGAATGATATTGCCTTCCGCACATAGGCCTTCGCAGAGCAACACGACTGTCCACGATCATAAAGCCTGAGCAGCCTAGAAATTAAAAACCAAGGAGCTAAGACTAAAGAAATTACGTTGCCAACTGACTCGCTATTGATCTCGGAACTACGAGATCTGGCAATGCCGTCGAGTGGTGCCGACATTCGCATTGGCTTGCATTGGCTTGCATTGGCTTGCATTGGCTTGCATTGATTCCACTCTTCGCTTCATAGCATGCTTCCAAAGAACGACTCTTCGCCGTTTCAATGTAGCGCCATTCACCTAGTGCGTCAAGGCATCGCGAAATTTTATACTATGCGATACACTTGCAGCGTGTTATCCGAGTGTATCTGTCCACAATTTGTAAGGACAGGCAATGGGCACATCAAAGGGACACAGTATTTGTTCGGGTGGGTAGTTGCAATCTGAATTTGGATTCCTTATTCTGAATCGATAATTCTTGTACCGGTTCTTTCGATGATGCCAGCAAAAACAGAAAACCCAAGTTCAACTTCCGCGAAGTTTTTTAAAACGCGGAGGAAACGCAGAGTCAGTGGGCGTTTCGTTTCTGAGTCCTCCGCGTTTCTGCGTTTCCAAATAGCCAGACGAGTCGCAACAAAATGACATCCAACTAGTTCGTCATCTCCTGGCAATAACCGAAGCGGATTACATGAAGGCGAGAAGGCGACAGAAACCGTTCATTGTGACGATTCAACATCAAGCGTGGAGTGCCCCCCGAAAGGACGGTCGGAATTGAGAGCAATGCTTGCGGTCGAAAAATGTGGGTCGAAAGATAGTCCGCGAAAGCAAGGTTCTAAAATTTTTCGCCCCCAATTTTTCGACAGACTCTTTTAGTACTCTCGTTCGTACTAAGGAGTCAAGCGAACATTGTGCGTCACTGTCCGAAGGCTCTACGCCTCAAGTCACACGTCTGTTCTTGACACCTAAATGAAAAAACCTTTGGGCTTTCCAGCCAGCCGATGCATCTTGTCAGTGCTCATTGTACAATGTAGGGAGGTCAATAAGTCTCTCTTAAGGAACACCGCGTGGTTGGACTCAATCGTATTACTATCGATCCTACTGTTATGAACGGCCAGCCTTGCATCCGAGGGCTTCGCCTGACAGTTCGTCGCGTATTGGAGTTGGTGGCGTTATATCCGGATCGCGGAGAACTGGTTGTAGAGTTCCCGGAGCTGGAGAGCGAAGATATTCGACAAGCCTTGACCTACGCGGCAGCTACCTTGGATGACAAAGTTCGTGAATTCCACGGTGTGTAATGCGATACCTACTGGACCAGGGGTTAGCGCGTTCTGCGGTAGAGTATCTTCGGCAAGCGGGAATCGAGTCAGTCCATGTAGGCGATCTTGGCATGGCCGCAGCAAGTGACGCGATGATTCTGGAAGAAGGTATGAAGAAGGTATTAGGCGCGATGCGATCGTGGTAACTTTAGACGCAGACTTCCACAGTTTACTTGCGTTTTCCAATGCTACCATGCCTTCGGTGGTTCGCATTCGAATGGAGGGGCTCAAAAGCATTGACTTAGCCCTGATGATTCAGCGTGTGGCCGAATTGGCCACTGAAGACCTCGAAGCTGGTGCCGCGGTGACAGTGACCAATCGCCGAATTGCCATCAAACGCCTTCCATTGATCGCGGCAAAGACTAAAGATGACAAAAACATCTAGAATGAAACGTATTTGGTCTTTCTAGCCCGCCAATGCATCTGATCGATTGCCGTCTTACAATGAAATACGCGGAAACATCAAAGGGGGACACCGCATTTGTTCGGGCGGGAAAACCTAAGTTCGACTCCCGCGAAGTTTTTTGAAACGCAGAGAACAATGCTTGCGGTCGAAAAATGGGGGTCGAAAGATAGTCAGCGAAAGCAAGGTTCTGAAATTTTTCGCCCCCCATTTTTCGACAGACTCTTTTAGTACTTTCGTTCGCATGAAGATGCATCAAACGGACACCGCGTTTTTCCGGGTGGCTGAGCGCACAGGCCGAATACCAATGCCTGGCTATTCTGGAAAAGAAAAGACTTGTCCGTCGTTTCTGGAGGCCATCAATCGAAAGATTGCGATGTCGATGTTGGTTGCGATGAACTGAGTCGAACCGTCTATCAAGGAGAAAAAAGCACCGCCTTGATGAGGGCTCCAAAATCCACCGGGACTTCCATTCGGTGAATTCGGCCCACCCGACCGAACGTGAACGGTTGTCATGGTAATGGCAGGTCGACGCGTAAAGCCAACCACTTGAGATCTCTTACTTGCGATCTCTGGCGAAAAAACAGTCGTTCCAGTGGGAATGACACCTGTCCAAGAGTTAGGCGAAAACATGCTCGCGCGTTCGCCGATGCCAATCGTGTTCGATGTGCCATCTAGAATATCACGCATCGCTACCGGCCGATTGCGATGGAACATTCCATTGAATCCAGCCTCTTCATACATTGCACTGTAACGAGGTGCGTCGGCCGGATTGCCTCCACCCAGGCAACTCACATAGCTCGTCGGAGCCAAGTCCGTCAGTCCGATGGTCAACGGCCATACCGTCACTGGGCCGCTCCAGGTATCCGATGGACACCGGTACATGGCGATCGGTGTCGATCGAGCTATCTGATGGATGGGGTCGCCAATCGACCGATTGAAGTCGATCGAACAGTGAAGCGACGTTTGCTCGATGAATGGCAACAGCATCGCATACATGCTCCAGCCAGGGCCCGCCTCAGGGATCCCGTCATTGGACTGCCCCGACCAGGTCCCAGTCACCCGGGAAATGAACCCAGGCGGAAACGTCTTGAGCGCCGACTCGTAATTATGAAGTGCTAGAGTCACTTGCCGCAAGTTGTTGGAGCAACTCATCCGTCGTGCAGCCTCGCGCGCTGCTTGAACCGCAGGAAGTAAAAGTCCGACCAAAATCCCGATGATCGCGATCACCACCAACAGCTCAACTAACGTGAACCCGTTTCGACCCTTCCTTACCATCTCCAACCTCTCGCAAACACGCGTAATCCGGCTTCTTGTCGAGACACAGTCTCAATAGCGTCGCAAAAAAGGCATTTTTGTCAACTGGCGCTGTGTAAAAGAATCCGAATTTCCGGTCCCGAGTGGCCTATTCGCGATGGACTGAAGGGGATGAGCGTTCCAGATTCCCTGCAAAACGCATGTGTTAGCCAATTCCCTCGGACCCATTTGGTCCTGACGCACCCGTCAGAAGAACGACCAGAATCGTGTTCAAGAAAAAGTTCGACCTGATTTCGGGGTTGGGATTCGCATTGTTTGCTGCTTATGGTTTGGTTGACCCCGTTATGGATGTGGGGTACCATTGAGCGGTCTTACCCGCCTAGCGTTTTGCCCGCCCGAAGGAAACGTCCATCGTTGTCAGGGCTGGATTGTCACGCGTTCTCGCCCTACCTGGAGCTTTATCCATGCAGTTTTGCGCTCATCGTATTCTTTGCATCCTTGGCATCCTGATACCCCTGGGTAACGTCTCGATTCTCACTGCGAGCGAATCCGTTCCGGAATCCAACACGCCAAGCTTCAGCAAAGACATTTTGCCGATCTTGCGGGCGAATTGTTTTGGATGTCATCAAGATGCGAAAAAGCTGGGCGGTTACTTGATGACGGATTTCGCGACGTTGCTTGCAGGAGGGGAAACAGGAACCGCAGCGATTGTGCCAGGAAAGTCCTCGGAAAGTCATTTGATCCACGAAGTGAAACTCGTGGATGGTAAGGCCGAAATGCCTAAGACTGGAAAGCCATTGTCCGAGATCGAAATCGATCTACTGACGCGTTGGATTGACGCCGGGGCAGTCAACGACTCTGTTTCGACTGGACCCAAGTACTCCGTCAATAACCCACCAGCGTACGTACAACCGCCCACGATTGCCTCGCTCGATTTTTCCAAGGATGGAAAGCACATTGCATTGAGCGGATTTCATGAAGTGCTGATTCTGAACACAGACTCTTGGGGATTGCACAAGCGCTTGATCGGGTTGAGTCCGAGAATCGAATCATTGCGATACTCTCCGGATGGAAAATGGCTGGCGGTGGCTGCGGGTGAACAAGGTGTTGGAGGCGAGTTGCAGATTTGGAATGCTCAGTCCCTGGAACTCGAACACAGTTTCCAATTGGGTAGCGACACTCTCTTCGGAGTCAACTGGTCGCCGGATTCGCAGTCGATCTCGTTCGGGATGGCGGATAACACCGTTCGGGTGGTCGCTCTGACGGGCCAGCAGACTCTCTATCAACGTGCTCACGAAGACTGGCCGCGTGCTACCGTCTTTACGGTGGACGGCAAGCATCTTCTATCCGCAAGCCGTGATCGAACGGTCAAACTTACGGAAATTACAACGGAGCGATTCATTGATAACGTGACGTCGATTACCCCAGGAGCGTTACGTGGTGGTGTTCAAGCTCTGGCTCGCCATCCAGGACGGGACGAAATTCTTGTCGGAGGTGCCGATGGAACTCCTAAAATTTATCGAGTCTTTCGTCAAACCGCTCGTGTGATCGGTGATGACGCCAATTTGGTGCAACAAATGGAACCTATGGCTGGGCGAATCTTTGATGTCGCCATCAGCCAGGACGGCAAGTACCTTGCAGCCGCATCGACTCTTGACAAGCAAAGTCTGGTCAAGGTTTGGTCTTACGATCATACGTTACCTCCAGAAATCAAGACCATTCAAGACAAGCCGCCTGCTGCTCGTTCGCCCGAGGAAATCAAGCAGCTTCAAGTTTATGTCACGGCCAAACCCGTAGAAGTTGCTTCATGGAGTTTGCCGAACAACGCCGTTTATTCGATCGCTTTTGATTCGATGAATCGCTTGGCCGTCGGAGGGACAGATGGTCACTTGCGAGTGTGGAACTGTGATTCCAAAGAAGCAGTTTGCGATGTCAACATCACGCCCGAAACGAAATCAACGACTCAATCGCCGGATCAGCTGGCAGAATTACGAATCAATCGCTTGAATGCGATCGCTCAATCGCACGCGACGGAACGTCAAACGCCAGAGGTTGCCAAGGAGCTTGCTGAGTTCCCACTGGCCCGAGTTGCATCGATCTTGATCCAGCCGGAAACGCTCGAATTGACGCACTGGAACGATTCGGCGCAGATCGTTGTTTCGGCGGTTCTTGATAATGGCGAGATTCGCGATGCCAGCCGCATCGCTTCGCTCACCAACAATTCCAATCATGTTTGGTTGTCGCAACGAGGCTGGATCCAGCCACTGGTCAACGGCCAGTGCGAGATCGAAGTGCAATTGGGGGGACATAAGAAATCCTTGCCTATCAATGTGAAGCTGGAACCTACCAAGGAAATGGATTTTATTCGCGATGTGAATCCAGTGCTCTCGCGATTGGGCTGCAATCAAGGGACATGCCATGGTGCACAAGCCGGCAAAAACGGATTCAAGCTTTCCTTGCGAGGGTATGACCCTTTGTACGACGTTCGTTCCCTCGCCGACGACTTAGCAGGACGACGGATCAATCCGGCATCGCCGACCTCTAGCTTGATCATGACCAAACCTCTCGGCGAAGTTCCTCACGTTGGCGGTAAACTTTTTGAACCAGGAGACCAGCAAGCTTTGGTGGTTCGCCAATGGATCGCTGAAGGTGGCAAAGTGGATATGGGATCGCAGCGCGTCGTTAAGCTGGATCTGTCGCCAGCCAATCCGGTCGCACCCATGCCGGGCGCTATCCAGCAATTTCGCGTTTTAGCAACCTACGCAGATGGAAGAACTCGCGATGTAACTCGTGAAGCCTTTGTAGAAACAGGGAACGGCGAAGTCGCTTCGGTCATTGATGGTAGTCGAGTGCAAGCGATCCGTCGCGGTGAAGCGCCGATCTTGGCTCGTTATGAAGGTGCTTATTCTGCGACTACCCTTACCGTCATGGGGGACCGATCCGGTTTCGATTGGCAACCGACCGAACAATCCAATCCTATCGATCGCTTGGTGGCAGCAAAGTGGGAACGCATGAAGATCAAGCCGTCCGAGCTCTGTTCGGATGCGGATTTTCTTCGTCGAGTCACTTTGGATTTAACAGGCTTGCCCCCCACGGTGGAAGAGGTGCGTGCATTTTTGGCGGACGCGACCGAGACTGAACAGAAACGCAATCTTTTGATTGACCGTCTGATTGCGAGCGATGCCTTTGTGGATCATTGGACCAACAAATGGTCTGATTTACTGCAAGTGAATTCGAAATTCTTAGGCAAAGAGGGGGCTACTAAATTTCGGGACTGGATCCGCGAAAGTGTTGCCAAGAACGAGCCCTATGACAAATTTGTTCATGCAATCGTGACTGCAACGGGGTCCAACCGCGAAAATCCGCCAGCTTCGTATTACAAGATTTTACGAACTCCTGAGGATACTGTCGAAAACACAACGCATCTGTTCTTGGGGGTGCGATTCAATTGCAACAAGTGCCACGATCACCCATTCGAAAAATGGACCCAAGATCAGTACTATGAAACGGCAGCGTACTTCTCGCAAGTATCGCTCAAAAAGGATGAAGCGTCGGGCAACGCTACCATCGGTGGATCGGCCGTCGAAGGGGCTAAGCCTCTTTATGAAGAAGTTTCCGATACAGGCAACGTCGAAATTCGTCACCAAAAAACGCAACAAATTGTTAACCCGAAGTTTCCATTTGAAAGTTCGAATCAAGCAACCGCAGACAGTTCGCGTCGAGCCCAGTTTGGTGCATGGTTGACCAGTCCGAGCAATCCCTACTTCGCTCGCAGTTTTGTGAATCGCATGTGGGGCTATATGCTTGGCAAAGGTCTGATCGAGCCCATCGATGACATTCGCGCAGGCAACCCGGCCAGCATTCCAGAATTGCTTCAGTTTCTGGAGCAAGATTTTGTCGAACACAAGTTTGATGTTCGGCATCTGGTTCGCACCATCTGTCGATCGAAAACCTATCAGTTGTCGATGTCTTCCAACGAATGGAATAAGGACGACGATCGTAATTATTCTCATGCGATGCCTCGTCGATTGCCTGCCGAAGTGCTGTACGACGCCATTCATATGGTCACGGGTTCCGTATCGAAGCTGCCGGGAATGAAGCCAGGGGCACGGGCTGCTTCGTTGGCGGACGCGGATGCTGGCCTGCCCGATGGTTTCTTGAACAATCTGGGCCGACCACCTCGAGAAAGCGCGTGCGAATGCGAACGGTCCAGTGAACTGCGTTTAGGTTCGATCATGGCCTTGGTCAGCGGACCCACTTTGGGAATGGCCATTTCGGACCAAGCCAATTCGATCCGCGGCTTGGTCGATAATGCGACGCTCGATTCGAAGTTGGTGGACGATCTCTTTATGAAGGTTTTGAATCGGCCAGCCACTCCAGGTGAAATTGAAGTAGCCTCTTCGGTCATGGCGAAGATCGAAGAAGACCATTCGAAGCTCGCAAAATTGTTGGAAGACCGCGAAGCCTGGTGGATCGACGAAAAGCCGAAACGGCAAGCCAAGCAGGATGCCGACAAGGCTATGGCGGAAGCCGAATTGGCGGCTCGGGTGGAAGCGATTCGAGCCGATCGTGAAGCGGCCGAGAAAGCTCGGTTGGAACGTGTCGCTGCAATCAAAAAGTCCGTCGAGGAATTGGAGGCTGCCGCACAAGCTCGGTTCAGTGACTTCTTGGATCGCAATAAAACACTCACCGTTTGGCAAACCTTGGCTAGTTCGAAACTGGAATCGACCAATGGCGCCGTTCTTGTTCCTCAATCCGATCGATCGCTGATCGTTCGAGGATCGACCGAAAAGACAACCTACACCGTTCAAACCCCGTCGAATGCAGCCGAGATCAACGCGGTTCGCATCGAGGCCTTAACGTCGCCAGAATTCAAAGCCCAAGGACCTGGACTTTCTCCCAACGGTAATTTCGTGTTGACCGAACTGGAGCTTTTCGTAGGCGTGCCGGATAAGCCAGAAACCATGCGAAAGATCAAGCTGGTCAAAGGCATCACCGATTTCGATCAACCTGGCTTTTCAGCGGCAGCGGTTATCGATGATAAGCCGCAAGATCAAGGTGGTTGGGCAGTTCATGGTGCCGAAGGGGTCGAGCATTGGGCTGTCTTTTCCACGCAAGAACCCATTCGGTTGCAACCAGGTGAAGTGCTTCAATGGAAGCTCCATCAATTTCACGATGCGCCTGAACACCGCCTGGGAAGGTTCCGTCTAAGCGTTGCGAATCACTCCGGCGATTTGGTACTTGGGTTACCCGAGTCTTTAGCAGCGGTCGCTCAAGTTGCCAAGGAAGCTCGCAACGACCTGATTGTGAAAGACACGCTCCCTTACTTCCGAAAGACCGATCGAGACTTAGCAGCACGAACGGCGGACTTGAATCGAGAAAGTCAGCCTATGCCTGAAGACGGACTCGTAACAATCATCAAGAAACGGATCGAAAGACTTTCTGTTGCTATCGCCGATGATAGCGGCTTGATTCGACTTCGGAACGACGTGAAAGAAAGTGACCTTCAGCGGAAGCAAGGAAGGTTAACCGCAGCAGAGGACATTATGTGGGCGCTGATCAACAGCCCCGCATTTTTGTTCAACCATTAGACCGCGATTGCCAGGAACCGTGCATGGACACGTGCATGGATACGTACTCAGAACACTTTAATAAATAGGACTTGAAAGCCATGTTTCGATTGATCGGTTCCGCAGGTAAAGATTTGTGTGATCCCAACCTGCCCGTATCCCGTCGTGATGTTTTGCGGGTAGGTGGTTCTGGCATGCTAGGGCTAAGTCTTGCCAATCTGCTTCAATTGCAAGCGGTGCAAGGGAGCGAGGGTAGCAGCGTTCCGGGTTGGAACCGAGCCAAACGGATGATCATGGTTTATCTTCAAGGTGGGCCGAGCCATTTGGATCTTTGGGATCCGAAAGAAAACGTTCCCGACAAGGTGAAGAGCGTCTTCAAGCCCATCTCGACCAAAATACCTGGGATTCAATTCACGGAGAACCTACCGCGACTAAGCCAGATCAACGATCGATTCACCATGATTCGATCGATGAGCTATACGCCCAATGGGTTGTTCAACCATACGGCCGCCATCTATCAAATGATGACGGGTTACACCACCGACAAGGTCAGTCCATCCGGCCAGTTGGAACCACCAACCCCCAAAGACTTCCCAAACTTTGGATCCAATATCGTTCGGTTACGTCCTGCGGATGAACCGATGTTGCCGTTCGTAACGTTGCCGCGACCTTTGCAAGAGTCGAATGTGGTTGGCAAGGGTGGGTACGCTGGGTTTCTTGGCAAAGCCTATGATCCGTACACGTTGTTTCCCGAGGGAGATGACTTGGACATGAACAAAATGGATCGCATCAACGTGAGCGATTTGCAGCTTCGTCCAGAAGTCTTCGCCGTACGTTTGCAACGCCGAGCCGCGTTGCGAGATCTGATCAATGCGCAAATGCCGGCGATCAATGCAGCCGTCGAGAATCAGCAGCTTGACGAATATTTCTCGCAAGCGTTGTCGTTGGTGGTTTCCGGTAAGGCACGGGAAGCCTTTGATCTAGGACAGGAATCGGAAGTCCTTCGCGATGCGTATGGGCGTAATCCCTTCGGGCAAAGCTGTCTGCTGGCTCGACGTTTGATCGAAGCCGGAACACGCGTTGTCGAGGTGATATGGCCCAAGGTTGCTAATAGCGACAACCATTCTTGGGATCATCACGTGGATCTTTCCAAGCGGATGAAAAACCAGTCGGCACCCATGTTGGATGCGGGCTTGTCCGCATTGATCGAAGATCTTGATCAACGTGGGTTGTTGGAAGATACCCTGGTGGTCGCCGTTGGCGAATTCGGACGATCGCCAGAGCGCGGTGTCAGCACGAGCGGCAATGGAAATTCCGATGATGGACGTGACCATTGGCCATATTGTTACACGGCTGTGGTTGCCGGTGCGGGTACGAAGAGAGGCTTCGTTTATGGCAAGAGCGACAAGACCGCAAGCGCGCCTGTCGATTCACCCATGCATCCAGCCCAATTGTTGGCGACGATTTACCATGCGTTTGGAATCGATCCGGAAACGATCGTCTACAATCACTTGAACCAACCTCGCGAGCTCGTCAAAGCTCAAGCGGTCAGTGAACTGTTTGCGTAAGATTTGGAAACGTTTTGGCAGTCTATGAAATCAGCTTCAGCGAGCAGTCGCTGAAGCTGATTTGATCATCGGTTGATTGCCTACTTGATCTTCCAGTCCAATGCGTCGGGTTCATTGAGCAGTGAACTGACGCGTCGAGCAATGATCTTGTCCGCGTTGTTCGAACGGAGTTTTAAGAGTTTCTTGAGCTTTTCGAGCCTCAGTTCTAACGCCTCCACTTGAGCTTGTCGTTTCGTTTCCAACCATTGGAAGTGCTCGTTGACCACTTCGGTGAGTTGTTGTTTGAGTTCAGCGACTCGTTCTAGATTCTTATCCTCTTTGGCCTGATTGATTTCGTCCACAATACTGTGGGTGCGTTCTTCAAAAGACTCTTCGGGATTGTCTTGTTCTTGTTCAGGCTCCGAGTCTGAGTTTTCGTCAGAACTTGATTCGGCGTCATCGGACATTTCGGATTCAGGGCTGTCCCGTTCTTCTTCGTTTTGGTCGTCTTCACCTTCCATCATTTCATCGTCATCACCTTCGTCATCACCTTCATCATCACCTTCATCGTCGCCTTCATCGTCGCCTTCATCGTCGCCATCATCGTCGCCTTCGTCATCGCCCTCTTCATCATCGCCTTCCATCATCTCATCGTCATCGCCCTCTTCATCGACCTCTTCACTTTTCATCCCTTCATGGTCGTCGCTTTCGTCAGCATCGTCCCCTTCCGCTTCGTCCTCTTCGACGTCGTCCTCTTCGGGTGGTTGTGTCGCGGCTGCGTTCTCATTTTGCGTGAGCGTCTCTGGGGTATCAGTAAATTGGGTGTAAGCCATTGCGCTGGAGCCAAGCCCAACACCTGCGATAATCATGAACAACCAAAACTTGTTGTGGGACTTCATTTTTTAGGGTTCCTTGCGAAAAGTACTATTAAACAACTCTGACTTTATTTTTCGATCCAAACGGTTTCGAAGCTATCGATTTGCGTCGTGATGTCGTTGATCTCTTCTTCGATTTCAATCGCCGAAATCTGCTCCCATTCCTCGGGAGACAACCCGCTCGTAGGGTCGGGGGCGGCTGCCGCTTCTGGCAATGGAATGGGGGTAGAACTGGGCGATGCCACGATCACGCTGGGGGTTGTTGCTTCGTTGGTTGCTTCGTTGGTTGCATTAAGAGTGAACAGCCAGCGGTTTGCTTGCGACCCAACCAGAGCAGACAGGATTCCGAAAAACAGGAGAAGAGCCAATCCAATCCAAAGCGGCGATATGGATTGGTGCGTGATGGGTTGTTGAAAATGGGGAGCGGGAAACTGTCTTGGCGAATTCCGATGCGACAGAGCCGTCCGAAGCGTTTCCGCAACTTCCATCGTGGTGGATGGTCGTTTCTCCTGTTGCTTTTCATGGAGCCACGCAACGAGGGAAATGAGCCAAGTTGGCAAGTGCGGGTCGATGCTCGACAGGCAACGGGGTTGATCTTCGGTGAGGCGGCGAAGCACACCGATGGCCGATGGAGCTCGAAAGGCCGATCTTCCTGACAGCATGGCGTACAAGACACTTCCAAGGCTAAACAAGTCCGATTGAAAGTTAACAGGACGCCCCATCGCTTGTTCTGGAGACATGTATTCTGGTGTTCCAGAAATTGTTCCGCTGGTGGTCATTGTGGCGTCATCCAGCGCTTGGACGACTCCGAAGTCCGTGATCAGTGCCCGTTCGGTCCCAAATTCCAATAGGATGTTTGCAGGTTTGACGTCACGATGAACCAAGCCATGCGAATGGGCTGCGGCAAGTCCGTCTGCGATTTGACTAGCGATTCGCAAGGCGGACCCAACGTCCAAGGCGCCCATTCGATCAATGCGAGCTTGCAAAGATTCGCCGGCGATCAAAGGCATCACCAGATACGGCGGGTCGCTCTCCTCGTTAATACTGTGAATGGGGACAACGTTCGGGTGCACCACAACGGCTGCAGCGCGCGCTTCACGAATAAATCGTTGCCTAGCAATCGCGATAGTGGCGAGATGAGGGTGCATGGCTTTGATAGCGACCGGCCGATGCAGTTGTTCATCCCAGCCTTCTAACACCACTCCCATCCCACCCATGCCGACCACGCGTCGTACCAAGAAAGGTTCCAGCTTGCCGATAAAACCTTGTGATTTCGCATCTTGGTCACATGTCTTCAGCCAACTGACAAGCGACGCCGAATGCTGATTTATCGAGTTTGGTAGTTCACGGATGTGGCTTTTGGAATTCACGGCGACGGTTTGGGAAGGTTCCGACAATTGCTCTCGGACTGCGGATGCCGACTCTTGCCACTGGTTATCCGAACAGCTTGCAATGTCCAGTTTGTCTCTGCAAGCGGTACATTGGTTTAAGTGAATTGTAAGATCTTGAAGTTCTTGTCCGTTAATTTCATCCTGAATGAGTCTTTGCAGCAGGATATCGTTGCAGGACGAGCATTCGTGAATACGATTCTTGGGTGCAATCATGATTTTGTTTCCCATCGGTTGCTTTGGTTTGCCACCCATGAACGGATTTTGGCGAGTGTTCGGCTCCGTGCGACGTAAACTGTGCCAAGCTCCATGCCAAGTTCGTTCGCCACGAGTTCGGGATCACAGCCTTCGACCGCAGTTCGCCAGAAAGCGGTCCATGTTTGCGGTTGTACCCGTTTGCGAACCTCTTCTGCAGCCAGCACGAAAACTTGATGTTGCCATTCTTTCTCCAGTTCCGCTTCCGAGTTACTGGCCGGACAGGGTGTAACGCATTCTTCGACCCCGGTGGTAGGGGCGCGTAAAATTTCATCCAGGGGCTTTCGGGTCAATCGATTGAGTGCTTTGTTCTTGGCGATTGTCATCAGCCAACGTCGAAAAGACCCTTGTTGCTGGCGTGGGTCATAGTTCGAGATGGCCTTGACGATGGCTAGCAAGACATCCTGAAGCACTTCCTGAACATCGTGCTCTCGAGTCCCGCGTTGTTTGGCGATTCGCGCGATAACAGGCGAGTACAATTCCACGAACTCTTCCCAGGCAAGCGCATCCTGTCGATCTTTCAATCGAGCGATCAGCGTATGTCTTGTGGTAGGTGAGTGGAACATGACAAGTAGCAAAACAATTAAAGAGAGGCGAATGCCCTGGGCTACCAAAGAAAACACGACCAACGTGGAAAACTTACTCTGTTTGAAAACTTTCCTGGAAATTTCCACGATTGATTTCAATAGAGTGTCAAGTGTTTCGCAATCCACTCTGTCCAGTTGAATCAGAAAATCAAAAATTTAAAATTCAGCAGGTCTCGATTGGCGTTGGGAATCCACGATCCCCGGGGTATTTTACTCGTTTTGGCTACCCAAAACAGGTTTTTCCTGGAACGTTAAGCTTGTTGTCAAGAAGACCGGGGTGATCCGGCGTCAGAAAGCAAATCGCAGGGGTTTTCTACGTTGCTTGAGCAAAGGTGGACGGGCGGATGAAATCGCTTTCATGGGCCATTGAGAAGTCCTAAAGGTAATTGAAAAGCGTTAGCTGTGAAGAATTCGAAAGGAGCCTTAAACTTGCCTCGTAGGCAGCTTGGCGAGCGGTGAGGTCGGTGATTGCCTGAGCGAGGTCCGTGTCTAGATTTCTTGACTCGTCCGCTTTCAGTTCGATCCTAGAAAGTTCTTGAATCTCTTTCAGGTTGTCGATGCGCTGTTGCTGAACACCCAGTGAGCCGCGTGTTAGCGACAAACGTTGCAGATCTAGGTCTGCGAGTTCTACTGCTCGTCCGATAGCGACCGAGTCTTTGTTTTGAATGGCGTCCCTCAGGCGCACGAGTGTGTTAAAGACCCCTTTAACTTCCTGAGGATTGGGATCGGTTCCGGTGAGGCTGTATTGCCCAGCGAGCGAGGAGGCTGTGGCGGTCGTCGAGCCCTTTGGAATTAAGCCAAGATCCCATGCGGCCTGACTGCCACCCGCATTCTGCACCGTGATGGGCCCGGGAGTGGTCGTAAGCGGTGGCCCCAAAGGATCCACTACATATTCCGCCGATTGAAGGGCAATTCCAGTACCGGCCGCATTCAAGGTCGCGTTGATTTTAGTGGCTGGGTTTTGATTGTCGTTGTGATTGTTGATCCGATCTAAAACATCTTGAATGGTAATGCTTCCGTTGAGATCGACCAAAAATTCACTTCCATCATTGCGAGTGAGTCGAAGGTCTGGTCCGTCAGCCAGTGTGACACCCTTATTGAAATTGAGATGATCGAGACGGGTTTGCGAATCGAATGTTCGCAGACCGAGCTGGCTTGCTAGGCCGCCCGTTCCTTCCCCAATGGAGAAATTAGAGCCACTTTCTGTGGATCGGATTCGATACGAGCGACCGTCTGGAGTGATTTCCGCCAACACCCGGGCGCCAGACGCGTTGATCTTGTTGTTGAGGTCCTCGATGGTCGTTGCATTGCCGACTTGAATCTCGTAGCTTCTGCCGTTCTGTTGAATTCGAAGGCTATCGGTCGGTGCGAAACCTATCCCACCGTTTAGCTGCGACAAGTGAGTTGTGGGTCGAAGGATTGGGGTTAGCGCGTTTCCAATCTTGGGTGTGGCGACGCCTGGGGAGTTTGCAAGGATACCAAGATCGGCCGCGGTGGTTCCAGTACTGGATTCTGTGATACGAATGTTGCCAGGATTCCCATCGGCAAAATCGATTTCAAGTACGCCATTTTGAAGTGTCGCTTGAATTTCGCGTCCGCCGATGGGTGCACTGTCGTTAAGACGTTGTAGAACGTCGCCAAGGGTATCGGAGCCAGCGAGATCCACGGTGACTTTTTCTGTTCCATCTGAGATCACGAGGGCGCCGCTGGAAATTCCGCGGCCCTGATTCAAATCGGTCAACCGGGTGTTCTCAACGGCTGTAGGGCTAAGGTTTGTATTCGAGACAATTCCATCGGAGATCAATCCGAAAGCGCGTTGCCCAGTGACGTTGTGAGCAACATACTCGCCATCGTTGGCGATCGTCAGCAGGCTGGCATCGTTCCCTTTGAATCGAACGAGCCCATCATTCATGTCGATGGTCTCGCCACCCAAGCCACCGCCCGAAAACAGGTAGCGGTCCAGGTGTCTCGAGTTTGCTGCCGCGGTCAATCGTTCTATGGATGCGTTGATTTGCGATATCCATCCGTTACGTTCTTCGTCACTCGCGAGATTGCCTGCGCTTTCGACGCCAAGCCCACGTATTTCGATCATGATGTCTTGGACGTTAGCGAGTGTCGATTCCGTCACGTTCAAATAGCTTTGCGAGGAATCGAGATTGCGAATAGCTTGATCTCGAAATTCGAGTTCCCGCTGGATTCCAATCGTTCGAATCGCAGCAGCCGGATCCTGGCTCGGCGAACTGATACGTCGCCCGGTGGAAATTTGCTGCTCGATTTTCTGAATTTCAAGCCTTCCGGCTTGGACTTGAAACAGAGAACGATTTCGAGAGAGGGAATCGCTGGTTCGGCCAGCCACCACAGGGTAAAAGGAACTTAACATTCTCGAAGTCCATTCCTATACAATATTGACAAGCGTATCGAGCATTTCGGAGGCGGTGGCGATGAGTTTAGAAGTCGCTTGAAAAGCACGTTGGTACAACATCATTTTGACAGCCTCCTCATCCAGATTGACGCCAGAGATCCCTAGATGCTGAGCTTCTAAGGTTTGATGAAAGTTGCGAATCCCATCCGTGATCCCTTTTTGCGAATTGATTTCGCGAGTCGTATCCGTGATCATGGATTCGTAGATGCCGATGATCGATCTGCCGCCTAAAAGTTCGTTCGGTTTCGTGAATGCTTCGGCCAGTTTCAACGCATTGTCGGATCCGTTTCCGTTTCCATTTGTACTGATGGCCAGTTGGGTAGGATCTGCGACTAGATTAGGTCTTACTTCGATCGTAGACGCCGAATCGCCTCGGAAAAAAGTATTGATTCCCAAGGCGGATAAAACCCCGCTAGTGTCATTCGAAAAACTGAATCGCACTCCTCGCGAATCCGACTTGATTTCCAAGAGACCGTCATTGGTAATGCTGGCCGAGATACCATCGACCGCGTTAATGGCATCGGCCAATTGCTGTGGCGTGGTATCCGATGAGAAACCTTGCTGTTTGACGAAGATATCGCTGGTTTTAGTCACACCGGTGCTAGCGTCCGTGACCTTAATGACGAAGGACCCGTTATCGAAGTCTAAAGATGGGTTAGAAATTTCGATGGGATCGGTCGGGGTTTTAAGAGAGATATCGCTGGTAATCGAATCAAAACCTCGAGCGCCTTGCCCTTGCGAATGGATACGGTTGACAACTCGAATGATGTCTTTGGCGAGAGTATCCAGTTTGCTTTGAAAACCGGTTGAAGACGAAATCTGAGCCGACTCGAAAAGCCCTTTCACCTTACCACCAGTTAGGTTCAGAAACGCCTCAGTGTCCGCCGTTCGCATTTCAAGAAAAGTATCTTCGCCTTTGGTAACGATACTGGTTTTGATTTCTCTTGGGATACTGTTGGCAACCAAATAATCGCCCCCTACGAAAACCGTGACGGACCCGGTTGCTTCTTCGCTAACGCTTATATCAACATAGGACGAGAGTTCGTCGAGGGCCTTGAGGCGTTCGTCGCGAAGTCCGACAGCGTCCGAGTTTGAAAGGGAGCCACCCTCAATCTCAACAATGCGTTGATTCAGTTTTGCAATCGAATTGACCAGTCGATTGATATCCCCGACAGCCGAATTGAGTTCGGCTCGATTTCGATTTGCAATTTCCGTGACATTGCTAGAAACCGTTCTCAATTGGGTTGCCAGTTCTTGTCCGCGAGCGACTGCAAGCGACCGAACAGACTCGCTGCCGGGCTGATTGGCTACGTCTTGGAATGCACTTGCAAACCGGCTCAGGTTGGAAGAAAAATCGGTCACGGTCAACTCATTCAGCAGACTTTCGACTTGACCGTTGGTGGAAGAAAGTTGTTCTTGGTAGGAGAGTTGGCTTTGAGCTTGCCGTAGACGGTCGAGAACAAAAGTATCGAGCTTTTGTTGAACGCCAACAGACTGCACACCCTGGCCGATGATCAAGTCGCCCGACTTGTAGCCTAAGGCTGGCGATTGGATTAATTCTTGGCGAATATAGCCAGGGGTGTTGACATTGGCGATATTGTTTCCAACGACTTGCAAGCCAGTTTGGCTGACACGAAGTGCGTTGGAAGAACCCTGAATTGCACTGAATAGACTCATGCTTAAACATCCATGCTAGGACTATGCCTGGTTTCGACGTTAGGCTGCTTCGTTCACAAGGAAGCCGCCTTCGTGCGAATGCGATTCGCCTGGACTGTACGTGGCTGATTCCGACTTTCCGGTAGCCAAAATCATCAACATTTCAGCAACAAACGACTTCGATTGGAAGGCCGTAACCCACATCGACATGCTCAATTGCTGGATTCGCTCAAGCTGAAGTTCGAGGTTCAAAATTCTAAGGGTCCAAAGCGATGGCCATTGTGAATCGAGTTGACGTGATAAGTCTCGCAGACTTCGAGGGGTATACCCCATGGCTTCCGCATCTTTCAAAAGCCGTTCGCGTTGGCTTTTGCATTCCTGAATTTCTCGATGAATTTCTTCGCCTTCAAAGCAAAGCGCGAAAATCTGCGAGTGCTCACCCAATAGGTAGGTCTTCTGGATCGAGCTTAGGATGGATTCCCATCGATCCAAAGTCTTCGAGAAGCGATCAAGCCATTGACCAGCATCATGGATCAGAGCAGGAACCATAGTGTATTTTTCTTTTCTTGCTTACGACGGGTGAAACCGCAACGTTAAAACAATCATTCCTGAAACGCGTTCATCCCCTTAGCGGGGATGAACGGCCATTCGCCGGAATGTTCTGATTTCTTGGACTAGAACTGGAAGGTTAGGCCCAGATCGATTCCATGGAGGAAGAAAGCTTCCGAGGTGAACTTGGGAGCAGGCGACAGAATCGGTAGATTGTTGACGGCACCGTTAAAGTCGATGTTCTGGTCCATTTGACTTGCTGCCATCGCAACGCTTGGAAGCAAGAGCATCGTGTAGCCAACTCCGAATTCAGCTCGACCAAGCTGGTACTTGATCTTCGCGCCCGCCTCGGGCAAGAAGGTGAATTGATTTCGTTTCAATGTCACACTATTGCTACTTTGAGCGAACAGGCCTCGATTCCCGTTTGCAGGATTAGGAGTGTTGGTAATCGCGAAGTTACCGTTGACATTGGTCGTCTGTTGCATGTTACCGATGGCCACCTTGCCCAGGGCAGAGAACGTGAAGCGACCTTTCTTTAGCTCTTGGCTAAGGCCGATGTGGCCGCCGTGAAACTGGTTTTTGGTGCTAAAGTTGTCTTGGAGCGTGCTGACCGTACCGTTCTGGATGATATCCGTGTTGAGCCCATCGATGATTTGGGTGCGAAGCCCCAGCTCATTATCCAATCGCAAGAATGTGTATCCCGTAAGCAGGTCCACACGGCTGTTGCCCGATTTTGCAAGGAGCGACCGAGCGTAGAGTTCCGATGCGATCAAATCCAAATCGCTTCGAACTTGAATCGTTCCCGTGTTGGCGCCATCGCCAGGGTTCGCCCCGGCTTCATTGACGTTCAAAAGCGCTGGAGCACCGAAAGCCGTATTGAAGAAAGGAACCGCAGTCGAGTTTCCACCATTGGTGAAGGTGTTGGTCGTTCCGTCCGAGAAAATTCCCCAGACTCGACCTCCCAAGCCGAAATTCTGGCAATCGTCCAGCCAAATGCCGGTGTTCAATCGCATGCCAACTTGCATATTCGTTCCTGTTGGCTGATCAATTCCTCCAGCCAAGACGTTGGTCGGAGTCGCTTGAGGCGAGTTACCGCCAACGGCCAAAGGGATTCCTTGAATTCCTTTGCCCCACCACAGGATGCTTTCGGTTTCCAGCCAGCCGCTGGACAAGGATGTCCCGCAAGCGCCGGTATTGCAAGAAGAAGTTTCGCAACTCCCCGAATCCATGCTTCCTACGGAGTAGTTGGTTGGTGTGAAGCTAGGCTGGCTATACCTAGCTTCGTGCATCGTTGGTTCGTAGAATGTTCCGGTTCCGGTCGGGGCAAGCCCCGCGTCGGTCGCAACTCCGTTTGCTTGAAAAGCGGCAGGTCGCGAATCGACGGGGATGGTGTCTTGAGGAGCACGTCCCGCAAGTCCACTGTCCCCAATTCGGCCAACGCTCGAAGCAGGAGAAGTAAGTGTAGGATCTTGCCCCAAAGCGATTGCAGAGCTACCAGCTCCGCACAAAGAGGCGATGATGAGGGTCAGTGTTTTTCGTTCGATTCTCATAATTTCTTTCTCGCTAAGCTTGGGCTTGCGTACCGTTCGAATAACTGGATCGGCAGGAATTGGGAGAAAATTCGGACAAAGAGGAACTACAGGAACATTCAACGCATTTTGCCTAAACCTCCTGAGCCGGAATGCCTTGCTAGAGTAACGATCACTTCCGTGAATGCTGGCACTGGACGTAGGAAAACCCGAGACGAAAATCTGGGTTAAGCTTACAATCACCGGTCCTAGTTCAAGCTCAATCAACCCGACGCAGTTTATGTCGAAAGCCAAAACAACAAGCGAGCCATCTATGTCGCAGAACCTGCCGTCGCCGAATCTATCATCCCCGAATCTAAATTCCCCCAGTGCTGCGTCCGTGGAGAACGTGGCTGTCCGCAAAAGCAGTTCTGAAACGGGTGGCAAGGTTGTCAAAGAGAATGCATCGGGGGATGAACGCAAGCTTCACTTGCCTTATCGCCCTCACGTTTCCGCAGGATGGGCGCTGCCTGGTATTGCACGTTACAAAGTAAGCCAGTGGCTGGAGCAAACTCGGGCTGTCAACGCATGGGAAAACAATCGTCGGGAGCTGACCGAACCTCAGATTCGCAAAGAAGCACTGTCCTTAATCTACAGGGCGAAAAGTGGCGAACCGTTATCTTCGCTTGTGCCCGAGATGTACTCGTTGATCCGCGAGGCGGCTCGACGTTCTCTTAATATGCGACATTATGACGTCCAGATACTCGGGGGCATCTGTTTGTTTCACGGTTGCATTGCGGAGATGCAAACTGGCGAAGGCAAGACTCTCACTGCAACCTTGCCGTTGGCCCTGCATGCCCTTTCTGGCAAGGGGGCTCACTTAGCGACGGTCAATGACTATTTGGCGGAGCGAGACGCCGACTGGATGAAACCTTTATTCGATACACTTGGTATTCGTATCGGAAAGGTTCTTACCGATCACGATCAAGATCAAAGACGCAAGGCATACGCTGCTGATGTTACCTATGGCACGGCAAAAGAGTTTGGATTCGACTTTCTTCGCGATCGCTTGTTGATGCGTGCTCAGGGGCGAGCCGTAGATGATTTTTTGGGAAGTGGATCCCAAGAGCGATGGGCTTCCAGTGGCGACCAACCCGTCCAGCGTGGAATGCATTTTTGCTTGGTGGATGAAGCGGATAGTATTTTGATTGATGAGGCTCGTACGCCGCTCATAATTGGATCGTTGGGGGATGAGTCTCGTGAGATTGTGATTGCCACGTTCAAGTGGGCCGCTGAGCATGCCCCGCTTTTTGTCTTGAAAGAGCACTTCACGATCGAAGAAGACAATCGCAAGGTTGAGCTTAATGCCAAGGGTAGGCAGTATGTTCGTTCGTTGCCCCGTGACGAAGCGATTCGACTTGCGGCCCTAGTGGATCTCTACGAGTACATTGAACGCGCGATTAAAGTTCATCGCGACTTCCATCTGGATCGTCAGTATGTGGTGCGCGAGGATGAGATTGTCATCGTCGATGAATTCACGGGACGCTTGGCTGAAGGACGAAAGTGGCGTGACGGGATCCACCAAGCCATTGAAGCAAAAGAAAAAATTGAAGTCACCGTCCCAACTGGGCAAGCCGCGCGGATTACGGTTCAGGATCTATTTTTACGATACAAACACTTGGCTGGCATGACCGGTACCGCAGCAACCAGCGCCGGAGAGCTCCGACGCATTTACAAAACCCCGGTTGTTCAAGTGCCTACCAATCGGCCTCCTAAGAGACAGCGACTGACGGATTCCGTGCACCATGACATGACAGAAAAGTTCAAGGCGATTGTGAAGGAGGTGAAGGACGTTCATGCCAAAGGGCGCCCGGTTCTTATTGGAACACGATCGATTGATAAGTCATCTATCTTGGCCAATATGCTGCGTCAGGAAGGAATGCAAGTTCATGTCTTGAATGCGCACGAGATAGAACGCGAAGCGGAGATCGTTGCGAATGCCGGCCGGCATTCGCAAATTACCGTAGCGACGAATATGGCAGGTCGGGGTACGGACATTAAGCTGGAGAATGAGATTCGGGAGCTGGGCGGCATGATGGTCATTTGCACCGAGCTCCACGACGCGGCTCGGATCGACAGGCAGCTTATTGGACGTTGTGGGCGACAGGGCGATCCCGGCACCTACCGGCAGTATCTTTCCATGGATGACGAAATCCTACGAAATGGTTTCGGCACGAAAGCTGCTGAAAAATACAAAGAATTAGGTTCCGAGGGAGGGTCGTTGGCTGGAAAAGCAGGGTTGTTTAAGCTCGCACAGCGAAAAGTTGAAAAGAAACACTTTCGAGATCGTATGGCATTGCTACACCACGAGAAGGAACGGACTAAGATTCAACGGGAGATGGGGCAAGATCCATATCTTGATACCGCAGAATAGCGATCCGGGGTAATTTTCACCGAGCTCGCTTCCGTACTAACGTTTGAATCACTGATGAATTCGCCAAGCAACTCGATCGCATATCTTACGCTCCAACAACCTCGGATGCGCAAGGGGTCCTTCGCTACTCTCATCGGCGCCATGCCGCTTTTGGAAGTCTTCGTGGCAGGGCCGGAAAACCAATTGACGGTCGAGTCCCTATCGCCGGGCGGGGTGTCGGAGCTGGTGAGTCGTTCGCCGGTTTTTTTGTATGGTCCGAGCGGGGCCGGTAAAACGGCCATTGCGCTGACTCTTGCCGCACGCTGGATGAATGAAACCAACGATCGTAACCTGACGTTGACCAGTGGTTCCGATTTCTCCAGGGCATTCACGCGCGCCATTGAGGCGGATGATATGGATCGATTTCGACAGCTTCACCGCGAATGCGACTGCCTGCTGGTCGATAACATTCAAGAGCTGGCAACGAAACCAGCGGCGCAAGAGGAAATGATCTCGACCATCGACCACTTGATCAACGGTGGACGAGCCATCATCGTAACCTCGCCCGAACTGGCGTCGCTGGTGCCTAATCTGAGGTCTGCTTTGACGAGCCGGTTGAATAGCGGCTTCGGCATTCCAGTTGCTTATCCATCTCTTGCGAGCAGAAAAGAGATTCTCAAGCTATTGGCGTCTAGCTCGCAGATCGCGATCGGTGAGGAGGAGCTCGATACAATCGGAACTCAGTCACACGACAATATGTCCGCAATGCAATTGCGTGGAATCTTGATCCGTTGGTCGCACCACAATCGAATTGCACCGGAGAGAACGGCAAACGAATCGAAGCGCATGATTGATAGTCTCTTGGACTCGCAAATCGCCAAAGCCCCAACTCTTTCGGATATTGCGAAAGTCGTGGGGCGAGAAATGCAATTGACCATGGAGCTTCTGCGTGGTCCAGGGCGAAAATCCAGCATCGTGCGAGCTCGCGGTCTTGCCATGTTTTTGATGCGTCAGTTGACAGACGAATCCTACCAGAGCATCGGTAAGTACTTTGGAGGCCGCGACCATACAACCGTGATGCATGCCTGCAAAAAAACCGAAGAAGATCTGGCTTCGGATCTTGAACTGCTTCGCGTGGTAGATCGTGTTAAGCAACGATTTAAGAAGTAGTACTCCTTTCCCGAGCACGCCAAGCCGTAACTGCGTCCAAAGCGACTTGTCACGGCCTACTTTGCTTGGTTTGGTTAGGAATCGACGCCTGTATTTCCCAGCCCGATCGGTGCTTTGTTTTCTTTGGTTTCGGTCTTTTCACGCCAAGGCTTTTTCTCTTGGTAGCTTTTGAGTTCGCTTTCGAGCTGTTCCAATTGAGCAGCGTTGGTTTCGCGGGCTAGCTCGACACCTTTTTGGGACCACTCCACCGCTTGATCAAACTCTCCTACTTCAGCATGAGCCGCAGCCAAAGTGCTTAAAATGTGGGGGGCTTTGTAATCCGTCAGCTTACACGCTTCGATTGCGTACTCGAGCGCTCGTTTGCCATCGCGAAGGGCGTCATTCGGTGTTGTTGAAAGAACCCACGACAGATTGTTCAAGATGCCCGAGCGATCCGATTCGGCTTCAGGTGCAAATTCCAGGGCTGATTCAAAGTCCTTGATCGCATTTTCATGATCGCCAAGCCCAAGCCGTGTATCGCCTCGCAAGCGATATGCTTCCCAATAATCTTGATTTGTTTTGATCACTTGGTCAAAAATTTTGATGGCTTGGGTAGGGCGATTGTCTTGCGAGTAAAGCAAAGCCAATTGCATTAGCAACCTTGGGTTTTTCTCTTGGCCTTTAGGCGTGTTTTTTAAGATTAACTGGTAATCGCTGATCGCATCACTATATCTTTTTTGAGCCGAAGCGATGGCGGCTCGCAACAGGATGGTTCCAACGCGGTTGTTGTCGATTTCGTAGGCGGCGTCCACATCCTTTCGCGCTTCATCCAGTTTGTCATCATCCAAAAGAACTTGAGCTCGTAGAAGCAGACCTTCGATATCGGCCGAGGCCAGTTCGACCACCTTGTCCATATCCGCTTTGGCAAGATCGGCTTGCTTATTGACCGAATAGATTTTAGCTCGAGACTTCAGCATTTCGACCGATTTAGGCATCACGCTGAGCTTATCCGTCAGCAGCTTGATCGCATCCGGGATGCTTTCAGGGGTGATTGCCATAAGTTCTGCTGTGGAGCACGCGAGCAATTCATTTTCAGGATGTTGCTCTACCATCGATTTTAGAAAGTCGATGGCATCTGCCGTTTTGTTTTGCTGCATCGCGTTGGCTCGATACAGAGTAATGCTGGCAACATTACTGGGATTGGTTTGGATGGATAGCTTCAGGTCGTCTATCTGTTCGGTTGGATTCGTGCGAAGCCCTGCCCGCATCATGATCAATCGGCTTAGTTTTTCTTTGCTTGCTAGGTCGGACTGCTTCGCATCTGGGAGCAATGCTTCGACACCCGCATTTGCCGTTTCGAATGCGAGGTCCTTTTCTGTTCGTCTTGCATGCAGTTCTGTCTTGATCAAGTAAGCATCGATCAGCTTGGGATCGTACTCGATAGCCTGCTCCAGATCCGTCACAAATTCTTTGAGTAGCTTTTCAATTCTGGCCCGAGACAGTTGCTGGGAACCGTTGAGCATCCCAATCATCAGTTCTGTTTTTTGGATATAACTGGATGCAACTAGTTTTTTAGCTGCCTCCATGTCGGCCGCATCGAGCCCCTTCTTGATGGCCGACTCCGCTAAACCGATCAGCTCCTTCAAGGTGTCAAGCGAATCCACCTTGAGTCGCAGTCGACTCGCCTCTTCAAAGTCTTCTTCGCCATCAAATGATTTCGGAATGAGCTCGTTCTGAGTTGTTGGTTCGGTGGCAGGCTCTTGAGCCAACGCAGGCACCGCCGAAAACAGAATTCCAGCTACCACTGCAATCCTCAAGAATTGCCTTGGCGATGGCGAATGCAAGCGACTGTCTTGTCGAGTGGATTGACCGCATGCATGGAGTGAAATAGGCATAAACAGAAACCTTGATGTCTGGATTGGCGGTAGGAACAGGACTGGGGAGACTATCAACCCAGCCCTCAAATCGTCGATGGATCTGACACCATTGTAGCGACAAGACCATTACGAGAAAAAGTTCGATTCGGCCTACTGTTCCTCGGAAAAACTTGCAGGAACCTTCGAAAGCGAGTCGGGCCAATAGGCGACAGGTCGATTCAAGGCGGTTGCAAAAGGAGGAATGGATCGAGCCAATTCCAGCACCTTCGGGGCAGCGGCAAAGTAAGCAAAGGCCTTTTCTGTGTGATACCCCTGCGAATTTGGGTATTCTGCGTCCACGATTCTTCGGTCGTATTCATTTCCCTGCCCGAGTTCCTGGTACCCTTCGATTTGGTCTAGAACCGTTTTTGTCCTGTGCATGTCCGCTGGTCTGAATTTCCAAAGTTCACCTAAAACCCAACCATTTCCAGGCGTAATGGCAGGATAAGGACCCAAATCAAAAAGTTCAGCGCGAACAACTGCTGGTTCAATCGATTGAGGTTTGCAAGGCCATAATCCTCCCCGCAGGTGGCCTGATTTCAAGGTGCCATACACAAAAAAAGCAGTGATGTGCTCGTACGAATTCATGTCAAAAAGGGGGCTAACTTGGGGGGCGATTGTCGTGAGTGGACGAGCGATATTTTCGTTTGGGGTCTCCATCCGCTGAACTTTCCGCCGCCAAAACGCGTTCAATCTCGTCCGCAGACATGCCCATTTCTAGCATTTTCATTTTGAGGTCTGCGTCCATGGCTGCCCGCTTGGTTTTGTGCCAATAGACCAACCCGGTAGGAACGGTGGCCAAGAGCACGATGGCACCAAAAACGATCATGGTTTCATTGGGTAATGCAGCTAAAAAGCTCATGGTAGGTCAGCCTGTACGACTAGTACTATTCTTCGAGAATGCATGCTAATGTAACGCTTCAGGCCCCTTTTTGGGTAGCCTCCTGCGCCAAAAGATGGGATTGTGAAATTGGTCAACCAAGTTTTGGCAATCGCAGTTACGATGAAGAGGATTCGGAATAGCCATTCAACTATTGGAAATTTTTTAGGTCGGAGCGGCGAGGGCATGGAGAACGACGACGAAAAAATGTGGCTGAGTCAAATACCCAAGGCGATGTCGTCTCGACTAAGGCCCAAATCGGTTTCGTCTATTTTGGACCGACTGCTTACCGAACGAGGATATGCTGCTGAGCAATCCACGCAGCTCATTCAAGACCAATGGCGAATCGCGGTCGGGGATGCTTTATTCGAACAATCGCGTATTGGGAAGATCCAGCGGGGGGTTTTGCAGGTTCATGCGCTCAATGCGATCGTGATGGCGGAGCTCGGGTACTCAAAAAGCAAGGCCCTGAAGCATTTGCAGTCTGCCCTGCCTGGCTTCAAGATCAAAGATATCCGATTCCTGCTGAACCGTTAGCATCGAATCCAATGCGTACGCTTCAAACGCGTATCGTGGATTCGCTGGTTGTGGCCAAGAAAAGCTTCAGTGCTTGGACGTTGGCCGCTACGTCATGCACCCTTAGAATTTGAATTCCCTGAAGAGCCATGGCGAGCGACACACCGACGGTTCCAAAACAACGATCCAGATTCTTATTCCCAAGCACCTTGGCGATGAATCCTTTGCGAGAATGCCCCACCAAAATCGGTCGACCCGTTCGATGAAAAACACTGGCGTTTTGTAGTAGTTCCAGATTGTGCTCGTGAGTCTTGCCAAATCCAATTCCGGGATCGAGACAGATCTGATTGGCTGCAACGCCTTGTTGTTGCAACCATTGGTCGCGTTGCTGCAGATAGCTCAAGATTTCGTCGACGACATTGACATAGCTGGGTGAGTCTTGCATTGTTTGAGGCGTTCCCTGCATATGCATGGCGCAGATACCAGCTTTTGTTTTGAGCGCCACATGAACCATCTCGGGGTCGGCTTCCAGCCCAGAAACGTCGTTGATGATCTCGGCACCTAAGCCTATGGCTGCTTCAGCAACTTTCGATTTCTTCGTATCGATCGAGATAGGGATCGTGACTTTTCCGATCAGTTGCTCAAGCACTGGAACGATTCGACGGAGTTCTTCGTCCTGGCTGACATCTTGACTGTAAGGTCGAGTGCTTTCACCGCCGAGGTCGAGGATACTCGCCCCTTCGTCTTCCATTCGTTTTGCTTGATCGATGGCTGCCTGGAATGTGAAGTAACGTCCTCCATCGGAGAAGCTATCGGGGGTTACATTCAAGATGCCCATCACCAAGGGGTAGCGGCCGAATTCCAAGCATCGAGTTCGTAACTGCCATCGTTCGGCAGGGGGGCTAATGGTCAGATTGGATTTCATATTGCGTACTTTTGTGCCGCGGGCGCTAGCCGCGACAGATATTGTATTAAACATAGTTAGGAGTCGGTGGGCGGTAGTCTTCGAAATCAACGGAACTAAACCATTCGATGGTCTTCTTCAGTCCCTCGCGGAGCGGTACTTGAGGTTCCCAGTTTAAGTGTTTCTTGGCTAGGGTAATATCGGGCCGGCGCCTGCTGGGGTCATCCGGCGGAAGCGGCCTCTTTTCGATGGTGGATTTGCTGCCTGTGATTTCGATCACCAATTCGGCCAACTCGCGGATTGTGAATTCGCCAGGATTCCCGATATTCACCGGACCGATGAAATTCTCTTGGTTATTCATCATTCGGAAAATTCCCTCGACCAGATCGTTTCGGTAGCAGAAAGAACGCGTCTGTTCCCCTTCACCGAAAATGGTAATTGGATGACCTTGGATCGCCTGTCGAACAAAGTTGGAAACAACCCGTCCATCGTAGGGATGCATACGTGGTCCGTACGTGTTGAAAATTCGAACGATTCGAATGTCTACTTTGTTCGATCGGTAGTAGTCCATAAAAAGAGTCTCAGCCACTCGTTTCCCTTCGTCGTAGCAGGATCGAAGGCCAATGGTGTTGACATTTCCCCAGTACGATTCCGGTTGTGGATGAATGAGCGGATCGCCATAAATCTCGCTTGTGCTGGCTAGCAAAATTCTTGCTCCGCAGCGTTTTGCCATCCCAAGCATATTGATCGAGCCCATGACCGAAGTTTTAATGGTCTTGATCGGGTTGAATTGGTAGTGCCCGGGCGCTGCTGGGCATGCCATGTGATAGATCTGATCCACTTCCAAAAAAATGGGCAATGTCACATCGTGCCGGATGAGTTCAAAGTTGGGACGATGGAGAAGATGGGCTACGTTGGACTTCTGGGCTGTAAAAAAGTTGTCTAAGCAAATCACATCGTGCCCCTCGTCCACCAGTCGTTCGCACATGTGAGAGCCAAGAAATCCGGCGCCGCCCGTTACCAAAATTCGATGCAGTTTTGCCACAAAAACATCCCGTCGCATAAAAAGAAACGAAAGAAAACCGCCGAACGCGGCCTTTTGGAAGCGTGCCGCACGCTCTGCAGAATCATTGATTATCGTAAGTGTCAGCGGTACAATTCGAGGCGTTTTGCGGTGGACCTGCAGAATTGAACCGAATGGAAGAAGGCCGCGTAGGTCATTCCTATTGTACCGCTTAGTCGAATTGTACTAATTAGCCAACTGTGCGTACCAGACTGTATTTGTGTCCTAAAGTTCACTTGATGGGAGATCGTTTCGAATGAAGTGTTTCAAACTTGGATTGATGGCATTGGCCCTGGCAACGACCGCTTCGATGGTTCAAGCCGACGAGTCCAAAGGAAAGTGTGACGGAGTCTGTGCAACTGAAAGCACGTGCTGCGTCACCGAAGGTTTGGCAAAATTGCCTAGAATGACCTACATGGTGGGCGAGGAGTCCATGTGCTGTGAAGAGTCCGCCAAAGCGGTTGCCGCTTCGTCCAAGGCGAAGCTGATGTACATCGTTGGCGACGAAAAGTTTGATTCCTCCGAGAAGGCCTTTATTGGTCTAGTCGATCACACGGAGAAGTTCGTGTCCGCTTTTGCTACCCCAAGCACTTGCAAGGTTTCTGGCGCAACAACCATCGCTGGCGAATCGATGACTTGCTCCGTCAAAGCAGGTGAAGTTGCCTCTAAAGTTAAGAAGGCAATGGATTCCGTTGCAATTTCGTACAAGGTTGGCGATAAGACTTGTCATTGTCCCGTCGAAGCCAAGACAATTGCCGCTGAAAAGAAGGTAAAGACTCTGTTCGTTGTCGAAAATGAAGAAACCGAATGTGAGTATTCCGCTCGCCTGAACTTGGCTCGTGCGAAGTATAAGGCGGCCCTGGTCGCTATGGCGCCTGCGAAAACAGAAGCTAAAGTTCAATAGTTTGGCGTTCAAGGCTGCGAGCTAGCCGCTCGGGCAGTACTTCCGTCTCATCCAACGCGTGGTTTTGCCACGTGTTTTTTATGGAGTCGGGTTGTTCCGTCAGGGTGGACATCGGCCGGCTTCGTCTCGGAACGAGACCAAAACATGCAAAGACAGACGTACGGTGGGGGGAGAGCCTCAGGAATAGATGTCGTAAGTCGAAAGTGCTTGTGTTACTATGGAGAGCAAGTTTCTCCACTCGTACTTGATTAGGTCAATGACTTCTCTGCAACGATCAATCTTCGTAATTCCCAGCACAGCTCTCGAGGAACTTCCCAAAAGAATGGGGCATCCGCTCGCGCTGGATTTTCTGACGGCTTGGACAAGTCAATGGGACCCGAGATTGCTGGTCGGTTTGGGCAATGTGCCTGAATGGAAAAAGATCGATGGCAACTCATTGGATCTCGAACATGCTTTGATCCTTTGTCCGGAAGCATCGCGGAAGAAACTGGATCAACCCCAACGGGAACGACTTCAGTTGGGCGAATGCTTGATAATCGATTCCGAATCGAATTCTCGTCCGGAGCTTGTGGCTCGAATTCTTAGCGGATTGCATTTAGAATCGAATGTTTCCGGCAGCAAGCCACATCTGTGCGATGACTTCTATGCTTTGGGATACGCGGTCCTTCAGATTCAAATATTGGCCCGCAAGCTGAGATACTCGTGGAACATCGATTGGATCGCATTCACCGAACAAGCTTTGTCGGCAGCCAAGGCATCGATTGCTGGCGATGAGGCGGAGACGGAACGTTGGCTGCAGGCTTGCTTCGATTCTTTGTCGCAAGAGCGAGATCGTTACTGTTCGCAACAAGCGTATCTTCTCGAGGTGATATTGTTGGCCCCGTCTACTTTGCAAAGTGCGCTCGATCAGCAACTTCAGTCGACTCATCCAACAAACTTCCTTGCGTGCGCAAGCTTGCTTCAAGAACTTCAAGATCGCAATCCGGCTGCATGGGAAGTCATTCAGGCGAGGATGTCGACAAAGAATCTTGCGGTCATAGGCGGACTTGAGAGCGACCAGATGCTGATCCGCGGTTCGCTCAAGGCCCAATGGCGACAAATGCGGCGAGGGCAGAAAGCGTACAACGCACTGGGGCTGGACGTGCCCAATGTCTTCTCTCGGTTTGGTCCCGGTTTTACGGCCAATTCGCCCAATTGGTTATCCAAGTTCGGCTTCCGAAATGTGATGCTACATGCCTGGTCCGAAGGGGTTGTTCCGGAAGGCGACCAAGCAAAAATCAAATGGCAATCGAGCCATGAAGGGACAAGCGTCGATGCTTTGGTAAGCCATGTGCTTGACGCAAGTAGTGCAGATAGCTATTTGGATCTCGCTGTGAACTTAGCCGGCCAGTTGGATTATCATCAAGTTCCAACATTGATCTTGGCTCATTGGCCGGAACTGCCGTCTCAGCCGCAGGAGGATTTGTTAAGACTGATTGCTCGATCACCTGCATTGGGTGCCTTTCAAACCGTGGATCACTACTTTGCAACCACGAGCCAGCCTTACTCGAGCACGTCGTTCCCGAGTAATGCATTCAAGATTGCGGTTCCTGAGTCAATGAAACCGCTTGCGATGCAACATCAACGCATGATTCAATACGAACAGCTTCGGGTGCGTGCGGAACGAATGCAATCGCTTTCGTACCTGTGGGATCAAATCGCAGCTCAAACGGCGGCTCAGGATTCACTTGAATCGAAGCATGGCTTTGCAGACAAAACGAACGCAATTTTGGAAGAATTGGATGCGGGCTTGGAGTCTGAAATCAACGTTGGTATTGAGGCTAGGATCGCTGAGCAACGGGAATCTCTGTTGAAGCAGATTCGAGCAACTCTTTCCAACGGGCCGAAATCGACTGGACAGCCCGATCTGCCGGAAAGCGGTAGGGGCTATCTTTTGATCAATCCAGGAAACCATCCGATGAGGTTGTTTCTGGAGGGACTGGAAGGGGATGTCGATCCCAGTTCCAGCAAGCGCATCGTCGCTTGCGATGCACGATCGGGCCGAACGGATGCGGTTGTCGACATTCCCCCTTTTGGTTTTGTTCGCATGCGATTGAGAGCTACCAGCGGGAGTCGTTCTGCCAGTTTGCCTTTCCCTGAAAAACCTAGCAAATCATCTTGGTTAACCCGGCTTGCGGGGGTGCGATCCGGAATCGTAGGAACCGACTGGACACTGGCCAATGAATACATGGAGATTCAGATTGACCCCAAGCGAGGCCATCTTCGCTCGATGTACATTGCCAACAAACGGGGAAGCCGTTTGAGCGGCATGCCATCTTTGGTTTCGGGAGGTTCGGATGCGAAACGAAAGTGGAATGATACGGACTGTTTGACACTTTCGAACGTACAGCTGCGCATCGCCCGGGACACACCTTTAGTGGGTTCCATCGAGGTGATTGGCGAAGCAAAGCTATCTGCTGGTCCAACGATGATTTTAAAGACACGATACACCTTGTGGAAAGGTGCTCGATCGGTTGAAGTTGTCGTCGAAAGTGAAAATCTCGATTCTCAGTCTGTCTCTTGCGTTTGGCGAACCGCTTGGTTGAACGAAGGGGCCACCTTGGCGGCCTGGCAACATGGTGTCAAAGGCAAACTGCAGGGCCCGCTTCAGGCAACTGTGGAATTGATTGAGATCGATGACGCGGAACATCGCATTACCATTGCATCGAAAGGCCTTAGCTTCCACCGTCGATCGGATAGTCGGTTTCTTATTTCCGACATGCCAATCGGACTGGATGGAAAAGTGAAGGGACATTTTTCGATCGGTATCGATTGGCCGCGTCCGTATGAGAGTGCTATGGATTTTTGCGATGCCCCGTGGATTGTTGAAGACTCGGCCATGAGCTCGAGTGCTGTCGATGAGGGGGCTTGGCTAGCGCAATGCTCGTTGCCGAGCGTACATATGTCATTCGTGGATACAGCTCCTGCGATTGATGCTGGCGCATGCCAGGAACAGAAAGCCACTCTGCTAGCTGGCAAAGTTGGCGATGCTTGTGTTCTGTTATGTGAGACACAGGCCAAATCCGGCTCAGCTCGACTTTCGTTTTTTCGCGATGTTGCAGAGGCTTGGCGAGTCGACTCGCAGGGCCGCGAGTTTGAGTCGTTGACCGTGATCGATGGACAGGTTTCGATCCAAATCAAGTCGAACGAACAATCGCGAATATTGATGCGTTGGAAACAATCCTAACGGCGGCAAACCAAATAGGCACATCCTGAATGAGCGGTATCTCAGCGCAAAACGACCTAACGAACCAATCCATTGCTGGTTTTTCCATCCTGCACCGATTGGGGGTGGGAGGTATGTCGTCGGTTTATTTAGCGTTTCAGGAGTCGTTGCATCGTCATGTGGCTTTAAAAGTCATGCGATCGGATTTTGTGGGATCGAGCGATCATGAGCAACGCTTTCTTCAAGAAGCTCGAGCGGTAGCTCAGCTAATGCATCCGAACATTGTCCAAGTCTACGATATTGGAAAGTTCGAATCGATCCACTACATCGCGCAAGAATACGTCCCGGGAAGCAACCTTCATTCGTACATTCAGCGTCGCGGAGCGCTGCCGCTAGCGGAATCGGTCTCCATCCTGTGGCAAGCGACGGCAGCTTTACAAAAGGCCGCATCGATTGGTTTGGTCCATCGTGACATTAAGCCCGATAACATTCTTTTGACACCGGACGGCGAAGCCAAAGTTGCCGATTTTGGTTTGGCTCGATCGCGAGGCCAATCGCAGAATCTGACTGCGGTCGGAGTCACGCTTGGAACCCCGCTATACATGAGCCCCGAACAGATCCAAGGTCTGACGGTTGATTCTCGCAGCGACCTGTACTCGCTTGGTGCGACAGCCTTCCACATGTTATCCGGACGTCCCCCGTTTTCGGGTGAGACAGCGTTGGCGTTAGCCATGCAACATTTGCAAGCGGAGGTACCATCGCTAGCGACTCTGCGTCCAGATTTGCCCCCTGCGTTGGTGAAAATTGTTCATAAACTACTAGCGAAAAGTCCCGACGAACGCTTTGCGTCCGCCATGGAATTAGCCCGAGCCCTTAGGGAGGTAGTCGATAGCAGTTTGGCTGGCCAAGTGGATCAAATGATTCCATTTACGGGCTTGGTGATAGAGCATCAGCACGTCAGCCATCTTGAAGTGACGCAACAGCTGCAGAAGCTAACCAACGCAGTTTCGCGGCCGGCCAAAGTATGGTTCTTTCCTACTCGGACTGTCAAGCGAGTTGCGATCGCAAGCTGTTCTGTTCTGGTTGGAATTGCTGGGGCTCTCTATCTCATGCGCAACGACTTGTTAAGCATGGAAGCCAGGTCCACGGCTGGAGTGCTGCGACAGCCAACCATACAACGCCAATACGCGCTTGCTTTGATCGAGAATGATCTGAAACACTGGCGGTGCGTATCCGAATATTTCCCTGGTAAGGATGCTACCACCCGCAATTATGAACTAAAGGCGGAATTGCAAATTGCGAGGTTGGCCATCGAAGGCGAGAATTATCAGATGGCTTCCGAATCGCTTACCAAAGTTATCGATTCTCAATTTTCGGACGATGTTTTGCGAACCATTGCTCGAATTGAAATGGGTTATGTCGCCAACAAGCTGGTGGGGCAGTTAACTTCGAACGAATTCTATAACGCTGCAGGCCGCGACATGAAGATCATGCAAGCCACCCCCGATAAGCAGCGACTCATAAGAGATTCGCTGCCAAACCGCGTGCGAGAGGAATGGGATCGAAATGATTATGCGAAGCAGTCCGCCGAGTAGCAGCACCGAGTAGCAGCACCGAGTAGCAGCACCGAGTAGCAGCACCGAGTAGCAGCACCGAGTAGCAGCACCGAATAGCACTTTGCCTTCTATTAATTGTTGGAAGAAATCCGGCTAACGAACTCTTTGCAGGATTTTTATCCATGCAGGAGATCGGTAGGCTGGATTATCGTAACGAGGGTTGTGTCGAGTCAAGCGGACGTACGGATTTGCGCCGTTTGGGAATGCATAAAGCAGCTTCGATAACCAAGGCCAGCAGCATTGCGATTACGAACCACTTCCAAATCTCTTGCACCAAGCTGTTGGCATTTGCACCAGATTCGATACGGGACCAAGGAAGGCTTCCAAACAACTCGGAGATACTTGACTCTGGAACGAAGGTGTTGTTGTCCTCTTCGATGGTGCGGTTCTGGGCAATCCATAAATAGGGCGTTCGATAAACGCCAGTGTGCTCGACGTAGTTGTTTGAAAAAACGGTTGGATCCCCTACTTCTTGAGTTGCCTGTTCCAAATCTTTTCGATCTGATTCGCCGACTGTCCGCATTTTGCTGACACCGACACGCTCGGATCCCGCAGCCAGGACGCGTTGGATGGCAACATACATGACCACCCCATCTTTGGCCAAGGTAGAATCGCTCTGGGCTGGAGTCGTGGTGCAAACGTAAACGCCATTTCTGGAACCCGAGTTCGACATACCTGATTCGGCTGAATCCATTTTCAATAGAAAAGGCATCGAGTCATTGATGGAGGCGAGGGCTGTGCCGTTCCCTTCAATCCGGCAGATTCGTTTGATTCCAATTTGACCCACCGGCAATGCGGCTCCATTGAGAGTGTTGCTGAGGATTGTAGAATCATTTCGCCATTGTTGCACGCGAGCCAATAAGGCCGCTTGGCTATCTTCGTTCGTAGGCTCGTCCGGTGATTGTGATTGTGCGCTGGACAGTGTCGGCGGAACAGTCTCCCAGGTCGTCCATCGAAAGCCAAAGGCTTGCGTTGTGTCTGGGGATTCCGGTGGCAAAAACAAAACCTGCCCACCTGACGACACAAAATTGGCCAATAGCTCAAGCGATCGATTGGTGGGCAACTGTTCGTGCCAAATCACAAGTGAGATCGCGTTCCAGTCGACAGAATCTAGCTGCGACGACGTGACGGTTTCTGTAGCGCACCGAATCGACTGCTCCGGGGAGATGTTGGTGCATAACTCGATCGCTTCGATGAGCGTGGGGTTATCGCTGACGATGATTGACCGCCGTATCGCTGGTCTTTCAAAGACGAAGAAACTCGCATTGTCGGCTAAGTTGGTATCGGCAGGAATTCGAATGGCGCCCCAGCCTGCTTGTGATTCTCGAGAGTCATCTTGCTTGGCTGGCTCGTCCGCCAGGAGCGGGATTCGGTAGTCATTCACTTCCGCCAGACCGGACTGCAAATCGACAGGAAGCACGCTGCGAACAGATCCGACTTCTATTTGAACTGGCACTTGAATCGATGGTCCCGATGCAGCAATCGTATCGCCTTCATTCTTCTCGGCAGATTGACCTCGCGATCTGCGTTCTAGCTTAAAGCTGATCGACAGTTCCGGACCGGTAGGTTCTTCAACTCGCTTGGCGTTCAAAATGCGAATTGCCAAGTTTTCATCCGAGCCGCTGCTAAGATCCAAGATATGGAATCGAACATCTTGAGCCAAATCTAAAAATCCTTCGCGTGCAGCGCCCCATCGCCCATCGCGGCTCTTCCAGTCACTTTCTCGCATATCGGAACAGATCCAAACATCGGTGCTAGCAAGCCGATTGGACTTGATGTAAGCCAAAGCCCTTTCCATTAGTCCAGGAAGATCGCTGGTCGCTCCGTTAGGCAATAGTCCGACATTGGATGTGATATCATCGGGGGTTTCTAATTCGATTGGTTTCTCGCTAAACGAATCGAAGACAGCAACTCGCTTTACCCCTAAAGTCGCGAGCGTGCTGGCAAGTTGCATCAAAGCCGACTGCTGCTTGGTCATTCCTGTACCAGGCTGCGTTTGCTGCATGCTAGGCGAACGATCCACCAGAACCACAGCAATTTCATCCGTTCGGTTTCCAAGCAACCCGAGCAAACCACTTGCTAGCGGACGAGCGGTAAACAAGATCAATGCTGCGATCGCCAGTGTTCTCAAGGCCAAGATCAACCATTGTCGAAGTTTACTGTAACCGCTGGACATCTTGCTTGCCTGAAGCAAAAACCTCATTGCCGCCCAAGGCACGGTTTGAAACCGTCGTTGGTTGACCAGATGAATGATGACAGGAGCCGCGATCAAGGGCAACGCGATCAGCATCCAAGGCTGTAGAAAACTCATCGGACCCCTCGCGATTGAGTTCTTCTTATGAGAAATCGCATGAGAGGATGTTCATAGGCTTCGGACGTGGTGACGCGATGGTAGTCGACGGACGACTCTAGCACGATCCTTTGCATATCGATCAAATACGTTTGCAGCGCGCGATGGTATCTGTCTGCGATTTCGGAAGGTTCGACAAAGAGATGGGTGCCGCCCTCCATATCATTGAAACGAACAGGGCGCTGAAATGTGAATTCGAGCTCTTGGGTATCCAGCAAATGAAATGCGGCCACATCATGCTTGCGAAATCGGAGGTGTTCAAAGCAGTTTTTCAACAAGGCAGGGTCCACAAAAAAGTCCGAAATAACTACGATCAGAGCACGTTGTCGAATGGTTTCGGCAAGCTCGTCTAAAATGGCTGGCAGTTGCGTTTCGCCCTTGGGTTGTGTCTGCTCCAGCGTATCCAGCATCACCTTCAAATGAGCTGCCGATCGACGCGGTGGAATGTTTTGAACCAGCTTATTTGCAACACAAGCCAATCCTACGGCATCCCCTTGTTGCGCTGCAAGATACGCCAGCGAGGCTGCGATTCGGCGACCGTAGTCGATCTTGCTCATCTGGTTCTTGGATGCATACGCCATGGAACCACTGGTGTCCAGCACGACACAGCATCGCAGATTGGTATCTGCCTCGAATTCTTTGACATAGTATCGATCCGTGCGTCCAAAGGCTCGCCAATCAAGGCGCCGAAGATCGTCCCCAGGAACATACTTTCGGTACTCTGCAAATTCCACGCTCGAGCCACGATGGGGCGATGCGTGGCGTCCCGAGACGCTGCCTTGCATCGCATGGCGTGAAACAAGCGGGACCGAAGATAGTCGGGACAAAACTTGGGGATCAAGAAACGATCGCGATACCGGTATCATATCAATGGTTCGCTACTCTACCGTCTCGTCGATCAATCGCTGAACAATCTTTTTCGCCGACATTCCTTCTGCTTGCGCTGCAAACGTGGTGATGATCCGGTGAGTCAAGACGGGTTGTGCGACAGCTTGGATATCTTCCATGCGAACCATATAGCTGCCCAGCAACGCGGCTCGACTCTTGGCGCCAAGGATCAGGTTCTGGACGGCTCGCGGCCCTGCCCCCCAACTTACCAGAGGTTTCATCCACGGTGGCGCGGTGTCCCCTTGAGGCCTGGTCTTGCGAACCAATCTTGCTGCGTACTTGTAGATGTGGTCTGGTACAGGAAGACGTCGTACTAACCGTTGATGCCCAATGATCTCGTCAGCGCTCATCAGTTGGTTCAGAATCACATGGTCGTCGCCAGTGGTAGAACGAGCGATCTGAATCTCCTCCTCTTCGTTGGGGTAGTCCAATTCGACCAGAAACATGAATCGGTCCAGCTGGGCCTCGGGCAAGGGATAGGTACCTTCTTGCTCAACTGGATTCTGCGTCGCCAAGACCATGAACGGGCTTTCCAAATCGAACGTTTTGCCAAGTACGGTGACACGTTGCTCCTGCATAGCCTCCAGCAGTGCCGCCTGAGTTTTTGGTGGGGCACGGTTGATCTCGTCGGCCAAAATAATGTTTGCGAAAATGGGGCCCTTGATAAACTGAAATTCCCGGCGACCTTCTTGAGTTTCCTGAAGGATGTCGGTCCCTGTAATATCCATCGGCATTAAGTCCGGGGTAAACTGGATTCGACTAAAGCCCAGCGACATGGTCTCAGCAATTTTGCTGACGAGCAGTGTTTTCGCCAAGCCTGGAACCCCCATCAGCAGAGCATGCCGGCGAGCAAATAAGCAGATAGCAACTTGCTCAATCACACTTTTTTGACCCACGATCACTTTACCCAGCTCGCTAGCAAAACCGTGGTAAGACTGACGCAAGCTGTCGATGGCTTGCACGTCCTGGTCTGTCAAGGACGATGTTGTGTTGCCAGAAGTGGCGGATGTGCTCATGGAACTGGGCTCAAAAAGGAATCTGCAGCAAAATAATCTACTCCTGGTTTAGACCAAGCAAGCGGAGATTGCAATAGCCCACTTGATCCTTGCGAGCATTCCCGAAGTTCTATTCCAATAGAACTAGCGAGCCCTTATAAGTAGCTATCGAAAAAAGCAGCTCGGTAGACGCGGCGCTGTATTTCGCCGAGTTCGCTCGCCTTCGCGCGTTCTCCCGGGGCAAGTTTCCGTGCCGACTGGTATGAAAGCCAACTAGGTTT
>Ga0247837_1002051_pt1 | contig 39413 bp, 14 predicted proteins | sample LaCtaG_2_FD_187115 | JGI IMG/M metagenome (GOLD analysis project Ga0247837, IMG submission 187115) | Freshwater microbial communities from meromictic Lake La Cruz, Castile-La Mancha, Spain - LaCruzMarch2015_14.5m | ecosystem: Environmental > Aquatic > Freshwater > Lake | place: Spain: Castile-La...
ATGCACACCCGTTGAAAGCGATTCCGATAGCGTTTTCATACTTGCGAAGTTGAGAAAGCGCCCAGGTTTTATTGAATACAGCTCCTCCGAGGTTTACTTCGGTTAGGTTAAACTGTAAATTCTTCATAATGTCAGTCCTTCTATTCGCGTCCTCATAGCCAACAACTGTTCCTTTCGTAGCCACGCGTATAATAGATTCGTCAAATATTGATTGTCCATTTGAATTCAGCGCAGACAAGTCCGCCGACACATCAATATTCGGCTTGACGAGCAAGGGCTGAACTGTGGTATTCCCAGGGAACAAGAGAGGTACAGTAGACGTAACCAGCCTAGGCCTGCTTCCTTGTATGTTGATAAGGGAAAGGGACAGCGGCCGGCTGTAGGTCTCTGGAATAGAGGTGGATTTCAGCTGCTCTGTCAGTATTAGGGCCTCGTAGTGGAGTCTGTTCCTGGCTTCTATAGCTGCTGAGTCAGTCACATACAGGGCTCCGTCTGGCCAAGTCCCCCATATAGCCTCGGCTGAGAAGAGGTAGACAAAGCCTTTTCTGTATAAATGGAAGTCTTGGAGTGCGGGGTAGAGCCAAGTCCCAGTCTCTTCATCCACAAAGAGAGCGGTTAGGGTGCTGCCTGCAGGCTTCAACACCCTCCCTACGAACTGCCGCACATCTTCCCTTGACAGTCCCGGGTGCAGGTACACTGTTTGAGTGAAGGTCAGGAAAGGCTGAGAATGCAGAGTATGTGCAAGTTGCAGGTAGAAGGGAGTGGCGGACACAGCCAGGAACAACTGGGTGATTTTCAGGACTTGCAGGTGAGTAGCTATTCCAATGGCTGTGTCTCGCGCTGTGAGTTTCCCCTGCACTGCCTGCTCTGCACAGCCCTCATACATCCCCACGACTCGCTCCTGCCCTGCTTCTTTCACCTTCATTCCCAGTTCCGGCGAATAGCTGTAATCCAGCACGACTCTCATACTGTCCTCATCCTTCAGTCTGTTTACTGCGTCTTCCCCTTCCCTTGCCGCTATGATGGAAACTGGAGGGTGGTCAGGTACCAGCTCTAGCAACTCTGCAGGAGAGAAAGGAGTAGCTGGGGAGAAGAGTAGGACCACTGGACTGCAGTTCGCCACAAGGAGAAGGACTTTTAGAAGCGTCGGGTTCATTTTTTGTATTTTCGGCAAGGGCCAGACAAGAAGGAAACAACTTGAGCAGATTTAGCGAGTAGAGGGACTGCGGGGTGTGCTTGGAACTGCTACAACGGCATAATTTAATCGCTATTTTACCGATACTTCGGCTTCTATACTGCTAGTAAAGTAGGAAAGCTTACAGTCGAGATGTCTATTAGGCAGAGTTATGATCATCCTCCAGCTCCCCTGCAGTTGTGTTCGGTACTCTCGAAGGTTCGATTTTCTCTATACTCGTTCCTGAACTTTCCAATAGCATCGAATATTGCTCTGATATGCTTCGTTGTATACTAGGAAGTAGGGAATTCTCTGTAGCAGCCACTCGTCTATGTACAAAGTCCTGGTTCTGCCTCGGAACTGGCTAAATACTGAGAGATATAAAGCAGGTAATTCCCACAAAAGGCAGTACCACCTCTATTTCCCTACATACAGAGGGTTACCCCCTCAGGCCAGGAGTCTATTAGACTCAGCACCCAGCATTTCGGATTAGTCACTGCGAATTAATATACTCTCAGTGCCTCTGGTAGCTCTAGCACGGGACCTAGGGCTAGTAGTTGAGAAACTCGATGAAAGTTGCACACATGAGGATACCGTCTTTGATGGATATTGGAGTTTTGCTGGGAGTGGGCAGAGTGCTCCAGTAGTATTTGCGGAGAAGTAGGCAAAATAGTCCCATTAAAGCCTTAAATCCTATGAACAGACTAAGGAACACACCGGAGGGAAAATCGCTGATTTCCTTAACTAGATAGAGTATTTGCGCTATTTGGATTGCAGGAACAATGGAGAAATGCAGGATGTTAGGGACCCTTGCTTAGATACTAAATAGGGACAGTTGGTGTCGTTCGATCAGGAATATGGGAAAGACGCGGAGCCGTCGGGAAACTACAGTTCAGACAAAAGTGTGAAAATTGCGTCTTCGTAGGGGAGTAAAGGACTGCATCCACACGTCTCAGAGTCTCGTTTTCCCCTCTAAGTGGACATTCATGACACTGTAGTCGCCCGGACGCCTGTCATTAGATCCTGGCTCTATTTGAATGACTCCCTGACAGCCATTAAACTGTGTATTTCGCATCACATTGATAAGCTCATTCCCGTGCTCGAAGTGGAGTTCTCTGGCTAGCAGAAAGTCCACCGCGTGCACTGCCAACATCACACTATCAAAACTACTTTTACATATATAGCTAATTAACTACTAGCTGCTTGCGCAGTCAGTAGAAGTCATGTGAAAGGAACTATTACAAGGTGGGGGAAAGCACTAGGAAAAGGTCTATGACTAGGCGATTACGCATGACTCCGGAGGACCTTGGTCTATGGCTGGGCCCCACACTCCAGTGTCCATGTCTACACTGTAGCACTTCCCACTGTTCACGATGTAGTACCGTCTGAGGGCTGTATTCACCACTGGCTGCGAGTTTTGCCATAAGCATTCCTGCTGTGTGCTGCTTGTGCTGGTCTGGACCAACTGTTCGGTGAGTCCCGCTCTGTACTTGAGGATGAGGCGGTTTAAGTGCACAACCAACAGGTTGTTCTCCACATACATACAGCAGTTACTGTCCTCAACGGGCATAGTGAGTTGGAAAGGCAGCATCTGGTCAGTCTGTGGGGAGAGCGCTTCTAGGAGTGAACTCGGACAGCCACATAGGTAGATGCTTCCGTTGAACAGACAGGGGTTGAAGAAGGCTCTGGGTTCTTGCATGCGTGGCAGATCTGTCCATGTGTGCTGCTGCAAGTCGTATTTTTCACAATGATCCATGTAGTCCTCGTTATAGCCCCCAAAGACATACACCTGGTTGCTGTAAGCCAGCACTCCGTGTCCATATCGACCCGCTTGCATGCGCGCCTGCTCTGCACACCCCTCCCCTACCACATAGGCTGTAGTCGTGCCAATACCCCACCCACGTCCACCACAGATGAATACACTCCCACCCTCCAATACCACCCAACTACTGTCTCCGTCAGCCTGGATGTGCGGCTTGAGTGTGCGTTTCTGCTTCCAAGTCTCCTTCTGAAAGTCGAAGAATCGGATGTAGGAGTTAGTGACATCCACTAGCAGGTTAGGGCGCAGGTGTAGAAAGGAACAGACTTCTCGAAGGATATTGAGGTTGAGTCTGCCCCTGTCCCCTCGCATGTGCTTGAGGTACAGCAGCCATACCTTTACCCTGCGCTCTGACAAGTCCACAGCCATCAATTATGAGGCAGGTGTAATGCACCACTTCTTAGCAGGGACTCATATCTGGAGTGAAGCCTTTCTCACGCACTGGATTCAGCGACACTGCGTTACTACTGACTGTTGAAACTGCCGAGAGTCCCAGAAACAGCGTTTCCTGGGTCTCTGGGCTGACGAAAAAGACAGTGAGGTGTAGTTGTCCATGCATAATTGGGACTAGAGGCAGGACTCCAAGAAACAGCCTATAGAGCTAGCGCAAACTCTATGGCTAAAAGCCTGACAGCGCCTTCAGGAGTCAGGTGTTTAAGGTGTGAAGTTTTAGTCCCTACAGTCCTGGCTTTGTCTAAGTCGTGAACTGCCATCCTGTGTGTCTTAAGTATCGCTTTCCCGGAACTCGCTGGAAAGTAGACAGCTCGCATGCCCAGTACGACCCTGAATGCCGCATAAGCCTGGTCCCACAGCAATCCCTGCCCAGAGTCTGTCCAGGAGGAAGGAACGGCAGGAAGATCTGGCTGGAGGGAAGTGCATACATGCTGCAATCTATTCATAATTCTTAGTCTGTCTGTAATGGATATGGGCAAATCGGCACATTTCTGGTAAAATGCTCAAAAAGGTATATCGTCCGGAATTTCGGTCTTTTTCGCGGACTTGAGGCCTTGAAAGCTCCTATTCCAGCCTCAGCACAGCCAAATTTCCTTATATTAGGGCCAAAATTTCCTCGATTCTCACGAACGTCTGAAAATCACCCAAATGGCTATATGCGCTTACATAGAAAAAGAGCAAAAGTCAATTCCGCCTGTATTTTGGTCGAATTTACGCGACTTTCAGATGTTTCAGGCTATTGTTGGGATAGATGTGTAGGAATCGAATTTTTTAACTGAGGAAATGGGTCAAGAAAGGCTAATTTGAGGGAATTGAGCAGTTCTGAGGTCTTTTGTCAATAGATGCTTGCAGAATGGCTCAGCTATACGGGCACTTAGCGACTAATTTCCCCGAAATATGCCTAATTTGGTCTAAAGCGTCCCCTTGGCCCTGCTTCCCCCAGCTGTCTCCACCTATAATATGGGCAGTCTGATCGCTACCGAGCTTTCCCGCCTGGACTCCCTAGCGCCCGACAGCTACGCAGTGCAGCTACGCGCAGACAGTGCCTGGCTTCCGATCAAATCCGTACTCAGTTCCGTGCGCCTAGTCGCCCCCGCCCTGCCCCCAGACCCTGCGGCTATCAAGGCCCTGGGCCAGGCCGAAGTCCTGGCCGCCTTCGCTCTAGATGACCAAGAAGCCTTCCAAGCCCTGCAAACGAAGCTGATTTCCGCGCTGCAAGGAGCGGCCAAGGGTCTGAACTCCGCAGGACTGCGAGGGACAGAGGAGATGGAGGAGGTGCTGGCGAGGACGCAGTTGGCAATGCGGCGGTACCGCTGGCTGGTGCAAAAGGCTGCAGTTGTGCTGAGAGTGGAGAAGCCGCCCAGTCTGAGAGGCAGGGACAAGGTGGAGGTGGAGACATTTGCAGGGGTGTGCACCCTGTGTGCCCTGCTGCAACAGGCTCCAAATAGTGAGGAACTGCGCTCTGCACTGGTGGCAAAGACCATAGAGCTCTGCGTTCCTCTCGGCCCTATGAGTCTCCTATCGGCCGACAGTTCACTCCTCACTTCCCTATCCACTGCGGCGGATTTGCTGGGACAATGGGCCTGGGAAGAGGCGAAAACCGCTGAAAAGGCACAAACTGCAATTGCTCTTTTGACTTTGGCACTAGCGAAAGGGTCGCTGGGAGATGTGCTGAGTGGAGGGGTTCTTTTGATGCGTTTGCAGCAGTTGCCGCCTCCACTGCAGGCTGCTGTGCATAAAGTCCTGATGCCGCTCAGTAGCTTGCCTGAAAGACTTTCAACGGGAAGAGTCGAATTTACCTGGAATACTGCGAAGAAAGGCCCTGATATCGCCATTTCGAATCTAGGCAAGACCATCACCCGGACTGACTCTGCAGGCTGGGGCTGCAACCTCTCCACCCAGGCAATCAGCGACGGTACTTGCTACATCGAGTTCAAAATCGACAAAAACAGTTCTTCCTGCCTGCTGCTCGGCCTTGCAGGCCCTGCATTCGACAGCTACTCAAGCAAAAGCTCCTGCAACGGAGCTTTGACCTTGCAGTCCGATAGCGACCTATACCTGGACGGAAATGGCATTGCGAAGGTATTTCGCTACTCTGAAAACGATAAAGTGGGCATGTTGATCAATATGGAGCAACACACTCTCACCTACTTCCTCAATGGAAAGCCGCAGGAACAGGCCGCCTTCGCTTTCCCGTACAAGCAGGTGTACCTCTGCGTGTGCTTTGGAGGCTCAGAGCAGTTCGTTACGATAGACACTGAGAGTGACATCCCCCTAGCAGCGCAGGAACATATGACTAAGACTATCCCTGCCAAGAAGTGGCTGGCCAGTGCTGAGGAGCGGCTCCCAGTAGAGGCCCGTAGTTGCACAGTGAGGCAAATGGTGACGTTTCTACTATCAGAACTCAGTCGCTACGCAACTATTTACTACCATTCCGTGGGAGTGAACAGCTACACTGGGACTGAAATCGTCTCGGGACGGCAGTTGAGGACTGGCAGAAGTCTGCTGTTGGACTTGAGGACTGGCACATTTGAGCGGTTAATTGAAATCTGTGAAATGGCAGTCGAACTTGCAGACCCTCGCTGCCTTGCCTATGCCTTGAAGTTGCTCAGAGTGCAGCTCTTCGCCCTCACCTACGCCCAGCCCAGCGCTACCCTGGAAACAGCCCTGTGCCTGCGTATCAAAGGCTTCCTAACGACTCAGCTACTGCACTGCTCAGCAGAAAACTCGAATAACCTGACTTTAGTCCTCAGTCACGGCTTGAACTGTCTCTACCCTCAGCCTTGCGACAAGCTGGAATTGCTGCTTTTCGCACTTAATGACTGCAGTGAAGCTTTGGCCGTCATCAAAAGTGGCGCTTACTGGGAAGGAATGCTGGAGGTGACCAGGCCAGAGGACCTAACCAGTGCTCTTACAGCGCTTAAAACCCTCTTTTTGGCTGCTACCGGACCCAGACCTCTCTTACTAGACACACTCGCAGTTGCACAGAAGGTGTTGCTGTCCAAAGCCGAGGAAAAGGAGTTCGTGGGTGCTTGGGGGTCCCTAATTGCGGATTACGCCACTGCGTTATTGGAGAAAAGCGCTGATTTGCTGGTCTCTATGAGCACTTTACCGGACATAGAAATTATCGTGAGGGGCAGAAATACGGTCCTGGAGCAACTTCTTTCCACGCTTCTATATGCCCTCAGTCTCTGTCGCCTGCCAATACGCGTACTGGAGTCTATCCTAGCCTACCTCCCAGGTCTTATCCAAAGCCTCGCCACAGTGCCTGTCTGCTCCTCAACCCCCAACCCTGCCTTCCTCCTGGAAAGCGCCCACCCCTGCATCCCTCCCGAAGCCAACGAAATCCTCTCAGTGCGCAGCGCTACCAGTTACTCCCTGTCCTTCGACCGCTCCTCCGACATCGGCTCCGCAGTCCTCCAAATCTGGCAAGGAGTCGAAAAGGCCAAAAAGCTGATGGAGTGGACTGGGCCGAACTTCCCTCGGGAGGCGGTTTCTTTCCCTGCGCAGAACAAATTGAAGCTAATGGTGCTGCCGGGGAAGCAGGAAACGTGGGGGTGGAAAGTCACAGTGACGCCCCATGGAGAGTGGCGGGAGCCGAATGACTGGATCGAAGAAGTCCGGAAATCCACTTATTCATTCCTCACCTATGCGGCGAAGACGCTGATTGAAGGCTCGTCCGTAGCTGAATCCAGCCTGCTGGACTCTCCTTTGTTCCAATGCGGTATTAGTGACAAGTGCGAAATGGCGGTTAGAGGCCAGCGGCCAATTCTGGAGCCAAGTCTGCCCTTGTTGGCTCAACTGAGCTATAGAGTTCGCAAAGGAGACGCGGAAATGCCCTCTTTGCGTCGCAGTGTTTCCCAGTTCCTGACCAAACATCCCTCCCCCCTGCACAGCCTTAGCACCTACTTATCCGCCTTCACAGCCTCGAGTCCTCTAGTCTACAGCGAAAACAGGGACATGGACATGTTCATCAGAGGGGGGGAGCGAGCGGAAAGCAGATGGAAAGAGCTCAAGCAGGAGGCGGGAGCAGTCGGCCCGGCTGCCAGCATCGGAGGCACTGAATTGGAGCAAACTGAGAGAGGACTGTTTTGCGTATTTTTCAGTCTTTTCGGCCTTTCCGACCGCTTTAACGAGCTTTTCGAAGGCTTGGAGCCCACTGGTGACCAGCTAAATTTCCTAATCCGCCAAACGACCCAATTCCGCCGCTGGGCGCAAAGCTTCAAGCAAGACCACAACTTCTCCTACTCCGCCCTGACTGTGCTCCTCCTCCCCCGCCTTTCTGTGCTTCTCAGACTGCCGTTTGACTCTTTAAGGGTGAGTTTGGGCCTGGGGGCTGTCAGATGTCTAACGGTAAAGTCATATAGCAAGGCCAATACTGGCTCTCTGGAGCTAAACAGACAAAGGTCGGTGGAGCAGGCGGCTTGCAACGTGCAGAGGATTCGGTCACTGCTCAGTGTCACTATGCCGGAAAGGTCGGGAGTTGATGAAAGACTGCAAAAGGACTGGAAAAGAGCGTCAACTCTGGTGTATGACTTCTTGGGAAGTGAAGACAAGTTGGAAAGTTGGATGGAGATCCGGGAACAGAGGCGAAACAGGGCTCTTTTGAGGTGTTTGGGACTGAATATGCTCGTAGACGTCATGAAAAGCCGCAATCGCAGCAGAGACATGGAGCGACTTGCCTGCAACTCCCTATCCAAAGCCCTCCTTTGCCCTACCGGAGAGCGGAAATCCCACATGTCCGGCCTCACAGGCATCGACCCAGTCCTTTCCCAGTGCGTCCAAACCTCCTTTTTCACCCTGTACCAGGCCCTAGCCTGCTCCCTCGACCTTACCCGCTTCAAAGCGCTGGACTGCACTAGTGAGGAAGTAGCGGAGAGCTGTCTCGCCCTGATGCAGGCACTCGCATGTCCTATAGGTCCTAATGAGATGGACACACTGGGGAAACTGCGGCTGAGAAGTCTACTAGAGTGTCTACTAGCCTGGGCGAAGGGACAGGGAATCACTGAACTGGGCAGGAAGAGATTCGATATATCGAAATGCATAACGGACTTAGAAGTGATTAATCGGAGAAAGGCGAAAAAGGACAAGAATTTGCTGGGACTGAACAATTCGCAGGCACTTAGGAGGGTTTATGGGGGCAGTGATAAGATGCCTATTCAGAAATTGGCGCTGGCGGAGCATGCGCCGCCGGAGTTCGGACCGCAGAGGGCTAAAATAGGCAAGCGCGGGCTGTTTTATACTAGGGAGCCGCCTGCTGCGGGGCAGGTCTATCTGACGAATGTCACCCTGGCGAGTTCTGACCCTGTACGTTTGGAGCTGCACACCGCCCCCTACGAGCACCTCCTCATTCCCGACGAGACCCAAGAAGAAAGCGACGCCCGCTCGGACCGCAAAAAGCGCCTCCGCCAGGCCGCCTGGGCCCTCCTGCGTCTCCTCACCTACAGCATCTGCGGCTCCTCCAAAACAGACCCCAACTTAGTGCAAATGCACCTCAGCCTCATATCCAGCGACCTGGTCTGGGGGCTTTCCCAGGCTCCGCTGCTGGCCACTGACCTAACGAATAGGAGTAAACTGCATCTGAGGAAGGTGAGTCAGGGCGGGTTTTGGCTGGAAAGCACGATTGCGAGGGCGAAGAGACCCACTAACTCGGTAGCGGAGTGGACGGAGCAGATACAGAGTCTGTGTGCGGTTCTGGCTGGGAGGGAGTTTAGCCCTGCACTACAAGAGTTTGCGAGAGGATACAGCAAAGCAGTGGCCCGGTTTATAGCAGCTATCGACCCCACCTACTCAGGAGTGGTGCGGTTGGCGGATATTGAGAGTGCGTACAGGGAGGAAATGGCGGGGTATGTCAATGCAGAGGGATATGTGGACTTCTTTATGTTCGCAAAGGGACAATTAAGTATGCAATTAGCGGACATGGGACTGGAAATTCCGTATTTCCCAGTGTTCCATCGACTTCCCAATAGCTTTTCAGAGGGACAGATGAGGCTCGGCCATGGGACTATCCTGGGCATCCTGTCTCAACTCGATATAGCTGTAAAACTGCGTGGATGTCCCATTATCGCCCGGCTATTAGGCTGGTTCCAGGCCTCTAGCGAACCCGGAAGAGTCCCTCAGTCCATTTTTACTGACTCCGTCCCTAGCGACTTCCTCAATCCCAACAAGGAACTAGACCTTCTGACAGCCCTCACAGCTGTCAAGCGCAACCCTGTCCAGTACCAAGACTACTGGACTGAACTGCAAACTGTCCCCATTTCCTGGGACGACTTGCCCTGCTCCTGCGAGGATCTATGCAGGAACTCCGCCTCCCTATCAGCCCTTTCCGCGTCCCTTCTATGGACTTTGTATCAATGCATGCGGTCAACTGTGTTCGAAACGACCCTGTCGGAAAGCAGTTTAATGCGGGAAATCATGAGTTATGCGTTCGCTTCAGGGTCGGAAGTGCTGTCGGTGTTAGGGTTTCGACTGATGAGGCGACTGTTTGCCTCGTCGTGCAGTGTGCCGGTGGTGCAGAGGCTTTGGGCGCACACTCCCAAGGCTGGGATTGACCACTTGACGGATACGGGGGATATGGTGAAGACGCTGGTGGCTTTGGCGGGGCTGCAGGTAGGTCTGCATTTACGACCAAAACAGCCCAACAAAGCCTTATCTCTGAGTGCGATTTCCCAACTCTCTGGCGAGGCACTCGAGTGTCTGCAAGCCATGTACCTGTCTCCGCAGTGGCGCAGCCAAGTAGTCACCCGCCTGAGCCAAGTCCTGCACAGTCTCTGCTCCTCCCCCGCCAACACTCTGGCTGCCAGTTCCGCCCTGGAACTCGGCGCCCTCGCCATCCTTTCCCAGGGCGAAAACAGCTCTTTCGACCTTAGAGAGTGGGCCTGCATTGAGCTTTCCGACTCCACTATCCAGACTGCAGTAGTGCTCAGTCTGCATCAGAGCAAGTCTCATGTCACTCTGTACAGTTCTGATGAAAGCACTATCAAGTCGGAGCCTATTTTGCATGTGAATCGCACTATTTCCCCTTACCCGGTGCATTACTTCTTGGATCTGAGTGAGGAGACTGCGCAGGAAACGGCGCTTTTGCTGATGAATGTGGTGAAAAAGGCGGCGGAAACGGACTATTCGCAGGCGGAATCAGTGGAAACGGCGGTTTCTATGAGGATGGTATGGGCGCAAGCTGCAGCTTTGGCAATTAGAGGCCTAAACATGATGGTGCAGGACAGAACTACCCTCGATTCCTCCATTTTCACCCCTATTTTGCAGTATTTCGCCACTTTAAAGCCAGGCTCCGGGGTAATTTACGAGCAATCGAAGCTGCAGGCTTTGAAAGAGCGGCTGTATCTCCGCTATTACAACCCAAATGAGCCTTTAATGCCTCTAGACGAGCCGATGACCTCGGACAAGCAAAACCAAATCCTCGCTTCTATGCCTGAAGAAAAGCAAGTTTTGGTGGCAGCTGCGCTGTCCCTCGGCCTCACTTTCGAAAAAGCCCTCGCAGCCATCGAGGCCGGCGCCAAGGACATCACCGAACTCAAAAACATGCAAGCCGCCCCTAACCCCGAGGCCTCCAAGCCCGGCTCTCTCATCTACAAACTCGACAAAGAAGCTGTAGTCCGACAAATGGACCACAGCGGCACTGCTCTACTGCACAGATATGAAAACGGAGGGCTGAAACTGACTGCAATGGAGGTTAGTAATGAGAGAAAAGGGGTGGCTGTGGACGTATCGGAACTAGTGATGGGCAGGTTGAAGGAGAATTGTGAGGGGATTGGTGTGTTAGTGGCGGTCAGTGGCAGGGAGTTCGGGGTGGGCCTGGGAAGTATGGAGATAGACGTGTGGGAGGAAGTGGACGGAGTGAGTGTAGTTCACGACAAGGAGAGAGTGTATCGGTTCCCGAAGGCTTTGGAGACCTACGAATTCCGCATATTCGCGAGCTATAAAGGCGCAATTACCCTATCGTGGCCCGGACTGAGTCCTTTGACCCTCCCCACTCTTTACCCGGACGCCTTCACTGGTCTTTCCCTCGCCCCACTAGTCTTATCCCTGCCTGCGAACCGCACAGCCAGCGTCACTCTGAAAGGCTTGGCGGTGTGTCCCTACAACTACACTGACACTTGTGAGTTTTGGAAGGAGGCTATGGCTGAAGACGGACAGTTGGTGGCGGTAGCGGAGTACCACGGCTGCACAACTGCGCAAAGGCTGGAGTTCGCAGGGATCCCTAGGGCTGTAGCGAGTGAATTCGCCTGCCAATTTCCCGCTTTTAAGCCTGCTCTTGGAGCTGTTTTCGCTGCTGGAACTCCCTTCCCTGCAGCTATTCCCCGGACTACCGACTACCCAATTCAGGATATAAAGCTGCAGAACCCGGGCAATTCCCTGCCGGAAGGGTATGAAGTCGTGCCAGGACTCGAGCCTTCCCCACTGCGCTGTCCTTTACTCTTCAAGCGGGCGAGCCAGGCTGTGGGGCAGGCAGTGCTTTCCATTCACTTTGGAGACAGTCCTGGGTCCAAGGTCGGAAATATGTCTCTGGCGCCTGAGGAATATCCAGCCCTTCCCTTAGCTGTGGTGCGGGGAGTGGGCAGCCAGCAGGTCCGCGATTTGAAGTTTGTGCGAGGGATTCCGGAGGAAATTGTGCTGGAAACTGGGTATTTTTTGCTCAAATCTGCCAAAAAGGCAGTTAATTTCGCATTAAGAACGGAAAAAGAGCCGGTATTTTTGGCCATTCGCAGTTCCTCGGTATTACTGGGCGCTGCAGTAGTGGATTTCGCAGTGATTCCAAAGGAAAAGGCAGGCTACGGGCTAAATAACGACTCCCAACCCCGGCCCCAGCGAAAACCCATATCCGAACAAACGAAAGACTACCTAAAGTACGCTCAAAGCACCCTTCCAGCCCTCTATTCCACTTGCATGTTACAGGAACAGGCGGAAATCAGCACTCTCGCAAACCTTTTCCTCCTGCAAACTCTGCACAAATACCCCCTCGTCCTGCCTGCCCTGTGCTCCACCCAGCCCCACCTCGTAGGGGAGCTGCTCGCCCTGGCCAGAGACCGGCGCAAAGACCTAGAGCCTGGACTTAAACTCGCTTTCGCCCAAATCGAGTCCCTACCCACGTCTTTACTACTAGATTGTGTGGATTCCTTGTCGTCCTGGAAATATGGACAGGGCTCTTATGAGGAAGCCATCGAGTCTATCCATCCCTACGAAAACAACATGCGAATTGACCAGGTGATTACCATATCCGGCGCCAAGCGACTAGTGATAAGCTTCGATTTGAGGACTCGCACAGAGGGCGGGTGCGACTTTGTGCGGTTTTATAGTCTGCCGGGACATGAAAAGCTGCTTTATGAGCGGGCGGGGAGCGACTTTCCCACTCTGGAAGTAGAGGGGAACACTGTGCATTTCTCCTTTTATAGCGATGGGTCGGGGGTGGAGTGGGGGTATAAGTTCACAGTGACAGGAATAAGGGAGGAATACACAGGAATGGAGTCTGAAACAGGTCTATGGGCCGTGCAGCAGATTATGCGGTGGAAGCCAAAGCACTACGAGCAGTTCCTAAGGCAGGAGTACCTCTACTCTCTACTCGTTTTCCTCCACTCCGCTATTCCCGCCTCCGAAAGACGCTCCAGTCTCCGACTCCTCAGTCAACTCCTCGTCCAAATCCAGCCTCTGCCCACTCACTGCAGGGAAATCCTCTCCGTCCTCGCCCAGGACGTAACTCAACTCTATCAGTCAGAGCAAAACTCCGCTCTCTCCGATCTAACGCGCTGCCTGCTGTCTCTATTCCTATCCAGAGCTTTGGACACAGCCATAGACTTGGCGGAGCCTTGGTTCCTCGGACTCGTCAAAGCTGCGCAGATGATTCAAGGCTTCGTGACGAATAGTCCTCACTTGGACACACTGCTGTTTAAGCATTTCCTAGGCAGACAGACACTCACCTTTGCAGAGGTGTATGAAAGTCCACACCCCTATCAGACTCGCCCTGCAGTCGTTGAAATCAATATAAACGGAGCCAAATCGCTGGAATTGACTATGGACCCAGAAACTAGCTTTTCGCCCGCTCATGCCTTTTACCTGTCCTACGATTCTGAAGGGCGGAAGCCGGTGAAAGCCGCGGCCGCTGCGTCTGCCTTGGCTGCGTGGCTTGCAAAGCCCTGCGGACCTGATATTGTCCTTTCCAACGATAGCCAAACAGTGACCCGGAGCAACTCCTCGGGCTGGGGGTGTGTCCTTTGGGGCACGCATTACACCTCTGGCCAGCACAGATTTACCTACTTCGTTGACAACGGCGGCAGTTCTGACAATCTACTGCTAGGACTAATAAGCGGACAAGCAGAGGAAATACCGCTTTCCACCTACCTAGGATCGCTGCCCAAGGCCTGGGTCTGGAAAAGAGACGGCTTGGTCAAGTCTCCCGCTGAGGAAAAGACCCTGCCGGAAGCCGCCTACAACACAGGCGATGTCCTGAGTCTGTTCCTTGACTTCCCAACCGCCTCCCTCACCATCACCAAAAATGGTCAAGACATATACCGCTTTGAAGGGGTTTCCGAGAGTGTTACGCCCATAGTATGCTTCGGAGGTAGTAACCAGTTCATTACTGCGGTAGGCGTGGAAAGCTCCGGCGCCTGCCAGCCCCTATTCGCCCGCTACACCAGTGTACCCGGAGACACTGTGTTCTGCCACTTCCCTGTGAACTCCGGGTACTCTCGACTGCGAGGCAATACCTGGGCACTGCTCGCAGGCCTGGGCAACTTGATCACAGTCAGCGAAGAACAGACCAAAATCACTCGCTCGGGCGAGCCAGACACTTGGGTGACAATGCCCTTCGCAGCGTCTTTTACTCGCGGCAAACACTATGGGGAGGTGGAAGTAGTGGAGTTGGCTGGGGAGAACCTTTATATTGGACTGGTGGACAGTGGCAGAGAGTGGTTCCTCGTCCCGGACACCTACTTTTCCTACAGCGGAGAGCTGGTGGTCCAGGGTAGTTCTCGCATTTGTCCCAGTTCCTTTACCCAAGGAGACCGAATTGGCCTATATTTGGACCTAGAACAGGCCAGTCTAGCCGTCGTAGTGAACGGCTCTATCCTGCAGACTGCGGATTTCATCCCCGAAGGCAAGGAGTACTGCTTCGCAGTGAGTGCGCAGGCCGTGGGCCAGCAGGTGCGAATTGTCTCAGACCCACAGTTGCCGAGAGAGCTGGACCTGTACCGTCCTGAGGGCCCGGTGGAGGGCTGGGGCTTTAAACTAGCGGCTGTGCCTAAGTTTGCGGAAGCGGATTTGGGGAAGTTGCTGCATTGCCTGCCTTTAGCGGCTCAGGAAGCCTGGGTAGGCCTTAGAAGCCGCTTCAAAGGCCTGGTTTTACGCCATTGCGAGACAATTGTCCAGCTAATCGACTCTCGATTCGCTTCAATTCGGAAAAGTCCACTCGACGAAGAGCCGGTTGACCTCACTCTTACCCCCACCGAAGCCATTCTCTACAGCCCACTGACAGAACTAAGTCCCGAAGACCTCAATTTCGCCTATATCTGCCTTAAGGACCTGAACACTGTCGTAATGTCTGCTCTACCCATGATAATCCCCGAGCACAAGGCAAGCGACGGCCAAAGCGACATCGAAATTCTCTTCATCCGGTGCAAAGCACTGCTCTTCTTCGCTCCAAAGCACAAGTTTTTCAGCGACTTAATCGCTCAAACGGGCACAGGCCAGCGCGAAAGCCTGACAGTGGACAGAACCAAGGCCATGATGTGGCGCAGAGACGGGAAAGTCGACCACAAACTGACAGTTTCAGTCTTCAGTCAGCTCTGCAACCTGACAAACACGAAGCCGGCGGACCTGTTTCGCAGTTCTGAGCGGATTTATCGGATTTCCTTTGCGGGCGAAGGGGCTACGGACGCAGGCGGGCCTTATAACGAGACTTTGAGCACTATTTGTGATGAGTTGCAGTCGCAGCTAGTGCCGTTGCTGACTCAGACGCCGAATCATAGGAATAACCTGGGGGAGTTGAGGGACTCCTGGCTGCCGGATCCCAATTGCAGCTCAGAGTCGCATTTGAGTCATTTCAAGTACTTGGGGAAGATGCTGGGAGTGGCAATACGCACTCAAAACAACCTAAATCTGTCCTTCCCGCCCTTGTTCTGGAAGAGAGTGCTGCAGGAGCAGGTGACTATTGGGGACTTGAAGGGGGCGGATGAGGCTACTTTCCATATGTTGGAAATACTCAGAGACCCTGCGAAGGCGGGCTTGGGGGAGGAGGAGTTTGCGGAGGCCTTTGCAGGGGTGGTTTTCGCTTATGCGGATTCGAGCGGGAAGTCGCAGGAACTGTTCCCTGGTGGAAGTGAGAAGCCAGTGACTATAGGGAACTCCCGGGAGTACGCAGACCTAGTAGAGCGTTTCCGTCTCTCAGAAAGCGAGTCCATTTACGAGGAAATCCGCAGCGGCATAAGCGTCGTAGTGCCCTCCCACCTCCTCAGTCTCTTCTCTTGGCGCCAACTCGAAGCCCTAGTCTGCGGAGCGCCCGACGTCGACGTGGACTTACTGGCCAAAAAGACTTCCTACGGAGGGTGGAACCCCGAGGATATCCAAGTAAAGTGGCTGTGGAGTGCTCTGCGCAGCTTCACTGCCCAGCAGAGAAGCATGTTCCTCAGGTTTGTGTGGGGGCGGTCCAGACTGCCGGCCCAGAGCGACTTCCGCAACTTCTCACTGGCTAAAATGGGCAGGGAGCCGGCGGATAACTACCTGCCGGTAGCGCATACTTGTGGCTTTGGACTGGACTTGCCTACGTATACGAATGAGGAAGTGCTCAAAGCGAAGGTGCTCTATGCCATTACGCAGTGTCAGGGGATTGACTTGGATGGACTGGCGGGCGGAGGCTGGGTGGACGAGGAGTAGACTAGGGTAAGTTAGTATGGGATAGAGTGCAGCTGATAGCTGCAAATAGGCGCATTTCCAGATGTAACAACTCTCAGATAGCACATTACCGTGGAATACTTCAATAGTCTCCAATATTGCCATACATCCGCGTAACTTCCTTGAAGCTCTCAGACCTCTCCTTAACAGTATGGAGCTCGTGGACCAACTAGGCCGCTTGGCGGACTGTGTATCTGTATTCCCTCAGACAATGGCGCAGTACTACGGTATTAGAGCCTATCTAGTTTGAGGGAATTCGAGCTTCAGCGTCTTCAATCAGCACCTGTGCTGGACTAATGGCCTCGGGTTGATTTAACTCTCTGCCTATTGAGGGACTGGACTGCTTAGAGAGACTCCGCTTGGCCTGGAACTCCTGCAAGTGCTGGGCTGCTCGCTTGCCGCAAGTGAATGCGAACTTTATTATGTCGTATCGGTCGTCTTTTATGCGGAATAGCAAGGATTTGTAGGTCTTTGTGCAGGTTTGAGCGACAAGGAGGACGACCGCCAGCCCCAAAGTGCCCACTAGGAGTACAATTTGGCAGAAAAGAGGCTTAAAATTGTGAGTTTGCAGGGAAACCAGTCCCATTGCGCCATACAGCATTCCCGCCAGCAGCACCAGTCGATACCACAAGTCCACCCTTGCGTAGTTGAGTCCCTTCCTCATCCACGCCCAAACAGCCGCCCCGCCCACACTCCCAAGGTAAAGCACACAGTAGCACAGTGGGTAAAAGGGCTGTACAGCCACAGAGCCGGCTACTAGTCCTAGTTGGAGTATAGTGTGGGCGGTGGTGTGGGCGGGAAAGGCCTTTATATGCAAATCGGGAAACTGGTGGGGTCGGTGTAGGCGTGTCCAGACTACAAAAGACGTATAAATCACCAGTAAAAAGAAGGTGGAAAGCGCATATCCCAGGTGAACTCCGCCCCAACAAGTCTCATAGCAGTCCTTTAACAGCAGACTTGCAGTGTAGGAAGGGCCTACGGCTTTATCACAGATAAACACACTAAGGAGAGTTGTAGACACAGGGAAAAGTCCAGGTCCGGTCATTACAGGACAGATAATGTCTGCTAGTGTGGTGAATGATGAGTCATTTGCAGTGTATTCCCGGACACAGCCAAGCACAATGTATAGGACAACGACCACAAATAGAGCACTTTCGATGCCCCAGAAGACTCCATGAGAGAAGTGGAATATAGCCGTTAAGTGGAAACTCAAGAGGTGCAGAAATCGAGTTAGAAGGATAGGCACAGGGAGGGGAGGGGACAGGATAAGGATTTGCAGGGATTCTATGAGGAAAAGGACCTCAAAAAGGCCGTCTTCGTAGCTCTTTCTCACACGGTGTATTAATTGACGAGGACCTGGTAAGGAAGTTTTCAGCCAGATTAGGAGAAACAGGATGACGGCGAAACCGAAGTAGAGGAAGCAGATTACTATGCCGAGGACTTTGCCAGCCGGGAAGTTGCGGATATCCTTGGACAAGTAGGGACAGTCAGGGTCAGGGAGCCAAGAGTCGGGGAAACCAGTAGTGCTGCCGTCAGGGAACTGTAGGGTGGGGAGGAAGGTGAATAGCTGGATTTTGGAAGGGGAGTAAATGGCTGCTTCCACGAGCTCCAGCTTCCCTGTGGTTTCATTTATATGGGCATTCAGCACACTGTAGTCTCCTGGCCGCCTGTCGTTCGAGCCAGGGTCAATTTGGATGATGCCCCCACAGCCGTTGAAGCGGGTAGTCCTCATTATCTTCATCAACTCCCTTCCCCGCTCATAATGCATCCCTCTCGCCAGCATAAAGTCCACACTGTGAGCCACCAACATAGCGTTATCGTAGTGCACACAACTCACAGGGTCGTACTTATCTCCGTCTATTTCCTGCAGTAAATGCTTCACCCTGGGTCCCTCTGTACCTGAGAAGTGCCGATCTATCACCATCATTGCACCCCTTATTATACTTCTCCGCTTCATTGACACCTCGTCTGACCCTCCAAATTGGGCATTGGATAGGCCGTATGTGATCAATATCATATAGTCTCCAACTCGTGCCCCCAAGTCATAAAGTCTTTCGGTGATAGTGTGACTAGCCACATGCGCACAGATAAGGATTCTAGTGGGGGAATTGAGGACTTCTAGGAGAGTTTCGTTGAGTTGCTGTTGTCCCTCGGTTAGATTCTGCGGGATGCATCTCCGCGGCTCGGAATTCGTTATCTCAATCCCGTTTTTCTCCGTAATTCCCCGAAATTGCTCGTAAAAGTCTTTATCAGCTATCGAATCCGAGTAAATAATTGCAACTTTCCGCCACCTAAACAGCTTCGCGAAGTTGATCATCACCACAACACTTACCCTGGCACTCGACAGCGTCCGCACAAACATAGGAAAGGCCACAGGGTCTGACAGGCTGGAACTAATAGCAATTGCAGTCATCGGTACACTAATATTCATCTCAGCGAATAGATAGTTGAGAGGGATTACAGTAGTGCTAAAGCCGAAAGCATGAAAAGCCACTCCAATGCGCTTTCTATTTTCCAGAATCTGCGCAATTGCCCAGGCTTCGTCATACTTCGATCCTCCGAAGTGGACTGAGTTATTGACGAATTGGAAGTTCGGCAGAAAGTCTAGACGTCTATTTGCTTCGGAATAAGCGACAGAGATCCCTCTGGTGGTAATGTCGATATAAGGAATGCGGCTGCCGTCGTAGTTGATGGCTGTGAAGTCCGCGGAGACTTCTATAGTGGGAAGACGAGGGGAAAAGGATAGAGATGGGAGATTGGCAGGGGAGGAGGTGATAAGTGCGGGGAGTCCTCTTTGCAGACTTACAAGGGAAGTAGGGAACAGCCTGGTCGTTGACTCTAGGGACAGGCTGTTTAGACGGTTTCTTAGCACCAAAGCCTCGTACTCCAGCCTATTTGTCGCATTGACAGCCGCTGAGTCCGTCACGTAGTGGATTTCCCCGGCCCTGACACTCCACCCCGCTTCATCAGATAGGAAAAAGACATAGTCGGACTTAATCAATTGGTACTCCTCCAGTGCTCTAGGCAACTGTGTCCCTGTTTCTTCATCCACAAATAGCCCAATTACCGGCACACCGGCTGGCTTAAGGACGCGTCCTATGAAGTTTTCCATTTCCTCCCTTGCTAGTTCTGCACTGAGATAGACTACCTGCGGGAACGTGAGGCAGCTATAGGTCTGGATAACCTCCGCGAATCGTATGTAGAAAGGACTGGCGGAAACCGCTAGAAACAGCCTGGTGACGTTCAACGCCTGCAGGTAGTCTGCAACTGTACTGGCCAGTTCCTCAGGCGCTAGTCTTTTCCTCAGTTCTTTCGCAGGGAAAGCTGCGTACATCCCCACAATCACTGAGTCCTTCGCGGCTTCCAGTAGCTTTAAACTGAGGTCTGGCGTGTAGGAGTAGTCGAGAATTATGTCTGAGGAGGGCAGGGGCAAGGACTGGTTTGTGTGGTAAAGGGAAATAGCGGCGGAGTTGGAGAGGAGAGATAGGAGGGACGAGGGTGGAAACGGAGTTTGGTCAGTGGCTAGAAGGGTAATTGTGCTGGCGTTTGTGAGGAGAAGGAGTGAAAACGCCAGTGGAAATGCCATTACTACGACAATGGCTTTCTGCACGGGAAAGTAAAGAACACTTGTGCTATTTCTTTCAAGTGCGTGGGCCGAAAATATAAACTCAAAAAAATTTTGACTGTATGCAAATGAATAGAAAATTAACTCTTCATACCCATACCCTTAGTATTTGGTGTTGATGAGTGGCTTAAGACAAGCCGGCAGTGATCCTTTGCACAGGGAAAAAGGGAATTTCTGTCGAATCCTCCATTCTCGCTGAATCTGTGATTTGAAGACATCGCTATTAAAATGACACATCTCCTATATAACTTTCCTAATACTCAACATTTCAAAAGTCATCGAATGTATCGCCTTCATAGTCAATAGTTTTATACATTCCCCACTATATATGTGGCACCTGCTAGAGGTCTCAAAGCAATAAGTCAAAAACTTATAAAATATAGATAATGGCGGCGAGACGTGACAGAGCAGCGGGCAGCAAGATTTACCTCGTGCGGAACTCAGCGGAAGAGAAGTTTTCTGTGGACCTACCGGCTGAAGGGACTGTGTGGGAGGCGAAAGCACAGCTCTCGCGGAAGATGAACTATCCCGCGAGCAATATGATATTGGCTTTTTGCGAGGACGTCCTCACCGACAACACCTCGCTTGAAGCAGCTCATGTAGACCAAAGCACTGGTCTCAGATTAGAGTTTCGCGATACTCCTTTAGTTGACATCATAGTGCGACTACCCACTGACCAGGTTGTGAAATTTCGCGTACCAGAAGATGCGTGTCGAGACATGATGATGAGCGAATTGCAAATCAAGGAACCTACTCTAAATGTCAAGAGCATGGCTCTGATTCACATAGGCTTGGAGCTGGAATCTGACATCCCCGCTAAAGACCTGGAAGGCGAGACGCTGCTGGCCCATATGTTACTACCTGGCGGTAATAGTAGTGTGAGGAGCTAAGGGGGTCTACCACTAGGGCTTAGACTTGCTTGCACTGTGTAGGAAATAGTGGCTTGAAACCTTGCATTTAGTCCTTCATTACAGATTAGTAGCAATGCACTTCATACTAAGCGATTGATCGGAAAAGGGAATTAATGCATATTTCCCTTTTCTATACATCAAAGACAGCAGTTACAGTCCAGCATGCTGCCCAAATGTGAGTTCACCCTCGACAAACTGTCCATTTATAGAGAAATCACCCGGCTAAGAAGAAAAGAAAATCAATATTTGCGGCTTTTCAAACAGCCATATAGCTAACCCTACCTAATTTCCTCAAGGACAACTACTTCCGCAGAGTAATAATCTGCAACTCCACATCTTTGGAGGCAATGGTGAGACTTGGGACTCTGGGCGTGTCTCCATTAGCATTAGAGGACAGGTCCTCGTACTTGTTCCTGGCTTGTTTGGCTTTGAAGGTGTTGAGGTGCTCTGCAGCCCTCAGTCCGCAGGTAAATGCGAATTTAATGATGTCGTAGCGGTCTTCTTTCTTTCTTTGCAGCAGGGAGCGGTAGCGGGGGAGGTAACGCTGCAAAATGAGTACAGTAATGACGAGAATAGTGTATGTAGCAGCGAGAATAGCAAAGCAATATAGAGGCTTTAGGGCGCTATTCAGCGTTTTAACGAGTCCGACTATAGCATAACAGCACAGTCCGAGTGCAAGTACTCGAGTCCACAAGTTAAATCGCTCATAATTGCTAGGCTTTGAAGTAGTACCGGCGAGGGTATACATACCAATCACGACGCAGTACAGCACACTGTGCACAAGCGGGTAAAACTGCCTCAAAGCCACAGTAGCTGTCACCAGTCCTATCAAAGTAGTGCTTTTCACCATTAAATAGAAAGGGAAGTATTGAAGGCGCTGGTTCAAGTGATAGTTCTGCCAAGTCGGGAGTGTTAGAGTGCTGCCAAGGCTGTAGAGGGTGAGGAGCAGAGCAGTTGCAGTGGCAATCCGCAGGTGTGTTCCAGTCCAACAGAGTTCAGTGCAGTCTCTGTACAGGAAACTGTCAGTGTAGTGGGCGCCAATGCTTCTGTCACATATGAATGCATTGAGGAGAGTGGATATCACGGGAAGCAGGCCAGGTCCACTCATAAAAGGACCAATCGTGTTCGCCCAATGTCCGATTTGCTGACATATTTCGCATTTGACCCACCTAACATCCAATTTAGCAGTTTTTACAGTTAATAACACCAAATAAAAGCCCACTAACGTGCATATTCCGATATCAACTAGCCAAAATATTCCATGTGAATACGATACAATTTCGACGATATTGAGACTGAGGACATCAATGGTATTACTGATACTAGAGGACAGACTGATAGCAGGTCCCTGGGATATCATTTGGGTGTACTCAACCAGGTAGGTCAGGAAAAAGACTCCATCAGTGTCCATCATGTGTCGCTTTTCATGCAGTATACTGGGAGTAGGGAGTATGGATTTCCGCCAAATGAGGAGAAGAAGGGCGGAACTCAGGGCCAAGTAGGTGAAGCAAATGATAATGGAGAGAGACTTGCCAGCCGAAAAGTCGCGAATATTCTTAAACAAGTAGGGACAATCGGGGTCAGGGAGCCAAGAATCGGGGAAGCCAGTAGTGTTGCCGTCAGGGAACTGCAGGGTGGGAAAAAGCGTGAATATCTGGATTTTGGAGGGGGAGTAAATGGCTGCTTCCACCAATTCTAACTCCCCTGAGGCTTCCTTTAGGTGGACATTCAGTGCACTGTAGTCTCCTTGTCGTCTATCATTTGAGCCCGGCTCAATTTGGATAATGCCCCCACAGCCATTGAAGCGAGTAGACCTCATCCCTTTCGCCAGGTCGTATCCCCGCTCGTAATGCATTCCTTTCTCCAGCATAAAGTCCACACTATGAGCCACCAACATAGCGCTGTCATAGTTCACACAACTCACAGGGTCGTACTTATCTCCGTCTATTTCCTGCAGTAAATGCTTCACCCTGGGTCCCTCTGTACCTGAAAAGTACCGGTCTATCACCATCAATGCACCCCTTATTATACTTCTCCGCTTCATTGACGCCTCGTCTGACCCTCCAAACTGATTGCTGGACAGGCCGTAGTACAGACAAATCATATAGTCGCCGGCCCGTGCTCCGAAGTCGTACAGTCTCTCAGTGATTGCAAGAAGACCGAAATGGGCAATTACGATTATCCTCGTTGTGGAGTTGACAATTTGAAGTAGAGTGTTATTGAGTTCTTTTTGGACCTTCGTTAAGTCACTGGGTAAGTATCTCTCTGAGTTGGTGATATTGATATTGTACTGCTCCGCAAGCACTACAAATCTCTTATAAAAGTCCATATCTCCGAGCGTGTTCGAGTAAATGACGGCAACCTTTTTCCATTGAAAGAGTCTCACAAACCTGATAACCGCTATAGCCGAATGCGCAGAACTGGACATAGTTCTCAGAAACAAAGGATAAGTCTCCGGATTCGACAGAATCGAACTAGTGCCAATCGAGGTAATCGGAACACTAATACTCATATTCGCAAATGTCTGGTAAAGCGCAATAACTGTCGCACTAAATGCAAAGGCGTGAAAGGCTACTCCCAGTTTGTTTCTCGAGCGGCTGATTTGAGCAAGCGCCCAAGTGTGGTTATAGACAGATCCGCCAAAGTGGACAGTGTTATTCACGAATTTGATATTCGGGAGGAAGTCCTTACGGCGGTTGGCCTCGGCATACCCCACTACAATACCCCGACTAATCACTTCTCCTGAGGGGTAAGATTTGCCGTCGAAATTGAGACCGGTGAAGTCTGCTGAGACTTCGATTGTGGGAGTTGTCACGAAAAGAGACAGGAAAGAGGGCGCTACGGACGCGGGCGAGGAGGAAATCGTGCGCACTCCATCTAGAATTGATATGAGGCACTGAGAAAATCGTCTGTGAATGGGATATGTAAGGGAAGATTTGACGCTGTTTTCGAAGTCCGCGACCCAGGTGAGTCTGTCTGCGAGCAGAAAGGCCTCAAGTTGCAGTCTCGAAGTCGCATTCACAGCTGCGGAGTCAGTCAAATAGAAGATATTTGCAGAACCAGCGCTCCAAGCCGCCTCGTTTGAGAGGAAGTAGATATAGCCTGGCTTGGACAGGGCGTATTGCTCCAAGGCAGGGTGCAGGAGAGAGCCTGTGACTTCATCTACATACAGAGCCACTATAGGCAGGCCGGAGGGCTTGAGGAGCCGCCCTACGAACTGCTCGACTTCCCTTTCAGAAAGATGTTCTTTGAGGTGGGCGATTTTAGGGAAGGACAAAAACTGCTTGGAAGTGAGAATTGCGCCGAGTTTTTGAAAGTATGAATTAGCGGAATCAGCGAAAAAAAGCCTTGTTAGTTGGAAGGCTTGCAGGTACTCCGCGAGTGTTTCCGCTGTTTCCTCAGGCCCTGCCACTGCCTTGTTGTCTTTCACAGGGAAGTTCGCATACATTCCCATCACCAGCGACTCCTTCGCAGTTTCCAGCAGCCTTAAACTCATGTCCGGACTGTAGGAGTAGTCGAACACCAACTCAGACCAACTTGACACATTAAGTAGGTCTGAGGCATTGGCTGAAAAGACTATAGGGAGGGCAGAAAGGACAGGTAGGAGTTCTAGCACGGAAGGGAGGGATATCGGAGTTCGGTCAGACACCAGTATCGACACTTCGAGCGCACTGGCAGCAAGAAGCATGCAGCAGAGTTGGAAGTTCATAGTTTAATGGGCCTCGGCAGTAGCCAAAAAATGAACTTCAGGTAACGCTGTGACTGGACCTAGAACTGGACAGTATAAAGTAGTGGGCAAAAGTTTGTTCTCTTCTACAACTAGGGAAAGGATAAGTCATATTATGGAATTGTCGATATGTATTTGTTCGTAGCACTATAAATCAGGTTTTTGAAGAACTAGCAAGGTACTAATATGTATGAGTACAAGATCGCTATTCGATAATAAGTTCAGAATCTCTGCAATTAGTCTCCAAATATGATATTCATATGCGTTTGCAGGAAATCAGAAAGCGAATTGATATTTCTGGGTTTAAACCATTCCTGATTTCCCTACTACTGCTTCTAATTCTCTTTTAAAATATCTAATTACCCAGTTCATACAGTAGATGGTTGAGTGGTAAAGGGAATTTGTGCATTTGTAAACCTTAAAGACAACAAGTTGAAGTCCAGCATGCAGCCTAATAGTGATTAATCCTCGACAAACTGCATATTTATAGACACCTGACACTCTGTGACTCTACGCTAATTAAAAAGCTAAAGTCGTATTTGGCGGATTTTCTACTTACTACATCCATATCATAAACCAGGCTAATTTCCTCAGTACCTACTTGATTCTCCGGATTAATAATTTGCTACTCCACATCTTTGGAGGCCATGAAGACTGGGACTGCTTGAAGGCAACTTGTTAATATTCATAAGCATAGAAAGACACCCTTAGACAAATTTCTCAGGAACCATTTTGGCTATATTCGCCAAGAAATCCCAAAATCGTGAAGAACGTCTTCAAACCCCTCTGGTCTGTATGAAAATCATAGTACAACCCTAGCATTTACCTATTAACAAGTATATCCCTTACTACCTATATCGACATATCAACTCCTCAAAATCCCTCGCAATTCGTCCCAAAGCGAAGACATGCTTAGCAGAAAAAAGCCCTTTCTACCTGAGTCCAACATTCAAATCCATACCCGAAGTGCGAATTACCCTATTACCGCCTCTACTTGCATCTGAATAGCAGTCTGCGGCACTCTCCTGGGCGTCTGCACAGTACAGAAGAGTGGTCCTGAGGACATGGTCTGTTTGGACTGTTTGCACTTGGCATGGAAGAGTTGGAGGTGGCGCTGGGCGTGCAGGCCGAAGGTAAATGCGAACTTTATGATGTCGTACCTGTCCTCTTTCGTCCTGATTAGCATGGAGTGGTATCGAGAGAGGAGACATTGGAGCGTCGCTCCCACTAAAAACAGTATGAGATAGCTGGAATAGAGGGAAATATGCATCCAAATGGAGGGTGTAGCAGGGAATGTGACCTTGATTAGGCCGAAAAGTGCATATATGCACACAGCCAACATCGCTATTTTCTCCCACAGATTTAAGCGTTCGTAGTTATACGGCGTTATAAAAAAAAGCCAAATGGAGTACAGTCCTGTGAATAGCAGATACACAACTGCGTGCACAGTCGGATATTTAGCCCGCAGCGACACAAAGGACGCTATTAGAAACAGTTGCAGCACTGCCTTGCTCAATAGGCCAATAACACTGCCTTTTATATGTAAACTGGGGTGTAAGTCCTGCCAAACAGGCCTTGTGAGGACGGCGAAAGGAGTGTAGAGGCATAGAAGTAGAGCTGAGACTATGGACAGACGCAGGTGAGTCCCGCTCCAGCACCTTTCCCAGCAGTCCACTGCGAGGAAACTGTCTGTGTAGGCCGGGCCTGTGGCTCTGTCGCACACAAAGGCGCTTTGAAGGGTGGAAACTAGTGGGAAAAAGCAGATAGTGCTCAGAGGCTGCAGGAGACTTTTGGCCCAACTTCTCATAACTTTGCATAATAACCATTTCCTTAGTCGGGCTTCCTTACGAGTCACTCTCATAGCTAGCAATAAGGTCAAATAGAAGGAAATAAGTGCGAAGGAGATCCCTGCCATTCCTGTATACACGCCCTGTGAGAACAATACGAATTCCCATACATTTAGACTCAGTACCGCTAGAGCACTGTTTAGGGCCGGGGGCAAATGTAGATTTGGAGCTAGTGCCAGTAGCTGCAGAAACTCCACTCCGAATTGGTAGAAAGCGTAGCCGTCTAAAATGCTCATAACTTCTCGCTTCGCCATTAATTCCATCTTTATTATTTCATATTTGCATGCGTGCATTACTGCACTGCTCGATACAAATACTGCACAAGAGAAACACAAACCCATAGCAAGCATTTGACCAGCTGTGAAATCCCTTATTTCCTTCGCAATATATGGACAAACAGCATCCCTTTCCCAACTATCAGGGAAAGAGGCATTGGAACCATCCGGAAACTGCAATTGAGGGAGAATAGTGTACTGTTTCACCCTTGTAGGCGAGTAAATAGCTGCTTCCACCAGCTCCAAAGTGCTGTTTCCCCCTGTCAAGTGCACATTCGTAACGCCGAATTCCCAGAGACGGATATCATTCGACCCACTATCAATTTGAACCACTCCCATACATCCACGAAACCGAGCCGCTCTCATAGCTTTTATCAGTTCCACTCCCTGTTCAAACAGCAGTCCTTTGTACAGCATATAGTGCACTGCATGTGCAACTAGCATCGCACTGTCATAACATACACAACTCTCAGGGTCGTAATTCGACCCATCGATAGTTTGGAGCTGTGCTTTTACGTGAGGACCTTTGGAGCCTCCGAAATAGTGGTCTCGGAATACCATTGCCCCTCGCATTACTTGTCTTGCCTTGGTGGAAATCGCATCAGAGCCGCCGAAGCTATTGTAGGACAGGCCGTAGTTGAGACAAATCATGTAGTCGCCTGGCCTAGCCCCGAAGTCGTAAAGTCTGGCGGCTATACTGCTGCTGAAAGTATGGGAAATTACGATTATTCGAACTGTTGAATTCAGAATGTCCCATAAAGTTTCATTTAGTTCTTTTTGTCCGCTGGTTAAATCCAGTGGAATTCGTCTCTTTGACTCGCTATTAACGATTTGTACTTGATGTTGTCGAGTGATATTCACAAAACGGCCATAGAAGTCGACATCTCCTTTGCCTGAGGAGTACACGATTGCGACTCGTTTCCAGCCGAAGACTGCAAAAAAGCGAATCATAACCAAGGCTGAGGCGGCGGAACTCGACATAGTCCTAAAAAACAAGGGAAACTCTGTAGAATTGGACAGGGTGGGACTAGTACTCAGGGCACTCATCGGCACATCCAGCTGCAAATCCCGGAAAGTGTGGTAAAGATTGAGAATCGTAGCAGTGAGGAGAAAGCCATGGTACGCAATAGCAGGGTCAGCCAGGGCGTTGTGGATTTGAGATTGAGCCCAGGTCCTGTTAAACCTCATAGCGCCGAAAGACACAGAGTGGGGGATGAATTGGTGACTCGGGACTAAGTCTTGGCGCTGGTTGGCCTCGGCATAGCCTAGAATGGTCCCTCTGCTCATACGTTTCCAGGGCTCGTATAAATTGCCGTCAAAGCTGATTCCTTCCAATTCCGCCCAAATGCTAATAATCGGCTTTTTTACCTTTGGCGGAACAGTTGTATTTCCCGGAAAGACACAATCGTAATTTTTCGTCCGTTGTGGACTTCCGTTTACAATATTGACCAAGGACAAGGACGGCTGAATGCAGTGTTGATGGGGAAAAGGCAGGCAAGAGACTAGCTGTTGCAGTCGATCAGAGAGGATCAACGCCTCGGAACTGACTGCGTTAGTGGCTGTAACAGCCGCTGAGTCTGTGAAATACAGCAGTCCCTCTGCTGTTGGTCCCCAGGCCACTTCCTCGGACACCAAGTAGGCGAACCCTTCCTTGTATATGTGGTACTTCTGTAGAAGGGGGACAAGCAGAGTTCCGGTCCTTTGATCCACAAGCAATACGGCTGGAGTCCTACCAGCCGGCTTTAGCATTCTCCCCACGAATTGCTCGGCTTCCTGTTCAGACAGATCTTCATGCAGACTCACCACTTCCTCAAATAGACCGAAGGAGTGGCTCAGAGTATATAGGCACTCTTCGTACTTCGGTACTGTCCCAGCCAGAAAAGCCTTTGTGAAGTTCAAACGGGATACAAAGGAAATTACTTGGTCAGCCATAGCCTGGGCTGCGACTCTCCCTTGCACCTCGGAGTAGGGAGAACCGGGGTACATTCCTATCAATACCGCACTCTCGAAGTCATGTAGGACTGGGAAAAAGCTGCTAGGCTGGTAGGAGTAGTCGAGGACGGCATCTGAAGCCAAGTCACTGTCCAGAGCGAGTAAATCACTAACTGCGTGTACAGACAGTGATACATTTGCAGGAATTGCAGTCAGAGAAAGCACGTCTTCGATAGCGAAGGGCGTCCGCTCTGATACCAGAAGCGTCACTTCTACAGCCCACGCAGCGATCAGCATAAAATACCACAACATTATTAGGATGGATTTAGCTCTTAGCTCGAGGCTAAAGTGATAATTGCTGTTTGCTGTCTGATCTGAAAGCAGTGCGAATAGTGAACATATTGAAGCGTTCGAAAGCGTAGTAGAAACTCATTGGTGATTTTGAAGTATGTAAGAAAAGGCGCAAATCAGCCTACTAAGATCTTTTTGATGTCCCGCTTTGCTTCTATCAGCCAATTATTGTTGGCAAATAGCGATTCAATAGTTAAAAAGCAGCTTTCTCCTGCGTCTCCACTACGACTATTTGAGCTTTTCTATGTGTATAAGCGAAACCTGCTTTAGTCTTCCCTGAAAAGAAGGGCACAGGTACTTTCACTATATCCAAAAAGCCATTCAATACGCTTACAGTTGCCCACTTTCCCCATTTTCACAGGGGAAACCATCTCACCGCTCCTTTTTCGTCCTACTTGAAGGCTGGAGGACACTATGCGAAGTGGCTTTTCCTTTGAACTGTTGGACTGCTTTGTTGTTTTGTCTCACAGACTCTTCCTGTTTCCTCAAAGATTAGCAGAAATTCTATAATGCGCACAAGCACCAGACGATGATGAGAATCTGCAATCCACTTGCATAGGACTAGTTAGTACAGACGAAAAAGTGGCATATGAAAAGTGAAGAATCACTGCTGGACGTGGAAAGGTGACTCTGAAATAAGGAAGGTTGTGCACATGTGGAGAAGGATACTCATGTACACGGCGGGTGGCGCAGTTGGTCTCACTGTTGAGACTGGCATAGTGGGAACAATGCAGTACTGTGAGGAGCTAGTGGCTGAGTTTCCTTAAGGCAGCATGTTGGAAAGCAGGTAACTGAGGGGAGCCTAGATCAGGGATTTTGAGTATATCTGCGCTAGAAACAACAGGGGCAGAACTCTCAAAGTGCTCTGCAGTATCCCAGATTCACTGGGAGACCAGCAGGTCCTAGTTCCGCGGAGTGAAGATCTCCTATGCTGATTCAGGTCAAAATTGCGTTAGAGCGGAAAGAGCTAAATGGAGCTGGAAAGGAGCCTGCTAGCCTGGGTGAGAAATAAGCAGATCAACGCACTGGGCCTGTCCAGGCCCTGCAAAGCACTCGGAGACCTAGTCGACGGCATTCTTCTGCTTGAAGTGATGACTCGCATGTACAAGCCACACAGCTCCCCCTCCCTGTTCGACCTGTCCCGCACTCTCACCGCGGACTCGGAGTCTCTGCATACCCGCGTATCCAACCTGCGTCGCCTCACCCGCGGACTAGACAGTCTGTACCGAGAAACCCTGGACTCCAGTCTCGACGACTTCGGCGCCTTCGACCCGCTCGAAATAGCGAAGAAGGGCGAAAAGAGCCAAGTGATGCGCTTGCTGGAAGTAGTGGTGGACGCTGTTGTGCGGACTGAGTGCAAAGCTGTGCTGGCGGCCATTCGAGACCTGCCCGAGACTCAGCAGACTGTGCTTGTGCAGTACATCCAGAGAGTGCAGACCCGACTCGGCTCCGCCCAGCGGGACGAAACTGGCTACTACAAGAAGGAAGTGGTCCAGTTGAGGGCGGACAACCGCGGCCTTTCAGCTGAACTGGCAGCTGCGAAAAGCAGGCTGAAGGACTTGGAAGGGGAAGTGGCAGGACTCAAGAAGCAACTGGCGGAGCTCCCTGCTGAGGCCCTGGTGGAAAGCAGTCTCAGTAAAGCGCAGAACAAGCAGGAAATGACGAGATTGGCCTTAGCACTTGCAGAGCGAGAAGAGGCGGTGGAGACTATGAGGAGGGAACTCGGGGAGGCTCGAAGGAAGGGAAAGGAGAGGGAAGAAGCACTACAGGATGAACTGTATGTGGCTATGGAGCGGATTCAGACGCTGGAAAGCCTGGAAATCGAGCTGCAACAAGCCCGGTCCAAGCTAGAGTCGCTGAAAGCAGTCAAAACCCAAGTCGGTGAGTCGGAACTGCAGCGGAAGTCTGCGGAGTCGCAGCTGTCCTCGGCCTTGCTGGACCTGTCCACCCTCCCTGCACTTCGGTCCCAACTAAAGCTGCTGCAGGACCAGCTTAGAGACGCTCAGCTGCATGAAGAGGTTCAGAAGTCCACTATCGAAGATTTGCACCGACAACTGGCTCTCCAGCCCTCTCAGTCCAGTCCCGCCCTCCCCCGACCCAACTCCGCCAAGCTGTCTGAAGTGCTGGAAGCCACAGAGCGCGACAAGGAAGAACTGCGGACCGCAGTGAATCAGCTGCGCTCCGAAACAGCAGACGCCTGGGGCAAGTACAACAAACTAGTGCTGGAGTTGAAGGACATGTACCAAGAGAAGGACTCCCTAGCGCAGAAGTACCTGCAAAGCAAGGAAGCCAACATGCAACTGCAAGGACTGCTGGCTGAGCGGGAAGCAGCACTGAAAGCCGTGGAAACTGCCAAGGCGGAAGCTCCTGTGGAGCGAGGGGAAAGCCACAAAGTCCGGGAAATGGAGCAGGAACTGGAAGCCATGAAGCTGCAACAAGAACTGCAGAAGGCCAAAGAACTCCTCACAGAGCGACAAAGACACATACAAGTGCTGGAGACGGAAAACCAACGGATTGAGGCGGCATACAGGAAGAGTAGGGAGGAAAGCGAAGCAGGCAGCCGGGCGGAAAGGCGGGAACTGCAGCAAAGTCTGGAGCAGGAGAGGGAAGAAGTGCGAGTACTAACTTTGCTGAAGGAAGACATGGCGCAGAACTGGCTCCGGGAGCAGCAACTGATGGCGACAGTGGTGTTACAGCTAGGCCGGGAACTGCAGGGCAGTCGGGTGGAACGACACACTCATAGCTGACTTAAGTGAGCTCGTCGTCGCTTTCTCCGGGCTCTGCGGATGCTGGGGGCGCCGTTATTACATATGTGTGCTTCATGCGCTCGTACTCCTTAAGCTTAGAGGGGAAGTGGTAAAGCAGGATCTCCTCATAAATCATGTCTTTCAGCTCTCGCATAGTGAGCACCTCCCGCTCAAACGCAAAGTCGAAGATAGACACAGTCTCAGTGACCGGCTCGTCATCCGCCTCTCGGAACTCCTCCAAGTAGGGGTGTTCCAACGCATGCTCCACTGTTATTCGCTTGTTAGGGTCGAACACCAGCATCTTGCGAAGCAAGTCCACTCCCAAAGGGTTGCAGTCGACAAACCTGGCGTCCAGGCTACTCACTATCTTCTTAGGCATGCGCTGCAGCTTTTCTCTGGAACTCACATTGGGAATTGATGCGATGTCTGCTGCACTGGGAGTACCGATCAGTGTGAAAATCAGCTCTAGTTGGTGAGTCGCATCATTCCCCGGCAACAGTGGCGCCCTGAGCATCAGTTCCCCCAATATGCAGCCAACACTCCAAATATCCAGCGCCTGCGAGTACTCCTTGTATGTGAGGAGTGCCTCTGGAGCTCGGTACCAGCGAGTGGCTACGTAGTCTGTCATGCTCCCTGCACGCACTTTCAGGTTCGGTAGGTCAGCTCGGGCTAGGCCGAAGTCACAGATTTTGAGGTCGCAGCTGGCGTTCACTAGGAGATTGCGAGGCTTGAGGTCGCGGTGGAGGACGCTCGCGCTGTGCATGTATTTCAAGCCGCGTAGAATTTGATATATGAAGAATTGGCAATGTTCATCTTCGAGTGGCTGTGGAGAGCGAATGACAGACGAAAGGTCTGTCTCCATCAACTCGCTGACTACGTATATCTCGTCCATTTCCTCTCTGCTCCTCGGCAGTTGAATCGTCTGAATGTCAATTATGTTATCATGCTGCATCAGCCGCAGTATTTTCAGTTCTCGCAGAGTCCTTTTAGTGAAAGTAGGGTGCTCGAACGCCTTTTCGATTTTCTTAATAGCCACCATCTCCCCTGTCTTCGTGTCCCTGGCAGATACCACCACGCCATACGCCCCACTGCCCACAGTATCCACAATTTCATAGCGCTCATCTATTTGGAAGTTGGAGCCCAGCATTTTGACAGAGTGGGAGTTGAGCGACGAGGGCCCTTCAGTTTGAGATATTGAGTAGGGCCCGAGGTGCTTCGGCTTCTCTGCTGGTTCTTCCATTATTAGTGCACTGGACACTAGCTATACAGGTAGGAAATGACTGATGTGTCGCTAGGCCGGAGAGCCGAAGTCAGCAGTGCTGAGAGCGAGGAAGGCAGGGGAAACATACAAGTGGTGTGTCGATTTCGCCCTCTGAACGAGAGGGAAAAGTCCATTAGTCTGGGCTCCAGCATCGAATTTCCAGCCGATCCCAGACAAGTCTATATCAACTCAGCTGCAGAGAGCGGCCCACTCAAATTCGCCTTTGACTATGTCTTCCCTCCTAACAGCGAACAAGCCATAGTCTACGAGTCCTCCGCTCGGCCAATCATCGAGTCAGTGCTCGAAGGCTTCAACGGCACAGTGCTTGCCTACGGCCAAACAGGCTCTGGCAAGACCTTCACTATGACTGGGGCTGATGTGGACGACGAAAGACTGAAGGGAATTATCCCCAGAATGATCACTACTGTGTTTGGCACTATCGCAGGTGCCAGTGAGCACTTGGAATTCACTGTCAAAGTGGGCTACTGCGAGATATATATGGAGAAAATCAAGGACTTGCTGAACCCTGCGAAGCACAACCTGAAAGTGCACGAGGACAAAAGCAGGGGAGTGTTCATTGCAGACCTGACAGAGGAGTATGTGTCTAACGACGAAGAAGTGGCCAATTTGATGAAAATGGGCCAAGCCAACCGCGAAGTGGGGTTCACTCTCATGAACGAAGGCAGTTCTCGCTCCCACTCTATCTTCATCATGACCATCACCCAAAACAGCACCCTCGACTACTCCGCCAAAACCGGCAAACTGTACCTTGTCGACCTCGCAGGGTCTGAAAAGGTCGGGAAAACAGGCGCGGAAGGGAAGCGGTTAGATGAGGCGAAAACGATAAATAAGTCCCTGTCCACCCTGGGACTGGTTATCAACTCCCTCACAGACGGAAAGTCCACACATGTCCCGTACAGAGACAGCAAACTCACCAGAGTGCTGCAAGACTCACTGGGCGGGAACTCGAAAACTGCCTTGATTATCACTGCTTCGCCGTCGGTTTATAATGAGGCGGAGACTATTAGCACGCTTAGATTTGGCATTAGGGCGAAGGCGATCAAGAATAAGGCGGTGGTGAATAAGGAGTATACAGTGGCGGAGTTGAAGCTACTGCTGGCCAAGGCTGAAGCGGAGTGTGCCAAAAAGACTCAGAGAATACAGACATTGGAGGCTGCTATTGTGGATAATGGCGGGAAACTCCCCGCAGAGTCCGGAGTCGCAGGAACTGAAGAAGACTTCCTGGAAGCAGCTTCCCTGCAGCCTCCTCCAGAACTCGAAGAAATGCACCAGCAACTGGAAGAAACCAGTCTCCGCCTCAACGAGCAGGCCGAAGAACTGCAGGCCGCTACTCTCAAGCTAACGGACCGGGAAAACAAACTGCTGGAAATGCTCCGACAGCGGGAAAAGACGCAGGCAGAGATAAATCGAATGCTAGACACTATCCATCACTTGGAAGAAGGACTGCAGGACTTGGAAGCGCGCTTGCAACAGCAAACATGCAAGTATGAAAGTGCGCAGGCACAGTTGAGCACTTTGGCAGAGTTGAATGTGCAGTTAGAAGCCACAGTCACTGAGCAGGAGGAAGAAATCGACGCTTTGAACCAGTCGTTGAGGGTAAGATCCAGCTAGTCCCGCCGTTCTATGGTGCCCAGAGGGTCCATTTTGATGATAAACGACCAACTTTCGCTGAAGGATGTTCAGCTGAAAGACCAACATTCTCGTCTTGAGGCGCTGCAGGCGGTCATTGCACAGGTCGCAATGCTCACGACTCAGCCGGAAATCAGCGCTTTGGTGCAGGAATTCCAGCAGGGACGAGAGTACCTGGGACTGAAGCAGCTCTTGGAACTGGAGAAAGAGAGAAGCAAGGCGCTAGGCGAAGAGATGGAAAGGACTCGGGAGAGACTGGAAGAAGCGCTGAAGGACAAGTCCCGGGAAGAGGTGATCGAGCGAGTCCGCAGAGAGACAGCGGAGGCGGGCAGAACCAAGTTGGAGGAAATCAGAGCTGACTACGCACGGGAACTGATGGCACTAAGGGAGGAAAAGACACATCTACTGGAGGAGTTGATGGCGGAGCAGTTCAATAATAAGAGTCTGGAAGAGCTCAAGGAAGAGGAGGAAAGGGCACTGCGGAGGAAAATAAGCGCGTTGGAATCCGCCCTGCAGCAGGCTTCCCTCAACTACCAGAAAGCCATCTCCGAAAAGAAAGTGCTGAAATTGGAAGAACAGTCAATTGAGAAGAAACTCCTCACCAAGGACTCGAAAATCGAAGAACTGCGCAAAGAACTCAGCTCTCTGAAGGAACTGAAGCCCAGTTCCTTCCTCGAAGCGCCTCCCGAGAGCGATCGAATGCAGCGGCTTTTCAGCAGGACGGGACTGGCGGGGACTCGCATTAAGAAGACCATTAAGGGTGGAAAGGCGCAGAAACTGCGAGTGATGGGGATGTTCAGTCCACTCGCGTCACTCAGTAGAGACGAAGAGTCGCCTAGGTCTTAGCAGAGATATGGAGATATCGCACTTACAGGGTTTCGGCATTGTAGATTAGTAGTATGCAAAGGACTGAACTCAAAACTCAGCTGGTGGCCAAGGGTGCAGTTATCGAAGGTCTGATATACAACAACGCTGGTGTCGCTTGGGTGTACATAGGACAATATCAGAACCAGCCCGCCGCCATCAAGGTGATCGTAGCGCCCTCTGAGAGCGATTATGCCACTATAGAGCGGGAGTACCAGGCCTTTATTCACATCACTCACTCTAGTGTGCTCAGGATGATCGACTGCTTTTGGGCGCAGGACAGCGGCCAGTGGCTGCTGGTGCTTGCTACTGAACTCTGCAGGCAAGACCTAGCGAAGCTTATTAAGGAGCGGGCGAAAGCAGGGCAGTACTGGTCGGAAGCTGAGGCCTGGGCACTGCTCAAAACCTTAGTGTCTGCCTTTGACTACATGCAGCAGCAAGGCTACGCCCACCGCGACATCAAAGCGGAGAACATCTTCCTCACGACTGAGGGACAAGTCAAAGTGGGCGACTTCGGGTCTTCCCGCTTCATGGCCATTTCGCACATGCAGGCCACTCTGGCAGGCAGTCCGCTGTACCTGAGTCCCCTGCTCAAAGCGGCTTACTTGTCCCGACAGACCAGTGCAACTCACAATGTCTACAAATCCGACGTGTACTCGCTAGGAGTGACGATGCTCTATGTGCTCAGTCTGAACCCGCCTATGAGCTTGATGGACACTCGGGACTTGGACCAAACCGTCAGGACACTTTTGGAGCCTCTCTATTGGTACTCCCCCGTGATCAAACAGATTGTCATGTGGATGACGACAGCTGACGAAGGCCGACGCTGCGACTTTGCCGAGCTCCAGGCCTACATCCAAACCCTCGAACGCTCAATCGAGCCTCCTCCACAAGCTGAACAGCCTGCTGCCGCCCAGCCTGACAGCGCTGCAATACAGCCTGGCAGTCTGCCCCCAGTGCAGTCTGATGCCACTGCTTCCCTAGTCGCGAGGGCTCGCATGACTATGATGTGTTTGGGCTGCAAACAGGAGTTGCAGCGGAGTGAACTGCAAGGGGCGGTGACTGTGCAGCTGTACTGCGACCCGAGTGACCATGTCTACTGCAACCTTGACTGCTTCCGCAAGTTTTTGCACGAAAATGAAGGGAATGAGGCCTGTCCGATATGTCGGGAGCCTATCAACCCTGAGTTGCTGCAGTTGAAAAACGAGGGCTGGGGAGAGTGGCTTCGGAAGAAGGTTCAAAGGTATCGGGGCTAATACAGTCTTCCCGCTCTAGGTAGTAAGTCTGTCCGCTAAAGCTTTGAAACGCGCTGATGTTAGGACGCAGCAGCACATGCGAACTTGAGATGTGAGTGCATCCCTAAAGCACAGATATGCCCAAAACAGGCCTCCTTCCTTTAGACACACAACTTGCCGTATCTATGAAGTCTTGGCATATCTTATGAACTTCCAAGAGTGTACGTGAATTACCTCGAGGAAGTCACCCTTCAATCGCAGTTCCGAGCTTTAGTGCCAGTGATGGCTGCTACTAATGTAGCGAAGACTGTGTGAAGGATAAGGCTGCTTCGCTTGGTTTCTCAGTACAGCTGGCTGGAATCGTTAGTCATTTTCATCTCGATATGGCAGCTTTGGCTTCTTTCAGCCCATACAAACAGGCTCAGCACGAGTTTTCTTTGGCTTATGTTTGACCCTTTATTGCAGTTTTCTGATACATGTAAAACAATTTGTTAAATTGCCTGTACGCAGATACCGCAATGACTTCTAAGTTCCGCAAAGCAAACTTTCCCTACATTAAAATTCCACTCAATATGATAATAATGTATATTTCAGTAGCCTTCGCAGAGTCCCAGAAACCTCGAACAATGAGGGCTATTAAAATGTGCGTGCTATGGCTGGTGCTTTGGCTTGTGTCGTCCGGTCTGGAAGTGGTGCTTCTCACATCGCACAATACGCCCTTTCTTATGGACGCGGTGTTGGCTTTGGTGCCGTGCGTTCCGGATATTTCGCTGTCAGTCATTCAGGCACCAAACTTTGACAATTTCACTATAGCGGCAGATCTAGTGCTGGACTATTCATACAACCCAGAGCTACTCGTGGTAAGCCACTTCGTCCTTGAAGACTTGCTGATAATGGGAATGTACAAAGGCTCACCACCCTACGAGGTGCAGGGAATGGCGACACTCGAGGAAGAAGCGAGGCAGGTAATGGCTTTCCTATCAGCCACCAACCTAACCAGAGTGTTCCTCGGCCATACTGTGCCTCGATATCAGCGGTTCGCATCTGCTCTCAAAAGACTGGTGCAAGGAGCGAATACTGAGGTAGTGAGTCTGCACGAGGGATTGACCCAAGCAGAAGTGGACCAATTTGTCGGGAGAGTGTTAAAGCCATCAGGTGCCAAAGCTGTGGTTTTATACGTAGATGAAGCCACTGCAGCACTGCTTCTCCCTGCACTCGCGAAGTACCACATATACACAGAAGGCTTCGTCTACTTGGTGGCGGATACTGCAGTGTGGGGCCAGTCGGCAGAGGGACTGCTCTATTTCACAGACTCTGCTGCTGTGAATGCTACGGACAGAGTGAGCTTTGAAGCCTTGGCACTCACTGATCTCCTGCGGCACCTTTCCGTTCATCAAGACTTGGTCCTCGGTGGGGATTTTGACTATGTACAGCGCTCTCTTACATTAATCAACGTTGTGGGAGGAAAACCCCGGCCTGTTCCTTTTCCGTGGGATAAGGTCCTCTTCCCTGGGAACTCCACATCTGTTTCCAAGTATCAAAAGCCCATTATTAACGTGTGGACGGAGGAGGGACTCGACCCAGACGGCAGTGTCTATAAGCCCTGGAAAGCTATGAGCAGAGGCACAGTCGTGGCCTACCACGAAGCCAACCTTAGACACGACCTCATGCCCACTTACCAATTCATCAATCGATCAGTGTCCTTCGGAGCCTTTGAATTCAATAAGACTTGGGCTTCGGCACACATCCAGCAAGCCCTGAACTACCCTGCTGTAGCCTACCACGGCTTCCTATTCACAACCACCGTTATCAACCTGCTCCTGCTCTTCCAGCAACAAGGCCTTGCCCTGCCTATGACTGCTTTGAGCACTAGTCCTGCGCTATCCGACTCCAAGCGTTTCCCTATGTTTGTAAGGACGATTTCAAGTTCCAATGTGTCTGCGGCAGTGATGGTCAACTTCTTCAGAGTGTTTGGGTGGAAGCAAGTGGCTATCGTGCATGCAGACGGAGAGGGGGATATTGAGTTCGCAGACTTTATTACGAAAGTGGCACTTGAAGCCAACATCCAAGTAGTGAATAGGAACACAAGTCATCAACTACGAGTGCAACTGGAGGAAGACCAACAAGCCCTCAACAGTACTTTGCAGGGAATAATGCAGACCTTAGTACGGGTCATAGTGATTTCCCACCCTCAGCACTCTCTGATAGCTGCGAGAATGTACGACCTGGGCGCCCGGGCCGGGGACTACCTCCTATGTGTGAAGGAAGGCCTGTCCTTTACCAACTATGGAGGCAGTGATGTTATATCGAGAAAGGCTCGCACAGTGGCTAGAGGAGCCATGCAATTTGGGAACCGCTTGTTCAGAGGCAAGGAAGGCCCTCGAGTGAGAGCGCTACTAGAGGCCTTTGATGGGGATACGTATGACTTTTCCAGCTGCGCTCGCTATGACAGTGCCATGCTGGTGGCTCACTCTGTGCACTACATGCTGTTCAAAGGAATGGCTTTTGAGGAGGGACTGCAACTCATTCGAGTCATGCGGAGCACTCGCTTCGAGGGCTGCCAAGGACCTGTCCAATTCGAAAGCGACTCTAACGACATTCGACCAGGAGAGTTCAGTGTGATAAATGCCCATTTGATAGGG